>VFQQ010003482.1_pt1 | contig 15152 bp, 11 predicted proteins | sample 3512341 | NCBI WGS metagenome assembly VFQQ01 (sample SAMN10412373, study PRJNA504923) | tailings metagenome | isolation source: Relicate 2 Philex TSF1 revegetated site | place: Philippines: Tuba, Benguet | collected 2017-08-29 | reverse complement strand
GATGTATATCCGCTGAATAATATCACCATTGAACGCGCACAGGGTGTGCATGTATGGGATGATCAGGGTACACAATACCTGGATATGTATGGTGGCCATGCTGTAATTAGTATTGGTCATACACATCCACACTGGGTAAACAGGATTACAGAACAACTCAATAAGGTAGCGTTCTATTCCAATTCTGTCATCATTCCCTTGCAGCAGGCACTGGCCAGTAAATTGGCAAAAGTGAGCGGTAAAACAGATTACCAGCTCTTTCTTTGTAATAGCGGTGCAGAAGCCAATGAGAATGCACTCAAATTAGCTTCCTTCCATACCGGAAGAAAAAAGATCATTGCATTCAGTAAGTCCTTCCATGGTCGTACCTCACTGGCAGTTGCAGTAACAGATAATCCTGCCATCGTAGCACCGGTGAATCAAACCGAAAATATCATATTCCTGCCCTTTAATGATGTAGCTGCCCTGACAACCTGCTTTGAGCAGCAGGGTCATGAAATCGCTGCTGTAATAACTGAAGGGATTCAAGGTGTTGGTGGTATTCATGTGGCTAGTAACGAATTTTTACAGGCCATCAGGGCTCTCTGTGATCAATATGGCGCTGTGTATGTTGCTGATAGTGTACAGTGTGGTTATGGCCGCACAGGTAAATTCTTTGCGCATGATCATGCAGGCGTATCGGCCGATATTTATTCAATGGCAAAGGGTATGGGTAATGGCTTTCCTATTGGCGGTATTTTAATTGCACCAAATATTAACCCAAAGTATGGCATGCTGGGTACCACATTTGGTGGCAATCATCTTGCCTGTGCTGCTGCCCTAGCCGTACTGGAAGTGATGGAACAGGAGAACCTGCTGCAACAGGCGGCCAATACAGGTCAATACCTTTTGAAAGAACTTTCTGCAATTCATGACATACAACAGGTGCGCGGAGTAGGATTGATGATCGGTTTTGATGTACCTGATCAGCTAAAGGATTTGAAAAAGGAATTGCTATCCAAGCACCACATCTTTACCGGAGAAGCAAAGCCCAATGTGATTCGATTACTTCCCGCATTGAATCTAACTAAAGAAGTAGCCGATCAATTCCTAACTGCACTCAAACAGGGCATTGCCGATCTTTCTGTTTCAACCCAATCAACTTCAACCACTACAACAACAGGCTAACATGAAACAATTCATCTCTGTTCATGACGTGAACAATATCAATGAGCTGGTCGCAAAAGGGCTTTCTTATAAGGCAGCCCCACTCATTCATCAACATGTAGGAGCAGGGAAGAGGGTAGGCCTGTTATTCCTGAACCCAAGTTTGCGTACACGTTTAAGTACGCAGGTGGCTGCCAGGAATTTAGGCATGGAAGCCATTGTGTTCAATGTTGATAAGGAAGGATGGGCACTGGAGTTCGAAGAAGGTGCCATCATGAGCGGTAACACCGTAGAACATATCAAGGATGCTGGTCCGGTACTCGGACAATACTTCGATATTCTCTGTATTCGTACATTCCCCTCTTTGAAAAACAGGGAAGATGACTACAGCGAAATGTTCATCAACCAGTTCATTAAATATGCAGGTGTTCCTGTGCTGAGTTTGGAGAGTGCTACACTCCACCCCCTGCAGTCACTTACCGATATACTGACCATAACAGAATGTTTACAGGCAAAACCCTTGTTACATAAGCCACGTATTGTACTTACCTGGGCACCACATGTAAAACCGTTGCCCCAATGTGTAGCCAATAGCTTTGCACAATGGGTAAATGCCTGGGGTGAAGCTGATTTTGTGATCACACATCCACAGGACTATGAACTGGCAGAACAGTTTACAAAAGGCGCCACCATTACACATGATCAGGATGCTGCACTGGAAGGGGCTGATTTTGTATATGTGAAGAATTGGAGCACCTATCAGGATTATGGCAAGATCTATGAAAATGATCCTTCCTGGATGCTTACAGAAGAAAAAATACGTTTAACAAACCAGGCAAGGGTAATGCATTGCCTGCCGGTAAGAAGAAATGTGGAACTGAGTGATGAGATACTGGACAGTACCAATAGCCTTGTAACCCAACAAGCCGGTAACCGGGTTTGGGCTGCACAAGCTGTTCTTCATGAAATGCTAACTGCTCAATAGAAATAAAGGAAAGTGAAAAAGAAACTCTATATCGTTAAGATTGGTGGCAATATCATTGATGATGAACGATTGTTGCAACAGTTCCTCACCAATTTTTCCTTGTTGAATGAGCAAAAAATTCTGATACATGGCGGTGGAAAACTCGCTACCAGAATGGCCGCTCAGTTGGGGATTGAACAAACCATGGTAGATGGCCGCCGTATTACCGATGCAGAAACCCTGAAGATCGTAACCATGGTATATGCTGGTTATATCAATAAACAGGTGGTCGCATTGCTGCAGTCTATGGACTGCCAGGCACTGGTCTTTGCGGAGCAGATGCCAATACGATACTGGCGCATAAACGTACTGGCAAGGACATCGATTATGGCTTTGTGGGCGATGTGGATAAGGTGAATGCTGCCGTTTTGCATCAACTGATACAACAACAGATTGTTCCGGTGCTTTCACCTATAACGCATAATGGTAAAGGACAATTACTCAATACCAATGCAGATACGATTGCACAGGAAACAGCCAAAGCATTGAGCGATCAGTATGAGGTAGAGTTGGTTTATTCTTTCGAAAAGCCCGGCGTATTACTGGATGTAGCAAACGACGATTCGGTTATTCAAACACTGAATCCTGATACTTATCAATCGCTGAAAGCCGAAGGGAAAATCTTTGCCGGCATGATTCCTAAATTAGATAATGCTTTCGAAGCATTACATGCAGGCGTTTCAAAAGTGGTGATTGGTAAGGCTGAATCACTGCAGTTACTGGTACAGGGCAAAACAGGTACCACCATACAGTTATGATGATGCAAGAGCATTTACATACGGGAGCGGTAGCATTATTGCAGCAACTGATTGCTATACCATCCTTCAGCAAGGAGGAAAATGGTACAGCCGATGTATTGGCGCAATACCTTATCCAATCAGGTGTTCCGGCACAACGATACCTGAATAATGTTTGGGCAGTCAACAAATATTATGATGCCAGTAAACCTACCATCCTGCTTAACTCACATCATGATACGGTTAAACCCAATCCCGCTTATACGAAAGATCCCTTTCAGCCTATTGAAGAGGATGGAAAACTCTTTGGTTTGGGGAGTAATGATGCAGGAGGTTGTCTGGTATCATTGCTGTCGGTTTTTTTATATTATTATGATCAGCAAGATCTGACATATAATTTGCTGTTTGCTGGTACAGCCGAGGAAGAGATTTCGGGAAGAAATGGTATTGAAGCCTTATTGCCACAAATGCCGGCCATTAGTTTTGGAATAGTGGGAGAACCTACACTCATGCAAATGGCAGTTGCCGAAAGAGGATTACTGGTGCTTGATGTACTGGTCAAGGGTAAACCCGGACATGCTGCGAGGGGTGAGGGCGAGAATGCTATCAATAAGGCTATACAAGACATACAATGGTTCAATACCTATCAGTTCGACAAGGTATCGCCCCTGCTGGGACCTGTGAAAATGACGGTTACGGTGATCAATACCAGCAATAAGGCACATAATGTAGTACCTGCCGATTGTCACTTTGTAGTCGATATTAGGGTGAATGAGTGTTATACTTTTGAAGAAGTGTTACAAACCATTCAGCAGCATATTATAGCTGAAGCAACGCCACGTAGTTTAAGGATGCGGTCTTCTTCTATTTCACTCGATCATCCATTGGTACTGGCAGGCCTGGCTTTGGATCGGAGTTATTATGGATCCCCAACCACATCGGATAAGGCTTTAATGCCTTTTCCTACATTGAAGATGGGCCCCGGTGATTCGGCGCGGAGTCACTCGGCAGATGAGTTTATCTTCCTGCATGAAATAAAAGATGGAATCAACCTGTACATCCAGTTACTGGATCAGGTATTGTTTGATAAAAATATCGGGTAGTATGAAATTATGGCAAAAGAATACCACGGTAGCTGCATCTGTTGAAAGATTCACAGTGGGTAAGGACAATGAAATGGATGTGCTTTTGGCCCCTTACGATGTACAGGGATCACTTGCGCATATCCGTATGTTGTGTACGGTGGGCCTGCTTGATGCCGAGGATGCCCGATTGCTCGAAGCTGAACTTAAAAAGATTCATGCAGCTATCCTGCTCGATCCGGCTGGCTTTCGCATTGAGTCAGGTATTGAAGATATTCACTCGCAAATTGAGTACTTACTCACCCAACGATTGGGAGAAGCAGGCAAAAAAATTCATAGTGCCAGAAGCAGGAATGATCAGGTATTGGTGGATATCCGTTTATTCCTTCGTGCACAAATCAGGTTACTGGTAAATGACGTATACGGATTCTTTGGTCTTCTTCAACAACAAAGCGAACAATATCGCTCTCATCTTTTACCGGGCTATACACACTTGCAACTGGCTATGCCCTCTTCTTTTGGTTTATGGTTTGGTGCTTATGCCGAAAGCTTGGTAGATGATGTACTCACTTTACAAACAGCCTATCGGGTAGTTAATAAAAATCCATTGGGTTCAGCAGCGGGTTATGGATCTTCCTTCCCCATTAACCGTACCCTCACTACCGAATTACTCGGCTTTGATGACCTCAACTATAATGTGGTATATGCACAAATGGGCAGAGGTAAGGCCGAACGAATAACGGCCATGGCTATGGCCAACCTGGCAGATACCCTGGCACGTATGAGTATGGATATGTGCCTGTACCTGAATCAGCAGTTCGATTTTGTAAGCTTCCCATCGGAGCTTACTACAGGATCGAGCATTATGCCACACAAGAAAAACCCTGATGTATTTGAACTGATCAGGTCACATTGTAACCGCATTAAAGCATTACCCAATGAGATCATGCTTATGACCACCAATCTTCCATCGGGCTATCATCGTGATTTGCAATTATTGAAGGAGCACCTGTTCCCGGCATTTCAAACCCTGAAGGATTGTATTGAAATGGCTGGATTAATGCTGTCCTCAATCAGGATCAAGGAAGGCATCATGCAGGATCCCGCTTACAAATATGCGTTTAGTGTAGAGGAAGTAAACAGGCTGGTATTAAAAGGTATTCCTTTCAGAGATGCATACAAGCAAGTGGGTGAATGGATTGAGCTGGGCAATTTTACAACCGATAGCAATGATTTGCACCACACCCATGAAGGAAGTATTGGCAATCTTTGCAATGAACAGATTGCGCAAATGATGCAGGCGGCATTGGCTGGTTTCTCATTCGAGAAAGCCGAGAAAGCGATAGAAAACTTATTGAAACCCTAAAGAATAATCGAATCAGCACAAGTTCTTGGTGCAATGCCGGAATTATTGTTGTTTTGATAGTACAAATAAGAAATGATGAAAAGATCCCTCAGTCTCGCTATTGGTTTATTAAGTTCTGCCATAGTGATTGCACAAACTAAAACCCCGGCAAAAACAACAGCTGCTAAGCCGGCAGCAAAAACAAGTGCCGCTGTAAAATCGGCAGCACCGCAGTTCCGTAACAGTAAGGATTCTGCTGGTTATGCATTGGGTATTCGTATTGCTCAAAGCTTGCAAGCCCAGGGCCTTGAGTCTGTAAATATTGCGTATCTCCAAAAGGCGATGTCTGATGTTTTACAAGGAAAAAAACTGGTATTTGAAGAGCAAGTGATCAATCCCTGCATTGAATCATACCTGGATAAAGTGCAGGCAGAGAAAAGTGCTGTAGCCAAGAAAGAAGCCAAAACCTTTCATGATGCGATCGCTAAAAAAGCTGGTGTGATCACATTACCCAGCGGATTACAGTACGAAGTAGTAAAAGCAGGTACTGATACAGCTAAGCCCAAACCTACTGATAAGGTAAAAGTACATTATCACGGTACACTGGTAGATGGTACTGTTTTTGATAGTTCTGTAGATCGTGGTGAACCAATCAGTTTGTCGGTGAATGGCGTGATCGCAGGATGGCAGGAAGCATTACCATTAATGACCGTGGGTAGTAAATGGAAGCTGTATATCCCCGGTAATCTTGCCTATGGTGATTATCCACCTCCAGGCTCTAAGATCGGACCAGGCGCTTCCCTGATTTTTGAAGTAGAACTGATCGCTATCGAAGCACAACAATAACTGTACAGCAATACGTAAGTATAAAGGCCCCGGATCGATACGATCCGGGGCCTTTATATTATTTAACCTTCATTAACCTTTCCCCAAAGTTCATTAACCCCTCTTGACATATGCACCGGCTACTTTTGGATATATAAACCAAAAGTAACCCATGAAATTTTGTGTCACGCTCCTCTCCATGATCCTGCTGACATTCACAGCATCTGCACAGAACGGCCCTGCTCTTAAAGGCCTGGCTTTTGATACTACCGCAAAAAAAGGATTGGCTTATGCTACCATTTCCATTGTTGATACAAAGGATTCAACGCTAGTCACTTTTACCCGCGCCGATTCAAGTGGCTATTTCACTATTAAATCACTGTCAAAAGGTAATTACCTTCTTTCGGCTTCCTATGTGGGTTATGTACCTCAATGGCTACCTATTACCATCAGGGAAAACAGTACACTGGATCTTGGGGTGATTTCCATGACCGATCTGGTAAATAGTACTGATGTTGTGGTCACTGCGCGAAGGCCACCTATTACTATCAATAATGATACAGTAGAATTTAATACTGAAAACTTTAAGACACAGCCCAATGCTGTGGTTGAAGATCTTTTAAAACGATTGCCAGGAGTAGTCGTTGATCCGGATGGTACCATTAGGCTCAACGGACAAAAGATCAACCGTGTACTGGTAAACGGAAAAGAATTCTTTACAGGTGATCCAAAAATCGCCACTAAGAACCTGGATGCAGATGCGGTTGATAAGGTACAGGTATTTGACAGAAAAAGTGATCGGGCTCAATTTACTGGTATCGATGATGGAAACACCGAAAAAGCCATTAACCTGAAACTGAAAAAAGACAGGAACAAATCAACCTTTGGCAGAGTAGCAGCAGGAGCAGGCGACCAGGGGAGGTATGATGCACAAACGAATATCAATCATTTTAATGATGATTTGCAATTATCCCTTCTGGGTATGGGTAATAATGTAAATAAACAAGGTTTCAGTATTGAAGATGTGATGAACTTCAATGGAGATCTTACAAGAGGCCTGAGAAACGGAGGCGGTGGCCTGACCATTCGTACCGGATCTGGCAACGATGGCTTGCCTGTAACCGGTTTGGGACCTAATCAGCAGGGTATTGCTACTACGTATGCAGGTGGTTTGAATTATAATGATGTTTGGAATAAAAAGTCGGATGTGAATTCCAGTATCATGGCCAGTGATATTGATCTGCTAACTAATCGCTCATCTAATCGTCAGAATTTATTGCCCGGTAATAATTTTAATTATCAGAGTACAAGTACCAATGCAAGAAAAATTCAGCAGCAACGCTGGAATGGTAGTATTGATCATAAGTTCGATAGTTTGATATCATTGAAGGTTACTCCGCAGGTATCCGTACAACGCAACATCAACCGATCTATGAGTAATTATGAATCGGTTAACCTGAGCGGACAAAAGCTCAACGATGGTTCTACTAATAATTCAAGCATTTCGGATGCAATGAATTTATCTGCTAATGCTTTGTATCGTCAGCGTTTGAAAAAGAAGGGGCGTACCTTATCGGGAAACTTCAATATCAATTATAACGATAGCAAACAAAATGCAGATCTCTATACCCGTAACACTTTTTATACAGGCGGGGTACCACAGCGGGATTCGATCACCAATCAAAAGAATACCCGTAATTCTATCACCAGAAACTTTAGTGCGAATATTACCTATACAGAACCTATCGGCAAACGTTCACTACTTGAATTATCGGCCTTCTATAATACCAATAGTGGCCAGAGTGATAGGAAAACCTTTGATTTCAATTCCGGTTCTGGTAAATATGATCAGTATAATCTCTTGCTTAGCAATGACTTTTCAAGCAGCTATAATTTTGCTGGAGGTACAGTAGCGTTCAGGTCTAATCAAAGAAAGCTAAACTTTACCTTGGGTAGCAGTTTTCAGGCAGCAACACTCAGAAGTATCAATAATACCAATGCTAATGTGATTCAGCAAAAATTCTCAGATCTGCTGCCAATGGCGGTCATGCAGTATAAGTTCAATAGTAGCAAGAGTCTTTCACTGAACGTGAATACATCTACCACACAACCTACCACAGCACAATTACAGCCCGTAGCAGAAATAAGTGATCCGCTGAATATTTATTCCGGTAATCCGAATTTGAAACGCAGTTACACACAGTCGGTATCACTCAATTTTTCTTCTACGAATATTTATAAGATGAATAACCTGTTCGCATTCCTATCTTTTAATAAAACGAATAATGCGATCGTGAATTCAGATGTGATACAGGCAAACGGTGCCAGAATGTCTATGCCAGTAAATGCCGATGGTCCAATGTTCGCTATGGGAAGTATTAGCTATGGCTTCCCTATCAAGAAAATTAAGTCGAGGGTGGATTTTGGTATGAATGTAAACATGCAAAAAAATGTTGCCTTTCTGAATAGTGCGAGGAATGATATCAGTAATACCGGCATAGGTCCTTCATTCACCTATACTTTCAATAAGGATGGTATCATGGATATCTATGCATCAGCCAGAGTGAATATCAGTAAAGCAAAGTATTCATTACAGCCCCAGTTGAATACCAACTTTTTGCAGCAGACCTATAATATTGAGGCCAACTTTTATCTTCCTTTTGGTTTCGTGATGAATAATGGATTCAACTATATAGTGAATACTGGTCGTGCAGATGGATTTAATACCCGGGTTCCCTTCTGGAATGCATCACTGGCCAAGTCATTTCTCAAGAATAAGAGAGGAGAACTCAAATTTTCAGCCTTCGATTTGCTGAACAGAAATGTGGGTGTTAACAGGAGTGTTAGTCAGAACTTTATTGAAGATAGTCGCTATAATGTGTTGCAGCGCTACTTCTTACTCACTTTCACCTTCAGATTGCATAAATCTGCCGCAGCCGGCGGACCAAGGATTATGGTTCGAACAGTTGGAACACCTATGATGTAAGGATCTTATACTAGTTTTCTCATGTTTATAATTAAAGTACCCCCTTCTTGTCCAGGAAGGGGGTTTTACAATATAAAGCCAGCTCATTCGTCTACCTTATTAGAATGGCCAATATTGGCCACCAGCCATTTTTGTTGGTTATTCCCATTGATCCAGAACAAGTAGGGCATCATGGTAATGGCTAATGCTAAATGGGATCATCAATCGTCGTTATATGTTGTTGCTCGTAATTGTTCTGGCCCTTTTATTAACAGTCATTCTCTTTTTTCAGCAACCTTCATTTGGGGCAAAGGCAGCCGGTGAAAGGCTTGAGCGCATGGAAAAATCAGTCCACTATGCAGGAAATAGTTTTACGAATCTAAGTTATACCCCGGCACTAACCGAGGGGGTTGGTTATACGGCTGTATTATCTGAATTCCTTTTTAAAGAATAAGCGGGGCAAACCCGGGCAACCCCTGCCGGCCCAAAAAACTATTTTGCATGATCTGGATCCTAATGAAGATGTTTTGGTTTGGATGGGACATTCATCTTACTACCTGCAGCTGGCAGGCAAACGTATTTTAGTAGATCCTGTACTCAGTGGTGCAGCATCTCCCTTATCATTTACAACAAAGGCTTTTGCGGGAACAGATGTATATACAATAGCTGATATCCCAACATTAGACTACTTGTTTATTACACATGACCATTGGGATCACCTGGATCATACAACGGTTACGGCATTGGAGCGTAAAACAGCGAAAGTTGTCACTGGCCTGGGTACAGGGGCACATTTGGTTTATTGGGGTTATGCAAAGGAAAAAATCCTGGAATTAGACTGGTATGAATCGACTGTATTAACGGAAGAGCTTAAGGTTGTGGCATTACCCGCCAGGCATTTCTCAGGACGCTCTTTAAAGCGCAACGCTAATCTATGGGTTTCATTTGCTTTATTATCTGATAGGAGAAGGGTGTACCTGGGTGGTGACAGTGGTTATGATACCCATTTTAAAGAGATCGGGGATACCTATGGACCCTTTGATCTGGTGATCTTAGAGTGCGGACAATACGACAAGTCATGGAAATATATCCACATGCATCCTACCGAAGTGTTGCGGGCAGCTACGGAGCTTAAGGCGGCTCAATTATTACCCGTGCATTGGGCTAAATTCAAGTTAGGTAATCATGCCTGGGATGAACCAGTTAATTTATTACTGGATGAATATCGTTCGTCAGAGCATCCTCCTGTCAGTACGCCAATGCTGGGAGAGTTGGTGCGCATTGGTGAACCTGCCATTGCTCATAGATGGTGGCAAGGACTGCTCTAAACATAAGCATCCCCTTTGCATATATAATGAATTCTCGGGGGTATTCATGGTATGTGCAAAGGGGATGAATAGGGTGAATTAGTTTCCAAAACGAATACCACCACCCATATTTTGCATTTGCTCTTGTAGCATATCGTTACGCAACTTGGCAAAGTCTTTTGAGCTGATGATTTTTCCTTTCTTAGGTTCTTTCAATTGTTTTTCATCAACCTCTTTTTTGATTTCCTTGGCCGTAAACATCGTAGCACCATTATCGTAGTTGATTTCCAGTATTACACCAGGTAATAAACCGTATTGCTCAGGACCGGCAGGGCTTAGTAAGTCTGGCGCGTACCATGCAACTACTTCTACCTCCCTGGGTTTTGGAGCAGCAGTAAATGAACTGTCTTTTGTAGTGCTTGATCCCCCTGGTCCGAATGACATAGTTCTGATTTGACCACTACTTTGAACAGTTACTTTTCTAACTGCTTTAATGCAGTCATAGCCGAGTATTTTTTTGGTCTCATCGGTTAACTTCCAGGGTTGTTGGCCAATAGAGTCTTGAATAATATAGGTTTTTCCGGCCAGTTCACTAACGCCACTCGATTTTTTCTCAGCGAAATTTTTGAATAACTCATTATTCTCAGAACCACCCCCGATTCTGAATGTTGCACGAGCGCCAGATCCGGCAAATGGATCGGGAGCCTCATCTTCAGGGATCAGCTTGTACAGAGAGATACTGTCGCTGAATATTAATAAGTGATTCGAAGTTCTGAATTCGGGCATCATAGCGCGCATTTGTTCACTCAGACCGAAAGAGCGGTGTGTATTGACCTTTTTTTCATAGGATATGGTCCCTTTCTTGATCTGGGCCAAGAGTACCGTACTGAATAAGCTGATAGCGCACAGTAGAATTAATTTCTTCATGCAAATGATTTTAATGTTTCTGATTATCCTTTTGTTTCATTTTATGAGGTTCAAAGCTATCCCTGCTCCTTGTTAAGCATTCTTGCATAAAGGTTAATTTAGGTTAATGAAAGCGGTGTCTGTCTGTTACCAGCCATTACCTTTGTAGTAATACCGGATCATGAAAAAAATCAGACTATTACTCATATTGATGACAGGCACCATATTGGTGCTGGCCGGCTTTGAAGGATACTGGTTACACAAGTTGTACAAGGATGAGTACAGGGATTTGCGCAAAGAAGTGGATGTTAGCTTCAGGGAAACAATGAACAAACTGCAAGTGAGCAGGTTTGAAAAAGACACTTTTCTTGTAAAAGGATTTAGCAGTACTGCCTCCATAAAAACCAGTTCGCCTACTCCATCCGTTAGTAAGGGAACCCTTAATATCAGCCGCGTTGAAAACCTGCCGGCAGCAGCATTAGACGAAGCAAAGGGGGAAATCGTAGCTACTACAGTTCCTTTTAACAACCTGGCTGCCGTGAATGAACCCATCGCTAATCGGATTAGTGTTTCTGGTTATGGTAATATGTCTAATGCAGTACAGGGTAAACCTGCAGTGGGTACAATTCCTGTTCCTAAAACAACTACTATGGCTGGACTGGTATCCATGAATATCCATCCGGACTCAATAGAAAGTATCGCAATCCGATCAGGTTATAGTTTCAAAGGAGCGCCCAATCCGGCAATCCTGGAAATGATCCTGAAAAGCCAGTTGAGTGCAAAAGATACATCTCGCAGAGTGTTTATCAGAATGGATACTGCAGCATCATATAGTTCAGTTGAGAGAAAAAAGTACAGGCCCATATCTATTCAGATGAATGTGAGTGATACGATGAAGTTTTCTCCGCTGAAACAGGAATTGTTTAAACTCATCATTCAGGAAAATGATAAGCAAAAACTGTCAAATCTTTTTTCGTTATTGAAAAAAGACTCGGTAGATACCAGCCAAATAGCTGCGATAAGGGTTGTTCGAAATGTGCCGGTCAATAATACTGATGTGGTCAATAAGAATAATCTTACAATCACAACCAATATCGTACCCAGGGCAATTGTGAAAGCGCAGGGTTCACCGGTTATTAATTTTCTATCTAATAATAAAACTATCAATGATTCAATACCGGTAAATCAGGTAGACTCGGCTTACCGGGTAGAGCTGTTGAAAGCTAACAGGAATATTCCATTTAGGATTCTTTTCTATTCATATCAGGATAGTCTTGCCAAAACGAGAATAGCTGCTAAAAAAGATACGTTGAGTGATGTTTTTTCTGAACAGGTGATCACTGGATTTAAAGTGCCTTATTCTTATCAGGCAACATTTAATCAAACAATGCCATATGTACTGTCGAAAATGCGTATGCAAATTGGCGGATCAGTGATATTGCTATTATTGGTAACGATCTCTTTTATTGTATTATACCGCAACATGATGGCACAGCACAGGTTGGCAGTCATGAAAAACGATTTTATCAGCAATATCACACATGAACTCAAAACACCAATCGCTACTGTAGGGGTTGCCATTGAGGCCTTGAAAAATTTTGACGCCATCAAAAATCCGGAGCGAACCAAAGAATATCTCGATATTTCTGCATCAGAATTACAGAGGTTGAGCTTGCTGGTTGATAAAGTGCTGAAGCTTTCCATGTTTGAGAAAAAGCAATTGGAGCTGAATAAAGAACCTTTCGACCTCAAGGAATTACTAACCGAAACGATGGCCATCATGCGACTTCAATTTGAAAAACATAAGGCAGCTGTTTCTTTTGTTTGCGAGGAAGGTAGCTATATGCTGGAGGCAGATAAACTACATATTACCAGTGTGATCTATAATTTACTAGATAATGCATTAAAGTATAGCCCCGGCAAACCAGCAATTCAGGTAAAATTGTCTGCTGTCAATGAACACCAGCTACAATTGGATATCATTGATAATGGAATGGGTATTGCTTCCCAGCATCAGTCAAGGATCTTTGAAAAGTTTTTCCGCGTACCCACCGGAAACCAGCATAATATAAAAGGGTATGGACTTGGACTCAGTTATGTTGCTGAAGTAGTGAAGAGTCATAACGGCTCTATTAGATTACACAGCGAAGAAGGAAAAGGTAGTACATTTAGTATACTATTACCCGCTTATAGTTCCTAAATTCACTTGTTTATGGCGATTAAAGTTTTATATGTAGAAGATGAGTTGTTTCTTGGTAAGATCGTAAAAGAAACATTAGAAACCAGGGGTTTTGAAGTGATTATGGAATCAGATGGTGCCGATGTGGTTCGTAGTTTTGAAGATGAACAGCCAGACATTTGTATACTGGATGTGATGTTACCCAATAAAAGTGGCTTTGAGTTGGCAGAAGACATCCGGAAAATCAATGATGATATTCCGATCATATTTCTAACTGCCAAAACGCAAACAGAAGATGTGGTGCAGGGCTTTAAGCTGGGGGCCAATGACTATATCAGAAAACCTTTTAGTATGGAGGAACTCATTGTTCGTATTGAGAATGCACTCCGGGTGAAGAAAGAAGCGGTTGCAGAGATAGAAGGGGAAAATATTACAATGGGTAAGTACCAGTTTCACCTTAACAAGCAATTGCTGAGCAACGGAAAAGAAGAAAGAAAACTCTCTTACAGAGAAGCCGAGCTGATCAAATATTTATATCGCAACCGAAATAATGTGATTGACCGCAGAGACCTGCTTAACCATATCTGGGGAAATGATTCCTTTTTCAATAGCAGAAACCTCGATGTGTATATCACTAAGATCAGGGGTTACCTGAAATATGATCCTTCTCTCGAGATCATTACTATTAAGGGTGTAGGGTATCGTTTTGTTGTTTGATTCCTGAACCTGTTTAGCCTGCCCGCCTTGTTATGCGCTGATTCGTTGCACAATACCCTTTATTTAAGGTAGCATTATCTTAACGCTAGAAATGGGCAATTCTGGCCTCATTTTTTTTCAGTTTAGGCATTTCCTATCTTCGCACTCTCAATCCATTGCCATGAATGAAAAGTTTGCAACCCGTATACGGGAAGAATTGCAAGAGATCGAAGCTGCAGGTCTCTTTAAAAAAGAGCGTGTTATTACCAGTGAACAGGGGCCTGAGATTACTGTAAATGGTAAAACAGTATTGAATTTTTGTGCCAATAACTATCTAGGCCTCTCATCCCATCCCAAAGTAATTGAAGCCGCCCATAAAGCCATCGATACCCATGGTTATGGCATGAGTAGTGTTCGTTTCATTTGCGGTACCCAGGATATACATAAGGAGCTTGAACAAAAGATCGCCAGTTTTCTGGGTACAGAAGATACAATTCTGTATGCAGCTGCTTTTGATGCCAATGGGGGTGTTTTCGAACCATTATTCAATGAGCAGGATGCCATTATCAGTGATGCATTGAACCATGCATCGATCATTGATGGGGTTCGATTGTGTAAGGCACAGCGTTTTCGATATGAGCACAATAATATGGATGACCTGGAAGCTAAACTGAAGGAAAGTGCTGGCTGCCGTAGCAGGATCATTGTAACGGATGGCTCATTCAGTATGGATGGCACTATTGCCCAATTGGATAAGATCTGTGATCTGGCCGATCGTTACGATGCCATCGTTATGATTGATGAATGCCATTCTTCCGGATTCCTGGGTAAAACAGGAAGGGGTACCCATGAATATCGTGGTGTAATGGGCAGGATTGACATCATCACAGGTACACTTGGCAAAGCCCTGGGAGGCGCTAGCGGTGGTTTTACTTCTGGG
>VFQQ010003481.1_pt1 | contig 15155 bp, 15 predicted proteins | sample 3512341 | NCBI WGS metagenome assembly VFQQ01 (sample SAMN10412373, study PRJNA504923) | tailings metagenome | isolation source: Relicate 2 Philex TSF1 revegetated site | place: Philippines: Tuba, Benguet | collected 2017-08-29 | reverse complement strand
CATGATGTTTGTGCCGAAGGTCTTGATGGGATCGAGCAGGACGGCGCTGGTGTGGAGGCCGAAGTTGCCCTCGCCGGGGCTGAGCACCACGTAGTGTTCCTTGAGATACATGGAGCAGCTCGTGAGGATGCCCGACTGCGGCGGGATGGTGAGCGGCGCGGCGTCGTGGCGGACCTGGATCTTGTCGATGAAGGAGCGTCCGGCGTAGCCGCTGACGATGTGCTCGAAGTTGAGCCGCTGGAGCCGCGGGTTGAGCGTGTAGCTGACGGCGTGGGGGGTGAAGAAGACGCGGCCGCCGGAGTCGATCGAGATGGTGTGGGGCAGCTTGAGCAGGTTCTGCTGGAGGGCGGCCCAGATCTCGCTGCTGGAGAGCTTGGCGGAGGCCGGGGCGTGGAAGAGCCGGCCCACCGGCGTGCCGGGACGCAGAAGTTTTTTCCAATAGGGGGCGTTGGGGAAGCTCTGGTCGTATAGGAACGCCTCGGCCTCCAGCACCAGGCGGTTGCCGTCCACCGCGGGCGGTCCCTGCAGGAGCATCTCGATGCCGATGCGCGCCAGCGAGCTGCGTTCCGTGAAGCGGAGCGCGGTGCGGTGCTCCTTCATGAACTCAAACTCCGCCGGCAGGCGCGGCCAGAAGGCGAGCGTGAGCAGGGCCGTTTGTTCGTCCTTGGCTTTCACGGCCAGAATCTGGCCGTCCTGACTGGTCCAAAATTGGTCGGATGACATGGGGAGGCCGGGACGATGCCCCAGACCCCGGGCTGACTCAAGCGGGGATAATGGATTGCATTCCGCCGGGGCGGCTGGCACATCCGAAAACTCCGCGGCACAAAAGCCCGCGGCCAGTGACCAACTCCTTCCTCCCAACCTCAACGTATGAAACTCCCCTCCCTGTTCACGACCGCCCTGCTGGGTCTCGGTGTCTCCACCGCGGCCCTGGCGCAGGAAGTCTCGCTCAATCTCCCCGGCAAGGCTGCCGCCGATGCGGAAAAGGTTCCCGCGGCGCTCGCCGCCGCGCCGGCGGGCGAATTCACGGAAGCGCAGATCCTCGAGACCTTCGGCTGGTTTTTCACCGCCCGGCTCGGCCTGCATGAACTCGAGCTCACCTCGGCGCAGATCGCCCACCTCACCAAGGGCGTGGCCTTGGCGGCCGCCGGCAAGGAGCCGCCGCACGATCTGGCCAAGATCGGCCCCGTCATGGACGAGTTCGTCCAGGGCCGGCAGCAGGCCGCCTTCGAGCGGCTCAAGGCCGAGAACGAGAACCTCTCCCGTGAGTTCTTCGCCGGACTGAAGTCGCAGCCCAACGTCAAGGAACTGCCCAGCGGGCTGCGCTACGAGATCCTCGCGGCCGGTTCCGCGGAAAAGCCCACGCTGCAGGACACCGTGCGCCCCACCTACACCGGCGCGCTCGTGGACGGCACCGTGTTTGATTCCAGCGCCAGCCGTGGCGCTCCGGCGGAAATCGCCATGGACAAGGTCATCCCCGGCTGGACCGAGGGCGTGCAGCTCATCGGCCGCGGCGGCAAGATCAAGCTCTACATCCCGGCCCACCTCGCCTACGGCGACACCGGCATCGGCGACATCCCGCCCGGTGCCGCGCTCGTCTTCGAAGTCGAGCTGCTCGACTTCAAGCCGACGCCGCCCGACGCGGCTTCCGCCGCGGCGACGGAAGCCAAGTAAGGGCTTCTCCCGGATAGATTCCCGGCCCCCGCCACCCGGCGGGGGCCTTTTGTTTTCAACCGCCGGCCAAAGCGGCGAAGTCGGCGAGCAGCGCGTCCACGGCGGCCGGTGCTGTGTCCCACCCGCACATGAAGCGGTAGCCGTCGTCGCCGATGAATTTCAGGAATTGCCAGCCGCGCGCCTCCAGGCCGGCGGCGAGGGCGGCGGACAGGCCGACGAAGACGCCGTTGGCCTCGACGGGATGGAGCAGCCGCACACCGGGCAGGGTGGCGAGTCCGTCGGCCAGCCGCCGGGCCATGGCGTTGGCGTGGGCGGCGTGGCGCAGCCAGGCTCCGTCGCGCAGCAGCGCGACCCACTGCGCGGAGGCGAAGCGCTGCTTGGAGGCGAGCTGGCCGGACTGCTTCACACGGTAGCCGAAATCGCGGGCCAGATCGCGGTTGAAGAAAACGACGGCTTCGCAGCCGAGCATGCCGTTCTTCGTGCCGCCGAGGCTCAGCACATCCACCCCGGCCCGCCAGGTGAGGTCGGCCGGCGTGATGCCCTGCGGCGCGAAGGCCGCGGCGGCGTTGGCGAAGCGCGCGCCGTCCAGGTGCAGGACCATGCCCTCCCGCCGGGCGACCCCGCCCAGCGCGCGGATTTCGTCGGGGGTGTAAAGCGTGCCGAACTCGGTGGCCTGGGTGAGCGACAATGCGCCGGGCTTCGGGAAATGCACGTCGCGCCGCCGGTTGATCGCCGCGGCGACGACGGCGGGCGTGAGCTTGGCCCCGGTGCCGGCGAGCGGGATGACCTTGGCGCCGCCGGTGAAATGCTCCACCGCGCCGCATTCGTCCACCTGCAGGTGGGCGGATTCGTGGCAGAACACGCCCTCGTAGCTGCGGCAGACGGCCGCAAGCGCGAGGGCGTTGGCCGCGGTGCCGTTGAACACGAAGAACGCCTCGCAGTCCGTGGCGAAGAGCGTGCGCAGTGCCTGCCGGGCCTCCGCGGTCCAGGGATCGCCGCCGTAGCCGGCGGCGTGGCCCGCGTTGGCGGCGGTGAGCGCGGCGAGCGCCTCGGGGCAGAGGCCGGCGGTGTTGTCGCTGGCGAAGGTCCAGTCGGGACGGGTGGCGGACATGCCGCAGTGCAGCACAAAGCGGCGCGGCGGGCCAAGGTGTTTTCGTGTTTGGCAAGCACGGGCCGACGCCGTTGCCTTGGCCGTCACGATGAACGCAGCCGACGTCAACCTTTACCTCGTGGGCTTCATGGGCACCGGCAAAACAACCATCGGCCGGGCGGTGGCGCATCGGCTGGGCTTCCACCTGCTCGACAGCGACCACGAAATCGAGCGGCAGCGCGGCCGGAGCATCGCGGAGATTTTTGCCCGGGAGGGCGAGCCCGCCTTCCGGCAGCTCGAACGCGCGTTCGTGGAAACCGGCCACCCGCCGGTGCGCACGGTCGTCGCCTGCGGCGGCGGCCTGGTGGTGCAGCCGGGCATGCTCGATTTGCTGCGGGCCAAGGGCGTGGTGGTCTGCCTGCACGCCTCGCTGGACACCATCTTGGAACGCACCTCGCGGCACCGGCATCGTCCGCTGCTCAACGTCGAGGATCCATCCGCGCGCATCCGCGCGCTCTACGCCGAGCGCGAGCCGGTTTACAAACAGGCGGGCACCGTGGTGCTGACGGATTCGCGGCCGCTCGGCGACATCGTGGCGCATGTGATCCGCGTGTGGCGCCGGGAGGCGGCGGATTTCGCGCGCGGCCGGGCCGGTTGAACATGGATGCCAGGCAACAGGCGCTGCGGCAGAGGCTCGAAGGCCTGGGCTTCGATGCGGTGCGGATCGCGCGGGTGGAGCCCGTGCCCGGCGACCGGCTGCACGGCTGGCTGGCTGCCGGCATGCACGCGGACATGGCGTGGATGGAGCGCACGGCCGCCAAGCGGCTGGATCCGGCACTGGTGCTCCCCGGGGCGCGCTCGGTCATCATGCTCGGGGTCAACTACTCGACCGGCGCCCTGCGGCAGGACGGTCCGGTGTGGGCGCGCTATGCCTTGCACGAGGACTATCATGACACGATGCAGGCGGGGCTGGACGCGGCCGGCGCGGTGCTCGGCGAACTCTATGGTGCGGGGACCGACGATTACCGCGGCTACGTGGACACCGGGCCGGTGCTTGAGCGCGGCTGGGCGGCCAAGGCCGGCCTGGGCTTCGCCGGCAAGAACGCGATGCTCATTTCCCGCGAGCACGGCAACTGGCTGTTTCTGGCGGCGATCCTGACGCGCGTGGAACTGGAGCCCGACCTGCCGCTGCGGCCGCAGCGCAGCGGCTTTGCCGATGTCGGCCTGCTCTGCGGCAAGTGCACGCGCTGTCTCGACGCCTGTCCGACGCAGGCCTTTGCCGCGCCCGGGGTCGTGGACGCGCGCCGCTGCATCTCCTACCAGACGATCGAAAACAAGGGCATCATTCCGCGCGGGCTGCGCCGCGGCATCGGCCGGCACCTTTACGGCTGTGATGTCTGCCTGGAAGTCTGCCCGTGGAACCGTTTTGCCCGCGAGGGCCGGCGCCTGCTGCTCACCGCGCGGTTCGATCTGCCGGACCTGGGCCTGGACGAACTGCTGGCGATGACGCCGGCGCGCTTTGCGGAGGTCTTCCGCCGCACGGCGGTCAAGCGGCTCAAACTCCGGGGACTGCTGCGCAACGCCTGCGTGGTGGCGGGCAACAGCGGCGATCCCGGCCTGCTGCCCGCGCTCTGGCGGCTCACGGCGCACGAGCTGCCGCTGGTGCGGGCGCATGCGGTGTGGGCGGTGCGGCGTCTGGCCGGGGCGGAAGCGGCCGGGGAGCTCGCCGCTCTGCGGGCGCGGGAAACGGATGCCGACGTGCTGGCGGAATTTGCCGGCGAGCCCTGAGGCCGGTTCAGCCGCGGAAGAGCGCGTTCATGCGCGTGGCGAAGGCCGGCGGCGGCCGCACCGGCTTGCCTTCGCGGTCGATGAAGGCGTGCAGGGTATGGCCGGTCACGAGCAGCTCGTGGCCGCGCCGGATCTCGTATTCAAGCCGGATGCGCAGGAGCGGTTTTTCGCGCAGGGTGGTGATGACGGTGACGGTGTCGTCGTAAACCGCGGGACGGTGGTATTTCAGCCCGACCTCCAGGACCGGCAGCCGGTAGCCGTCGGTCTCCAGTTCGCGGTAGGGAAGGCCCTGTTCCTTGAGCAGCTGGGTGCGGCCGATTTCGAGCCAGGGCAGGTAGCTGCCGTGATAGACGATGCCCATCATGTCGGTCTCGGCGTAACGGACGGTAACTTGGGATCGGGAGGTGATCATCGGGGGGCGGGCAGATCAAAAAGCGAGCGGGCCGACTCTTGCCAGCAATTCCGCCGCGCCCATTCGCGGCCCGCTCCGCCCAGCTGCCGGCGCAGGGCGGGGTCGGTGATGAGGCGGGCGAAGGCCGCGGTGAGGCCGGCGGGATCTTCGGGGCGCACGAGCAGGCCGGTGCGGCCGTTCAGCACGGCTTCACCCACGCCGCCGATGTCGTGCGCCACCACGGGCAGGCCGTGGGCGGAGGCTTCGAGATAAACCAGCCCGAAACCTTCGATGCTCGGACCGCAGGGGACGCTGGTCATGGCGAAAATGTCGGCCTGCTCATAGGCGGCCGCGAGCTCGTGGTCGTCGGCATTGGCGTCGAAGCGCACGGGAAAATCGGCCCGGGCCGCGAGCGCGCGCAATTTGGCCTCGTAGCCGCGCCGGCCGTGGCCGCCGACAAACCGGCAGGTGATGCGGGCGCGCAGTTCCGGCGGCAGCGCCAGCAGGGCTTGGAGGGTTTCGAGCTGGCCCTTGCGCGGATGCCAACGGCCGACGGTGAGCACGGTGAGGCGGCCGTCGGCCGGCGCCGGGACGGCCGGGGGCCCGGGCGGCAACCGGAAATCCGTCCGCAGGGCGCCCGGGCTGAGCACGGTCTTGCCCGCGGCTTCGGGAAAATGCGCGGCCAGCAAATCGCGGGTGTAGCCGGTCAGGGTGCTGATGCGGGTGGCGTGCCGGATGAGCCGGCGGGCGAGCCGGCGGGTGAGGGGATTGCGGTGAAAGCGCAGGATTTCCGAACCGTGAAAAGTGAGGATCAGGCAGGGCGGCCGGAAGGCCTTGAAGAACTGCAGATACATCAGGCTCAGCATGGGCCCCGGCTCGGGCAGCCAGACCATGGTTTGGCGGAGGTCGCGCCGGTTGCGGACGAGTTCGCGACCTAGCCGGAAGAGACACCAAAAATCATGCGTGCCCTTGAGCGGAAGCCGGCGGAGCAGGAAGGGCCGTTTTTTTTCGGCAGTGCCGGCCGGGGCGGCCTGGGCCCAGACCTCGACTTCGGCCCCGGCGGCGGCCGCTGCCGCCGCCATCTCCTCGGTAAAGGTCGCGATGCCGCCCCGCCGGGGGTAGAATTCGTGGGTGATGATATGGAGGCGGGGGGCGCTCATGCGCGGTTTGCAGGGCGGTGGGTGGTCAACGGCCTCAGGTTGGGCCGGCCGGGTTGGCTGGCAAGCGTCGCATCAGTGGCGGGTCGGGGGGAACCCGAGGGCCGGCCGGAGGACCAGGTGGGGCCGGTTGGCGGCAAGAAATTGGGTTTACAAGCCCCACTGTCGTAACATACAAACGCCGAACGATGTCAGAAGCAGTTCATAACACCCAGGGCAGCAACAAGCCGTTTCCGTTTGTCATGAAACCGGTTGCGCCCGAGGAGGAGTCCGCCCTGCGGGAATCGCTCAAGCGCTGCTCCCCGTCCACTTTCGAGGCCGCCATCCAGTTTCGTAAAACCGGCAACCCCGAGCACTTGCCCGCCGTGGTCATCGGCGTGATCGAGCGCTTCGTCGAGCCCGACCTCCGGGTCAAACTGAAGGATGCGGATGATGACCTGCGGTTGATCGAGGATCTCGGCATCGATTCGCTGACGATGATGGAAATCGTCATCCTCGTGGAGGACGTGCTCCAGATGTCCATCAACAACGACGAATTGCGCAATCTCCGCACCGTGGGCGACGTCAAGATGTTCATCGACTGCAAGGTGCGCGGCCTGCCCCTGCCCAAGCCGACCAAGTTTCTGCCGATCGAGCAGATCGCGGCGACGATGCCGATCCAGCCCCCGTTCCTGTTCCTCAACGAGGCCTCGGTCAGCTCCAGCGCCGCCAACGCCAAATACAAGATTTCCGGCCAGGAGTTTTTCCTGCAGGGCCATTTCAAGGACAACCCGGTGATGCCCGCCTCCATCATGCTTGAGGCCCTGGGCCAGCTCGCCGTGCTTTATCTGCTCGAGGGTCTCACGCCCGAGCCCGGCAAGGTGGTCAACCCGCAGATGATTTTCTTCACCGGCTGCGAAGGCGTGCGCGCCCACCGGGTGTGCAAGCCCGGCGACATTCTCACCCTTTCCATCAAGCCCCGCCGCATGAAGATGCCGCTGGCGACCTTCGAAGGTTCGATCCGCGTGGGGCAGGAAAAGGCCGTCATTGCCGAGGAGATCACGCTGACCTTCGGGTTCTCGGAGGTCGCCGTGCAGCCCGTGCCGGCGGCCGCTCCGGGCCAGGAAAACGTGAACGGCGTCGCGCCGGCTTCCTCCCCGTTGCGCGTGGCCGCGAGTGCCTGAACCCGCCGGGTCGGCCGGTCCCGCCGCGGCGCCACCGTATGTTTGCGTATGCCTCCCGCGTTGACCGCGCGGCCCCGAGCGGCTTCGCTGGCTGTGTTTTCCGCGGCCGTTGAAACCGCGGACGGTTTTCCCGGTCACGTTTCCCTCCATCTTTCATCCGCATGCCCAGAGTTTTTGTCACCGGAATCGGACTGATCACCAGCATCGGCAATGATGCGGCCGCCGTCACGGAAAGCCTGCGCGGGCTGCGGCACGGGTTTGAGCTTTATCCGCCTTTTCAACGGGACGATATCCCGGTGAAAGTGGCCGCGCCCGTGAAGGGATTTCAGACGGACTCGACCGATCCCGAGGACTGGACCTTTCCCGAGCGCTACCGGATCCGGCGCGAGGTGATCCGTGGCATGGCCCCCCACGGGGTCTATGCGTGGTGCGCCATGCAGCAGGCCATCGAGGATGCGAAGCTGGAAGAGGCGGACTGCTCGAACACCGACACCGGCCTGTATGCCGCCTCCGGCGGCTCGCCCTACCTGATGGGCCACATGCTCCAGCGCATGCACACGCTTGGCGTCATGCGCTGTTCGCCGCTCGGCATCGTCGCCTCCATCTCCGGCACGCTCAATTTCAACCTCGTCGCCCATTTCCGGATTAAGGGAGCTTCCTGCGGATTTTCCTCCGCCTGCGCCTCCTCCTCGCACGCGCTCGGCTATGCCTACGACGATCTCGTGCTGGGCCGGCAGAAGCGCATGTTCGTCGTCGGTGCGGAAGACGGCAACGTGGACAGCATCCTGCCCTTCGCCGGCATGCGGGCGCTTTCGCTCCAGGCCGATCCGCTGCAGGCCTCGCGGCCGTTTGATGCGGCGCGTGACGGCTTCGTGGGCACGGGCGGCGCGGCGGTCCTGGTGCTGGAGACGGAGGACGAGGTCGTCCGCCGCGGCGCGAAGGTTTACTGCGAGGTCGCCGGCTGGGGCCAGGCTTCCGACGGCCACAACGTCGCCATCTCCCATCCCGACGGCGAGGGCCTGCGGCAGGCGATGGCGCATGCCCTGCGGGCCAGCGGCATTCCGGCGGAGGCGGTGGACTACGTCAACGCCCACGCGACCTCCACGCCGATCGGCGACACCTCGGAGGTGCGTGCGCTCAAGGCCGTTTTCAAGACCCCGGAGACGCGGCCCGCGATCAGCAGCACCAAGGCGCTCACCGGCCACGGCCTGTCGCTGGCGGGCGCGATGGAGAGCGCCTTCTGCGCGCTGGCCATCCGCGACGGCTTCATGCCCGGCTCGGCCCACATCAGCCGGCTCGACCCCGAATGCGAGGGCCTGAACATCATCCGCTCGACGCTGGCGGCGGCGCCGAACGTGGTGCTGAACAACAGCAGCGGCTTCGGCGGGGCGAACGTCTCGCTCCTGTTCAAGCGGGCCACCTGATGCCCTCCGCCGCGCTCAAGGAAACCTGCCGCACCGCGTTTGTCACCGGCGCCAGCACCGGCTTGGGCCGCGCCTTTGCGGAGATGCTGCTGGCCGAGGGCGTCCGGGTTTGGGGCACTGCGCGTGATCCCGCGCGGCTGGCCGGCCTGGCGGCGCAGCCGGGCTTCACGGCCGTGTCGCTTGAACTCGGCGACGGCCCGCGCGCCGTCGCGGCTTTCGAATCGGCGGCCGCCGCCGCGGACGGTTTCGATCTGGTGATCAACAACGCCGGTTACGGGGTCTTCGGGGATTTCGTCACCACGGATTTCGCGGTCTGGGAGGAGCAGCTCGCCGTCATGCTGGTGAACACGGCGCGGCTCGCGCAGGCCGCGCTGGCCGGCATGCGCGGGCGCAACCACGGCGCGCTCGTCAATGTGTCGTCGCTGGCGGCCGAGTTTCCGCTCCCGTTTCAGAGCGCCTACAACGTCACCAAGGCCGGGCTCACCGCGCTGAGCGAAAGCCTGATGGTCGAGTGCGCCGGCACCGGCGTGATCGTCATCGACCTGCGGCCGGGCGACTACCGCACGGATTTCGAAGGCTCGATGCGCCGGCCGCCCGGCCCGGTTTCGCCGGCGATGAACCGGGCCTGGGCGGCATTTGCCCGCATGATGCGCACCGGACCGCAGCCGGCGCATGCCGCGGCCGCGCTGCGCCGGGCGCTGCTCCGCCGCCGCAGCGGCACGGTGCGGTGCGGGCGTCTTTTCCAGGCCGTGGTCGCGCCGTGCCTCGCGCGGTTCGGCTCGCTGGCGCTCAAGCGCCGCATCCAGGCCCGCTATTTCGATCTCTGAGCATGTCCCGCATCCGCATCCTCGTCCTCACCTCCAGCACCGGCGGCGGCCACGACGCCCGCGCGGAGGCCTTTGCGGAGTGGTGTTTCCAGCTTTACCGCCACGAGGTGGACGTGCGCATCGAGCAGATGCTGGAGAAATCCTCCGCCATCAACCGATTCGGCGTGAATCTCTACAACCGCATCCAGCGCGGCGCGCCGTGGATGCACAAGGTCTTCTTCACGCTGGTCGAGTGCCTGAGCTTCATCAACGCCCGCAAGGTCACCATCGGCGGCGCCTACTACCTCGCCGTGCTGGCGGAATACCGGCCGCATCTGGTCTTCAGCGTCCACGACTGTCTGAACCGCGGCTATTTCCAGCGCGCGCGCAAACTCCTCGGGCCCGACCGCGTCCGCTGCGCCACCTACTGCGGCGAGTTCTCCGGCGGCTGGGGCTACTCGCGCAACTGGATCGAGCCGAGCGTGGACCGGTATTTTTCCCGCACGCCGACCGCGCGCGACTACGCGGTGAAGCAGGGCATCCCGGCCGACCGCGCCCGCGTGCGCGGCTACCTCATGCGGCCCCGGGCGCATCTGGAGGTTTTTGATCCCGCGCAACGGACCGCCTTCCGGATCGGGCGGCTGGGCCTGCAGCCGGACCTTTTCACGGTGTTCCTCGCCACCGGGGCCAACGGCGCGCACAACCACCTGGAGCTGCTGCCCGTGCTCGCGCGGCAGGCCGACCGCTGTCAGGCCATCGTGATCTGCGGGCAGAACAAGGAGGCCTACAACGAGGTCATCCACTGGCGGGCGCTCAACCCCGACTTCAACTGTTACGTCGAGGGCTTTTCCGAGATTGTGCACCTCCTCATGCAGGCGAGCGACGTGATTGTCACGCGCGGCGGCACCTCCACCTGCGCCAAGGCGCTGCATTTCCGGTGCCCGATCATCTTCAACGCCTTCGGCGGCATCATGCCGCAGGAGGAGCTGACGTGGAAATTCTTCCGCAACGGCGCCGGCTCGGAGAAGATCGGCTCCGCCGCGGAGTTTGCCGCCATCCTGCATCGCTGGCTGGAATCGCCGGCGGCCTACGCCCGCAGCCGCGAGGATTTCCTGGCGCTGCGCTACGAGGAGGACCCCACGCTGCTGATCGACGAGCTCGTCGGTCTCGCCAACGAGGTGGCCCAGGTCCGGCTGCGGCGGCAGCCGTTTCCGCCGGCCGCCGGCTCCCGGCCCCCGTTTTCCGGGTTCAGTCCAGCATGATCCGGGCGAGGCCGAGGAAGCAGCCCATGCTCGCCACGTCGGTCGCCGTGGTGAGGAAGATGCTCGAGGCCGTGGCGGGATCTGCGCCCATTTTCTTGAGGGTCACGGGCACGATGACGCCCGCCACGCCGCTCAACAGGCAGCTCCCGGTCATTGCGAGAAAGACGATGACGCCCAGCTCCAGCGGCGACTGGCCCGCGGGTTGCAGCGTGGCGTAAAGATACATGCCGAGCCCGGCGGTGAGGCCCACGAGGGCGCCGTTGGCGAGCCCGAGCGCGGCCTCCTTCACGATGAACTTCTTCTGGTCCTGCCCGGGCACGAGCTCGCCGAGCGTCATGCCGCGGAGGGCGACGGCCAGCGCCTGGCAGCCGGTGTTGCCCGATTGCCCCGCCAGCACCGGCAGGAACACGGCGAGCACGACGAAGCGGTCGATGGTGTCCTCAAACACGCCGACCACGGCCGCCGCAACGAAGGCGGTGAGCAGGTTGAACTGCAGCCAGGGATGCCGGAACTTCAGGCTCTGCCAGAACGGCGTCGAGGTGCGTTCCTCCTTTTCCACACCCACCATCCGCCCGGCCTGGGTGATGATCTCGATGTTCTGCTGCTCGAACATCCGTGAGCCGCGGATCACGCCCACCAGCCGGCCCTGGTCGTCGCAGACCGGGTAGGAAGGGTAGTGGCGGTCGAGCGTCCGCCGCATCGCCTCGCGCACGCCGCTCCGGGCGGACAGCGTGAAGGGCTCGCGCAACATGAACGAATCCAGCCGCGCGTCGCTCTGCTGCAGCAGCATGTCGCGCATGGTCACCACGCCAACGAGCACCCCGGCCGCGTCGGTGATGTAGCCGTAGGTGAACATCCGCATGCCGGCCGCGAGCTCGCGGATGCGCTCGGTGGCTTCGCCGACGGTGAGATCCGGAGGAAAGACCGCGATCGGCGGCTCCATCAGGTGCCCGACACTTTCGGGCGGATAGCCTGGGTTTGCCCCGGGGTCTGCGCTCATGGGTGGCGGCGGATGCTCAGAAGGCGGCGGTCACCTCGGTCTGGCGGCCGGGCTCAAGGGTGATTTCACCCAGCGCGGCGCAGGGGATGTCGTCGTTCTTGTAGAGGCTGACCGTGAGCGGGCCGGTGGCCTCGGCGGACTCCCACCGCCACTTGCCGATGGAGACGAATTGCAGGGGCACGCCCTTGTCGGGGCTGAGCCCCGGTCCGGTGCCGCGGAGGAAGAGCCGGTTGCCGATCCCGATGTAGGCGGTGACGAGCAGGCGCGTGGCGCCGTCGGTGGAAACGGCGCTGACCGGCGCGGAGTCCTCCGGCGAGGCCTGGCTGAAATCGTCCGTCGCGGGCGCTGGTGCGGCCGGTTCATCGGCCGGCGGGTCGCCGGGCATCGGCAGGGCAAGCTCATCCACCCGGGCTTTGCGGGGCGCCCGGGGTTTTTTTGGTTTCGGCTCCTCCACCGGGGCCGGTGAGGCGGTGGCAGTCTCCACCGCCGCGGTGCCGGCGGTCGGTGCCGGTGTTGGCTCCGGTGCCGGTGCGGGCGGGGGTTCGGGCGACGGGGCGGCGGGCACCGCTTCGGGTGCCGGCAAGACGGCGGCGGCGGGGGAAGCGGCGGGCGGCAGGGCGGCCTCGGGCGGCGGGGCCGGGGTCCGCGCGGGCGCGGCCAGCTTGGCCTCCAGGGCGCGCAGCGCCGCGTTCTGGGCGGCCGACAGCGCCTGCTCGGCCTCGGCGCGGGCTCTGGCCAGCGTTTCCGGCAGCTTGGCCATGGCTTCCGAGGTCGCGGCCAGGTGCTTGGCGGCGGCGGCCTCCAGCTTGGCGAGGTCGGACGCGACCTTCGCGATCCGGTCGGCCGCCGCCTCGAGTTTCTCCGCCTCGCTCGCGCGCAGGGTGTTGATTTCCTGCTGGAGCGCCTCGTTCTCGGTGACGGCGGCGTCGTTGAGCTGCCGGGTGAAGTCGTTTATTTTTTCCTGCAGCTTCTGCGGCAGGTGCTCGGCGTGCTTGAGGTTTTTGTGCGCGAGGTCGGCCAGCTCGTTGAGGCCGTTGACGGCGATGCTGATTTGCTCCGCCGAGGTGGCGACCGTGCGGGAGAGGGCTTCCAGCGCGTGCTGCCGGTCGTCGAGGCCGTCTTCCTGACGCCGGGCGTAGTCGGCGATGAGCGCGGCGGAGGTGACTAGGGCGCCGGTGAGCACGCAGGCGATGATGGCGAACACGACCGGGAGCTGGAGCGGGCGTTCGCTGTTGGCGGCGATGAAGGCGGCGACGGCGATCAGCAGCACGTCGGTGGCCAGAAAGAACCATTTGGGCAGCTTGGGGGAGGAGTCGGGTAGGCTCATGGGCGGCTCGCGGGCGCGGGGAGTTTGTGCGGCCCGGCCGGCGCTTTCTCAAGGAGAAAGGCGGCGAAAACGGAGGTTGAGCCCCGGGCCGGATGCGCCCAGTTTCCGGCTGCGCCATGAACGAGCACCCTTTTCTCAGGATCGAGCGCGATGTGCCGGGCGGGTCCCGGCACTACGTGGTGCACGGCGCGGACCCGCGGTTTTCGCTGGAGCTGACTCCCGACGGGCAGGCGCCGGACGGCCGCGGCCGGGGCGTCATCAAGCGCCTGTGCCTGCCGAACTCCTGGGCCGGGGATTACACGAAGTATTCCAAGCTCATCACGGCGGCGCAGGATTTTTTCTCGGCTTCCTTCGCCGCCCCGGCGCCGAAGGCCGAGACGCGCCGCTTCTCGCGCTGAGCCGTTTCACAGCCGCCGCCAGGCATAGACGAAGAGCGAGAGCAGCAGGCCGATCCGTAGCGCGCCTTCGAACGTCAGGATCACCAGCACCCATTTCAGGCTGCAGGTGCGCCGGAGCAGATAGCCGACGACGGTGATGCCCAGAAGCAGGGCGGCGTGGCCCCGGCCCAAGGGCAGAAACAGCAGGCCGAGCATCCAGGCCCAGTAGAAAAACAGCGCGGCGCTCCAGCAAAACGCCGTGAACTCGCCCAACCCCAGCTCCCGCGGGTCGGCCCCGCGCTCGATCTGCTTGATGCCGAGGTAACGCTCGCCCATCACGAGCTGCCAGAGCTCGAAGAGCATGAAGAGCGGGGCGAGCAGGAGCGGGATCAGCACGGGCGGAGCATCGGCCGGCCGCAGGCGGACGCCAAGGCAGAAGCGCGGCGCTTGCCTCTCCGCGCCGGATCGCCGTTACTCCCGCCTCGCCGCCCCATGAAAATCACCCGGATTGAAACCGTTGCGCAACCTTCCGGCCTGCTGCTCTGCCGGATCCACACCGCGGACGGCCTCATCGGCTGCGGCGAGACCCACTATATCCCCACGGCGGTCGCCGCCGTGATCCACGACTGGATGGCGCCGCGGCTGCTGGGGGCCGATGCCCTGGCGATCGAGGGCCACTGGCGCTTTCTCTACGAACGCGCGGCCAATTTCGGCGCGCGCGGGGCCGAACTGCGAGCGCTCTCCGCGATCGACCTCGCGCTCTGGGATATCAAGGGCCAAGCCTGCGGCCAGCCGGTCTGGCAGTTGCTCGGCGGCCGGGTGCAGGACGGCGTGCGCATCTACAACAGCACCGGCTACGGCCGCGGACAGACGCCGGAGCCCGGCGGCATGTGGCCCGGTTACGGCCGCATGGGCGTGCCCGAGCCGCTCAACGATTACTGGAACGCGCTCCACGAACCGGCCGCCTACGCCCGCGAGCTGCTGGCCGAAGGCATCGAGGGCGCCAAGCTGTGGACCTTCGATTTCGCGGCGCACAAGCCCAACGGCAGCCTCTTCGTCAGCGGCGTCGACCTGGAGACGGGGATGCAGCCTTTCCGGGCGATGCGCGCCGCGGCGGGCAACAAGCTCGAACTCATCCTCGACGGCCATGGATTCTTCCAACTGCCGATGGCGCTGCGCCTCGCCGCGGCCATGCGCGAGGTGAATCCGCTCGCGCTGGAAGATGTCATCCGGCCCGACTGCGTGGACACGATCCGTGATTTCCGCGAACGCTGCGGGCTGCCGCTCGCGGTCAGCGAGATGCTGACGACGGTCGAGGACTACCGGCTCGTGCTGCAGCGGCAGGCGGCCGACTACGTGATGATCGACCCCACCTGGGTCGGCGGCATCACGGCCACGGCGCGCATCACCGATCTCGCGCAGGCCTGGAACATCCCCGTGATGATGCACGACTGCACCGGTCCGCTCACGCTCCTTGCCGGCATCCACGTCGGCGTGGCCCGCGCTAACGTCGCCTGGCAGGAAACCGTGCGGATGCTCCTGCGGCTCGTTTATCCCGAGCTGGTGACGCATGTCCCCGCGGTGAAGGCCGGCCGCATCGCCGCGCCGGAAGGCCCGGGGCTGGGCGCGGCCTGGCACGAGACCCTGTTCAGGCAATCCGACACCCTCCGGGTGAGCACACGGTGATGAAACCCGA
>VFQQ010003477.1_pt1 | contig 15181 bp, 4 predicted proteins | sample 3512341 | NCBI WGS metagenome assembly VFQQ01 (sample SAMN10412373, study PRJNA504923) | tailings metagenome | isolation source: Relicate 2 Philex TSF1 revegetated site | place: Philippines: Tuba, Benguet | collected 2017-08-29 | reverse complement strand
TTCCACAGGGGACTTTCACCCCACTTACAGCGCGCCCATGCTGGGCGCACACCAGTAAGTACAGCACAACACGGGCAGCCGTCCGCACTCGATGAACCACTCGCATTCGCCCCCTTGTCACTGTTCGGCCCGTGTGGCTGACTAGAAATCGATCGGCGAAAAGATAAATGAAGGCAGCTTCCATTATTCTACTGTTCGCGTTCTTGATCGTCGGCTGCACCTCTACATGGAACCTCGACGATAAGTATCGAGGTGTTATCGGCGCGGAGTTCGAGACGCGGATAGACGGCCATATCTGGAAGATGGCCCGACATGAGTATGATCTCCACCCGTTCAAGATTTGGCCATCCGGGTCTGAGCTCGGGCCTGCCGGCACCCGACTGGAGTTCATCCCAGCAGGCACAAGACTGCGGGTGCTGGCCGCAAAGAGACGTTATGCAGGCGGCGATTGGGACTTTCTTATCGCAGAGATTCGCGCGCCGGAATCAGGGAAGATATATGTAATCGAAGAGCTACTCGGTCGCTCCGATTTTGACCCAAAAGAAGTCGATCAGCTCTGGCGGCGAGTAAAGAAGGCCGATCCGGCACAGCACAACGCGGGCAGCCGTCCCTCTTCGGGAGATTCAGCCGCATCCTCACCTCCGTCCCTGCCCGCCCCGCGTGGCTGATCGGTAGTCGTTCGGCAAAGAATGCGGATCATGGCTACCAGTTCGTTGTCAGAAGCACTGAACCCAAGGAAGTTTTATGCACCTCGTACCTGTCGGAGTATGTTTCGTCACGACAGTTCTTCCGGCCGTGTTGCTTGGGGCGGAGATACAGCCGTCGTATTACGGAACGGCGCCTGCCGTTGCAGCAGACAAATCGTTGCTCGTCGACCCGCCACCCGACGTTCGAACGTTAAGGTCGTCGCGCAGCGCCGTATTTGAGGTTCCGCCCGAGCTTCGCGTTTGGGACTTCCACAGCTCTCAAATTGATGCCGGTCCGCTCTTACTCCGCCCCATGCGGAAGCCGTATGCGGAGAAGCCAGACGTCAAAGCCAAAGCCGACATTCCAATAAGCGCCAATCAGGATTCGGGTGAATTCAGCGAAGTCGTGCGATTGCCTCAATACAATGTTGAAGCGAACCGCACCGAGCGGCTTATGCTTCATATCGTTGTCGGCGAGTATGTGCGCCATGCTATCGCAATACCTATTCCAGCGGGCGATAAGCGGAGGATTTCTCAGCTCCCTTTCTATCACATGAAACGCGGCGATGTGATTCTATCCATCGACGGCCGGGATATTCGAACATTTAAGGCCGGGGAGTCGTTCGGCATCCTTAAAGCAAAGAAGCTGGTGGTTTTAAGGCGTTCCAAAGATGGCGGCATTCAAACGCTCGAACTGAATGTAACCGATCATTAATTCTCTAGTGCCCAACAAGTCAGCACAGCACAACACGGGCAGCCGTCCTGTTTCGCTTGCTTCACCCGCACCCGCATCTCCGTCCTTGCTCGGCCGGCGTGGCTGACCGGTAGTCGTAGACAGAAACAAACCACCAAGTCATGTTTCCATTCGGCCACATAGATCTTCGTGTTCGGAACATCAAAGAAGTTTACGCGTTTTACTCCGCAGTTCTTCCGGCACTGGGATTTCATCGCGAGTGGAGAGATGGAGAAAAATTCGAGGCATTCTCATTCCAGACAGATGGGGAGCTACCTAACGCATCATGGTTTGGCGTCATTCAAGATCCCGAGCATGTTCCGAATTCGACACGATATGCTTTCGCGGTCCGGGACCGGAATGAAGTCGATCGCCTTGCAGGTATTGTCAGATCAGCAGGCGGTCTCCGAATTGAGGGTCCCGAAGATATGCCTTATACACGGATTTATTATGCCGTCTATTTCGAAGACCCAAGTGGGAATCGACTAGAAATTTATTACTGTCAGGAGTGAAAGAGGAAAATCGCCGCGCCTCCGCGCCTCTGCGGGAGATCCTCACCGGCACAATCCGGCAGGGGCGGTGAAACGTGGAGCTGCGAAGAGCGGGAGCAGGATGCTCCCGCCACTGTGGCCGAGGCAGCAAACGAAGCCGGCGGTGACGCCGACGCTCCCAGGAAAATCCCCAAAGGTCGTACCGCCCGGACGAATCGAGCCAGGGGGAAGTCGGACGAGGTCGAGAATCAACGGCCGCCGGCGGCGGCCGTTTCGGCGACGCGGGTGCCGCGGACGGCTTCGGCGATGTTCTCCGAATGGGCCTCGGGTTCGCCCCGTTCGTGGTCGAAGCGCATCGAGACGGTCTTGGAGACGCCGCGTTCCTCCATCGTCACGCCGTAGATCGCCTGCGCCGCCGAGACGGTGCGCTTGTTGTGCGTGATGATGATGAACTGCGACTCGTTCACGAACTTCTTCAACAGGTCCGTGAAACGCCCGATGTTCGATTCGTCGAGCGGCGCGTCGAGTTCGTCGAGAAGGCAGAACGGCGAGGGCTTCACCATGTAGAGCGCGAAGAGCAGCGCCACCGCCGTAAGCGTCTTCTGTCCGCCGGAGAGCAGCGTGATGCTCTTGAGCTTGGTGCCCGGAGGCTGGGCGGTGATCTCGATGCCGCTCTCGAGGATGTCCTCGGCCGCGACGAGTTCGAGGTTGGCCACGCCGCCGCCGAAGAGCGTCTGGAAGGTGTAGACGAAGTTCTTCTTGATCTGCTCGAAGGTGACCTGGAACTGCTGTTGCGAGGTCTGGTTGATCTCGTCGATGGCCTTGATCAGCTCGGCCTTCGAGTTCGTGAGGTCGTCGCTCTGCGCCTTGAGGAAGTCGTAGCGCTGCTTGAGTTCGGCGTACTCCTCGATGGCGACGAGATTGACCGCGCCCATCGCGTTGAGCCGCTGGCGCAGGGCGTCGACTTCCGTCTTCACCTGCGCCCAGTCGGTCTGCTCGAGGGCGGCGAGATCGGCCTCGGTGGGGTCGCCCTTGACTTTGGACTTCGCCTTGCGACCGCGCGTCTTCGTCGGAGCGGGTGCAGCCTCTGCCGCCGCTTCGGCCGGGGCCGCCTCGGATTCGGCGGCCTCGGTGGCGCCGTCCGCCGGAAGGGCCGGCGCAGGTTCAGGTGCGGCCGCCGCGGCCGGTTGAGCGCCCGCCTCGCCGTCCTCATCCTCGTCGAGATCGAGCGGCTTGATGTCCGGCGGCTCGTCGTCGGCGTGCCAGAGCAGTTGTTTCCACTCGAGCGAACGGATGTCCGCCGAGAATTCGCGGGTGACGTCCTCCGCGAGGAACTGCGCGCGCGAGGTGCTCTCGGCGAGCTTGATCTCGCAGCGACTGAGTTCGTTCTGGGCCGATTCGGCGTCGGTGCGCAGGCCGTGCTGCGTGGACTCGACCTGGCCGATCTCGCGTTCGATGCCAACGAGTTCGGCGCGGATCTGTTCGACCTGCTGCTGGGCGACGACGAGCGTCTCCGCGATCTGCGCGGCGCGCGCACGCTGGCGGGCGCTCTCCTGCTCGAGTTCGCCGACCTGTTCGGACCAGACCTCGATCTCCTGCTGACGCTGGACGAGGATCTCGGACAACTGATTCCGGCGGCGCTGCATGTCGGCGATGCCGCGGTCGAGCACCTCGACCTTCTGGCGGCGCTCGGCGAGTTCGAGCCGCGCCTGGGCGAGGGTGTCGCGCTTCACATCGCGGTCCGTGCGGACCTCGACGATGCGAACCTCGAGGCCTTGAATGAATTCGCGTTTCGCAGTGGCGTCGGCCTCGGCGGACGTCAGGCCGGCCTGGGCGCGCTCGAAGCGGGCATGGGCCTCGTTGCGCGCGGCCTCGAGCGAGGTCAGTTCATTCTCCATGCGGCGAAGGCGGTTGCCCACCTCCTCGACGGAGCGCTGGGCGGTGCGTTCCTCCGCCTGCACGGCCGCGAGGGCCTGCGAGGCGGCGAGCACCTCGGCGCGCTTCTGCTCGAGCGTCTGCTCGGCCTCGGCGAGGCGCGCGTTGATCCCCTCGATGACGGCCTTCTGCTCGTCGTGGCGGCGCTGGTCCTCGGCGAGGGCGCGCGCCGTTTCGCGCAGGTCGATCTCGCGCTGGACGATGCTGTTGGCCGGCTTCTTGTGGTAGCCGCCGAAGACGAGGCCGCGCCGGTCGACGAGGTCGCCCTTCTTCGTGGCAACGGCGAGGAACGCGAAGCCCGGGTTGGCCTTCCAGAATTCGAGGAAGGCGTTCAGGTCGTCGGCGAGGTAGCAGGCGCCGAGCAAGGCGCAGGCGGGATGGGTCGGATCGACGTCGGCCAGGCCGGAGACGGCCGGCACGAGTCCCGCCGGAAGCTCGGCGCCGCCGGCGGCGCTCCCCTGCCCCACTTCGGAAACCTGCAGCACGGCGGAACCGATCTGCTCCGCCTCGAGTTGCGCGAGCACGCGCTGGGCGGTGGCGACATCGGCCACGCTCACGGCTTCGACAGCCGAGCCGAGCAGGGCCTCGATCGCCTTGCCGGCCTCGGGGCGCACCTGCAGGCCCTTCGTGATGGCCGAGGCCGCGGTGCCGCCGAGGGCGCCGTCGAGCCGGCCCTGGAGCAGCGCCTTGGCGCCTTCGCCGAAGCCTTCCCATTTTTCCTGCAATTGCTGGAGCAGCTTGAGCCGCGCGGAACGCTGGGCGAGGCCGCGGTCGATTTCCTGCAAGCTGCGCTGCGCCTCGCGAAACTCACGCGTCAGGTCCGTGATCGCCTGCTGGGCGGCTGCCGATTCCTGGTGCAGCCGGTTCTTGTCCGCCTGGGCCTCCTCGACACGCGCCTCGAGCTCGGCCGCGACCTGGGCCGCGGCGGCCTGCTGCTGGCGGACGGATTCGATGTCGTGCACGAGCGCGTCGTGGCGTTGCGCGGACGTCTTCTGGTCCACCTCGTAGGCGGTGCAATCCGTGCGCAGGCGCGCGATCGAGCTCTCCATCTGCAGCAGCTGGAACTTCGACTGCTGGAGCTCCTGTTCGAGCTTGCTCAACTCTGCCTCGGCGACGGCGAGCTCGCGGTTGCGGTTCTGGAAAACGGAGTCGGACGTGCCGAGCAGGGTGAGCTGCTCCTCCTTGTCCTGTGCGCCGGTGTCGACCTGGGCGGCGAGCTCGCGCAGCTGCATCTCGAGTTCGCCGAGGTTGTCGCGCGAGGACTCGAGGCGGTCCTGCAAGCCGGTGCGCTTGATCTGCGAGAGATTGGCCGCGTTCTCCGCCTGCTCCTTCTGCGAGCGCAGGTCGAAGACGGCCTGCTGCGCGTCCTGCACGCGCTGGTTGAGCCGGGAGCGCTCGGCCTTGCTGGCCTCGAGGGCGCCCTGCTGCTCCTCGAGATTCGCGCGGCGACGCTCGGCCTCCGTGCGCAGCGTGGTGAGCTTGCCCTCGAGCTCGGCGATCGTCGCGCTGAGCTGGGCGTGATGATAGGCGCTGTACGAAAGGCTGAGGTGGCGCAGGCGGAAACTGAGGCGCTTGTAACGAAGGGCCTTCGAGGCTTGCCGGCGCAGGCTGCCGATCTGGCGGCCGACCTCAGCGATGACGTCGGCGACGCGGGCCAGGTTCTGGTCCGTCAACGCGAGCTTGCCGAGCGCCTCGCGGCGCTGGGCCTTGTACTTCGTGATGCCTGCGGCCTCTTCGAACACGGCGCGGCGCTCCTCGGGTTTCGACGAAAGAATCTGGTCGATCTGGCCCTGGGCCATGATCGAATAGGACGTCCGGCCAATGCCGGTATCCATGAAAAGCTTGTGGATGTCCTTCAGGCGGCAGGGTTGCCCGTTGAAGAAGTACTCGCTCTGCCCGTCGCGGTGCACGCGACGCATGATCTCGATCTCATGAAACTCGCTGCCCAGCTGCTTCTCGCACTCGGTGAGCAGCAGGGAGACCTCGCACATCTGGGCGGGCTTGCGCGTGTCGGCGCCCTCGAAGATCACGTCCTGCATCTTGCCGCCGCGCAGGGCCTTCGCGCTCTGCTCGCCGAGCACCCAGCGGATGCCATCGGCGATATTGGACTTTCCGCAGCCGTTGGGGCCGACCACGGCGGTGACACCGGGTTCGAAGCGGAGCGTGGTGGGGTCGGCGAAGGATTTAAAACCGTGTAGCTTGAGAGCCTTGAGATACATGCAAAGAGCCACCGATAGAGACGCCGCCGACCGGCGCGGCAAACGTAAAAAGCCGCGAGTTATTGCCCGGTTGTTCGCAAGGCGGCGCGAAGGTGCGCGCGGACGGATCGCCAGCGGTTTCCGACGAGTTGAAACAAAGTGGCGGGAGCGGGATGATCCGGTCTTCCCGCGTGCTTCAGAAGGAGCGAGACCTGGAAGTAGGAGCGGCTTTACGCCGCGATTGCCGGCGGACGGCGTTCATCGCGGCGTAAAGCCGCTCCTACGCAATCCTTGCGCGGGAGCGGGACGCTCCCGCCACGTTGGGTTCAGCTGCGCGCGGCCTTTGCCGCGGCGGCGAAGAGGGCCTTGCGGGCCGCTGCATCGCGCTTTCGGTCGGTGCGGAGTTCCAGCACCCGTATGCCGCGCTCTGGCAGGGCCGAGACCAGCGAGCGGAACTGATCCCAATCGCGCACGCCCACGTGCTCCACGCCGTGGGCCGCACAGAGCTTGGCAAAGTCGACCGACTGGGGCGTCGCCCAGTACTGCTCGAAGGGCGGGTCGAATTTCGCCACCGGCAGGTGCTCGAAGATGCCCCCACCGGCGTTGTTGATCAGCACAACCGTCAACCCGCCACGCAGGCGCGGTCCGGAGAGAAACCCGTTGGCATCGTGCAGGAGCGCCAGGTCGCCGGTGAGCAGGACCGCGGGCGTATTGCCATGGGCGACACCCAAGGCGGTCGAGAGTGTGCCGTCGATGCCGTTGGCCCCGCGGTTGAAATAAAAACGGGAGCCGCGTCCCGTCGCCGGCCAGACGTACTCGACGTCGCGCACCGGCATGCTGCTGGCCACGAAGAGCGGCGTTCCCGGAGGCAGGTGCGCGGCGAGCAGCCAGGCGGCCTTCGGTTCGAACAGCGCGGATTCGCTCGCCAGGGCGGCATCGAGAAAGCCCCGCACCCTGCCCTCGGCCTCGCGCCAGGCCTGTGCGTAGGCCGAATCCGCCGCACGGACCACGTCGACCGCGAGGTCTTCGGCACGCCCTTCCAGGCGACGCGTGCGCCCGTGCAGACCGTCGCGATTCTCACGTCCCGCCGCCACGAGGGTGACGTCGGCGTCGGCGCGCTCGAGCCAGCCGCGCAGGACCTTGCTGGTCGGCCAGCCGTCGAGGCAGAGCACCGCCTGCGGGGCGAGGTCGCGGGCGAGGTCGTCGTTGCGCAGGATGGCATCGTAGGTCGTGACGACTTCGGCGCCGTGATGGCGCAGCGGCGAAAGCGCATCCGCAAGCACGGGCCAGCCCAAGGCGTGCGACAGCGCCATGACACGCGCGGCGTAGGCGGCGGGATCGCGAGGGTTGGCCGGTCCGGCGACGATCAGGCCAGGCGTCCGGGATACGTCGGGCCTGAACACGACCTCCGCGGACGCGACAAGCGCAGGCTCGAGATGGCCGAAGAAGTCAGCAGGCCAGGCTGCTTCGACGGCGGCGCAGGTCCCGTCGGGCACGGGCGGCAGCGGATCGCGGAAAGGCACGTTGAGGTGCACCGGCCCGTCGACCGCGCGGGCCACCGCCCAGGCCAGGGTCTGCCGCAGGTAGCGGAGCAGCTCGAGGCGCGGTTCCGGCACGGCGAGCTCGTGAAAGGCCACTGCGTATCCACCGAACAACTTCAACTGGTCGATCGTCTGGCCCGAGGCGCAGTCGCGCAGCTCGGGCGGCCGGTCGGCCGTGAGCACGAGCAGCGGCGTGCGGCTCTCGCGGGCCTCGACGATCGCCGGCAGGTAGTTCGCGCCCGCGGTGCCGCTGGTGCAGACGAGGACAACGGGGCGTCCGGAGCGTTTGGCCAGGCCGAGCGCGAAGAAGGCGGCCGAGCGTTCGTCGAGCACGGGTACCGCCTCGATCGCCGGATGCCGCGCCAGCGCCATGGTCAGCGGAGTCGACCGCGACCCCGGCGACACGACCGCGTGCGCCACCCCGCAGCGCACGAGCACCTCGACGGCCACGGAACCCCAGAGGGCGTTGGTATTGCGAAAATCGAGCGTGGGCGGATTCATGACAATGAAGACACCATCAATGAACACCCTCGGGCCCGAGCCCAAGCCGGATTACGAGGACTTCGGCGCGCAAACGTGAAATCGGACAGACAGCCGCTCAGCCCGAATTCTCACCTCGTCGCCAACGATCTTTCTTCGGTTGCCGTGCAGAGAGCACACACCGACGCCGCAGGGGGGAAATCATGAGTGGCCACAAAAGGCGCAAAATGCACAGATGAGATGCGAGGGACCTCTGGAATTTTGTGCGTTCTGAGCCTCTTTGTGGCCAAAGTCTTGTGGTTCGACTTTTGGTTGCGGCGGCGCCGCGCTGTAGGACCGGTCTTGGCTGTTCTTGTGGCGGAATGCGAGGATCAGAAGGACCAGTTCACACGGACGTTCAGGCTGCGGGCCGCGGTTGCACCCGACGAAAGGAGGGCGTCGCCGCCTGCGGCGACGGTCACGCCCTTCCGGAGTTCGTAGGCGACGCCGGCTCCGAGACGGACGGCGTCCTCATCGAAGCCGCGGCCGGAGACGCGGATGGCCGGGCCGCCGTTGACGAGCGTGCCGGTGACTTTGCGCCGCGTGCCGTGGAAGTTGTGCACGAAGGCGGCGCTGGCGGTAACCCGCAGGCGGTCAATGGGGGAAGCGGTCGCCTCCACGCCCAGTTCGCCGAGGAGCTGATCGTCCTTCGCCCGGCTCAGGGCGAAGGCATCCAGGCCCGGCTCCTCGCTGAAGGCGTCGACCTCCGACGCGGTGTAGGCGAGCAACGCCCGACCGGCCAGCGCCGCGTGCCGACCGCGGAGGAGTTCCACGCGCCCCCCAGCCCAGGCATCGCGGGCGGTGGCCTCCGTCTTCGCGCGATGCGTGCCCAGGTAGGCGACGCGGCTGCCCTCGAAATCGTAACCGGCCCAGGACGCGCCGGCTTCGACTTTCCAGGCTTCCGGGCGGCGGGAACGCACCGACCCCTTCACGCCCACGGCGAGACCGGTGGCCTCGTGGCGAAGTCGCGTCGCATCGATCGTGCCCTCGTCGAAGGTGACGAAGGCACCGAGGGCGGCCCGCGCGGTGACATCCCGCTCCACGGCCACGGTGCCGCCGCGGCTGACGAAATCGTATTCCAGGCCGTCGCGTTTCTCGACGCCGGTCTTCAGATACGAGTAACCGCCGGTGAGACGCCAACCCGGCTGCTCGGCGAGCGTCGAGCCGGCATGGGCGTTGCGCGCGTGGTTGCGGGTGGCATGCAATGCATAATCCGTAAGCGACACGTAGGAGACCGGGGTCAACGCATCCAGGGCCTCGCCGAGCGACGGCGCGGAGAACAGGACCGAGACGAGGGCACCAGAGGCCGAGCGCGAGTCGAAGAACGAAAGCTGTCCGGCGTCGTCGGCCGCGACCGCACCCGCAAAGATCCCGCCGAGCACGGCTGAACCGCCCTCGCCGGCCGCGCCGAAGTCGTCGCCCGCGGTGAGGCCCGTGCCGTAAACATAACCCGTGCCATGGTCGAAGAGCAGCTGCGTCCCGAAGGCGCGGCGGTCGAGGAAGGAGTAGCGGCCCTCGATGCCACCGGCGGCGTTGACCACGAGGAAGCGGTCGCCGAAACCAGGCTCGAAGCCGTTGGCGACCGAACGGTTGAGTTCGAGCGTGCTGCCGGGGTTAATGACCACCTTGCCCGCGACGCTGAGCTGATCGTGGCCGCCTGTGGCGCCGGCGCCGGCGCGTCCGTCGATCTCGATGAGCAGGCGGCTGTGTTCAATGTAGTCGCCGTCGACGCGGAGGACGCCCGGCGAATTGCCCGGCGAAGTGAGGCCCGTGTTCACGACCCGCTGTTCGATGCGGCCGGAACCTTTGAGCACGCCGCCCGACTCGACCGTCACGCCGCCCTGCACGAGGCCGTTGATGCGGAGGAGTCCGTTGGACTCGACCACGACCTCGCTGGTGAGACGTCCGCCGCCGGCAACGTCGAGTTCGCCCCGGCGGACCACCGTGCCCCGCTCGTAGGTGTTCTCGCCTGCGAGCGTCAGCAGGGGCGCCTCGTCCTTGAGCAGCGCGCCGGTGCTGTAGGCGGTTCCCGAATACACGCCGCTGTGCACGATGAGGACGGAGCCGTTGCGCAGCTCGACGTTGCCCTCGCCGGTGAGCAGGCGCACGATGTCGTTGCCGTTGGCGAGCACGAGCTTGGCGTCCTTGCGGATGTCCACCCACGAATAGTCGGCCAGACGGTCGGGGCCGCCGAGCGTGAGGGCGCCGGTCTGGACAAAAACCTCCTCTGCCGCGGACTCGCCGTTCAAGAGGACACTGCCGTTGCTGACCAGGGTCCCGTGGCCCAGATTGGCATCGATCACCGCGCCATCGCGCAGATCGTAAAGACGCGCATGAAGCGTGTCGCCCGCCTGTCCGAAGAGGCGCCCCGCACTGATCAGGCGCTCGACCGTCTCGTTTCCGGTGAGTTCGAGCGCCGCGTCCGCGGCGACCGACACCACGCTGGCGTCGGCGAGGCGCTCGGCCGCGCCAAGCGTGAGCGTGCCGCTCTGCACGGCGACGGTGGCCGCGGCGCTGGTGCCATTGAGGAGGACGGCTCCGTTGCTCGTCACCGTGCCGGTGCCGAGGTTGGCGTTGATGACGGAGGCGTCATCGAGGGAATAGGTTTCGGCGCTGAGCGTGCGGCCGGTGCCGTTGAGGGTGCCGGTGCTCACGAAGGCGATGACAACGTCGTCGGCGCCCAGGTTGACCGTGCCGGCGTTGGTCAGCGTCGCGTTCGCGGCGAGGCCGCCGTTCGCGTTCTCGAGGATCGCACCGGAGGCGACGTTGACGGAAACCGAAGCCAGCGAACCGGTGAGATTCAACGTGCCGGCGCCGATCTGCGTCGCGCCGGAGTACGTGTTTGCACCGGAGAGCGTCAGATCGCCTGCGCCGGTCTTGGTGAGACCGCCGGTGCCAGACGCGACGCCGGCATAATTGCCGGAAGAAACGGTCAGCGTGTGTGCGCCGAGGGCGACGTCGCCGGAGCCCGTGAGGCTGCCGATGGTTTCGTTGCCGCCGAGGGCAAGGTTGCCCGTGAGGCTGACGGCGGCGATGTCGGCGAGGCGTTCGGCCGCGCCGAGGCTGAGCGTGCCGCTGCCGACGTTCACCGTGGCGGCGGCGCTCGTGCCGTTCAGGGCGACGCTGCCGTTGCTCGTCACCGTGCCGGCGCCGAGGTTGGCATTCACGATCGAGCCGTTGTTCAGCGCGTAGGTCGCGGCGGTCAGCGTGCGGCCGGTGCCGTTGATTGTGCCGGAGTTCACCAAGGCAGCGACGGTCTCGTCGGCGCCCAGGTTGACCGTGCCGGCGTTGGTCAGCGTCGCGCCGACGGCGAGGCCGCCGTTGACGTTTTCGAGAGTGGCGCCGGAGGCGACGTTGACCGAGGCCGATCCGAGTGAGCCGGTGAGGTTCAACGTGCCGGCGCCGATCTGGGTCGCGCCGGTGAAGGTGTTCGCACCGGAGAGCGTCAGGTCACCCATGCCGGTCTTGGTGAGGCCGCCCGTGCCGGAGGCGATGCCGGCGTAGTCACCGGACGAGAGGGTCAGCGTGTGCGCACCGAGCGCGACATCGCCGGCGCCCGTGAGGCTGCCGATGGTTTCGTCGCCTCCAAGGGCGAGATTACCCGTGAGGCTGACGGCCGCGGTGTCGGCGAGGCGTTCGGCCGCGCCGAGGCTGAGCGTGCCGCTGGCGACGTTCACCGTGGCGGCGGCGCTCGTGCCGTTCAGGGCGACGCTGCCGTTGCTCGTCACCGTGCCGGTGCCGAGGTTGGCATTCACGATCGAGCCGTTGTTCAGCGCGTAGGTCGCGGCGGTGAGCGTGTGGCCGGTGCCGTTGAGGGTGCCGGAGTTCACGAAGGCGGCGACCGTGTCGGCGGCACCGAGGTTGACGGAGCCGGCGTTGGTCAGCGTCGCGCCGGCAGCGAGGCCGCCGTTGGCGTTGTCGAGGACCGCGCCGGAGGCGACGTTGACGGACGTCGAAGCGAGCGAACCAGTGAGGTTCAACGTGCCGGCGCCGATCTGCGTCGCGCCGGTGAAGGTGTTCGCACCGGAGAGCGTCAGGTCACCCATGCCGGTCTTGGTGAGACCGCCCGTGCCAGACGCGACGCCGGCATAATTGCCGGAAGAAACGGTCAGCATGTGTGCGCCGAGGGCGACGTCGCCGGAGCCCGTGAGGCTGCCAATGGTTTCGTCGCCGCCGAGGGCGAGGTTGCCGCTGAGGCTGACGGCCGCGGTGTCGGCAAGGCGCTCGGCCGCGCCGAGAGTGAGCGTGCCGCTGGCGACATTCACGGTCGCGGCGGCGCTCGTGCCGTTCAGGGCGACGCTGCCGTTGCTCGTGACGGCGCCCGTGCCGAGGTTCGCGTTGACGATCGAGCCGTTGTTCAGCGCGTAAGTTTCAGCGCTGAGCGTGCGGCCGGTGCCGTTGAGGGTGCCGGAGTTCACGAAGGCGGCGACCGTGTCGTCGGCACCGAGGTTGACGGAGCCGGCGTTGGTGAGCGTCGCGCCGGCGGCGAGGCCGCCATTCGCGTTGTCGAGGGTGGCCCCCGAGGCGACGTTGACGGACGTCGACGCCAGCGAGCCGGTGAGGTTCAGGGTGCCGGCTCCGATCTGCGTCGCGCCGGTGAAGGTGTTCGCACCGGAGAGCGTCAGGTCGCCGGCGCCGGTCTTGGTGAGGCCGCCCGTGCCGGAGGCGACGCCGGCGTAGGTGCCGGAGGAAACCGTCAGCGTGTGCGCTCCGAGCGCGATTCCGCCGGCGCCGCTCAGGCTGCCGATGGTTTCGTCGCCGCCGAGGGCAAGGTTGCCGGTGAGGCTGACGGCCGCGGTGTCGGCGAGGCGTTCGGCCGCGCCGAGGGTGAGCGTGCCGCTGGCGACGTTCACAGTGGACGCGGCGCTCGTGCCATTTAGGGCGACGCTGCCGTTGCTCGTGACGGCGCCCGTGCCGAGGTTGGCATTCACGATCGAGCCGTTTTTCAGCGCGTAGGTCGCGGCGGTGAGCGTGTGGCCGGTGCCGTTGAGGGTGCCGGAGTTCACGAAGGCGGCGACCGTGTCGTCGGCACCGAGGTTGACGGAGCCGGCGTTGGTGAGCGTCGCGCCGGCGGCGAGGCCGCCATTCGCGTTGTCGAGGGTGGCCCCCGAGGCGACGTTGACGGACGTCGACGCCAGCGAGCCGGTGAGGTTCAGGGTGCCGGCTCCGATCTGCGTCGCGCCGGTGAAGGTGTTCGCACCGGAGAGCGTCAGGTCGCCGGCGCCGGTCTTGGTGAGGCCGCCCGTGCCGGAGGCGACGCCGGCGTAGGTGCCGGAGGAAACCGTCAGCGTGTGCGCTCCGAGCGCGATTCCGCCGGCGCCGCTCAGGCTGCCGATGGTTTCGTCGCCGCCGAGGGCAAGGTTGCCGGTGAGGCTGACGGCCGCGGTGTCGGCGAGGCGCTCGGCCGCGCCGAGGGTGAGCGTGCCGCTGGCGACGTTCACCGTGGCGGCGGCGCTCGTGCCGTTCAGGGCAACGCTGCCGTTGCTCGTCACCGTGCCGGCCCCGAGGTTGGCGTTGATGATCGAGCCGTTGTTCAGCGCGTAGCTCGCGGCGGTGAGCGTGCGGCCGGTGCCGTTGAGGGTACCGGAGTTCACCAAGGCGGCGACGGTCTCGTCGGCGCCCAGGTTGACCGTGCCGGCGTTGGTCAGCGTCGCGCCCGCGGCGAGGCCGCCGTTCTGGTTGTCGAGGGTGGCCCCCGAGGCGACGTTGACCGTTGTCGAAGCGAGCGAGCCGCCGCCCGAAAGGGCCAGCGTCGCGCCCGTCGCCACGGCGGTGGTCCCGGTGTAGGTGTTGGCGCCGGTGAAGGTGACGGAGCCACCGCTGCCACTGTTCGCGATGGTCAATGTACCCGTGCTGGCACCACTGGCGTTGCTGATTGTGCCGGAGAAGGTCGCGCCGACCCCGTTCTGCGCCTGGATGGTCCCGCCGGCGTTGTCGATCGTCAGGTCGCTGGATACGCTGGCGGTGTTCGCGAGCAGCGTGCCGCCCTCGAAGGCCGGATTGACCGAGGTACCGAGATCGCTGGCGTTGTAGGACGCCGCCGCCGTGTCGATGTTCGGCGTGGTCCCCCCGCCGCCCGACGTGCCCACGGGGGTTCCGGTAAAGCTGCCCGCCGTGCCCGCAACGAAGAAGACAGGATCGAGGTCGGTGTCGTTCCAGTTGTAGGACGCAAAACTAACCTGGTACGTTCCGTTGGTCGAGACCGTGAAGGTATTCGTGATCCAGGCGGTAGACCCGTAGCTCCCCAAGATGAGCGTACCCGGATCGGGGCCGGACAGATCGCTGGCGTTGCTGCCGTTGCGGGCAAGCGAGGTCACCTGCTGGGTCCCCTCGCCGACCACCGAAAAGAGTACGCCGTCGTTGAAAGGCTGGTAGTCGCTAGCCGCGTAGGCCCACGCGAACGAGTAGGTGCCGGCCGAGAGCGAAAACGACCGCGAGATGATCCCGAAGTTCGTGACCGAGCCTCCGAGGTTCAGCAGACTCCCGATGGTGCCGGAGGTCAGGCCCAGCGAGTTGTCGGCAAAGAGCGCTCCGACCACGGCGCTGCCTGAAGGTGTGATGCGGATCATGCTCTCGCCGGTGGCCGGCGTGAGCGAGTAGGGCTGCCCACCGATATTGAACGAGTACGTCGAACTGTGGACGAAGGTTCCGCCCTGTGTGGTCCAGCTGGCCAGTCCGGTACTGAAGTCGAGGAAGCTGGTCTGGGCTTGTGCGGGCAGCGCGAGCGCGAGCAGGCCGGCAAGCGAAACCAGGCACCGTGCCCGCCGGCAGGCCCGAACCAGGTTGACGAACCGAAGACAGAGAGAGGTGTTCATAGGCTGGAGTGCGCGCCCATGATACCTCTTTGCACCCCGCCTACACACTAGTCAGAAGTGCCTAATTGGCAGCCATCTGACGGCTCCGTGCCCCGCCTCTGTCACGAAACAGCCCACGCCGGGATCGGGGATCCGCCAGCAGCCTGTCGGCAGGGCCCCTCTCGCACGCCACCTGAGTCCCTGCTATTACAAGGCTGCCGAGGCTAAGCCGTAACGATGCAGTAGGAGCGTAGTTTTGAGAGGTTTTTCCTTGGGTAAGCTAC
>VFQQ010003475.1_pt1 | contig 15193 bp, 13 predicted proteins | sample 3512341 | NCBI WGS metagenome assembly VFQQ01 (sample SAMN10412373, study PRJNA504923) | tailings metagenome | isolation source: Relicate 2 Philex TSF1 revegetated site | place: Philippines: Tuba, Benguet | collected 2017-08-29 | reverse complement strand
CGAGGATGATGAACATGGTCGAACCGTACATCATCATCATCTCACCGGCGCCGAGAACGCCGACGCTGACGGCTTCGGATGCAGCATCAATGGTTCCGGCAGTAACCGGTGTCCCGACCGCGAGACCCGTTGCCTCGGCGGCAGCCTGGCTTACGGTCCCGGCGATATCGGTCGTCCAGAGCAGTTCCGGAAGGCGCTCGGGCGCGATGATGTGCTCGGCATAGCGATCATTCCATTGATGCGTGCGCACATCATAGAGCGGACTCGAGCTGCCGGCCGAATAGTGATCGATCACATAGCGACCGGTCAGCCGATGGATGAGAAAGGACGACGAGTTGAGGACCTTGTGGGTGCGCGCATAAAGATCGGGCCGGTTCTTCTTCAACCACAGGATCTTCGGTCCGACCGACTGTGATGTGAGTGAATTGCCGCCCGACCGGATCAGCTCTTCGAGACCGATCTCATTCGTGAGTTCCTCGATCTCGACTGCCGCGCGAGTGTCGACACCGTAGAGCACGGCGTTCATCAGCGGTTCGCCGTCGGCATCCACCGGCAGCATGCACGGACCAATGCCGCTGGTTCCGACCGAGCGGATATCGGCGGGGGCAACGCCGCTCGTTGCGATCAACTCCTTGCTGATCGAGCAGAATTCGAGCCACCAGTCGCGCACGGCGTCGTGCTCGGCCCAACCCGGACGCGGCACGAGCATCTTGTGCGGCCGCGTCGCGGTCGCGGCGATGACACCGTGACCGTCGACGAGGACGCCCTTGGACTCGTATGTCCCGATATCGATTCCAAGATAGTATGACATCAGGTGTAGAGATCGCGATCGAGGCTGAACTTGGAATCGATCCGCCGGATGCCGGCGACCAGCAGCCTGGTCAGCCCTTCGAGGTCGCGCAGGTCGCACATTTCGAGCGCCGTATGGGTGTAGCGGCAAGGGAAGCAGAGATCGATGCAAGCGACCCCTTCGCCGACCAGCTGGACATAGGATGAATCGGTCAGCGCGCCGGTGTGTGCCGTGCGCTGCAGGTTGATGTCCTCGGCTTTCGCGGTCTCGTCGAAAAGACGCGGCAGAGCCGGGTGCGGGATCGTTCCGTTCAGCGTGCCGCGGCCGTGGAAGGAATAGAGAGCCATGGCAGGTCCCGCGCCCAACTCGACCTCGCCGCGATGCGCCATGTCAGGGGTGTCGGAGTTGAGCGCGAGATCGAGCTGGATCGCGATGTCGGGCTTGATTGCCTGGGCCGCGACCATTGCGCCGCGCAGGTTGAATTCCTCCAGAACGGCGAAGACGAAATGCACGGTTGGCCGGGCGTCGCTCCTGGCAAGCTGGCGTGCGACCTCCATGACGACGGCACACCCGGCGCGGTCGTCGACGGAGGTTCCGATCAGACGGTTTTCGTTGAGATGGATGACGCGTGGATCATAGACCACGGGCGTTCCGATCTCGATACCCAGGGCACGCACTCCGTCGGCATCCTGGGCGCCGACATCGATGAAGAGATCGGCATAGGGCGTGACCTTGTATTTCTCCTCGGCCGGCGTGGCGTGATGGCTCTTGTTGGCGATGACGCCGTGCACGTCCTTGCCCTCGCCAACGCAGAACAGAACCGCCTGCGCCGGCAGGGCTTTTTCCGGAATGCCACCGAGACGCTCGATGCGGACCAGGCCATTGGTTTCTATCTTGCGCACGATGAAGCCGAGCTGGTCGATATGAGCGAACAGCATCACCGAGGGTGCTGCTTCATCACCTTCCAGCGTGGCGATCAGATTGCCGAGTTTATCCGTGCGCAGCTTCAGCGGCAGGTCGGCAAGCTCACGGGCGATCAGGCGGCGCACGCGATCTTCATGGCCCGACAGGCCAGGAGTGAGCATCAGGGTTTCGAGCAGGGAGCGGAGACGCGCCTTCATGAGGGCTTGGCCTTTCGTTGGAACAGCGTGGCAAAACCGACCGATCCGGCAGCCGCGCGCAGTGACATGACGGCCACCAGAAGGCCGCCGAAGAAAAGATCGCGTGAGAACGCGCTGAAGGAGAGGCTGTTCAGCCCGCTCGAGATGAACTGCAGGCTGATCACCGCCAGCACCACGCCGGCGACGGTGCCGAAACCGCCCGCCGGGCTGACGCCGGCCAGGATGTTGATGAGGATCACCAGCAGCAGATAGGACGAGCCGTAGTCGGCATTGGCCGAGTTCACGCGCGCCAGCACGACAAGCCCGGCAAGTGCAGCGATGAAACCGGTGATGGCATAGATGCGGATCAGCAGTCCGCGTTCACGGATGCCGGCGAATCTGGCGGCGACCGGATTGGCACCGAAGAGCCGCAACCTCAGACCAACTGGCGTTCGTCTCAACAGGACGGAAAGCGCCAGCGCAACGAGGGCGAAAAGCAGCAGCGGCAGAGGCAGTATGCCGCCAATCGACCAGTTGCCGAAAGCCGTATACCAATCCGGCAAACCGGTGATCGCCGGACCACGGGTGATGGCAATGCCCAAGCCGGCAAAGAGCTGCATCGTGCCAAGGGTGGCAAGGATCGGCGGTAGCCGCAGATAGGCAATCAGAAAGCCGTTGAAGGCGCCGCATGCCGTGCCCACGGCGAGTGCGGCAGGGATGGCAAGCCAGGCCAGTTCGGGTGCGGCTTTCATGATGACGGCAGCTGTGATGGCGGCAAGGTTCGCGGTGGCCACCACAGAGAGGTCGATGCCGCCTGATATCATCGTCGGCAGCACCGCCAGCGCCAGCAGCCCGAACTCGGGAAACTGGAAGCCCATCGAGTTCAGATTGGTCGCGGTCAGGAAGCTCGGGGAGGCCACGGCCAGCACGGCGAAGATCAGCACTGTCAGAACAGCGAGGCTCTTCAGGTAGCTGTTCGTCGTGTCTTGTCTGGCGTTCATGTTTCCTCCCACTCGCCGCGCCGGTCTCAGTGACCCCGCGCAGTCTTGACGATGCGCATGAACTCCTTGGCCCGTTCCGGATCGACAGCCTTCCAGGTGTCGCCGTCGATCTTCAGCGAAGAACCGACGATGCAGCCGTCCGCGATCTTGAGGATGTCGGCGACGGTGTTGTGGCGCACCCCGGTATTGGCGAGCACCGGTGTGGTCGACAGGACCGCCTTCACCGATTCCAGCGCGTTCATTTCCGCCGCCTCGCCAGTGATGGCTCCGGAGACGAGAACGGCGTCGGGGATGGAAGAGAAGACCGCCGAGCGTGCGCGATCGGCGAGCGCGCGGCGGTCAAGGGAGTCGGCGAATTCAGCCGACACGTTATAGAGCATTACCAGATCGGCACGGTTCAGCCTGTTGCGATAGCGCATCGCGGCGCCGGCGTTCGGCTCCCACGGACCCATGTCGGACGCGTAGGTGCCGGTGAAGATTTCGCGTACGAAGGACGCACCGGTGGCCGCCGCAAGCGCAACCGTGCTGGTCGGATCCCACAGCACGTTGACGCCGAACGGCTTTTCGATCTCGGAGCGCAGCTGGCCGATGACATAGGCCATGGTCGCGGTCGAGGCGACGTCGACCTTGAGCTCATAGGGGCGGTCGTTCTCATTGCCGAACATGACGGCATCGACATCGGCGGCCTGGAGCGCCTTGAGGTCGCGACGCGCCGCTTCCACGATGCCATCGATACCCGCCTCGGCATCGTAAAGAGGGGTGCCGGGCAGCGGGTTCAGGTGCACCATGGCGATGATCGGTTTCTTGCCGCCGAACAGCGCGTTGAATTTGCTCATTTTTGGTATTGCCTTTCTGCGTTGCGGGTGACGAGACGTCACACCGTCTGGATGGCGCCAAACCGGCCGCGATAGGGAGTGAGCAGCGGTTCGGCGTCGGTATCGGTGATGAACAGGTCGACGGCTTCCAGCGGGCACACCGCTGTGAAGCTTCTCGTGTTGAGCTTGCTGTGGTCGGCGACTAGGACCGTGCGTGTCGCCTGCGCGATCGCAATGCGCTTCGTCTGCGCTTCGTCCTGTGTGGAATTGGTGATGCCGGTTTCGTCGATGGCGTCCGCCGCCAGGAAGAACGTATCGGCACGGATGTCTTTCAGGGCGTCGGCGACCCAGGTTCCGACGATGCTGAAGTAGCCGTTGCGGACACGACCGCCGACGAGATGCACTTCGGTGTCGCCGCTCGCCGCCGCTTCCGCGACTTTCAGGTCCATGGTCACAATCGTCAGCGGACGCCCAGCCAGAGCACGGGCAACGGCCAGGGCGGTGGTGCCGGAATCAAGGATGACCACCTTCTTGTTTTCGACCGTGGCAGCAGCCGCAACGCCGATGCGTTGCTTGAGATTTTGATGGACGCGGAGCTTCTCCAGGAAAAGCGGTTCGGTGATGCTTTCGCCGACGCCACGCGCCACGACGCCGCCATGCGTGCGCGCAACCAGACCGGCCTGCTCGAGCACCGACAAGTCGCGACGAATGGTGGCCAGCGAAATGCCCAGGCGGGATGCCAGCTCGGTGGTGCCGACGCGCTTCAGGTCAACGATGAGGTCCAGCATCTGCTGATGCCGTTCATGTGGAAACCGCGTTCGTAAGCTTTCCATGTCGTCCTCCTGCTATGATTGATAATGATCGTTTTGAATGAGTCAAGCATTGTCGATCAAATTTTGGTCTTGATTTTGGTTTGCGTGCTGGCGCGTCGCGTAGCACTCATTCGGTCTCAAGGAAGAGCTGTCGGATCTCGCCTCCGAGAGGCATCGATACGGCTGGGAGAGTTTTCTACCGATCACGGGCGCGAGGCGGGAGGCAGGAGAGCCGAAATCGTCAAGGCTCCAGACGCTTTGGATGCAGTCCGAAACCGATCGCGACGGGCCTCTCTGCGTGGCAAGCGCAGAAAGGCCCGTCTTCGAATTCAGGATGACCAGTTGTGTGTCGCGGATTGGATCCGTTCGGCAATCAGTCATGCGTCTCGCCATCATATGGCGTGGCCTGCATGGAGGGGCGCTGCAGGAATTCCCTGAACCATTTCGACAGCCGTGGCCTTCCCGTTTCGAAGTCGGGCAGGTTGCGGAAGGCCAGCCAGTCGAGCGCAGTGGCGACAGCGATGTGGCCGACGTGAAGCGGCTCATCGAACTCGGTCGTCTGCTCGAGATAATCGTAGGATTCGATCAGCTTCGTCTTCATCCCTTCGGCAAGGGCGGGATAGCGGAGGTGTTCCGGGCGGCGCGAGGTGTCCCAGCGCAGACCGATGCCGGCTTCGCACATACCTTGCGCGACTGCCTGCATGCGCAAGGCTGCCCAGCGGCGAGCGCCGACAGCCGGAATCAATGCAGCGTGCTTGTTGAGCGTTTCAAGATAGTCGCAGATCACGACGGAATCGAAGATCGCCTCACCGTCGGTAAGAACGAGAACCGGCACCTTGCCCAGAGGATTGACTGCGAAGACGTGGTCGTTGCGATTGGTTGGGCTGGTTTCGTGGTGAATGACACGCAATTGACCGGCAAGCCCGGCTTCCTGGGCAAACACCAGAACCTTGCGCGCATAGGGAGAGTGGGTCTGATAAAGTAGGTCCATTGTCGATCCAGTCTGACGGTGAGGCACATGTTTGCCAACGGAGCAGCTGTCGCGTCCGGTCGTGTCGGCCTGTGCTGATGGAATAGTATTGCGCCAGAGTGGATAAAGGCGCTGCATTTGCCGTCTAGTGACGAGCGAAAATTGCGCGACAATGGGCGTGCGCATGCATCTTCGCTCGTTGTGGCAAATAGCCGGTAGCGCCTATTCGACGATCAGTTGCGGCGTCATGTGCAGATAGCGTGCTGCCTTGCGCTTGGCGGCAATGTCCTTCCAGACAAACTCGACCTGATCGATGGTGAGACCAACGGCCTGGGCAGTCTCGGAGGCCGGCACGGCATGGTCCAATGCGTAAAGGCAAAGATCCATCTTGTCGTAAGGCAGCACGAAGTAGAACTCTTCCTGCGTCTGCGGCAGCGAATAGGTGTCCGTCGTTGGCGGCCGCGCGCGGATTTCGGCAGGAACGCCGAGATATTCGGCGAGCTTGTAGACCTGTGTCTTGTAGAGATGTGCGATCGGCTTGATGTCGGCCGCTCCATCCCCGTTCTTGACGAAGAAGCCCTGGTCGTATTCCAGCCGGTTCGGTGTGCCGAGCACGGCATAGTTCAACCGGTCGGCATGATAATATTCGAGCTGCTTGCGGGTGCGCTGCTTCATGTTGGTGGCGGCGACGATGCCGAGATAGGTCTCCACCCGCAGCCGCAGCTTCTTCTCCTCACCGTCCGGCGAGCGCACGACCAGCGATGAGAGATTGTAGCCGCCAGTGGTGAGACCGTTGTCGAACACGATCTTGGACGCCCAGCCCGCGCCATAGTCGGGCTCGACCTGGCGGATGAAGGCATCGCGGCGCTCATAGCAGCCCATCGCGGCCAACATCGGCGCCATGTCCTCGACGGTGTGCTCGATGCCGAACGTATCGGCGACCGATGTTCCGAGGCGCCGGCTTTCGGGATCGGAATCGGCTTCGGGCATCAGCAGGGCAAAGACATGTCCGGGGCCAAGCGCGCGCACCGCCAGCCCGGCGCAGACGCTGGAATCGATGCCGCCCGAGAGGCCGAGGACGAGACCGCGCCGGCGCAGATCCTTGCGCAGGCTTTCACGGATCATCCCGGCAATGCGGTCGGTTTCCGCCGCCGGATCGAAATCGAGCGCCGCGGCCGAAAAGCGGATGGTCATACGTCAGGCCCTTTTCTGGTGGAGTGCATTTCTGCCGCCAGCCGGCGGCTGAGCTTGCCGCTGTCGGTCTTCGGCAAAGCGGAGACGAATTCGACCACCTTGGGAACCATGTAGTCCTCCAGGTGGCGTGCGCAGTGGCGCAGGACTTCACGTTCGGTGAGGTTCGGATCGGCCAGAACCACAAAGGCCTTGATCGATTGTCCAAGCACCGGGTCGGGAAGACCGGCCACGAGCGCTTCCGCGACGCCGGGCAACGCATGCAGGACGGTCTCGACTTCCTTCGGCGGCACTTTTTCACCACGCGACTTGATAATGTCGTCGCGGCGCGCAACGAAGGTGAGGAAGCCGTCTGCATCGACGGTGAAAAGATCGCCGGTATGGAGCCACAGTGTCCCGGTTTCCGGATCTGGGCGCAGTGCCAGGGCGGTTGCCTCCGGCGCTTCCCAATAGCCTTTCATCACATTTGGCCCGCTGACCACCAGCTCGCCGACGGCGTCTGGTCCCGCCGGTTTGCCGGCTTCATCCGCGACGTAGGCCCGCATGCCGGGAATGGGGATGCCGGCAGAGCCGGGACGTATGTCCAGTTGCTCAGGCGGCAGATAGGTGGCGCGAATGCACTCGGTCTGGCCGTACATCGAAAAGAGGCGGGCGTCAGGCAGGAAACTTCTTAGCCGACGGATATGATCGACCGGCAATGGTGCGGCTGCGCTGGTGACATAACGCAGGCTGGCGAACAGGGCTGGGTCCAGCTCTTTCATCTGCAGCATCATGGCGACCATCGAGGGTACCAACGGAAAGCCGGTGGCGTGTTCGTCGCGCAGGCGCTCGAAGACGGCGTAGGGAAAAGCAAAGGATTTTTCGAGGACGAGTGTCGCGCCGCTGAACACGGACGTCAGCAGCTGCGTCAGCCCATAGCCGAAGGACAGCGGCAGGACGCTGACAAGAACGTCGTCGGTGGTATTATCGAGGTAGGACACGATGGAGGACGCGGCCGCCTCGAGATTGGCATGCGCCATCATGACCCCCTTGGGATCACCCGTGGAGCCGGACGTGTAGAGGATTGTCGCGAGATCATCCTCTCGCCGACGATCGTCGATCATCGACATCGGCACGGCGAGGAGGGCATCTGCGAAAAGGGCCGCGTCTGGCAGCGCGGCGTGCGGTTCCGTCAACAGAACATGGAGCGGTGCAGGAAATTGCTGCACGGCGTCGGCAACGACGGGGGCCAGCCTGCCTTGCGCGATGACGGCGGCGGGACGGCAATTGTTGAGAAGGAAAGCGATACGTCCAGCCTTTGCCGACGGATTGACCGGCACGAGTACAGCGCCCGATATCCACACTGCAAAGATGGAAATCGCAGCCTCGCGGCCATTTTCCATGAAGACCAGGACGCGATCGCCGCGACGCACGCCGGCGCCGGCAAGTGCCGCGGCGAGACGTTCCGCCGATTGATTGAATTCGGCGTAGCTTATCCGCCGGTCACCACAGACCAGCGCCGTCTTCCGGCCTGCATCGGCTGCACGTGCGCGAAGATGACCTTCAAGACGCATCTCGCAGCTAGCTCTCAGTTGGCCCGTTTGCTGTCGACGTAAGCGAGGATGCGGGCGATCGAATCGAGATTGGCAGGAACGATCTCGCGGTCCTCCACCTTGAAGCCAAACTCCTTCTCGATGTAGCCGACCAGTTCGAGGATGCCTGTGGAATCGACCAGGTCGTTGTCGATCAGCGACATGTCGTCGGGCAGCGGCTGGTTGTCGTCGCCAAACAGGAAGTTCTCGATGATGAAGGCGCGGATCGCCGTTTTGGTGTCGTCTGCCATGATCTCTGTCCCGGTGTTTCCCATCATTCGGTCTTCGTGGAGAACGTGTCCAGCCAGAGCTGGGTCGAAACGATGCCGATAAAAGCGGTGTCGTCCCGGAAGCTGGCCGTCTCCTGATGCAAGACCTTGTTTTTCAGTTTTTCGACTGCCGCCGCGTTGAAGAAACCACCCCTGGCAACAGCATCTCCGGAGAGTGCGTCTGCGAGGTAGCCAGGCGGCGTTGCGGCAAAGGCCTGACTGTCCGGGGCGCGATACGGCTGTTTGGGCCGCTCGATGATTGCCTCGGGAACCAGACCTTTCGCGGCCTGCTTGAGGATATGCTTTTCCCGTAGCCCGTGCAGCTTCATGTTCGGCGACAGGCCTGCTGCGAAGTCAATGACACGCGGATCTAGGAACGGGAACCGGCCCTCCACGCTGTTTGCCATCATGACCCGGTCGCCCTGGGCGGAGAGGATGTAGCCCGGCAGCAGGAACGACGTTTCCAGATATTGAGCCTGGTGTAACGGATGCCAGCGGGAAAAGTCCGCCGGCAGCATGGAAGCAAGCTCCGCGGTTGCATCATAGTCGCCGAGTTCCCGCTTGAGTTCGGGCGAGAAGAACAGCTTGGCAGCACTCGTCGAACGGAACCTCGGCCGATGTGAGTAGAGGAGATCGTCTATACGATCGTCCCCGGCGCCGAAGAAGCGGGCCAGATATTCCGGCGATTGCCGCTGCAGGCCAGGCAGATAGGGATAGAGCCGCTGGAAGAGCAGCGGCCGCCATTGCGAATTGGGCTGGCGACCGCAGAAGCGACGCAGCTTCGCTTCGCGGAAGATGTCGTAACCGGCAAACAACTCGTCTGCACCTTCGCCGGTGAGCACCGCCTTGATGCCGTTTTCGTGCACCAGCGCGGAAAGCTTGGCGAGCGGCGCCGGCGCTGTGCGCAGGATCGGCCGTTCGACGTGACGGATGACGGATGGAAACAATTGCGAGATATCGCCAGCGGTGCAGCGGACTGTGGTGTGTTCCACGCCGAGTGCCGTGGCCATCAAGGCCTGCCATTTGCTCTCGTCATGCTCTTGGCTATCGAAGCCGAGGGAAAAGGTGCTGAGTCGTTCCGGCTGCGCGCGGGCGGCGAGTGTCGACACGAGAGAGGAATCCAGGCCACCGGACAGATAGGAACCGACGGGAACATCGGCGCGAAGGCGAATGCGGGTGGCATCGTCGAGCAACGCCCGCAGTTCTTCGACCGCGTCAGATCGCGGCCGGACATGACCGGCATCGGGATAGCTCTGCTGCCACCAGACGCGCTGGTCGATGCGCCCCTCTTTTACGATCATCAGGTGACCAGGCGGCAATTCCGAAATGCCGCGGAATGCCGTGCGGGGTGCAAGCGGCGCCCACAGGGTGAAGATCTGGTCGAGCGCGAACGGATCGAGGCTGGCCTCGATCCCCGGCACGGTGAGCAGGGCCTTGATCTCGGAAGCAAAGAACAGCGTATCGCCGCGCTGGGCATGAAACAGCGGGCGCACGCCCATGCGATCGCGGGCCAGCACCATGCATTTCTGCCGCGTGTCCCACAGCGCGAAGGCAAAGTCCCCGTTGAGGTCGTGGAGGCAGTCCAGGCCCTTCTCGGCGTAGAGATGCAGGATGACCTCGGTGTCCGACTGCGTGCGGAACTTCCGGCCTCTGGCAATCAGCTCGTTGCGCAACTCGACATAGTTGAAGATCTCGCCGTTGTAGGAGATCACCAGATTCTCGGGCGCGTCCGACATCGGTTGGTGGCCATCGCTGAGACCGACGATCGACAGCCGTCGATGCGTCAGCCCGACTTCGCCGTCGACGTGGATGCCACTGTCGTCCGGACCACGATGAGAGAGCTTGCTCGCCATGCGAGCCAGCAGCGCCTTCGCTTCAGCCGGCGCTACACCATTTCCGAAATACCCCGCCACCCCACACATCAGGCCACCGTCATGTGAAACGGTCGCCGATCAGGCGTGTCCAACCTTCTCCGGCAAGACCGTTGACGAAGGCCTGTCCGCTGGTGAAGGCCTCGATCAATTTCGGGTCGCGAGAATGAACGATGGTGGATGCGGCATGCACGAATGCGATCTTGCGTCCCATCATGGCGCCGAGAAGCGCAGGCTGCGTACGTCCGCGCAACGCCGGCATGTTCCGGGAGTCGGCATGACGCATCATCCGGTCGATCACCAGTCCTTCGCGACCGGGCAGTGAGAGAACCTGGACGACGCGACCGAGACGCCCCCTGTCGCCATAGTAGAGAAACAGGCCGATTGGCGCCCCATTCGAGCGGGCGCGAACGACCCGCAGCACTCTTTCACCGTGGATGACCTTCTGGCGAGCCTCCGCCAGCATATAGCGCAGGCGTTCGGCATCCCACTGCGGCCGCAGCGCGAACTGGCGCAGGAATGTCGGGATGATCTCGGCGGCTTCGTCCTCGCTGACGTCGGCATCGATGAACGCGTCCGCACGACTGGCTTCCGGAACGTAGCCATACCAGTCCGATTTCGCGCGCTGCGCCAGGGCGTCGAAGGGTCGAAGAAGAGGCGTGACGAGCCGTGCCCCGGGCACGCGCTTCGCGACGCTGTCAGCAACAAAGGAAACCGGGCGCAGGATGCGCAGCCATTCGAGACTGTAGTCCGGCAGGATATGCCCGTTCACCTTCTGCCACAGGGCTGTCGACAGGTCGTTCGAGGTTTCGGTGAAGGAGAGATCCTGTGGGCCGGAGAGGACATCCCGCAACAGCCGGGCGCCGGCGAAAGGGTCATCCTCTCGGGCATCCACCATAAAGGTGCCGCAGACGGCCGCGCGCAGCGTTCTGCCGGCATGCTCCATCGCGAGCGGGAAGATGCCGAAGAAGCCACTCACGCTGCCGTCGTCACGCACATGGACCTTGGAGGCCAGTTCGGGGTCGTAGTTCGGGCCTTCGAGGAACAGCGTCTTCAGATAGTCGGCGAGGGCACGCGGATCCACACCGTTGCTGCGCAGCAGTCGCTGGAAAAGCGCAGCGACAGCCGGCAGATCCTGAGCCGTTACCGGTCTGATCTCAGGCATGCTTGTCGCCTCGGCCAATCCTGAACACGTCTACGCTTCCAATCTCGAACACAGCTTTACGTATGGGCAGCGTCGTATCAGCAACTTCTAACCAAATGATTGGCGGCGCCATAGTTTGGAAGAAGATGTGAAGCTTGGCGAACAGATGCTTAAGACGTCTGAAGAAGAGCGTTCGTCAGAAGCCCTCCGGCATCTGCGCTCGATGCTGCTTTCAGATCACCGGCTGCGACGAAGCGTCTGCGATGGTGTTTCACCATATCTGCGGCGATAGGCAGCTGCAGCACGGCCGAGATGCCCCAGTCCGGCCTGGCCGGCCAGGTCGGTCACGGATTGTCCGTTTTGCGGACCGGTCAGCAGCGAATGGAAATGGTCGAGGCGCAGGGTCTCGACCATCTGCAGCAGTGTCGTTCGATTGTGGCGGCGAACCGTCTCCTGCAGCGTGCGCAGGCTGACGTCGACTGCAAGGGCGATGTCGCCCACACTAAAGTCACGTTCGATGTTGGCACGGATCCAATCCTGGGCCCGACCGACTGTAGACGACGTTGCCACAGGAGCAGGGGCATCGAGCACCGCCCGGTGCGAATGAGCAAGCGAGGAAAGCAGAAGCGAGGACAGGCTTTCACCAAGTCTCGCCAGATAGGTGCCGAACGCGGCATTGCCGTTCTCGATGCTCTCCAGCATCAGGCCGACATGATCGAGAGCCAGCCGCCCGGCAAGGCTCGACAGGTCGACGGCCGTCTCGAATTCGACCTTGTCGATGGCGCGGTCGGCCAGTTCGGCGCATTGCCGTTGCATGACCTCCCGCTCGATCAGCACGATCAGCTTGGCGCAGCCGTCGGACCAGCGCATGCGGGTCGGCAGCGTCGGCGACAGCAGCGAGGCGGTCTGGCCCGGATTTGCCAGCGCCGTGGTGGTGCCGCAGTGCACTTCGGCCGACCCGGCGAGCGGTATCTGCAGCAGGAAGAAGGAGGAGAGTTCGCCGGGGTCGATCTCGACTTCCGAGCCGTAGCCGACGAAATTCAGCGAATAGCCACGCTGGCGCGAAGCGCGATGAACAGCGTGAAAGCCTGCGGCGCTGGCGTGGCGGGGCGAGAGGAAGTGCGGGCAGAAGATACGGCCGATCTCCTGGCGCGCCTCTTCCGGTGAAAACGTGTCCACCAGGGCATGCCGTGCCAGCGGCGATCTCAGATTGACGGCGTCCATGCCGGCAGCCTTCCCATTCGCACCATGCGGCCGCGCATTCTGGATAGTCTTTGCGCGTATTGGATTGCGGCCGCGGCGCTTCCACCTCAGTCTCAATCTAGTTGAAGTCTAAAAGAAACGCGAGTCCGCCAGCGCCGGGCAACGCGTCGGGACGGGAATGCCTGGAGGAGATCATGACATCCGCGGCTTTCATTGCCGGCATGCGCAAGGTCGCAGGCGCTGTTTGCGTGATCACCACCACCGGCAGCGATGCGGAACAGCGCGGCCTAACGGCAACGGCGATCTGTTCGCTGTCGGCCGAGCCGCCATCGCTGATCGCCTGCGTCAACCGCAAGACCTGGGTGGCGCAGTTCGTGCCGGATTCAGGCGTGTTCGCGGTCAATGTGCTGTCGCATCTGCAGGAAGACGTGGCGCGTACCTTCGCCGGCCAGACCGACCTCGCAGCAGGCGACAGGTTCGGCGTCGGTGATTGGCATTCCGGAGTGACGGGTGTGCCGGTCGTGCGTGGCGCCCTGGCCGCGTTCGAATGTCGATTGGCACAGGTCGTCGAGCACGCCACCCATGTGATCCTGATCGGTCACGTGGTGGAGACTGTGCTCGGGGATGGGCAATCGCTGGTCTATGTCGAGGGTGGCTTCTCGGCGGTGGGACATGTCCGGTCAGCAGCCTGAACCGGCGGGACGAAACGAATCGGGAGGAAATCGATGAAGGGTTTGAACGGAAAAACGGCGATCATTTCGGGCGGCGCGACGCTGATCGGCGAAGGCTGCGCTGCGGTTCTTGCTGGCTACGGCGTCAACGTCATCATCGCCGATATCAATGAAGCGGATGGCGAAGCGGTGGCCGGCCGGATCGGCGCCAAGGCCAGTTTCATCCGCACCGACATCACCAGCGACGAAGACATCAAGGCGCTGGTCGAAACGACTGTGAAACGCCATGGCCGTCTCGACTTCCTGGTCAATGTCGCCGCCACCTATCTCGACAATGGCGCGGGAACCACGCGCGCCGAATGGCTGAAGGCATTCGACGTCAATGTGGTCGGGTCGGTGGTGCTGATGCAGGAGGCGCGTGCGCATCTGGCGAAAACCAAGGGGGCGATCGTCAATTTCGGCTCGATCTCGGCGCGCGTCGCCCAGGTCGGGCGCTGGGCCTATCCGGTTTCGAAGGCCGCGATCCTGCAATTGACCCGGAATCAGGCGCTTGATCTCGCCGCCGACGGCATCAGGGTCAACGCGGTGTCCCCGGGCTGGACCTGGAGCAACATCATGCGCCAGCTGTCCAACGACAACCGGCCGAAGACCGACGGTGTCGCCGCCCCCTTCCATCTGCTGAGGCGCACCGGCGATCCGGCCGAGGTGGCGGAAGCGGTGGCGTTCCTGCTTTCCGATGCGGCGAGTTTCATCACCGGCACCGATATCCGCGTTGACGGCGGTTACACGGCGATGGGGCCGGAACGCATCGACCCAGCCATTCCGCTGCTGATGGAATGAGCCCGGCACGTGCCGCAACGACAAGCAAGGGAGGGAACACGATGAGCAAGCGCATCACGATATTGGGAGGAGGACAGGCGGGCCTGCAGCTTGCCTGCGGCCTGCTTCGGCATGGCGACTATGAGGTGAAGGTCGTCCAGAACCGTACGGCTGAGGACGTGCGCACCGGCAAGGTGCTGTCCAGCCAGTGCATGTTCGATACCGCGCTGCAGAACGAGCGCGAGGTCGGCCTCAGTTTCTGGGAGAAGGAGTGTCCGACGGTCGATTCCATCAACTTCGTGGTGCCGTCACCCGATCAGCCCGGCGCCAAGTCGATCGACTGGAACGGCAAGCTCGACAAGCCGGCGCAAAGCGTCGACCAGCGTGTGAAAATCCCGGTCTGGATGAGCGAGTTCGAGCGGCGCGGCGGAACGCTTGAGATCAAGGAAGCGGGCATCGCCGATCTCGAGACCTATGCCGCATCGTCGGACCTCACCATCGTTGCGGCCGGCAAGGGTGATATCGCCAGGCTGTTCGAACGGGATGCCGAAAAATCCCCATTCGACAAGCCGCAGCGCGCTTTGGCGCTGACCTACGTCCACGGCATGACGCCACGGCCGGAGCATTCGGCGGTCTGTTTCAACCTGATCCCCGGAGTCGGCGAATACTTCGTCTTCCCGGCTCTGACCAATTCCGGTGCCTGCGAGATCATGGTGCTGGAAGGCATCCCCGGCGGACCGATGGATTGCTGGAAGGATGTGAGTTCGCCACAGGAGCATCTGGCGCGGTCGAAATGGATTCTCGACACGTTCCTGCCCTGGGAGGCGGATCGCTGCCGCAACGTCGAACTGACCGACGCCAACGGCATCCTGTCAGGCGCATTCCCGCCAACGGTGCGCAAGCCGGTCGGACGTCTGCCTTCGGGACGGCTGGGGCTGGGTCTGGCGGATGACGTCTGCCTCAACG
>VFQQ010003474.1_pt1 | contig 15197 bp, 8 predicted proteins | sample 3512341 | NCBI WGS metagenome assembly VFQQ01 (sample SAMN10412373, study PRJNA504923) | tailings metagenome | isolation source: Relicate 2 Philex TSF1 revegetated site | place: Philippines: Tuba, Benguet | collected 2017-08-29 | reverse complement strand
GCGCCTGCCCTTCGTGCTGCTCAACGGCGCCAGCGGCATCGCCGTGGGCCTGGCGACGGAAGTGCCTTCGCACAACCTGCGCGAGGTGGCTGCGGCCGCGGTGGCGCTCATCCGCAACGACAAGCTGCCCGACGACGAGCTGTTCACGCTGCTGCCGGCGCCCGACTTCCCCGGCGGCGGCCAGATCATCAGCGCCGCCGCCGACATCCAGGAGGCCTACCGCACGGGCCGCGGCAGCCTCAAGGTGCGCGCGCGCTGGGTCATCGAGGACCTGGCGCGCGGCCAGTGGCAGCTGGTGGTGAACGAGCTGCCGCCGGGCACCAGCGCACAGAAGGTGCTCGAAGAGATCGAGGAGCTGACCAACCCCAAGGTCAAGGCCGGCAAGAAGGCGCTCCTGCAGGAGCAGGTGCAGCTCAAGCAGACGGTGCTCGCGGTGCTGGACGCGGTGCGCGACGAAAGCAGCAAGGATGCACCCGTGCGCATCGTGTTCGAGCCGAAGAGCCGCACGATCGAGCAGGCCGAGCTGATCACGACGCTGCTGGCGCACACCAGCCTCGAATCGAGCGTGCCGCTGAACCTGACGATGGTGGGGCGCGACGGCAGGCCCGTGCAGAAGGGCCTGCGCACGGTGCTGCAGGAGTGGATCGCGTTCCGCCTGGCCACCGTGGAGCGCCGCACGAAGCACCGGCTGCAGAAGGTGCTGGACCGCATCCACGTGCTCGAAGGCCGGCAGCTGGTGCTGCTGAACATCGACGAGGTGATCCGCATCATCCGCAACGCCGACGAACCGAAGCCGGCGCTGATCGCGCGCTTCAGGCTGAGCGACCGGCAGGCGGAAGACATCCTCGAACTGCGCTTGCGGCAGCTGGCCAAGCTCGAGGCGATCAAGATCGAGCAGGAGCTGAAGGAGCAGCGTGAGCAGCAGGCCAGGCTCGAGGAGATCCTCGGCAGCCCGGCGGCGCTGAAGCGCACCGTGATCAAGGAGATCGAGGCCGACACCAAGGCCCATGGCGACGAGCGCCGCACGCTCGTGCAGGCAGAGAAGAAAGCGGTGGCCGAGATCAAGGTCGTGGACGAACCCGTGACCGTGGTCGTGAGCCTGAAGGGCTGGGTGCGCGCGCTCAAGGGCCACGAGGTCGAGATCGGCGGCCTCAGCTTCAAGCCCGGCGATGCGCTGTACGGCGCCTTCCCCTGCCGCAGCGTGGACACGCTGCTGGTCTTCGGCAGCAACGGCCGTGTCTACAGCGTGGCCGCGAGCGGCCTGCCCGGCGGGCGCGGCGACGGCGTGCCGATCACCACGCTGATCGACCTCGAGGCCGGGACGCAGATCGCACACCACTACGCCGGCGCCGCCGACACACCGCTGCTGCTGGCCAACACCGGCGGCTACGGCCTGCTGGCCAAGGCCGGCGACCTGGTGGGCCGCAACCGCGGCGGCAAGGCCTTCCTCACGCTCGAAGCCGGCCAGCATGTGCTGCCGCCGGCGGTGGTGATGCCGGCGCACACGCAGGTGGCCTGCCTGGCGCTGGACGGGCGCCTGCTGGTGTTCGGGCTCGACGAGCTCAAGCTGCAACCCGGCGGCGGCCGCGGCCTCACGCTGATGGATGTGGATGCCAAGGTGCCGCTCGTGTCGGCCGCCAGCTTCAACGACGCCGTCCTCGTGCAAGGCCAGGGCCGCGGCGGCAAGCCCAAGGAAGAGACGCTGCGTGCTGCCGCGCTGGCCGCGTACACCGGCAAGCGTGCGCGCAAGGGTCGCAAGATCGAAGGTTTCGTCAAGCCGCAGCGGGTGATGGCGCTCTGAAGCCCGGGAGCGTGAACAACGTCACCCGCCCAACCCCCGCGCCCCGGGGTGCAACCCAGACTTCGGGAGGTGCGCGGGCGCGCTGAAGCGGGCAGAGTGCCGCCACGAGAAACCGGCGTGTTGGGCGACCGGTCGTGTTGGCAAACAACGAATGAAATCACCTGTCCTCGGGGCCCTGCTGGGCCTCCTGGTGGCCGCCGGTGCGGCCACCGTTCCTTCGGCGGCCCTGGCCGCCAACGTCACGCTCACCGGCTGGGCCCATGGCGGCGGCGCCACGGTGCAGGCCAGCGGCTCCGCGGTGCCCACCGGCGCCTACAACGGCTGGGCCGGCGGCTTCCGTGGCACGCTGGCCGGTGCCGGCGCGCTCGACGCGCTGAACTTCATCACCTGGTGCGTGGAGCTGGAGGAGCACTTCTCCTTCTCCAGCAGCGCCATGACCGGCTACCACGTGATGGACGCGGCCGACTACTTCGGCGAACGTGCCGTCCAGAACCCGCTGCGCCCGAACGGCGTGCAGGTGGCGCAGCGCCTGGGCCAGCTCATCAGCTGGATGAACGCTGATCCCACGCGCGTGGACACGGCGGCCGAATCGGTGGCCATGCAGCTGGCGATCTGGAACACCGTCTACGACAGCGACTGGACCGTCACTTCCACCAGCGCCTTCCGCGACGCCAGCACGCACAAGACCCTGGCCACGCAGATGCTGCAAGGTGCCATGAACACCGCTGGCAACGTGCGTGTGTTCGTGCTGGCCAAGGCCGGCTCGCAGGACTTCATCACCTGGCAACGGGTGCCCGAGCCGGGCAGCCTGGCGCTGGCGGGCCTGGCGCTGGCCGGCCTGGCCCTTCAGCGCGGCCGGCGCAGCAGCAGCAGCGCCGCCGCGGCCAGCAGCAGGTAAAGCGCGAGGCTGTAGAACTCGTACGAGATGCCGAGCAGCTTCACCGCTGCGTCGGCACACGAGGCGTAGGCCGCAAACACACGCGGCTCCAGGCTGTCGAGGCCGAGCGCGGAGACGATGCGGTCGGCCAGCGTGAGGTTGCAGCTCACGCTGCTGGCGGCCACGAAGTGCTGCCACAGCGCGGCGGCCACGCCGCAGCCGGCCAGCACGAGCACGAGCGCCGCGAACAGCCGCCGCGGCGCCGCCGCGCGCACCAGCCAGCCGGCCAGCGCCACGAGCGCGATGGCCACGAAGATCACGCGCTGCAGCACGCACCAGGGGCAGGGCTGCATGTCGAAGACATGCTGCGACACCAGCGCCGCGGCCACCGCGGCCAGCGGCACCAAGACGGCCAGCGGCCAGAGCCAGCGCGGCTGAAGCAACGGACGCAGCATCAGCTCACTTCGGCGATCAGCTCGATCTCGACGCAGGCGCCCATCGGCAGCTGCGCCACGCCGAAGGCGCTGCGTGCGTGTGCGCCGACCTCGGGGCCGAAGACCTCGCCCAGCAGCTCGCTGCAGCCGTTGGTGACGAGGTGGTGCTCGGTGAAGGTGGGTGTGCTGTTGACGAGGCTCAGCACCTTGACGATGCGCTTGACCTTCGAGAGGTCACCGCCCACCGCGGCGTTCAGCGTGGCCATGAGGGCGATCGCCACGCCCCTGGCCGCCGCCTTGCCTTCTTCGACACCCATCGTCAGGCCCAGCTGGCCGACCCAGGGCTGGCCGTCCTTGCGCGCGATGTTGCCGCTGATGAACACGAGGTTGCCGGTGCGCACGAAGGGCACGTAGGCGGCAGCAGGCGTGGCCACCGCGGGCAGCGTGATGCCGAGCGCTTGCAGGCGGGCTTGGGGCGTCGTCATGGGTGCATCCTTCAGAGGGTTGCAGCAGGCCTGCTCCAGAGGGGCTGGCCGCGAGGGCGGGCGATCCTACACTGGCCCGATGAAGCGGCAGGGCAGGGCTGTTTTTGCGGCTGGCCTGGCCTGGTTGTCGGGCTGCGCGCTGCAGTTGCAGATGGCGCGGCTGTGGGACGGCGGCGTGGTGCTGGCGCTGACGGGTGGCGCAGCGCTGCTGCTGTCGGCCGGGCTGTGGCGGCGCAGCGCAGCGGCCTGCATCGTGGCGGCACTGCTGCTGGGTTTTGCGCTCACGCACCAGCGTGCGGCCTGGCGCGTGGCCAAGGGGCTCGACGCGGCGCTGGAAGGCCAGGACCTGATGCTCACCGGCACCGTGGCCTCGCTGCCGCGGCAGACGCCCGACGGCGTGCGCTTCGTCTTCGAGGTGGAAGCGGCCACGCTGCGCGGCGCCACGGTGGTCGTGCCCGAGCGTGTGTCGCTCGGCTGGTACCGCGGCATCGACGAAGACACCCTGCTCGGCGGGCCTGCGGAAGCGGTGATGGCCGGCCAGCGCTGGCGGCTGCCGGTGCGGCTGGCGCGGCCGCATGGCTTCGTCAACCCACACGGCTTCGACTTCGAGCTCTGGCTCTTCGAGCAGGGCATCCGTGCCAGCGGCAGCGTGCGCAGCCGGCCGGGTGCGGCCGCCGTGAAGCTGGAGGAGCGCGCGGGCCATGTGCTGCAGCGCTGGCGCCAGCAATGGCGGCAAGGCATCCAGGCGCAGGTGGGCGACGGCGCTGCCGCGGGTGTGCTGGCGGCACTGGCGATCGGCGACCAGGCCTCGATCGAGCGGGCCGACTGGGAGCTGTTCCGCGCCACCGGCATTGCCCACCTCATGAGCATCTCAGGGCTGCACGTGACCCTCTTCGCCTGGCTGGCCGGCGGCATCGTCGCCTGGCTGTGGCGGCAGCACCCGCGCGCGCCACTGTGGCTGCCGGCGCTGCAGGCGGGGCGCTGGGGTGGGCTCTTCGCGGCGCTGTTCTACGCGCTGCTGGCCGGTTGGGGCGTGCCGGCACAGCGCACGGTGTGGATGCTGGCCGTGGTGGTGGCGCTGCGCCAGCGTGGTCTGCAGTGGCCCGGCGCGGTGGTGCTGCTGGCGGCCGGCGTGGTGGTGACGGCGATCGACCCCTGGGCGCTGCTGCAGCCGGGCTTCTGGCTGTCGTTCGTGGCGGTGGGCCTGCTCATCGTGTCCGATCCCGGCGGTGGCGCGGTGCCACATGAAGCGGGCCGCTGGCAGCGTGCGTGGCAGGCGCTGAAGGGCGGGCTGCGCACGCAGGCGGTGGCGGCGGTGGGGCTGGCGCCGCTGTCGATGCTGTTCTTCCAGCAGGTCTCGCTGGTGGGCTTCTTCGCCAATTTGGTGGCGATCCCGCTCGTGACGCTCCTGGTGATGCCGCTGTCGATGCTGGGCCTGATCCTGCCGCCGCTGTGGTCGCTGGCGGCGTTGCTCGTGCAGGGCCTCGCCGCCGTGCTGCAGCCGCTGGCGGCGCTGCCCTTTGCGCAGTGGACGGCTGCCGCGGCGCCCGCCTGGGCAGCCGCCTGTGGCCTGGCCGGTGCGCTGTTGGCGGTGCTGCCGCTGCCCTGGCGGCTGCGGCTGTGCGCGGCACCGCTGCTGCTGCCGCTGCTGGCACCACCGCTGCAGCGGCCCGCCGAAGGCCGGTTCGAGCTGCTGGCCGCCGACGTCGGGCAGGGCAGCGCGGTGCTCGTGCGCACACGATCTCACCTGCTGCTGTACGACACCGGCCCCACCTATTCCCGCGAAGCCGATGCCGGCGTGCGTGTGCTGCTGCCCCTCCTGCGGGCGCGCGGCGAAAGGCGCATCGACCTGCTCGTGCTGAGCCACCGCGACACCGACCACGTGGGCGGCGCAGCCGCGCTGCTGCGCGCCCTGCCGGTGGCGGGCATGGCCTCCTCGCTCGGCCCCGCACACCCGCTGCTGCAGGCCGGCGCGCCGCACCAGCCCTGCCAGGCCGGGCAGCGCTGGGTCTGGGACGGCGTCGGCTTCGAGTTCCTGCACCCGCCCGAGAGCGACCTTGCCCGCAGCGCGCTCAAGCCGAACGCGCTGAGCTGTGTGCTGAAGGTCAGCGGCGCACAGGGCAGCGCGCTGCTCACCGGCGACATCGAAGCCCTCCAGGAAGGCGCGCTGGTGCGCACGCAGGCCAAAGCCCTGCGCGCCGATCTGCTGCTGGTGCCGCACCACGGCAGCAAGACCTCGTCCACCCCCGCCTTCCTGCAGGCCGTGCAGCCGCGCATCGCCGCCGTGCAGGCGGCGCACCGCAGCCGCTTCGGCCACCCGGCGCCCGAGGTGCTGGTGCGCTACCGGGCGCAGGGCGTGGTGGTGGTGCGCAGCGACCACTGCGGCGCCTTCACCTGGGCCGGTGCTGCCGCGCCACAACCCCGCGACTGCGCGCGGTGGGCGCAGCGCCGTTACTGGCATCATCCCGGCGCAGGCGATGCACCGCCCTGACGTGGTGGCCCGCCATTTGCAAGGCCTCCAGGCCCCAAGACCGCAGCCAAGAGCCCCAGGAGCCGCCGACCGTGTCCATCCATGTCGCGCTGAACCACGTCACGCACTACAAGTACGACCGGCGCGTGAGCCTGTCGCCCCAGGTGGTGCGACTGCGCCCGGCGCCGCACAGCCGCACGCGCATCCTCAGCTACTCGCTGCGCGTCGAACCCGGCAACCACTTCATCAACTGGCAGCAGGATCCCTTCGCCAACCAACTGGCGCGGCTGGTGTTCCCGGAGCAGACCACCGAGTTCAAGGTCACGGTCGACGTCGTGGCCGAGATGTCGGTGCTGAACCCGTTCGACTTCTTCCTCGAGCCGGAGGCCGAGAACTTCCCCTTCAGCTACGCGCCCGAGCTGAAGGCCGAACTTGCGCCCTACCTCGTGAAGGGCGAGCTCACGCCGCGCTTCAAGGCCTTCGTCGAGAGCATCCCGCGCAAGGAACAGCGCACGATCGATTTCCTGGTGGGCCTGAACCAGCGCCTGCAGAAGGACATCCGCTACCTGATCCGCATGGAGCCGGGCGTGCAGACGCCCGAGGTCACGCTCACGAACGCGAGTGGCTCGTGCCGGGACACCGGCTGGCTGCTGGTGCAGGCGCTGCGCCACATGGGGCTGGCGGCGCGGTTCGTCTCGGGCTACCTGATCCAGCTCAAGCCCGACGTGAAGGCGCTCGACGGCCCCAGCGGCACCGAGGCCGATTTCACCGACCTGCACGCCTGGTGCGAGGTCTACCTGCCGGGCGCCGGCTGGATCGGCTTCGACCCCACCAGCGGCCTGCTGGCCGGCGAAGGCCACATCCCCGTGGCCTGCACGCCCGAGCCGGGCAGTGCCGCGCCGGTGAGCGGCGCTGTCGACGAATGCGAGGTGCAGTTCGCGCACCACATGCAGGTCACGCGCATCCACGAATCGCCGCGCGTGACGCTGCCGTACACGGACCAGCAGTGGTCGAAGATCGTCGAGTTGGGCCATGCGGTGGATGCCCAGCTCACGCGGCAGGACGTGCGCCTGACCATGGGCGGCGAGCCCACCTTCGTGGCCGTGAACGACCGCGACGCCGCCGAGTGGAACACCGACGCACTCGGCCCCACCAAGCGCGGCCTGGCCACCGAGCTCGTGCACAAGCTGCGCGCCAAGTACGGCGCCGGCGGTTTCCTGCACTTCGGCCAGGGCAAGTGGTACCCGGGCGAGCAGCTGCCGCGCTGGGCGCTGAGCATCTGCTGGCGCGCCGACGGCCAGCCCTGCTGGCACGACCCGAGCCTGTTCGCCGACGAACGCGACACCCACCGCTACACCGCCGCCGACGCGCAGACCTTCATCGGCACGCTCACGCGCCGGCTGGGGCTGGATCCGCGCTTCGTGCAGCCCGGCCACGAGGACACCTGGTACTACCTCTGGCGCGAGCGGCGGCTGCCGGGCAACGTCGATCCCTTCGACTCGCGGCTGGAAGACGAACTGGAGCGGGCGCGCCTGCGCCGTGTCTTCCAGCAGGGCCTCTCGGCCGTGGTGGGCTACCTGCTGCCGCTGAAGCGCGAATGGCGCGTGGGCACCGCGGGCCCGGCCTGGGTCACCGGGCCCTGGTTCCTGCGCGACGAACGCCTGTACCTGATGCCCGGCGATTCGCCGATGGGCTACCGCCTGCCGCTCGATTCGCAGCCCTGGGCCGCCAGCGGCGAAAGGCCCTGGACGCTGGCTGCCGACCCGTTTGCGCCCAAGCCCGCGCTGCCTTCGGCGGCGGCGCTGCGGCTGCAGCAGGCCACGGCCTTCGGCCCGGGCAGCGGTGAGCCGCATGGCGAAACCGGGCTCGACCACGACGGCTTTGGCGCCGACGGTGGTTCAGGTGGCTACGTCGGCAACGGCATGGTGGGCGAAGGCGGCGGCTTTGGCGGTGGCCCCGGCCAGCCGCGCATGCTGGGCACCGAACACGACCCCGAAGTGCCGCACCCGCGCAACCCGCTGCTGGCGCCCGCGCGCTTCGAATCCGCCGGCGAACTCACACGCACCGCGCTGTGCGTGGAGGTGCGTGACCCGCAGCGGGGCAACGGCCCGAAGGCCGAGCGCGAACATGGCGGCAAGAGCGGTGTGCTCTACGTCTTCATGCCGCCGCTGCGTTTCCTGGAGGACTACCTCGAGCTGCTCGCCGCCGTGGAAGCCACCGCCGCCGAGCTGCAGATGAAGATCGTGCTCGAGGGTTACCCGCCCCCGCGCGACCCCCGCCTGAAGCTGCTGCAGGTGACGCCCGACCCTGGTGTGATCGAGGTCAACATCCACCCCGCGCACGACTGGAACGAACTCGTCGACCACACCGAGTTCCTGTACCAGGCCGCCCACGAAAGCCGCCTGAGCACCGAGAAGTTCATGGTCGACGGCCGCCACACCGGCACCGGCGGCGGCAACCACTTCGTGCTCGGCGGCGCCACACCGGCCGACAGCCCCTTCCTGCGCCGGCCTGATCTGCTGGCCAGCCTCATCACCTACTGGCAGAACCATCCGGCGCTGAGCTACCTGTTCAGTGGCCTCTTCATCGGCCCCACCAGCCAGCACCCCCGCATCGACGAAGCGCGTGACGACCAGGTCTACGAGGTCGAGGTGGCGCTGAACGAGATCGACCGCCAGATCGGCCTTCATGGCCAGTGCCCGCCCTGGCTCGTGGACCGCACGCTGCGCAACCTGCTGATCGACGCCACCGGCAACACCCACCGCGCCGAGTTCAGCATCGACAAGCTGTACTCGCCCGACGGCCCCACCGGCCGCCTGGGCCTGCTGGAGTTCCGCGGCTTCGAGATGCCGCCGCATGCGCGCATGAGCCTGGCGCAGCAGCTGCTGCTGCGGGCGCTGGTGGCCTGGTTCTGGCGCGAGCCCTACCGCGGCCGCGGCGCCACGCGGCTCACGCGCTGGGGCACGGGGCTGCACGACCGCTTCATGCTGCCCACCTTCGTGCAGATGGACATGGAGGACGTGGTGGCCGACCTGAAACAGGCCGGCTTCGCCTTCGACGCCACCTGGTTCGCACCGCACTTCTCTTTCCGCTTCCCGCTGGTGGGTGATCTGCAGGTGCAGGGCCTGGACATCACGCTGCGCAACGCGCTCGAGCCCTGGCACGTGATGGGCGAGGAGGGCGCGCCGGGCGGCACGGTGCGCTACGTGGACTCATCGCTGGAGCGGCTGGAGCTGAAGGTCAGCGGCCTCAATGGAAACCGCCACGTGCTCACCGTCAACGGCCGCGCGCTGCCGCTGCAGCCCACGGGGCGCGTGGGCGAGTTCGTCTGCGGCGTGCGCTACCGCGCCTGGGCGCCGCCTTCGGCGCTGCACCCCACCATCGGCGTGCACGCACCGCTGACCTTCGACGTGGTCGATCGGTGGCAGCGCCGCAGCCTGGGCGGCTGCCGCTACCACGTGGCGCACCCGGGCGGCCGCAACTACGACGTGTTCCCGGTCAACAGCTACGAAGCCGAAAGCCGCCGCCTGGCGCGTTTCTTCCGCTTTGGCCACACGCCGGGCGAGATCGACGTGAAGCCGGCGGCGCCGAGCCTGGAACACCCCTTCACGCTCGACCTGAGGCGCTGAGCCGCACCGCATGACGCAGCAGCAGAGCCAGTCCCAGAGCCAAGGCATGCTGCCCTTCGAGGGCGGCGCCTCGGCGCAGGGTGCGGCCGAGCATGCCTTTGCCGCGCATGCCATGCCGGCCGAGGCCGGCGTGTGGGACGAGCTGCGCAACCCCGGCGGGGCGCTGCGCACGCCCTGGCAGACCTTCGCGCGCTGCCTGCCCGAGCCGCAGGGCGGCCTGACCATGGCCGAGGACCTGAACCGCCGCGTGGAACAGGTGGAGCAGCGCATCCGGCTGGACGGTGTCACGCACAACGTGTTCGGCGAGGGCGGCGTGGCCGCGCGCCCGTGGAGCCTGCAGCTGCTGCCGCAGCTGATCGAGCCTGCCGACTGGGCCGCCATCGAAGCCGGCGTGCAGCAGCGCGCCGAGCTGCTCGAACGCATGCTGGCCGACCTCTACGGCCCGCAGACGCTGCTGCAGCGGGGCCTGCTGCCGCCGGCGCTGATGCTGCGCCACCCCGGCTTCCTGCGGCCGATGCTGGGTGTGCAGCCGGCGGGCGGGCAGCGGCTGATGATCGTGGCCTTCGACCTCGCGCGTGGCCCCGAAGGCCGGTGGTGGCTGGTGTCGCAGCGCACGCAGGGCCCCAGCGGCCTGGGCTACGTGCTGCACAACCGGCTCGTCATCGCGCGCCAGTTCCCCGAGGCCTTCCGCGAGCTGCGCGCGCAGCGCATCGCCAGCAGCTACCGCATGCTGCTCGACGCGCTGGAAGCACGCGCCGCGCAGGTGGCCGGCAACAGCACGCCGCGCATCGTGCTGCTCACGCCCGGCCCCTACAGCGAGACCTACTTCGAACACGCCTACCTCGCGCGCTACCTCGGCTTGCCGCTGGTGGAAGGCGGTGACCTCACGGTGCGCGACCAGCGCCTGTTCCTCAAGACCGTGGAGGGCCTGGAGCCGGTGCATGGCCTGCTGCGCCGGCTGGACGACGACTACTGCGATCCGCTCGAACTGCGCCCCAACAGCGCCCTGGGCGTGCCCGGCCTGCTGCAGGCCGCGCGCAGCGGCCACGTGGTGATGGCCAACGCACTCGGCAGTGCCTTCCTGGAGACACCGGCGATCCAGGGTTTCCTGCCCGCCATCGCGCAGCAACTCAGCGGGCAGGACCTGCTGCTGCCCGCGCTGCCCACCTGGTGGTGCGGCGAGCCGGCGGCCTGGGCCAACGTGAAGGCCGATCTCGGCAACAAGCTGCTGCGCAGCACCTTCCCGCGCGACGGGCGCACCTCGCAGGTCTTCGACCGCACCGAGGCGGCCGTGCACGACGACCCCGACGCCTGGACCGTGCAGGAGCGCAAACGCTTCTCGCGTGCACCCATTTGGGGCGAGGGCGCGGTCACGCCGCGCCCGGCCCTGGTGCGTGTGTACGCCATCGCGCAGGGTGAAGGCCGCTGGCACGTGCTGCCCGGTGGCATGACACGCGTGGCGCAGCGCGAGGACAGCAGCATCAGCATGCAGCGCGGCGGCACCAGCCTGGACACCTGGGTGCTCACCGAGGGCGAGGTCGACGCCTTCACGATGCTGCCGCAGCGGCTGCAGGTCGACGACCTGCTGCACCGCCACCGCCCCGTGAGCAGCCGCACCGGCGAGAACCTGTTCTGGCTCGGCCGCTACACCGAGCGCACCGAGCAGCTGGTGCGCCAGGCGCGCGCCACGCTGGCGCTCATCGACGCCATCTCCGATGCCGGCGCCGACACGCCGGCCTCGGTGCGCCAGGCGCTCTCGCAGCTGGCCGTGCGCACCGGCCTGGCGCCACTGGGTGTGCCCACGCTCGTGCAGAGCGCGCGCAACTTCGAGCGTGCCGTGCTGGCCAGCCTGGCCGATGCCAAGGGCGGCAGCGTGGCCTACAACCTGGGCGCGCTCGAACGTGCGGCCATGGGCCTGCGCGAGCGCCTGTCGCCCGAGCAGTGGGGCCTGGTGCGCAGCATGGGCGAGAGCTTCACACGCGCACTCGAAGTGCCGTCGGGTGAGCTGCCCACGCTGCAGCAGGTGCTGGCGCCGCTGGACCGCCTGGCGCTGCAGCTGGCAGCGGCCACCGGCGCGCAGACCGACCGCATGACACGCGACCACGGCTGGCGCCTGCTCACCGTGGGCCGCCTGCTGGAGCGCCTGCAGGGCCTGGCGCTGCGCCTGGAGCTCTTCCTGCGCCACGAGGCCCTGGCCACCGTGAGCGGGGTGGAGCTGGTGCTGGAGCTCTTCGACAGCACCATCACCTTCCGCGCCCGCTACCAGCGGCACGAAGACCTGCTGGCCATCGCCGACCTGCTGGTGCTGGACAGCACCAACCCGCGCGCCTACGCCGGCGTGCTGAGGCGGCTGCGCACCGAGCTCTCCAAGCTGCCCGGCAGCGCCGAAAGCCATGAGCCGCTGCTGGCGCTGCTGCCGCCGGTGGGCGCCGGCCTCACGCTGGAAGACCTGCGCGGCGCGGGTGAAGCGCAGATCGCCGAGCGCCTCCTGATGCTGAGCGTGGAACTCGGCAGCGCTGCCGCGCTGCTGGCCGACCAGATCGGCGAGCGCTACTTCACGCTCGCCCATGGCATGGACCAACGCGTATGAACGCCGCGCGGCCGCTCCGAAGGCGTTCGCTCCCCCGCGGGGGGACGACGCGAAGCGTCTTGGGGGCCAGATGACGCAGTTGGAAGTGGTCCACGAAACCCGCTACGCCTACGCAGCGCCCGTGACGCTGGCCCACCACCTGGCGCACCTGCAGCCGCTGCACGATGCGCACCAGCAGGTGCAAAGCTGGCAGCTGACGCTGGACCCGCCACCCGCGCAGCGCGAAGACAGCGCCGACGCCTTCGCCAACACGCAGTGCCACTTCTCGCTCGTGCAGCCGCACCAGAAGCTGCTGGTGAGGGCGGCCAGCCGCGTGCAGCTGGCGCCGCGTTTTGCGGCGCTGCAGCCCGAAGCCGGCCCGCGCTGCGGTGAACTGGCCATGCGCCTGCGCTACGTGGCCGGCGCGCCCTACCTGCCGGCGGTGCAGCATGCGCTGCCTTCGCCCTACGTGCCGCGCCTGGCCGAGCTGCGGCGCTACGGCGCGGCCAGCATCACGCCGGAACGCCCCGTGGCGGCCGCGGCCATCGAGCTGATGCACCGCATCCACGCCGACTTCAGGTACCAGAGCCAGAGCACCGAGATCGAAACCCCGCTGGCGCTCGTGTTCGAGCACAAACGCGGCGTGTGCCAGGACTTTGCGCACCTGATGGCCGGCGCGCTGCGCATGCACGGCCTGCCCGCGCGTTACGTGAGCGGCTACCTGCTCACGCGCGCGCCCGAGGGCGACGACGGGCAAGGCCGCGAGATGCAGGGCGCCGACGCCTCGCACGCCTGGGTGCAGGTGTGGTGCCCCGGTACCCCCGGCGTGCCGGGCGAGGGTGCCGACGCCGGCTGGCTGGACCTGGACCCCACCAACGACATCATCCCCGGCACCGGCCACGTGCGCGTGGCCGTGGGCCGCGACTTCGGCGACGTGACGCCGCTGCGCGGCGTGATCCGCGGCGGCGGCAGCCACACGCTGACGGTGGGTGTGCGCACACGCGTCATCCCGCCGGAAACGAAGCCGGAACGCGGCTTGCTACAGTGACCGCGACAGGAGCGGACAAGACCATGAAGGCCCCCTTCGACGAAATGCACACCGCCAGCCAGGCGGTGCGCGAGCACTACCGCACCTACGACGCGTGGCTCAAGCAGCAGAGTGGCGACGTGATGACGAGCCGCCGCCACGAGGCCGAGATGATCTTCCGGCGCGTGGGCATCACCTTCGCGGTCTACGGCGCCAAGGACGAGGACGGCGCCGGCACCGAGCGCCTCATCCCCTTCGACCTGCTGCCGCGTGTGATCCCCGGCGCCGAATGGGCGCGCATGGAAGAAGGCCTGCGCCAGCGCGTGACGGCGCTCAACCGCTTCATCCACGACGTGTACCACGGGCAGGAGATCCTCAAGGCCGGCGTCGTGCCCAAGGACCAGGTGCTCAACAACGCGCAGTTCCGCAAGGAGATGCTGGGCGTGAACGTGCCGGGCAACATCTACTCGCACATCAGCGGCATCGACATCGTGCGCGCCGGCAACGCGGATGGCAGCGGCGAGTACTACGTGCTGGAGGACAACCTGCGCGTGCCCAGCGGCGTGAGCTACATGCTCGAGAACCGCAAGATGATGATGCGGCTGTTCCCCGAGCTGTTCGCCATCCACCGCGTGGCCCCGGTGGCGCATTACCCCGACCTGCTGCTGGAGACGCTGCGCGCCGTGGCGCCGGCGGGTGTGAACGAACCCACCGTCGTCGTGCTCACGCCCGGCATGTACAACAGCGCGTACTTCGAACACGCGTTCCTGGCGCAGCAGATGGGCGTGGAACTGGTCGAAGGCCAGGACCTCTTCGTGCGCGAAGGCTTCGTCTACATGCGCACCACGCAGGGCCCGAAGCGCGTGGACGTGATCTACAGGCGCGTGGACGACGACTTCCTCGATCCCAAGGCCTTCCGGCCCGACAGCACACTCGGCTGCGCCGGGCTGCTCGATGTCTACCGCGCCGGCAACATCACGCTCAGCAATGCCGTGGGCACCGGCATCGCCGACGACAAGAGCATCTATCCCTACGTGCCGAAGATGATCGAGTTCTACCTGGGCGAGAAGCCGATCCTCAACAACGTGCCCACGTACCTGTGCCGCGAGGCCGACGACCTCCAGTACGTGCTCGACCACATGGGCGAGCTGGTGGTGAAGGAAGTGCACGGCGCCGGCGGCTACGGGATGCTGGTGGGGCCTGCCGCCACGAAGGCCGAGATCGAGGAGTTCAAGGGCGTGGTGAAGGCCAACCCGGCGAACTACATCGCGCAGCCGACGCTGAGCCTGTCCACCTGCCCGACGTTCGTGGAGAAGGGCATCGCGCCGCGGCACATCGACCTGCGGCCTTATGTGCTGAGTTCGGGCAAGGAAGTGCAGACGGTGCCGGGGGGCCTCACGCGCGTGGCGCTGAAGGAAGGCTCGCTGGTGGTCAACTCGTCGCAGGGCGGGGGGACGAAGGACACGTGGGTGTTGGAGGGGTGATGTCTGTGGTCGCAGGGTTGCGCGTCGCGGCAGGCGGTACCCGCTGGGGGCGCAGGCTGTCGCGGTCTCCGCTTCGCTCCGACTCCGCTGCGGTGCTCGTTCCGAGGGCGCACGGCGTAACTCGCTCCGTTCGCTGCGCTCACTGCGCTCGAACAGACGCCGTGAGTCAGTTGACGAAGCGCGCGAGTACGCGCGCCGCCCTCGAAACTCCGCTCCTCGCCGCGCCAGACAGCGCCCCCATCGGGTACCGCCCGCCGCTCAACCACCGGCATTTGTCCTCGTGGAGAACAAACACAGTTTCTGCAAAGCCTTGGGCGGGGGGCTGGGTGTGGGGCGCATCTGGGGCGCCGAGGAGCGCAGGGTTCATGGCCCGCGCGTGTACTCACGCGCTTCGTCATCTGACTCGCGGCAGACTGTTTGA
>VFQQ010003473.1_pt1 | contig 15207 bp, 31 predicted proteins | sample 3512341 | NCBI WGS metagenome assembly VFQQ01 (sample SAMN10412373, study PRJNA504923) | tailings metagenome | isolation source: Relicate 2 Philex TSF1 revegetated site | place: Philippines: Tuba, Benguet | collected 2017-08-29 | reverse complement strand
GCTAACGGCCTGGCGGGTGCTGTCAAGGGCCTGGGCATTTCCTCGCTGCCCTGAAGTACCTACTGCATTCTCTTTGCACATTGCAGGCGCGGCGCCGCCTATGGCCTGGCCGGTGCTGTCAAGGGCCTGGGCATTTCCTCGCTGCGCCAGCTGGGCATCATGGATGCGCTCAAGGCGGCCATCGAGGACAAGACGTCTGCTGACGCACGCGAGGGTGAGCTGGGGTTTGCATGTTGTGTGGCTTGAAGCTATGCACCCAGCCGTTCTTTTGAGAGTTCAGAAGGTCAACGGCTGGGTGCCAGCTGCAACCCCAACTTGAAACCCCCTGCCCACCTCCACACAGGCTCCCTGCTGGCCTTTGAGTGCCTGTCGGACAAGCTGGGCCGTCTCTTCGAGCCGTACGTCATCCAAATCCTGCCCATGCTGCTCGTCTGCTTCGGCGACGGTAACCAGGTGTGGCTTGACATTCTTGATTGATCCCATGACAAGGCAAAAATGGTGTTTTATTGAGTACTGGTGTGGATTGCGCCTACCCAGCTGCCTATGCTGCTCGTCTGCTTCGGCGACGGCAACCAGGTCGGCATGGATCGCACTGCACGGTTTGGGCTGGGATCTGGTCTGTCATCAGTGCTGCCTGACCAGCTGCGCCTGCTGCCTTGCAGCACCAGGTGCTTAACGTGCGGCTGGCCATTGCCTTTGCAGGCGGTGCGGGATGCGGCTGACGGCGCGGCACGGGCCATCATGGGCCAGCTGTCGGGTGCGTGCTGTGCTGAAGTATATTTGAGCTTTTTTGGCACTGCTGTGTGATCATGTGAGAGCTGCGTCCACCACCATGGGCCAGCTGTCGGGTGCATGCCGGCTGTGTGGCGGTTTGTCCGCGATGTGTTTTGGCGCTGCTCTATGGCAGAGAGACGTGCCATGATAGACCCGGCATGCCATAGGCCGCCTGTCAGGTGTGTTCTGACATACAGACGTGGGTGGTGTTGCCTGCCCGCACATAGCGACGCAACACCCAGACTGACGTTTGTCATCCTATGGCACTCTTCCAAACTCTACCTGCAGGCCAGGGCGTGACGCTGGTGCTGCCTCTGCTGCTCATGTATCCGCTGCTCATGTATCCAACCATTTCTTCGTGCTGCCTGGCACCTGATCAATGCAGGCCAGGGCGTGAAGCTGGTGCTGCCCGCGCTGCTCAAGGGCGTGGAGGACAAGGCGTGGCGCACCAAGCAGGGCAGCATCCAGGTCAGCTGGTGGTGTGTTCTTAGCTGGGAAAACAAAGTATGGTCTTGATGATGCGTGGTGCACCAAGGATGGCAGCATCTAGGTGCACACATTTGATTCACACTGCAGCTGGATTCTGGTCCTTGCCTCCCTCGTGTCACAACTCCACACCTTGGCGACCCCCCCTGCTTTCATCCCCGCAGCTGCTGGGCGCGATGGCTCACTGCGCCCCCAAGCAGCTGGGCTCCTGCCTTCCCCTCTCTACTCACTTATTTCTACCTCACATCAAGCCTTGCCTTTCCTTCTCCCAACTCCGCAGCTGCTGGGCGCGATGGCTCACTGCGCCCCCAAGCAGCTGGGCTCCTGCCTGCCAGTGGTGGTGCCGCGCCTGGGAGAGGTGCTGGCAGATCCGCACCCCAAGGTGGCATCTGCCGCCAAGACCGCACTGAACGAGGTGAGCCATCGTTGAAAAATATAGGTTGTTTCCTGGCAAATCGCGCTCTGGGTGAGATACTGCATGTTAGGAGCCCAAGGTTTGCTGGGCCACCCGCAACCGCAGGTAGCCGAGAGCAGATGCTCTTTGAGCAGTGTTTGCTAATCCCATTGTTTTTAACGCAGGTCGGCTCAGTCATCCGGAACCCCGAGGTTGGCAAGCTGGTGCCCGTGCTGCTGGCAGGTCCGCAGCGCTTGCTTGCTGGTTATAAACGCCACGCTGCGCTGTGCCATGGCTAGTTGCCTGCCCCGCCATGCCTGGAGACGGTTTGATCCAACCAATCAGCGCTCAACCGATGCCTCCTGCCCCCACACACCCCGCTTGTAGTAATCGCCAACCCCGACTCACTCTCTCAGCTTAATTTGTATTTCCCATGTTCTACGTGCAGCCATCGCTGACCCCAACGCCAACAACAAGCAGTGCCTGGACACGCTGCTGGCCACCGTGTTCGTCAACACAGGTGCGTAATTAGGCATTAGTACGGAAGACCGATTGAGTAAGGAGAGAAGAAAGCAGGACAGAACAGCTGTGCCCCTGGGCGGGGGTTTGAGGAGCTGGCCGGGTATCAAGCCCTGCTGTCACCGTGTGTGTCAACACAGGTGCACAGCTGTGCACATGGGGGGCATGTGCTGCTTCCGCGCATGGTTGCATAGCTGCATGGCGGTTGCATAGCTGCGTGGCGTGAATGCCTGCACTCCTTGGATGCTCAGTAGTTGCCACATTCACCGCCGCATGCATAGCGCGGCAGTTGAGGCCAGACGCCAACCGCCTCCTGCATAACCCAGCGGTTTGCAACTCTTCTCAACTGATTTCCTTTCTCACACTGTTGCAGTGGACGCCCCCTCCCTGGCGCTCATCATCCCCGTGGTGCACCGCGGCCTGCGCGACCGCTCCGGTGAGTAAAAAGGGGTGCCTGCTCTCTCCTAGACTATGTGTAAAAGCCGCATGCGTGTGGGCTGTCTGGCTACAGCAACCCCATGGCCATGCGCCGCGCCACCAGCACCCTCTTCAGGAGTCATGAGTTGCCTCGCAGCTGCAACCCTGCAATGCAACTGGCAACCGACCCCTGACAATGCCAGCCACCTGCCGCTTGTGCAGGCGACCAGAAGGAGCGAGCGGCGTGCATTGTGGCAGCCTATGCACCAAACCTGATTGCACTAGAAACTGAATTGCTTGAAATGCCACCCCACCTGCCTGCCGCGTTGCAGGCGACCAGAAGAAGCGTGCTGCGCGCATTGTGGGCAACCTGTGCACCCTGGTGAACGACCCTCGAGACATGCAGCCCTACGTGCCGCTGCTGCTGCCGGAGCTCAAGGTGGGTGCTGGGGTGAAACAAACAGCTGCATTGCTGTTGCCATGTTCTCACCGTATGCAGCCCTGTGTGCTGCTGCCCCTGCTGCTATCACAGGAAATGGTCTTCGTGTGTCATCGGGCCCCACAGCTGCTGCTCATCAGCAGCCACCTGGGATTGGCTCGCCAACGCATGCTGCCTGTACACACTGCCCTCCTCTCTTGCAATGCAGGCGGCCCTGGTGGACCCCTTCTTGTCCTTTGGCGTGCATTCCTGATTCTTCACTCACCAGTGCATGCTGACTGCTGCCTCTCCGCCATTGCCCACACTGCCGTTTTCTCCAATGCAGGCGGCCCTGGTGGACCCCCTGCCCGAGGTCCGCGCCACAGCCGCCAAGGCTCTGGGCTCCCTCGTCAAGGGTGCGCCTGTTGCTGCTAAGGGGTGCCTGCATTGGACTGTTGGAGGGTGTTGCACTCCTGTTGGCTCCACGGCCACTCGCATAGTAGCAAGTGTGGCGCTGCGGATGACGGTATTTGCATGGCTGCTGCCGCCACTGTCCGAGGGCTTGCAGCTGCGGCGCAGTGGCAGCTTGCTTGCAATCCCTGCTTTGTGCAGACATGGGAGAAACCAGCTGTGAGGCGTACCAGCTGGGCGGCGTGGTGCCCAGGCTGCCCTTCAGATTCCACTCAAACACAGCTTGCATTGCGCCCTCTTTTGTGCAGACATGGGCGAGGACCAGCTGGGCGGCGTGGTGCCCTGGCTGCTCGAGAAGCTGCGCTCCGAGGCGTCGGCGGTGGAGCGCTCGGGCGCTGCTCAGGTGCGCTGTGTAGTGGATTTGTCGGGTTCAGGACGAGCAGGCAACATGGTGTGGGTGTCCTGGTGTGGATACGGCAGGGCTGGGCCAGATGTTCCCAGATGTTCCCAGATGTTCCCAGATGTTCCCAGATGTTCTGCTCTGCCGTCAAGCCACTCTCATGTGCTTCGCTCAATGCTCTGTAACAACCCCTCATGATCCCCACTCACCCTTTGCCATGCAGGGCCTGGCCGAGGTGCTAGCGGTGCAGGGCCCCGACCAAGTGGCTCAGCTGCTGCCAGACATCATCGTTGGCTGCCGTGCGCGCAATGCAGGTGAGCTTTCTATCTGGACGGCCTGGAGTGTGTTTGCCGTCCGGCGTGCCTGCCCTGCTGCTGCACTGCCGTGCAGTCTCGTTTGCTGCGCCCCCTGCTGCTCCTGCCATGCGCCCACTTGGACCTTATGCCTGCCTGTTCATCGCCTGCCCATTCTCGCCACCCTTCAACTTTGGCTGCAGCCATCCGCGAGGGCCACATCACCCTGTTCAAGTACCTGCCGCTCTGCATGCCCGACGAATTTGTGCAGCACCTGCCAGAGGTGGGCTAGCTTGAGTTGGTTGTGATTGCTGCCTGGTGCATGAGCTGCCTTGCACAGCTTATTAAGCTGCCTTGCTGCACAGCTGCTTGCCAGTGCCAGGTCGCCCCTTGCTGTGTGTGCTGTTCAATTTCTCCCCTTGCAGGTGCTGGCCTGCATCCTGGACGGCCTGGCCGACGAAGCGGAGGGCGCTCCTTCCTCCCTTCAACGCTCCCTCTGAAATCTACTTTTACATCCTCCCTGTTCCACAGGTCCTGGCCTGCATCCTGGACGGCCTCGCCGATGAAGCGGAGGGTGTGCGCGATGCAGCGCTGGCCGCCGGCCGCGTCGCAGTCGAGCTGTACGCCACAACCGCGCTGCCGCTGCTGCTGCCGGCGGTGGAGGCCGCCATCATGAGCCACAACTGGTGAGGGCAGTGTTGCATTTCGCATAGAACGTGTTGCATTGCTGCTGCCGGCGGTGGAGGCCGCGATTATGAGCCACAACTGGTGAGGGGGAACGAGGGCAGTGTTGCATTGTACAGTGTTGCATTGCACAGTGTTGCATCGCACAGTGTTGCATCCTAAGGTGTTGCATTGCTGCTGCCGGCTGCGGGGACGTGAATGTGACCCACAACGTGTGGAAGTGAGCGATTTTGTTGTTGCATTCCAGCTTTTGCAAGCAGCCCTGCGCCCCGACCAGTCAATGCTTGTCGGTCCTTCACTCTGCAGGCGCATCCGCCAGTCGTCTGTGGAGCTGCTGGGCGACCTGCTGTTCAAGGTGGGCAGCCGTCCTGGCTGCGGCCGAGGCAAAGCGCACAACTGGCTGCGCATGCTAGGCATATGCCGCCTCTTGCCAGCTGCCCAGGAACCCCATCAAGCTGTTGGGCTGTCCTGCACCCTCTCTAACCCATGCCCAACTTGGGTCCCAACAACTGGCGCCAACTGCCTCTCCCATGCGCAGGTGGCGGGCACCACGGGGCGCATCCAGCAGGACCTGCACAACGAGGAGGAGGAGGGCATCTCGGCAGAGGCGCACGGCCAGGCGATTGTCGAGGCGCTGGGCATCGAAAAGCGAGTCTGCAGGCTTCTGTTCCAGAATGAAATGCTGCTTCCTGGGTTCTGATCGCCGGCGCAGCCACGTGCCAGCCCACGCTCACTTGGCACGGCTAGCTATCATGAACGTTTATGGTAGCTGATTTGACAGACAAGTTGCATCACATTCGAAGCTGCGCTCATCTTTCAACCCCTTGCAGGCGCAACCACGTGCTGGCAACTGTGTACATGGCTCGCTCGGATGTGGCTTACTCCGTCCGCACGGGTGTGCCTGCTAGCTTGCCTTGTGAATGGCCTGCTGTGTTGGAGGCCTGCCAGCCCAGGGGGGCTAGCCTGCCATTTCAGCTTGGCTGCACTGTCAAAGCGTTCTTGCAGCGGTGGGAACTGAGAGGCTCTTGCCTTTGAAGTGCCATGCCTGAAGTCCCTGGTCCCTGGGCAATCAACCTCACCCACCTTTCGAACCCTGAAATGTAGCCGCGCTGCACGTGTGGAAGACGGTGGTGACCAACACACCCGTTTCACTTCGCATTACCCACTCTGTTTCCCTCTCCTTTTCCTGCCCACAGCCGCGCTGCACGTGTGGAAGACGGTGGTGACCAACACGCCCAAGACGCTGGGCGAGCTGCTGCCCCAGCTCATGGCCATCATCATCGAGTCGCTGGCAGACCCCGGTAGGTTTGGAATTTCGATTGGAATTTCGATTGATTTGATTGCGATTGGATTGGAGTGTTTACAGTAGTTGGGTGGGGGATGGAACGCAGCTCATGGCCATCATCATCGAGTCGCTGGCAGACCCCGGTAGGTTTTGGGTTTCGATTGATCGGTTGAAAGTTTGGCCACTTTGCGCTCCATTGAAAGAATCACGCAGCCTGTCAGGGGTTGCAACGTTCACGTCTGTCACAGCCCGGTTGCTGCTATAGCCGGTAGGCTAACGCTGCACCACTGGCCCTTGTTGTGCGTTTGCAGGCGAGGACCGGCGCCAGATGGCGGGTCGCTGCCTGGGCGAGCTGGTGAGAGGGGGATTGGGAAGCCAAGCGGGTGGCATATCAACCTGCAGACTCTCGCTCTAGCTAGCCCCGCCTGTTTCACCTGTATTAACATGTTCTGTCGGGGTTTCCACCCAAAAACCTGCTCCAGGTGCGCAAGATGGGCGACCGCATCCTGAGCCAGATCATCCCCATCCTGCGGGAGGGCATGGCCAGCCCCGCAGCCACCACACGCCAGGTCAGTGGGTGGCACGAAACCCCAGCCAGTTTGAGGCTTGCATCAGTCCACTGCATTCCCAGCCTTGATTTGGGCCAGAGAGGTGCAGTTTTGATGGGGAGTGGCTGCACCGGAATGTGCAGCGTGCGTGCGGCAGGTGAGGGGATGGCCAGCTTGGCAGCCGCCACCAAGCACTGAATCAGCGCCGGCTGGCTCTCTTGCTGAGCACGCACACTGCAGCCTGACATCCCTGCACTGATGCCAACCACTGCTGCAGGGCGTGTGCAACGGCCTGAAGGAGGTGATGGAGAACGCGACCCGCACCCAGCTGGCGGACCACCTGGCCGACCTGCTGCAGCCCATCCAGGTAAACAGAGGGTTTGTGCGTGAATCAATGGCGGTTGTTTGGTTGCGTGGGTGATGGAAACCTGGCCGACCTGCTGCAGCCCATCCAGGTGGGGGCATGGGGGGTGTTTTTTTCCAAGGTTCAGACACCAACAAGGTGGTGGGAAGGGAAGGGGGACTGTGGTGGGATGGCCGACCACCCGGCCGACCTGCTGCAGCCGATTCAGGTAGGCAGAGACTGGGTGCACGACTTACTACAGTGGTTTTATGTGAAATAGAAAGGCATGCAGCTGGCCGGCCACCTGGCCGACCTGCTGCAGCCGATTCAGGTGCGCTGCCAGCTACTTATCTGCAAGAGGGCAGGTGTTGAAGCTGAGTTGGGCATCTGTGTCATCCGCGGGAACACATCCCCGGCATTTTTTGTTGACTTGCATGCCCTTGCCACTGCTGCGTGACGTCCAGAGTGTGCCGTGCGACGATCACGCGGCGTGTGCACACTTGACTGCGCACCTTCGGGCCTGACTTTCTTGTCCACCGCTCACGTTGTCGCTGCTCCTCTTTTTGCCCCGTGAATGCAGGGCGCGCTGTGCGACGACGACGCGGGTGTGCGCACCGCTGCGCTGTTTTCAATCCACAAGTCTCGTCTGATTTGCACTTTGCATCTGCTGCCCCATGCAGGGCGCACTCTGCGACGACGACGCGCTGTACGCACTGCGACGGACGCCGTCTTCGATCCGCCTTGTCCTAACTGCAATAACACTGCGCCTTCCTATCACGCAGGGCGCGCTGTGCGACGACGACGCGGGTGTGCGTACGGCGGCAGGCGGCGTCTTCAACGTGCTGTTCAAGTCGGGCGGCGGCAGCGCCATGGACAGCGTCATCCCAGCGCTGCTCAGCGGGCTGGACAGCGACGCACACAGCGCGCAGGTGGGGCGGGGTGTTGCATTTTGGTGCGGTGGGCGGGTGTTGCATTTGGCGGGCCGGAGTGCCACCGCACGCTGCCCTGTGCACGGCATTTGGCGATGGCTGGCTGTCTACCCAGCTGGGCAGGTTCTGGAGGGCCTGTGCTTGATGCTGGGCGTTCCAAGCACGTACACACTTCAACTCGGGACATCCTGTGCAGACACACGCTCTCTGCACTATCAATTGCAGGCGCTGGAGGGCCTGCGCGTGGTGCTGGGCGTGCGGCCGCAGCTGCTGAGCGTCATGGTGCCGCGCCTCATCAAGCCGCCCGTCACCTCCACCAACCTGCGCGCGCTGGGCGCGCTGGCCGAGGTGGCAGGTAAGGAAGGACTGGTCTTGCTGTTGCTCATCAGTTTTTAGCACGAGGGTGTTTGGACCAACCTGCGCGCGCTGGGAGCGCTGGCCGAGGTGGAAGGTACGCTGGCTCTGTGTTAGTTAGCTGTGGTCCTGGGTTTTTGTCCTGAAGTCCTCTCCTGGGGTCAGTCCAGGTCCTGTTGGGGCCATTCCCACCCCCTGCCCAGCTGCCCAACCGCCGTCCACTTTTCAACGCGTTGTCCTGCCCCATCGCAGGCGCCGCCATCCACGGCCACCTGGCTGCCCTGCTGCCGCCACTGCTCACCCTGGCCAGCAACCACCCCGATGTGTCGCCCCAGGCGGCGGCGGCGCACCAGGCGGTGGCGGCTGTCGCGCTGTCTGTGCAGGTGAGGTAAACGCAAGAGCGGAGGTGTACTGCCATATTGCGCTGTTTGCAAGGCACAAGCCTGCAACCTGGCTGCGCTGCCTGCAGGATGCCGCTGCCTCTCTGGGAGTGCAAGCGAAGATCAACTAACCTCCCCCCGTTTCTTTCTACCTCTCCCGCAGGAGGATGGCCTCTATCTGCTCATGCAGGAGCTGCAGCGGGGGCTGGAGGAGCCGGGCCGGCGGCGCGGCGCGGCCACCGTCACTGCCCTGTTCTGCCGCACCAGCAAGCTGGACTTCCAGGAGCACGTGCCTGCGCTCATCACGGTAGGATTGGCTTGCTATGTATAGTTAGTTCAGAACAATGGTTGTGCTGCTACTACAAGTGTGTCTTCTGCATGTATCAACTCTTCGTAAGCTGGGCAGCAAACGGCATGCTACTTGATGAGACGAACGTTGTTTCCACGTGATCCTGCCCCTCTTTCTCTCAGTCCCTGGTGCCACTGCTGGCAGAAGATGAGCAGGACACGCTGGTGGCGTGCTGGGAGGCGCTGGGCGCCGTCACCGCCTCCATCCCCAAGGAGATGCAGCCCTCGTTTGTGCGCTGCCTCAAGGTGCGCCTGTTTGTGGGAGAGAGGACAGCAGCGCAGGACCCCAGCTGCGCTTGCAGTACGCTGTCTGCCTGCCTTGCCCTCGTGTGTGCGCATGTGATGCGCTCCTGCCATAGCGGTGCATCCCAACACTTTCAATGCGCTGTTGGCAAACACGTCCTTATCTGAGCTGTCCTTTCCTCCACTCTTCCATCCCTCAGGATGCGGTTGCCACCGCCCGCAACAAGGAGCGGCACAGGCTGTTCAATCCATCTTGGCATGCCTCACCCACTTCCTGCCGTCCTTGGTTCCCCGCATCCCTATGTTTGCAGGAAGCTGTTGCTACCGCCCGCGACAAGGAGCGGCGCAAGCGGCGCGTGGGCCAGCCGCTGCTGGTGCCCGGCCTGTGCCTGCCCAAGGCGCTGCAGCCGGTGCTGCCCATCTACCTGCAAGGCGTGCTGCAGGTGCGGTTCATTTGTTGGCTGCGATTTACGTGTCGTTTTCCTGGGCTGTTCGATGGCCTAGCAGCCGGTGCTGCCCATCTACCTGCAGGGCGTGCTGCAGGTGCGTTTTAGTGGTTACTTGTTGGCTGCCATTTCCGTGCTGTTCGCCTGGGTTGTTTCAGACGGCTTGGCCGCCGGTGCTGCCCATCTGCCTGCGTGCTGCAGGTACGATTTGTTCGTTGCAACTGTGTCGCCGAGTGCATGCGCTGTTCGGTGCTCTGCACCGTCTGAAGCGATCGGGAACGTCAGCAGGGCTGCGGGAGCTGGCGGCCAAGTGCCTTGCCTATCCCTGCATTCAGCCACTTGCACCACCTGACCCTGTGGAGCACTCTTGCCTTCCTGCACCCTGCTTTACAGGGCTCATCCGCTGAGCTGCGGGAGCTGGCTGCGGAGGGCCTGGGAGAGCTGGTGGAGGTGACGGGAGAGGACGCGCTCAAGCCGTTTGTGGTGCAGGTGACTCATCACTAGTCCATGTTTCTTTTTCCTGTTGGGTCTTCTGAGAGACTTTGGTTGTGGTGCTTTGAGGTGTGTGGCTTGTCCTGAGCTGGTGCAAGTCACTGGCGAGAGAACGCTCAAGCCGTTTGTGGTGCAGGTGAGTACCGTGGTGGGCTTTAGCATGTGGGAGTTTGGGTCTTTCCCGCTGGTGGGAGATGCAGCATCACCGGCTGGTCCGCCTGATCGACCCCACACATAACCTGCTCCTTACCCTCTCTGTCTACCCCCGCAGATCACGGGCCCGCTCATCCGCATCATTCACGGCCGCTTTTCTGCCTATAACACAAACACTCATAGTTTGCCCCTCCTCCCTCCTTCTTTGTGCAGATCAGCGCCCAGCTGATCCGCAGCCATTGCATTTGTCGCCCTTTCCCCGAAGTTCTTGCTCAAAGCTCTCGTTTATTCCTTTGTGCAGATCACGGGCCCGCTCATCCGCATCATCGGCGACCGCTTCCCGTGGCAGATCAAGGCAGCCATCCTGAAAACCCTGGGCCTGCTCATCAGGCAAGCCAGCTTGTTTGAGTACTCGTTCCGATTGCAAGTTTCCGTGTCAGGCTGAGACACGTGCGGCTGGCACAACGGCGGCTGCCAAAAAGTTGACTGCGGTTTTACAGTAGGGTGGGCGCACTGGTGCAGGCCTCCAGCCTCGTTTGCGCCTCAGCCTGAGCTGACTCTACCCCTCCCTGGCAATGCCGCTTCGCCTCCCTGCTGCAGCAAGGCGGGCGCGGGCCTCAAGCCGTTTGTGCCGCAGCTGCAGACCACGTTCGTCAAGTGCCTGTCGGACCCACAGAAGGAGGTGCGGGCCCTTGTGTGTTGCACTAGTTTCGTTAATGCAACTGTTGCATTGCAGCTGAGCATCGCGGCACAAGCGGTGCAGGCCACGGCGCACTCGCGCACTTCCGCCTGATGGCCATTACAGCCCTCCCAGGTGCTTTGTGTTACCCTGCCCACTGAAGTCCTTTTGCTGCTGCCTGCCATTCCAATTATTTGGGTGCAGGTGCGGCAGCGGGCGGCGCTGAACCTAGGAGAGCTCGCCCGCATGAGCATGCGCGTCGACCAGCTTGTGGCAGGCAAGCTTTTGCTGTGCCCTATTAAAACAGTGGCTGTTTGGATGATGTTGAGTGGGTGCCAAACTCAGCCCCCTGGAGGCCGGCACGTGCACAGCTGCCCTCAAACGCTCTCCCCTGCCCCTGCCCAGCTTGCTGTGCCACAGTCAATCTATCTTCTCTAATCTGCCTCACGCATGCTGCATGCTGTGCCTGCTGTGCCTGCTGCGCTGCAGACCTGGCGACCGGAGCGAGCACAGCGGAGCCGTCCATCCAGGAGGCCTACCTCACCGCCCTGCACGGTGCGCCTGCTGTGCTGCGCTGTGATGCAGTACACCCGGCCATGCTGTGCTGTGCTGATGTGCTCTGCTATGCCTAACGCCGCATTCCAATTCACTTGCACATCTGTCCCTTGCCAACCCCCTGCGGCGCTGCAGGCGCGCTGCTGTCGGCGGGCGAGCGCCTCACGCCCGACACCATCTCCAAGGTGCGTGGGTAACAAGCTGTTCAATTGATTTCGAATATTCGATTCCTTTCGTATGAAAGCGGGCGAGCGCCCGACACCATCTCCAAGGTAGTAAGGCAGAGTTTGTCATTTGTCAGTCGCGCTTTCGGCCGCAGCCCGGTATGGGTGGGCCAGGAGCTGCAGGCATAGCTGCGCTGCACACCCACGCATGTGCCTGTCCCCCATGCTCATGCTTCCTGCTCCCCTCCTGTCCTGCCCCGCTCTCCACAACAATCCACAACTGCAGGTGGGCCAGGCGCTGCAGGCGGTCACAGAGGGCGCAGGCGACGACGAGGACCTCCGTGCAGCGGCGGCGGCAGCCACCGGCGCGTTCGCCAAGCACTGCAGGTGCGTTGGTACATTGCTCAGGCAACCCTGTTTCATCGGCTGTGGTGATCGAACGATGTGCAGTGGGGCAGGCTGCAAGCAGCTGCTATCAGTTGCGCCCTTCCCTGTCTAGCTTAGAGTTGGGTGCACCCTCCTTGCTCTCTGTGCCCGTGCAGCGCCGAGGAGCTGCGCGGCGTGCTGCAGAGCGGGCCGCTGGCAACCGGCTCGGGCCGGCTGTCGGAGCGCATTGGATCCGCCCAGGTCAGCACTTGTTGCACATGCTCCCCTGCTGGTGTCGTCTTGCCTCCGACGAATCCTGGTGCCACCACACTGCGCAATCAGGCCGCTTGACATTGGAATGTCTTTCCACTTTTCGGCATCCCTGACACCTCACTGGCTCGCTGCAGCGCCTTATGTCCCCGCTCACATTGCGAACGTTCCCAACCCCCGCCCTCGCCGCAGATGTCGGCGGCGATTGCACAGCACGCGGCGGCGCGGCTGGAGGAGCAGGCCCTGCTGCAGCCGTTTGTGGGTGAGCATTTGTGTTTAGTTGGTCAGGATCTGGTTGGGCGTATACAAAGATGCCTCTTGCGTTTGGTGGGAGGAGCAGCAGGGCCTGCTGCAGACGCTTGTGGGTGAGCAATTGTATTCGGTTGTTCTGGGGCTGGGTCTGTGGCTCTCAAGGCATGTGTGCCATGCCATTGCGCATCGCACATCCCACAACACTTCCAACCGGCTCCCTCTGTGCGCAGAGTCGATTGTCAAGGCGGCACGCGACCCGTCGGCGGATGTCAAGGCCGCCGCCGCCCGCGCCACCGGCCGCCTGCTACTGGCACAAATTGAGGCTGGGAGCGGCGCGGCACCTCCCTCGCTGCCGCCTCTGGTCTCCACTGCGCTTGCCCTGCTTGGTAAGTGGGCAGATGCACGGCTTGTGGATTTTGTGGGTTTGGCAAACTGCACAGCGCTGTGCGGCGGCTCTTCGCGAGTTGACACAGCAATCTCTTCTGTGTGCTGTCACCACGCTCCAAGGCATCGCCCTATTATGAGCGTTCTATGCAATGCATGTGTTGGTGGTTTGCCCTCATGTGTCTGTCCCCTTCACCCGAAAGAAAGGTGGCTCTCAAATGTGCATTTGCGCACCGGCCCTGTCCTGCTGCAGGCATGGACCAGGACAACACAGTGCAGCGCACGTTTGTCACTGATCTAATTCGTTGCTCATTATCTCCGCCTCTCACTTCATTGTGCAGGCATGGACCAGGACAACACGGTGCAACGCTCTGCCTCCCTTGTCTTTGCTGCACATTTTGCTGATGTGTGCACTGCTGTAATCTGTACCACATCACCGCAGGCATGGACCAGGACAACACGGTGCAGCGCACCATGCTGAGCGTGCTGCGCCGCGTCGCGGTCGCCTGCCCCGCCGCGCTGCCGCCCCACTGGAAGGAGCTGGTGCCCTCCATCTGCGCCATTGTGCAGGTGGGCGGTTCTGGGCTTGTTTGGTAATCGTCTGTGGTTGGTTGGAGGTGCTGTGCAGGAAGGAGCAGGCTCCAAGTTTGCTGTCTATACACCTGTTTCGCGACGGCGTTTCCCTGCGGTCTCAGTTTTGTTTTTAGTTTTCCCCCCGGCCTTCTTCCAGGGCTCTGCTGGGCCAACCAAGGTTGCCGCTGAGCGCACGCTTGCGCGCGTGCTGACGCTGGACAAGGGCATCGAGCCGGCGCTGGCCTGGGTGCCCTCAGGCGGACCGCTGGCGCGCACCATCATGCAGGTCGGTGGGGCAGAATGAGGCTGGTTGGGTTGGCTGTGGTTGAGCGAGCGAGCTTGTGGGCTGGAACTGGGGAGGGAGAGGAACTCGAGGGCCGCTGGCGCGCACCATCATGCAGGTCGGTGGGCAAAAATCCAGGGACAATCTGGCAGTTGTGGTACAGCGAGCAGGCGTGCTCATCAGAAGGAGCTGGAGGGGGCGCGGGTGCTGCAGCGTGGCACTGCCTCCAACCTCTCCGCACAGCATATCACGTGGCACCAGCACCACCCGCTTGACGCTGACACATTCCGTTTCCTTGCCCGGTTGGTGGGTGCAGGAGCCCTTCCTGCGCCGCCTGTCCAAGATGCCGGTGGAGGAGGAGGATGACGGACTGCTGTAGGGCAGATTGCGCCTCTGATATTCAGCTGCAGGCGGCCTGCTGTTCGGCACATGACAGTAGGGCGACGGGCTGCTGTCGGCTTGAGCAGGACGCAAGACTGCAGCGGCAGCTGCAGCGGCAGCTTAGCCACGGGCGCCGCCGCGGCCGGGCGTCAGCTGCAGCAGCAGTTCTGGCGCGGTGCATTGGACGCGCTCTTGGCTGTGCTGTTGCTGTTTGATGGGCAATTTCGTGCAATGTCGCTACCCTGCTCTTGAGCATTCAGACATGGAAGCACTGGGCGTCGGTGCGACAGGCTGGCAGCGGCGGCTGGGAAGCTCCCTCAAACCATGTCGCCGCGTTGCAGTGCGCTTGCACAGAGACGTGTGGAGCGATCGCAAAAGCTCAGCACGGCAGCAGGCGGCTGGGCTGCTCCCGCCGGGCCCGAGCGGCGGCAACACCGCACAACCAAGCCAAACACCCACCCCGCATGTGAAGAGGCACGCGTGTAGAGCACTGGCGCCTGGCCGCCACATCCCGCAGCACCGTCGCCGCTCGCCGCCGCCTCCGCCGCCTCAGGCCGCCGCCTCAGGGCTGGCAGCCAGGCTCCCCATCCCGCCCCAGTCATCATCCGCACCTGCCCTTTCGACCGCTTTCTGCCACAGCCACAGCATGGAGAGCGATGACGACCTGGGCGCCAGTTTTGGCGACTTGGACGACGCTCTGTTGGAGCGTGTGGCTTGCCACCTGCCTCTGGAAGATCTCTGCCGCGCCTGCCGCGTCTGCTCTCGGCTGAGAGATGTCATTATGGGTGCTCAGGACGTATGGCGCGGCCTGTTTGAGGCCACCTACGGCGGCGGCAGCGGCGGTGGCAGGGAGGGAGGATATGCGTCCGGCGCCGCTGCGGGTGATGCCGGGCAGCAGGCGCAGCAGGCGCAGCAGGCGCAGCGGCGGCGGCGGCAGCAGCAGCAGCAGCAAGCGGAGCAGCAGGCTCAGCAAGCGCAGCAGC
>VFQQ010003472.1_pt1 | contig 15208 bp, 15 predicted proteins | sample 3512341 | NCBI WGS metagenome assembly VFQQ01 (sample SAMN10412373, study PRJNA504923) | tailings metagenome | isolation source: Relicate 2 Philex TSF1 revegetated site | place: Philippines: Tuba, Benguet | collected 2017-08-29 | reverse complement strand
CGATGCCATAGGCCCAGTGCAGGCCGGTGTTGAACCACTGCGGCGAGTTCGGCGCGACGCGCTGGGTGGCGAGCATGTAGGCGAGCTCGTCGCGGAAGGCGCGGGCGTCGTCCTCGGACTTGAAGTAGCCGCCCTTCCAGCCCCAGTAGGTCCAGGTGCCGGAGAGACGGTCGAAGACCTGGCGGGCGTCGATCTCGGAACCGTAGCGTTCGTTTTCGGGCAGGGCAGCAAGGGCCGCCTCATCGGGCACCGAGCGCCACAGGAAGGAGGGGACGTCGTTTTCCTCGACCTTCTTCAGCCGGGCGGGCACCCCGGCCTTGCGGAAATACTTTTGGGCGAGGATGTCGGCGGCGACCTGAGAGAACTGCGCCGGCACGTCGATGTTGTCGAGGCGGAAGACCACCGAACCATCGGGGTTCTTGATCTCGCTCAGCGCCTTGCGGAATTCGATCTCCGCGTAAGCCGATTGTCCGTCCTTGGTGAAACGCCGCTCGATGCGCATTTGTCCGTCCTCAGTCCCTATATATAGCACCTATCCACAGGAAACCCTCGCAGTTTCCGCATGAAGGCGCATGCCCTTCCAATTCCGGCTTTCACTGGGAAAACCGGGGTCCCCGGCCTTCGTTCCCGCCCGAGCCGCCGTTATGCCAAATCCCCTGGCCGGCAACCCACTTTCGGCGAGACCGGAAGGCCTCAATCCAACGCTTGGCTGTGATTCCTCTCATCGAGAGAGCTTCACATTACCTAGTGTTGGAGCCTGATCGCAAACACTAAATATAGTGTTAACAAGATATTTATTCCAGTGTCACACAGGCATGCTACGCGACAAAAATTCCCGAAAGAACGCGTGCGAAAGCCCACCGTCGAAACGGGGCAAATCCGCCAGAACGCATGCTAATCCGGGAAAAAAGGGCCAGCTTCAAACTCGCCGGTCGTGCCCTGAACAAGGACACATGTTCCATAAAAGACGACTCGGATTTCATCGTCAAGGATTCGTTTCTGTAACTTTTATGACCCCAACATCTTGTGTGTCACTTATGTGGATAGTGGGGAGAAGAAATGCCGCAAATGCGCAGGTCCGCGGTTTTGGACAAACCGCACGAAAAAACATCTTGCTATTGGTGGCGGCCTGGCGGCTGCATCCGATTACACGCCAGGGCAGCCGAATCGCTGGTGGCGCGCCCTCAGGAAACGGCGCCGAGCAGTGCGAAGATCGATGCCGCAAGCAAGGCCGAAGCCGGCACGGTGGTCGCCCAGGCCATGACGATGGTCCTGACATGGGCGCGGCGCACCAGGCGGCGGCGGACGATCTCCTCGCTCGACGGTCCCTTGCGCGGATCGTCGTCGTCCTCGTCATCCTCGATCGATTCGTTTTTCGATCCCGCCTTGCCGGCAGTCTTCAATTGCCGGCGGCGCTCGAGATAGGCACGGCGATGCGTCGAGTGCTCGATGTACCATTCACGGAAGAAGCCGACGCCGAAGACGGCGCCCACGGCGATATGCGTCGAGGAGACCGGCAGGCCGAACCATGAGGCGACGATGACGATGATCGCGACCGCAAGCGCCACCGAGAAGGCGCGCATCGGATTGAGCTTGGTGATCTCGCCGCCGACGACCCGCACCAGCTTGGGCCCGTAGAGTAGCAGGCCGCAGGAGATGCCGAGCGCGCCGATGAGCATGACCCAGAAGGGGATGCTGACGACATCCACTATCTCGCTCTTTCCAGCGGCATCGACGATCGCCGCCAGCGGCCCGACCGCGTTGGCGACGTCGTTGGCGCCATGAGCGAAGGACAGGAGTGCTGCGGAGCCGATCAAGGGCAGCCGGAAAAGTTTTCTGAGCGAGCGGTTGCGGTTCTCCAGACCTTGAGATTGCGCCAGAACGGACCGGTGGGAGAGAGCCCAGGCAAGCAGAAAGCAGGCGGTGCCGACCAGCGTCGTGGCCCATGCGCCTGCACCGGAAAAGAGCTTCGTCACCAGATAGGTGGCGAAGGAGCCGGCCATAAGAGCGACGAGCAGGGGAACCCAGCGCCGCGCGGCTTTGATCTTATCGTCCTGATAGATGATGAAGGTCTTGATGAAGGCCTGGAAGACGATCGCAACCGCTGCACCGAGAACGGGCGTTACGACCCAGCTCGTCGCTATGGTGGTCATCGACAGCCAGTCGACGGCCCCCAGTCCGGCGGCTGCCGCGCCTGCGCCGACCACGCCGCCGACGATCGAATGGGTGGTCGACACCGGCGCACCGATCCAGGTGGCGAAGTTGATCCACAGCGCCGACGAGACGAGGCCGGCAAGCATCAGGCGGATCAGCACGGCGGGATCGGAAATGACCTCGGGCTGGATGATATTTGAGGAGATCGTGGCGACGACGGCGTCGCCGGCAATGAGTGCGCCCGCCGTTTCGAAGATGGCGGCGATGATCAGCGCGCTAACCATGGTCATGGCCTTGGCGCCGACGGCGGGGCCGACATTGTTGGCGACGTCGTTGGCGCCGATGTTCATGGCCAGATAGGCGGCCATTGCCGCCGCTATCACCACGATGATTGCCTGCGGCTGGCCGAAGACGTAGATCGCAGCCGCTGCGGCGGCCAACATCAGGAATACCAACGCAAGACCGGGCGCGAGAAATCCTCGCACGACAAAGCCGGTTGCCTCCTCAATGTCGGCAAGCCGGCCCAAATCCTTGTCGAGTGTATGTTTGGAGCGCGCGCCGTCGCTCATGACTTGCAAAGCCACGGCCAGGACAAGCCGGAAACCCGAGCCATTGGAACGAGATGACTTTTACTCGGAACGCTATCTCGCTCTAATTTTTTGTTTTTGAAGCTTGACCGAAAAATCTGCAACTTTTCGGGATCATGCTCTGGCGCATATCTGGCGGAGTGGGGGCCTGCTGCGTGGTTCATCGTCTGGAAGCTAGCGAACTCAGGCAGCGGTTTTGTGTCGGCTCTCGCCAAAGTGCCTGATGAGTTCGCCAAGATCCTGCTCCCGCACCAGCCGTGCAGCCTTTGAAACGGGAAACCACTCGCGCTTGCGCTCGTCTTTCTCGGGCCATTTGGGAGCGACGTCGTCGACCTGCATCGGAAAGACGAGCACTTCGCAGCGCCGCTCCATGCCGGACGACAGGCGCTTGGCATAATAGTAACGGCCGAGTTCGAAATGGGCCATGGAGCCGGACAGGCCGGCTTCCTCGGCGGCTTCGCGCGCGGCGGATTCGTAGAGTTGCTCGCTGCCTTCCGGCCAGCCCTTGGGCAGAACCCAGCGACCGGTGTCGCGGCTGGTGATCAGCATGATCTCGGTGCGACCGGCGCGCTCGCGCCACGGCAATGCGGCAACCTGCACACGGCACGGCATCGCTCCGAAGAGGCGCCTGATCCGCTCAACCATATGGTTGCGTGTGACGTGGCTCATAAGCATCGACGTTGGTCTTTCCCGGTTCTCCGATTCGTTTGCCGTCTCACGAATAGTAGAGTTAATTATCCGTAATAATAGTAAAAATTCGACTAATCCCCGACCGAAATCAGGTGATGCCGTGACGCGGAACCTGTGCAGAGATCAGCCGAAAGTTGCAACTGATATAGGTAAGGACCGGCCCGATTTCCACCTTGCGGACGCCATCCGGTGGCGCAGGCGGGGCAATCAGCCTGCGTGATCGTCGGAGATAGGCTTCTGGTAGGTGAAGCCCATGTCCCAGGGGAAGTAGATCCAGGTGTCCTGCGACACCTCGGTGACGAAAGTGTCGACCAGCGGCCGGCCCTTCGGCTTGGCGTAGACGGTGGCGAAATGGGCCTTGGGCATCATGGCGCGAACGATTGCCGCCGTCTTGCCGGTGTCGGTGAGGTCGTCGACGATGAGCACGCCCTGGCCGTCGTTATCGAGCAGTGAGGGCGTGACTTCCTTCAGGACCTGTAACTGACCTTGCGAGGTGTAGTCGTGGTAGGAGGCGACGCAGACTGTCTCGATCACGCGAATGCCGAGTTCGCGCGAGATGATGGCGGCCGGGACAAGCCCGCCGCGCGTGATGCAGACGATGGCTTTCCACTGTCCATTGACCCCGGAAAGCCGCCAGGCCAGGGCACGGGCGTCGCGATGGAACTGGTCCCAGGAAACGGGAAAGGCTTTTTCGGGAAGGGACATCTGCGCTGCACTCCGAAGGCGCGTCGCAACGCGCGAAAGATCAGGGGAATGCGGGCGCAATTAGCCGGAAAGGCCGGCATTTGGCAAGCCTCTCCGAAGGCCGGAAAGGTCAATCGGGTTTGTATCTCTCATCAGAAGTTTGAATTTTTCAGTTGGAGGCACACAACCTAATATCTGCCCGACAACCGGAAGGAGCCCATGACGACGATCACCGACCGCATCGAGCGGGACCTCGGCGTGCCCGGACTTACTTCCATGCTGGCGGAAATCCTTGCACCGACGGATCTCCAAAGCCTGTTGCTGGAGGTCTATCGCCGCCGGGCAGCCACGCGAACTGGCCCTGCGGTCCTGGCCGACTACGAAAAGAACCGGTTTGTTCAGCCGGCCGGGGCTGCGCCGGCCGAGAGCCTCGCATGGGACAGTTTTGCCTTTTCGGCATTGCCTGACGGCTTTGCAGCGCTTGAACTCTCTCCCGTTTGCCCATTGGGAAGCTGTTCGTCGGTTGCCGGCGTCTCGCAGGACTGGTCAATCGGCACGTCGCGGAACACGGAAGTGGTTTCGGACGCAACAAACGCACTTGCGCTTGAGGCAGCCAGACGGCGCAAAGCGTATCTGGTCAAAAATCCCGGATCTGGCGAATGCGTGCATCTGGCCGCCAGCCACCGCGTCATCCGGGCGCAGAACTATGCCGGTGCAGGCATGCTGCCGCATTTTCGGCTTTTCGCATTATGCAGTGCCGGCCGGGATCGCGGCAGTTTTGCGTTCGAGATCGATACGTTCAGGCTGCATTTAGGCTTTTATCTCAGGACCATAGCTGAGTTCCTGAATGGGAAGCCGAAGCTTCAATTCGCCTATTCCGTTTATGACCACGCGGTCACGGCGGCGCCTGCCTTCGACAGGATGGTCGCGGAACTGCAAGACGAATTCCCGGATGCCGAGTGTGTGGCTGACCCCGACCGCAGCGCCGGTCGTGACTATTATCAAGGGCTTTCGTTCCATCTGAACGCCATTTTGCCTTCGGGTGAGGTCATACAGCTTGCAGATGGCGGGTCCGTCGACTGGACGGCCAAGCTCGCCGGCAACAGGAAAGAGCGGCTGGTGATCAGCGGTATCGGCACCGAGCGCCTGTGCAGTCTTCGCTCGGAGTTGGGCGGATAGCCAGCTTCACCGCGACATGAATGTCGCCACCGGCATCGACTGCAGAACGGTTCGGGTGACGCCGCCGAAAAGCAGTTGCCGCAGCCAGGAATGGCTGTAGGCGCCGAGCACCAGCAAATCCGCGCCCGTCGCAGCGACACGTTCCTGAAGGATCTGATCGACAGAGCGATGTTTTGACTCCTCGGAGGCGACGGTGACATTGGCGCCGTGGCGGGAAAGGGCTGCGGCGATCTCGGCGCCGGAGGCGTCGGCGTCTTCATCCGCGTCGTCAGGCGGGTCGATGACGAAGACTTCCGTGTGCTTGGCTTCCAGGATCAGCGGAAGCGCATCGAAGGCTGCGCGTGCAGCCTCGCGGCTGCCATTCCAGGCGATGACGATGCGGCCATAGTTGCTCTGGGCAGGGCCGTCATGCGGAACGACCAGCACCGGCCGTCCGGATTCGTAGAGCAGCGCATCGACGTCGGCGGTCGCCGTCGAATCCGCATGCGGGTCGCGCTGGGCGGCGATGACGAGATCGGCGCAGCGCGCGCTGGAAATGCCGCAATGGGCGCTGTCGCCGGAAAAGCTTTCAAGGCTGCGCCACTCGGAGGACTGGCCGGATTCGGTCACGCGGCTTCGAAACAGGGCCTCGATCTGGTCGGCGCGTTCCTTGTTGACCTCGGCAGTCGCCTGCAGGAACTCGGTGTCTGGAAAACCGACCGCCGACGTATAGGCAACCGGCAGCGCTTCGGCATGTACGCCGATCACATGGCTCTCGAAGCGGGCGGCGAAAGGGATCGTGCAGTCAAGGACGCGCTCGGCGTCGTCCTTGCTCTGGATAATGGCAACGATCGTCTTGAACGGCATGGAAGCCTCCTTGATGCGACGTATGAACATCCCAGAAGGAAACTCTATCACGGCCTTGGCGGTTCCGCACGGCAAGCGATATTGGCGCGCAAGCGCGTTGACAATCAGGTGATCGGGGCTGCGACCTGTGCTTTGGCCGTCAGGCTGGCTTGGCGGCTTTTGCCGCTTCGGCCAGGCCGGCAACCATTGCGGCGACTTCGGCGCGGGCTGCCTCCAGCGCTTCAGACGAGCGGGCGCGAACCACGAGATCGGTCCGGAAGGTGCCGTCGAGATATTTCGGGTAGGAGCCGATGATCGTGTCGGGATGCCGCTTCTGGATTTCCCCCAGCGGGCCGCCGATCGTGCCTTCGCCGAAGGGGCACTCGATGGTGACCGAAATGAGCTTCGTGCCGGTCTTCAGCGTCGGCACGACATTGTCGAGCATGGCCTGGAAGATGGACGGCACGCCGGCCATGACGTGGACATTGCCGATGCGGAACCCGGGCGCCATGGAAACGGGGTTGTCGATATGGTCTGCGCCACGCGGCATGCGGGCCATGCGCTTGCGCGCCTCGGTGAACTCCATGCCGCGGCTGGCATAATTCGCCTCCATCATCGCATAGGCCTTTTCGTCGTATTCACAGGGCACGCCGAAGGCTTTCGAGATGGAATCGGCGGTGATGTCGTCATGCGTCGGGCCGATACCGCCGGTGGTGAAGACATAGGTGTATTTCGCCCTGAGCGCGTTGACGGCCGTGACGATCTCGTCCTCTTCGTCGGGAACGACGCGCACTTCCTTCAGGTCGATGCCGATGGCGGTCATGATGTCGGCGAGGTGGCCGATATTCTTGTCCTTGGTCCTGCCGGAAAGGATTTCGTCGCCGATGACGACCATTGCGGCGGTAACGATGTCGGCCATGGGGATACTCCAGAGAAAGGCAATCGTGAGATAGCCCGGCAAGTCAAGCCGGGCAATGGTGCTCGGATTGTGAACGATCTGTCGGCAACTTAGGCGTTTCCATTGAACGACCGCTTCCCTAAGTCTCCCCGGTGCGGCGAAACCAAGCGCTGCTTCGAACGATTTCACCCGCAAGGAGACACGAGAATGGCGAAGGTACTGGTGCTTTATTATTCGAGCTGGGGTCACACCGAGCAGATGGCGAAGTCCGCCGCAGAAGGCGCGCGCGAAGCCGGCGCCGAAGTGACGATCAAGCGTGTTCCCGAGCTGGTGCCCGAGGCGGTCGCCAAGGCTGCCTATTACAAGCTCGACCAGGAAGCTCCGATCGCCGATCCGCTCGAACTGGAAAACTACGATGCCATCATCATCGCGACCTCGACCCGCTACGGCATGATGGCCTCGCAGATGAAGAATTTCCTCGACCAGACCGGTCCGCTCTGGGCCAAGGGCGCGCTTGTCAACAAAATCGGCTCGGTCATGGTTTCGACCGCGACCCAGCATGGTGGCCAGGAACTGGCGCTGATCTCGACCCAGTGGCAGATGCAGCACCACGGCATGATCATCGTACCGCTGTCCTATGCCTATCAGGGCCAGATGGGCAACGACGTGGTGCGCGGCGGCGCGCCTTACGGCATGACCACGACGTCGGACAGCGACGGCTCGCGCCAGCCTTCGGCACAGGAACTCGAAGGCGCGAAGTTCCAGGGCAAGCGGGTGGCGGAGATCACCGCGAAGCTCCACGGCTGATTTTTCCCATAGTTGAAATGATTTGCGGGCGGTTCCTCACGGAGCCGCCCGTTTTAGTTGGCAGGGCCTCAATGGAACGGCGATGCCTTGTTGCGGCTCGAAAGACGGATAGACTTGGCGCTCGACACTCTCGGCCCGGGGCTTTCATGACATTTTCCACCATCCTGTTGTGGCTTCTCGCCGCGTTGTTCCTGATCGGAGCTTTCGTGGCCGGCTATTTCATCCTCGTCACGCGCCGGATAGCGGCGGAAGCCGAACGGAAGGTGCCGCCGGTTGGCAAGTTCATCGATGTCGATGGCAACCGCATCCATTATGTCGACGAGGGCGAGGGGCGGCCGATCGTCTTCGTCCATGGCCTCGGCGCGCAGCTTCTCCAGTTCCGCCATCCGCTGTTCGACAGGCTCGACGAGTTTCGGCTGATCGCGCTCGACAGACCGGGGTCCGGTTATTCGTCAAGGGTGGCAGGCGCGACGGGGCGGCTGACCGAGCAGGCGCTGGTGTTGCGCTATTTCATCGAAAAGCTGGAGCTGGAAAAGCCGCTCGTTTTCGGCCATTCGCTTGGCGGGGCGATCACGCTTGCGCTGGCGCTCGATCATCCCGAGACGATTTCCGGCATCGCCCTGATGTCGCCGCTGACGAAGCCGTCCAAGGTTCCGCCCGAATTCCAGGGCCTGGTCATCAGATCGCCGCTCAAGCGCTGGCTGATCGCCAACACGGTCGGCGTTCCGATGGCGATGAAATATGCGCAGCAGACGTTGACATTCATCTTTGGCCCGCAAGCCGTTCCCGCCGACTATATCGTCAAGGGCGGCGGCATGCTCGGCCTGCGGCCAAGCCATATCTATGCGACGTCGACGGACTTCGTGGCGATCGAACAGGATCTTCCACGACTACACGCCCGCTATGGCGAGATAAAGCTGCCTGCCGGCCTGCTTTTCGGGACCGGCGACCGGGTGCTGGATCACAGGGTCCAGGGGCTGCCGATGCAGGGAAAGGTTCCCGGCATCGACATTGAACTTCTCGACGGCATCGGCCACATGCCGCAATTCACCGCCACGGCCGACGTCATTGTGTTCATCCGCAAGATGGCGGGCAGGGCATTCACGACCTGAGGACGCAATTTATTCGGCGGCAGCCTGCGTCCAGTGCCGCATGAAGGGCTCGCCGCGTGCAAGCTGCGGGGCGGGATGAAATTCATGCCCCAGCGTGGCGGCGGCCCGCCACGGCCAGCGCGGATCGGCGATCAGCGCGCGCGCAACAGCGACCATATCGGCCTTGTCCTCGGTGATGATCGCGTCCGCTTGCCTGGGCATATCGATCAGCCCGACGGCGCGTGTCGGAATACCGGCGCCTTCGCGAATGGCAGTGGCCAGATGCACCTGGTATCCGGGGCCGGTCGGGATTTTCTGCAGCGGCGAGTTGCCGCCGCTGGAGCAGCATATATAGGCGGCACCCGCAGCCTTGTAGGCCTCGGCGACTTCGATGGCGTCGGCTACGTCGAAACCGCCCTCGACCCAATCTGTCACCGACATGCGCGCGCCGACCATCAGGCCGGGTGCCGCCGCAACGACCGCTTTCACGACCTCGACGGGGAAACGCATGCGGTTTTCCGGTGAGCCGCCCCATTTGTCGGTGCGCTTGTTGGACAGCGGCGACAGGAACTGGTGCAGCAGATAGCCATGCGCGGAATGGATTTCGATGAAATCGAAGCCGGCGCGCGCGGCACGTTTGGCGCCATCGGCGAAAGCCGAGATGATCCGCTCGATACCGGCCTCGTCGAGCGCCTGCGGCACCTGCCAGCCATCGTCGAAGGCGATCGCGGAAGCCGATACGATCTCCCATGGGTCTTCGTCCGGACCGAGGGCATTGCCGCCTTCCCATGGGCGGCGGTTCGACGCCTTGCGGCCGGCATGGGCGAGCTGGATGCCGAATTTGGTGCCGGGTGCGGCGACCCTCCGGGCGGCATCCAGCGTGCGCCGGGCGGCAGCTTCATTATGGTCGGAATAGAGGCCGAGGCAGCCATGGGTAATGCGGCCGCGCCGCTCGACATCGGTCATCTCGACCGTGACCATGCCTGCGCCCGACATTGCGAGGTTCATCCAATGCTGGAGATGCCAGTCGGTGGCTGAACCATCATCAGCGGAATACTGGCACATCGGCGCCACCGCGATGCGGTTGGGGAATTCGAGATTGCCGAGCGTGATGGGGGAGAAAAGATGCTTGGTCATGAAAACTCCGGCGTGGGTGTCGTCGTCATGTAGGAGAAGGGCTTGGCCCGCGCCATACACGAGAGGGTGAGCGGTTCGTCGGACAAGCTGAATGTTCGAGGCAACGATAGCAAGTGCTGCCGTACCTACAAAGGCGCGTTGCGGAGGCAAGGATTTGCGGGTAGTGCCGATGCCGTAAAGCAGGAGTTCGCCGTCATGGAAGATCGCATTCGCATCCGCTCCGAGGAGGTTCTTTCGGACGATTGGGCGCTGCTCAAGAAGACGGTGTTCGACTACCGGCGGCGCGACGGCGACTGGGAAACGCAGACTCGCCAGACCTACGATCGCGGCGACGGCGCTGTCATCCTGCCCTTCGACCCGGAGCGCAGAACCGTGCTTCTGGTGCGTCAGTTCCGGTTTCCGGCCTATGTCACCGGCCACCAGGAACCACTGATCGAGGCTTGCGCCGGTCTGCTCGACGCCGACGATCCGGAAACCTGTATCCGCAAGGAGGCCGAGGAAGAACTCGGCTACCGCCTGCGCGGCGTGAAACACCTGTTCACGCCCTATATGAGCCCGGGCAGCCTGACCGAGCGGCTGTCGTTCTTCGTTGCCGACTATACGCCGGCGGATCGCATATCCGAGGGTGGCGGTGCTGCCGACGAGGGCGAGGACATCGAAGTTCTGGAGATGACGCTTGATGACGCGGTTGCGGGCATCACGGACGGTCGCATCATCGATGCCAAGACGATCATCCTGCTCCAGCATTTGAAGCTGACGGTTGGTTGACGGGAACGGTACGCCGCGCGCTCGGCCAAGGGCCGTATATAAGCGCATGCTTTTGGCTATGCTGGCGGCATAGACACAGGCGTGGTAGGAAATCCCGTCATTTGGCGGCCTTGGATCATCCGGGATGCTTTCCGTTTCCAGTGCGAATTGCCCGGACGATTTTGAGGTCGCCATGGGTCTCTGCCGCGCACTTGGCGAGTGGGATGCCGCCGAGGCCCACGCCTACGGTATTGCCTCCGATGTCGTGCTGGACCTCTATCACAACGAGACAAGCAGCAGTCTGGCCACGAAATACAACGCAGCGGATGCCGGTATGTTCATCGCCAGATGGGAAGGTTCACCCGCGGGATGCCTCGCCTTCAACCCATTTGATGAAACGGCTTTCGAGATTCACAAGTTTTACGTCGATCCTCAATTCCGGGGGAAGGGCATCGGCAGCGCGCTGATGCGTGCGACCTTGTCTGAAGTCGAAAAAGGGCGTCGCAGGACAATTTTAGTTCACACGACGGTTTATATGAAGGATGCGGTCTCGCTCTACGAGTCCTTCGGTTTCACCCGCTGCTCGCCGTTCCGTTCGGTTCCGGCCAGTGTGAGCCATAGCGAGATATTCATGTCGCGGCCGATCTGATCGCACCTGCATGCTTGCAGAATCTCGATCAATTCCGGACGCAGCCCGTCACCCCGCCTGGCAGCGATTTCATGCAACTGGGCCAGGATGAACATGTGGGTAAACTCCGATTTCGTCGATGAAACCAGAGTAGGCAGCGCCACATTCGGCGGCCACCCGTTTCCTGCCGGGATGGTGGTGCGGACGGCGGGACTTGAACCCGCAAGACCAGAGGTCGACAGATTTTAAGTCTGTTGCGTATACCAGTTTCGCCACGTCCGCGTTGCGGTCACTGGTAACGGAGCGGGACGAGATTGCAAGCCCTGACCTGAATCTCAACACACCTACTTCGCGTCAATGAAATCGAGCACCGATTTCGTATAGCCTGCAGGGTCCTGCAGCATGGCGAAATGGCTGACATTCGGCAGGATGATCAGCTTCGCGCCGGGAATGACTGAGGCCATATATTCGGTGTGTTCGCGCTTGATCGCCTCGTCATGGTCGCCGGCGACGATTGCCGTCGGCACGGTGATCTTTTCCAGTTGTTCCTTGGTCCAGTTGGGCTGGCTTTCCCACATGTGACTGATCTGGCCGACAAAAGCGTCATATTGGTCGGGCGTCCGCGACAGGCGTTTGTAGTCCTCGCCCGAGCGCTCGATATAGGCGGCGAAGGTCTTGTTGGTCAGCACGCCGGGATCGACGCCGTCGGTGGTGACGTTGGCGGCCTGGGCGTAGAGTTTTGTCAGCCGCTCGGGATGGTTCATGGCGATGTCCAGGCCGATGATGCCGCCGTCGCTCCAGCCGACCAGCGCCGTCTTCTGGATTTTCAGCTGGTCGAGCAGCGCCAGATAGTCGGAAGCCATCAGGTCGTAGCCGAAGGGTTGGTCGTTGCGGGTCGAGCGGCCATGGCCGCGGCTGTCGGCGACGATCACCTTATGGGTCTTGGACAGTTCAGCGACCTGGCTCGACCATATGTCGGCATGGCCGAGACCGCCATGGATGAGCAGCACGGGATCGCCCTGGCCGTAGATGGCATAATACATCTCGATGCCGTTGACCTTGGCGTAGCCGCTTTCATTGGCCGGCGGCATGGGGGCTGGCTGCGGCAGCGTCTGCCAGCGCTCCTCGGCAAGCGACGAGCCCAAGGCGGTCAAGGTGAGAAACGCGAATGCCAATGCAATCCACAGCGCGCGCATGATCGTCTCCGCTTCATATGAAGGCAGCTAAGTCACTGCCTTTGCGCGAAAAATGTCAATGGCAGTGTTTTGCGCCGAACCGCGGAAACAGGGATGATCCACCGAAGGAATTAGGCATCCTCCTCGACAAAGACCTCGTCGCGCTTCTTGCGGATGCTGGGCAGGAAAACCACCACCAGAACGGCCAGCGCAATGAACAGAAGCGTGGCCGAGATCGGACGGGTGACGAAGGTAGAGGGATCGCCGCGCGACAGGATCATGGCGCGGCGCAGGTTCTCTTCCAGAAGCGGCCCGAGCACGAAGCCGAGCAGCAGCGGCGCCGGCTCGCAGCGCAGTTTGGTCAGCACGTAGCCGATGAAGCCGAAGAAGGCGACGGCATAGAGGTCGTAGACGTTGGAATTGACGCTGTAGACGCCGATCGAGCAGAACGCCATGATGATCGGGAACAGCACGTAGTAGGGGATCGTCAGCAGTTTCACCCATAGCCCGATCAGCGGCAGGTTGAGCACGACCAGCATCAGGTTGCCGATCCACATCGAGGCGATGATGCCCCAGAACAGTGCCGGCTGTTCGGTCGCGACATTGGGGCCGGGAACGATGCCCTGGATAATCATGGCGCCGATCATCAGCGCCATCACCGGGTTGGCCGGAATGCCGAGGGTGAGCAGCGGAATGAAGGATGTCTGCGCGCCGGCGTTGTTGGCGCTTTCGGGGCCGGCCACGCCGGCAATCGCGCCCTTGCCGAATTCCTCCGGATGCTTCGATACGCGCTTCTCGACCGTGTAGGAGGCAAAGGAGGCGAGAATCGCGCCGCCGCCGGGCAGGATGCCGAGCAGCGAGCCGATCACGGTTCCGCGCAGGATGGGAGCGGCCATCGCCTTGAAATCCTCCCGCGTCGGCATCAGGCCGGAAACCTTGGCCATCAGAACGTCGCGCGTCTTTTCGCTTTCGAGGTTGCGCAATATCTCGGCGATGCCGAACACGCCGACCGCGACGGCGACGAAATTGAGACCGTCGGCATATTCGCGGATGCCGAGCGTGAATCGCGGCGCGCCGGAATAGATGTCGGTGCCGACGAGCCCGAGCAGCAGTCCAAGCACGACCATCGCCAGCGCCTTGATGATCGAGCCGTGGGCGAGCGCGATGGAGGAGACGAGGCCGACGATCATCAGCGAGAAATATTCGGCTGAACCGAATTTCAGCGCGATCGTGGTCAGCGGCGGGGCAAAGATCGCGACGAGGAATGTCGAGACGGTGCCGGCGAAGAAGGAGCCGATCGCGGCGATAGCGAGGGCCGCGCCCGCACGACCCTTGCGCGCCATCTGATAGCCGTCGATGGCGGTGACGGCGGATGACGATTCGCCCGGCATGTTGATCAGGATGGCGGTGGTCGAGCCGCCATATTGCGCGCCGTAATAGATGCCTGCCAGCATGATCAGCGACGAGACGGGATCGCCGATCTGGAAGGTTATCGGCAGCAGCATGGCTATGGTGGCGGTGGCGCCGATGCCGGGAAGCACGCCGATCAGCGTGCCAAGCAGCACGCCGATAAGGCAGAAGCCGAGGTTCCAGAGCGTCGATGCGGTGGCAAAGCCGAGTGCGAGATTATCGAGAAGATTCATGATGGCGCGCCTTTAGAACCGGAGCCAGGGGCCGAAGCGCTGGTAAGGCAGGCCGAGCGCGTAGCTGAAGACGATGACTGAGAACAGCGTCAGTCCGGCGACCAGTATCAGGGCCATGAGCGGCTTCATGCGGCTGGAGGCGAAGGCGGCGATGAGGCCGGTGAGGAACAGGGCCGGGACGAAGCCGAGGCCGCGCACCGTCAGTCCGAAAAAGATCGGGGCGGGCAGGATAAAGAGCATGCCGCGCCAGGCGATCGGGCCGACGGGCTCGCCGGCGACGCGGGTCGCCTGGATCAGGATAACCAGCCCGAGCAGGACCAGGACGCCGGCCAGAACCAGCGGAAAATAGCCCGGTCCCATGCGAAAGGTGGTGCCGAGTTCGAGACCGAAGGACTGATAGGCGAAGAAGAGCCCGAGCCCGACGAAAATCGCACCGCACAGGCCGTTGGTCGAATCGATTGAAAGAGATTTCATCAGGCTTTGTCCCCGTGCCCGCTGAATGCCGATGGATGAATGGCAGGCGGAGCGCGTTTCACCGCGCTCCGCTGCATGAGATCAGTCGGCGTATTGACCGGCAGCTTCGATGACCGGCTTCCAGCGCGCGATTTCGCTTTCGAGCTTGGCCTTGAGTGCAGCCGGCGTGGCGTCGGCCTCGGACGACGGCACGGTGCCGAGCTCGGCGAAACGGGCAATCACGTTCGGGTCCTTGAGCGCCACCTGCAGCGACTTGGACAGGCGCTCGGTGATCTCGGCCGGCGTGCCCTTGGGTGCGTAGATGCCGTGCCAGATGCCGACCTGGAAACCGGGCAGGCCGCCTTCCTCGGCGGTCGGCACGTCCGGCAGCACGTCGAGGCGCTTGGGCGAGGTCACGGCATAGGCCTTGATGGTGCCGCCCTGGATCTGCTTGGTGGTGTTGGTGGTCTGGTCGCACATGATGTCGACCTGGCCGCCGAGCAGGTCGGT
>VFQQ010003471.1_pt1:10000-15215 | contig 15215 bp, 19 predicted proteins | sample 3512341 | NCBI WGS metagenome assembly VFQQ01 (sample SAMN10412373, study PRJNA504923) | tailings metagenome | isolation source: Relicate 2 Philex TSF1 revegetated site | place: Philippines: Tuba, Benguet | collected 2017-08-29 | reverse complement strand
AACTGGCAGCGGAGTGGAGACAGGTGCGCGTGCTATTGCAGTGTGTGTACACATACATCACACACGCACACACACACGCCGACGTACATGGGTATAGGTTGCTGTGCACGCGGTAGAAGATTTCTGACGGAATCCGGGCCAATCCATGAGCTACCAAGTGATCAGCATTGCACTTGGTGGTCAGGTGCTGGCTGGGCGACCGCCACGAGTCGAGTGTATGAGGTACCAATCGAGTGTATGTATGCGCCCCTGGGAGACTTTCAGATCAGACACATCACACTTGTCTATTGAACCCTGTGTTGTGTATGTATGCGCTTTTGGGGGCTTTCTGGGTGCGCCTGTGTCGAAGTTTGACGCCTGCAAGACGATAGTGAAGAAACGTGTTTACGTGTTTGTTTGTTTGTTGTGTGTGTGTGTGTGTGTGTGTGTGTGTGTGTGCCCACGCCACAGGCATGGAAGACAGACGTTGTCGTCGACCTAGTGTGCTACCGTAAACACGGTCACAATGAGATTGACGAGCCAATGTTCACACAGCCGCTCATGTACAAGGCAATCAGGGCACACCGCAGCGCACACGCGCAGTACGTGGACAAACTACTGACCGAAGGAAGCGTTACAAAGGTACGCCCGCATGCTGACCTTGACACAAGTGTGGATTGTGTGAGGTATATCGCCTGTCCTGCGTGTGTGGGGCGCCGGGGGTGCGAACCCTGATTTGTGGGCCTCACGAGTAAATAGAGGTCCTAAAGCAGGGTCCGCACCTCTTGGTGCCACACACCTTCTTGTGCGCTAACACCCTTTTCTGCATTGTCTTGGCCGACCTTTCTCGCCTTGTACGTGTGTCAGCTGACTGCTTGTGTGTGTCACTGTGCCTTTACGTGTATGTGTGTGTGCGTGTGTGTGACAGGACGAGGTAGACGCTATCCACAAGAAGATCAGTACCATCCTTGAGACAGACTATGAGGGGGCGAAGAGCTACAAGCCTATGAAGAAGGACTGGCTGTCTAGCCACTGGTAGGGCACACACACACACACACGCATCTTCATGCATGAGCGCTGTTCGTTATGATATGGTGGCACGTACCTAAAAAATATGCCGAGTGCTTGCAAACACCGCTCCCTGGCATGTAATAACCCAAGTACACGATCGTATGTGACGCGTGCGGTGTCATCACAACAGAAGAATTGTGATCGTTGCAGACGTCGCTTATGGTCATGTACTAGCTGGCTGTGCGCTTGTCGTCTGCACTTCACTCACTGGGATGGCTTGTTCATTCTCTGTGTGTATGCGTGTGTGTGTGTGTGTGTGTGTCATCACCGTTCAGGGATGGCTTCATGTCCCCAGCCCAGCTGTCCCGTATCCGTAACACGGGTGTCAGTACAGACATCCTCAAGCGTGTGGGAGAGGCTATCACAGCCTTACCTGCTGGCTTCACACCACACAAACAGGTACGTACTATCTGCGTGTGCACGGGCGAGGTCATACGCACTGTTGCCGCACAAATGTTACATTGGCATACCGAGCTGCTAAGAGGCATCGCAATGGTACACCTCATCACACAAGTGGGCAGCAATGAGTACCATTTGTGTGCCAGGGTTGGGCCGCACGGTGCCTTCACGACGCATGCGCTTGTTGTATCCCTTTTTGCTGACCATGTCTCCCATGCTTGCGTGTGCGCGCGGGGATATGTGTGCTGTGCTTCCATGCTGCTGTGTGCGTGTCTGCGTGCCAATGCCCCATGTGCACAGATCAAGAAGGTATACGAGTTACGTCGTCAAATGATCGAGACAGGGGAGGGTATCGACTGGGCTATGGCTGAGGCACTGGCCTTCGCTACACTACTCAGTGAAGGGAACCATGTGAGACTGAGTGGACAGGACGTGGAGAGAGGCACCTTCAGTCACAGGTGAGCATGGTGACATGCGCGTATAGAGCACATACGCATGGACGCAGCCGTGTATCCGTGCTTCGTGCATGCCATGCACTAGTCACAGCACATACAGCACATACACAGCAGCCTGCGAGCAACATACACAGCAACCCAAGCACAAAGGCCTGTACCCATTTTGCTACTGGGCGCTTGTTACCGGAACGTGTCCTTACCTGTGTATGTGTGTGTGTGTATGTGTGTGCGCGTGTTGTGCGTGTGCCACAGACACGCGCTGATCCACGATCAGATCACAGGTGCCAAGTACGTGCCCCTGTGTCACGTCTTCCCTGAGGAGAAGCCACACGACTTCATTGTCTGCAACAGGTAAGGACATGGTACAAATGCCAAGGTTATGTCTTGGCTGAGCCTCTGTGGCGTACTTGTTGCGCTGTTGCATGCATGTCGCAAACCATGCAACACCAGCACGACAACGTACGCTGCAGAGGCACATATTCAAAGTATTCATGCCAACGCTTTTGTATGGCTGGTGTTATGTATTCCATGCGTTTCACATGCACTGACTCCGCACCAGCATTTGCATTGTGTGTCTCTTGCAACGGTTCCATATGCCTGTTCTGCAGTAGCACACGTTGTGTCTATGTGCGTGTGCATGTGTGTTGCGCGTGTGCGTACACCTGCCGCGCAGCTCCCTGAGCGAGTTCGGTGTCCTCGGCTTTGAGCTAGGCTACAGCATGGAGAACCCCAACAGTCTAGTGCTATGGGAGGCGCAGTTTGGTGACTTCGCTAACTCAGCACAGATCATCTTTGACCAGTTCCTGAGCAGTGGGGAGGCTAAGTGGCTCAGACAGACGGGTCTGGTGTGCTTGTTGCCACACGGGTATGACGGACAGGGACCTGAACACTCGTCTGCGAGACTGGAGAGATTCCTGCAGGTGGGTATTCTACGGAGGATGTGTATTGTGCGCACCGCTTACTCTCTCTTGGGTAGGTGCAGGTAAACAAGCCATGGGGGCGCGGAGTTGTCATGTCACAATGGACCCCGCGCCAGCATGGCTGAGTCTCCTGCACCCTTTGTGCTCTGCGTGCTACGCCTGATCTCTGTATGTGTGTCCACGTGCAGCGTTGTATGTGTGTTTTATTATGCCGTCGTACCCGGTCAATGTATGGAAGCGCGTGTGTACATGTGTGTGTGTCTGTGTGTGTGTGTTCTCTCACAGGTGTGTGACGAGGACCCATACAAGTTCCCTGATGTAGATGTCAGCCAGTGGTTCACAGGCGGCCATCTTGGCACACATATCCAGAGCGCCAACTGGCAGGTGGTAAACGTCACCACACCAGCAAACTACTTCCACGTGCTCAGAAGACAGGTGAGGACATCTATACACACATGGCAGTGCATGAATACAACGAATGCATGAGCAGCCACGAGATCGTTGGCGAACTGTGCAGAGCGCTCGCTGTGGTACCCTCCCCTCCTTGGGTACCGCAACGGGCAGACAGCACACTTCGCCAACATATGATGCAGTGCACCTCGCTAGCCTCTAATGCCAAGTTTCGCTGCTTGGACAATGCCTCGAGCTTTCACTACGTAGGCACTGGAATGATGATGTGCACTTCTGACTGCTGTTTTTGTATGCTCACAGGTCCATCGTGCGTTCCGTAAGCCCCTGATCGTCATGAGTCCCAAGTCCCTGTTGAGACATCCCAAGTGTAAGAGTGGGCTGTGGGAGTTTGACGACCTGCCTGACGACGCAGGTGGGTACTTTGTCCTGGAACTCCGTCTTGCTTGTCTTTGCGGTGGCGAGGGGTTAGTAGTTGGGGTTGCAAGCTGTGTCTTATTCGACTGCTGGCCAAGCCAGTCTACTGAGTCCCTCGCCACTGCCTGCATGCAGCTCTGCATAATGAGCCCCGCGCTACCTCTGCATGATGCCTGCCCACACTAAGACATTAAGCGCTTCACGGTATGGGATATTGTACCTGTGAGCATTCATGCACTGTGACGTGGTATGTTTTGATGTGCTTGCAAGCTGTGAGTCATGCCTCTGCTTGCAAACACAGAAGAGCATACCAGGTGACAGGCATCGCTCAGCGATCCTTCGCAACGGCTAAGCTGCACGTGTACACCGTAGTGGCTGATTAGCAACCATCATCCCTGTGTGTTCCTGTCCGTGACCTCCCCTCTTTCTGTGCAGGTATTGTGGGTGTGCGCTTCAAGCGTATCATTATGGATGACACAGGTATCATGCCCAAGAGCCGTGCCTTTGAAGCTCCCAAGGAAGAGTCGTACAAGTAAGGCACACACACACACACACACACACGAGTGAACATACCTGCTACATGTGTGTAATAGAGCCAAGCACCGGCTGATGGCACCCGCGGCCACTTAGAAACAAATGCGTGTGTGTGTGTGTCTGTGTCTGTGCGTGTGTGTGTTTACAGGCGTGTGGTGTTCTGCAGTGGCAAGGTGTTCTACGACCTTCACGCAGAGAGGGAGAAGCGCGGCCTAGACAAGAAGAACGAGGTCGCCATTGTGCGCATTGAGCAGGTGCGTGTGTGTGTGTGTGTGTGTGCGCGCGCGCGCACGCGTGCGCGCGCATACAGCCATTCCACTCCCTGCCCTTCTTCCGTCTCGGTAAGCAATCGTCTCCGTGACCGTGGGTTTCATCTGCGTGTGTGTGTGTGTGTGTGCGCCCGTGTGTGTGTCTGTGTGCAGCTGTCTCCCTTCCCCTTCGACCTCGTGCTACGTGAGCTCAAGCGTTACCCTAACGCTGAGGTCGTGTGGTGCCAGGAGGAGCCACAGAACATGGGCGCGTACTTCTATGTACAGCCAAGAATCATCTCCACACTCATGTGAGAGCCATACACACACACACACACAGACTGTGCCTTAATGCAGCACACAGCGCACCTGAGCATGAGTTGTGCATTGCACACACACACATGCACATGTGCACACACATGCACATATGCACACACACACACACATGCGCTCATCCTCTGTCTACTCTTTGCTGGAATAGCTGATGTGATTGACTTGTGTGTGTGTGTGTGTGCGTGTGTATGTGTATGTGTGTGTGTTCGCAGTGAGGGTGGGTTCAAGGTGCCAGAGATGGGCCGCATCAAGTACGCGGGCCGCGCGCCATCCGCTGCTACTTCGACAGGCTACGCAGCTGTACACGCCAGGGAGCAGGCAACACTGGTCGACCAGGCTCTTAACGTGAACTTCTAGTCTGCTAGCAGCTGCGATGTATGTTCAGTCTGACTGCATATGCATGGCTCTGCGTTCAGTGGCGCGCGGCGCGCAAGGCTGCTTGCGGGCAAGC
>VFQQ010003471.1_pt1:0-5000 | contig 15215 bp, 19 predicted proteins | sample 3512341 | NCBI WGS metagenome assembly VFQQ01 (sample SAMN10412373, study PRJNA504923) | tailings metagenome | isolation source: Relicate 2 Philex TSF1 revegetated site | place: Philippines: Tuba, Benguet | collected 2017-08-29 | reverse complement strand
CCGTGTGTGTGTGTATGCCTGTGTGTGTATGTGTATGTGTGTGTGTGTACCCAGGTACTATGAGGTTGACTTTGGACACGGTGGGCCCGTCAGGTGCGCATAAGAGTGTCACACACACACACACACCATGGGTGCCTTCACAGCGTACGACTGCATCTTTGCTTAGGTGCTGGGCGTTGCAGGTATACACACACAAGTCCTTTCGCAGCGTGCTCACGTCTGTGTTTGTGTGTTTGTGTGTGTCTGTGTTTGTGTGTGTGTGTGCCCTCATGCAGGCACCAGGGTCTGGTTCACCCCAGCCCTCCCTGGGCCGTCGCCATACAACGCGCACCCCCTGACCTTGGCGGTATGCTGCTACAACTCAACACACCTACCAGCGCACTCAGCGCACTGCGACACAGCCCTGTGCTGGCTGCCCTCGCACCTGGGGCGAAGGTGCTGTGATACTTCGTCACAATAGCCGTCACAATAGTCTTGTTTGGCTAAACACATGTGGGAAGTCCGTAAAGACAGTTCGCATGCAGGGTTTAGTGTAGCTGAACTGATTTGTAGTGCAGCTTGACATGCATGTTTGTGTTAAGGCTGCTTCCAGACTCTTGAGCACATGACATCCTTTCTTATACTTTGTTGAGTCCCTAATGGCATTGTAGCCTTGCTGTCCCTGCTGCCATGGACTATCACTCCACTGCTTGTGCTGGCTATTGTTCCTTGAACTCTCTGGCTAACCATGTCCATGTAAGCGTATTTCACGCGTGTCTATTGCTTCCTTTGACCAACGGTTGCTGCCCTAACTGGCTGCGTGTACCGCCTTGAATCAAGTCACAACACATAGACATAGACCTTAGGTTGGCACCATGCCCCGAATTGACTCACACAGCAAGAAGTGAGTGTCTCAGCTTGCAGATGCAGAAAAAGCAATCAAACGCTCAGTATGCAGTCGCAACCCTTAATAATGCACGTCGCAGGCAAAGTCGACATATGCGTCGTATCATGGTGCATGGCTGAGGCAGGCATAGCCAGGGGTCAAACTTAAAGATTTGCCTCTATCAATCCCAACACTCTACATGCATTATCTACATGCGTGAAGCCAACGTCATCTATACGCGGGGGTCAGAATACAAGGCTCATCCCTATCTCTATCAATCCCAACAGACCCATCTGTGTATCCATCTGCGTGTCCCCAAGTGTGCATGGATAGGCCATGCTAACATACCAATGTATGTGTCCATGTGAAACAGCGAGCATGCTTGCAATGTCTAGTTGTCGTTGTTTTCTTGCGTATGGTCCTCTTGGGAATCCTCTTGAGCGGACTCGCGGTTTCGCTTCTCTACTTTATCCTTGAGGGCGACTAATGGGGCAGTCAGGATAGCAACGAATACCGTTGCAAGAACTTTCGCCATGATGGGCACCACAACCGAGCCCACCGCGAACATAGCGAACCACATGGGCATCAGAATCCAGTGAATCAAAACCGTAACTGCAACGAACGCTGCGTCAGCAGGGTCCGAACCGTTTTCAAGGTCGGTTAGGCCTAGGGGTTCCTTGTTGATGTCTTCGCCACCTGAGAGCTGCCATGCACAGTCCAGGAGCCACAAGCAGCTATATGCAGACAGAAGACCTGTGACAACATGGAGCATGCATACACAGGTGCATAGTGGTTACTGTGTGGGTACATACAAGTCAATTGCAACGTTGGACAGTGTGTAAACTGTTCGCACCGCTCTTGATGCCATGCTGGGTGCTCAACTGTGTTTAATGGCGTGCGCGCGTGCCTGTGTGTGTGTGTGTGTGTGTCTGTGTGCGTGTGTGTGTCTTTGCATGCAACGCACCTGCGAGTACAGTCCCCATTCCAGCCATCCAACCAAGCTGGTCCCACCCTGCTGCCGTGGTTCTCCCGACAAACCACGCGCACGGCACGAGTGCTGCAGCGGCTGGCGCTAGCACACGTCCCTCATCACAAGGCAGAATGAGATTCAAGGACAAAGCAACTGGTACTGCCCATTGTGATCGCTGTAAAACCTGTGTAGTACAGATACATACATACACACACACACGCACACACACATGGCCCACATGCTCCACATGCTCCACACAGATGGGAAGCTCGCATATGTACGTATGTTAGGCGTTCGGACCCATGGCCCACCTATGCTAATGCGTGCGTGTGTACTAAAACACGTACCAGGAAAGATGGGAGGACTGCCAGGCCTAGCAATACTGGCATAGCAAACCGTCGTCTCAAAGGCACTTTCAGCAGCGCCCCTACACACAAAGCCGCCTGTGCGAGTTTCAATATGAACTGCATCTTTCCGCCGTGCTCCTGCGCGAAGCAGTGCGCGCAACAGCAAGGTTATGAGCAAAAGTAGGCAATGCGCGCAAGAGCAAGGCCCTGGCAGGCTGTACGCTGCGGTAGAGATGCGTTAGCTGGGCTCCTAGTCACATACCTGCCAGATGCCTGGATACACTTCACTTGTGACAGAGCTCGCCGCCTTGAGGACCAGCAGCTTCATACCAAAGGCCAGCATAAGGCGCGTCAGGACCGCGTGGTACAGCTTGGCTTGGCCTCTGCACGATGCCATTATGGCGCTTGGCACGAGAGATCTGTCTGATCCCTTTGCTGTGTTGCTTTGCATCAGGGAGGAGGCTGCAGGAGGATGTGTTTTTTTTTGGCCGTTTCCCAGGGGTTGAGCGGTCTGCGTGCTGCTGGTTCGCTAGGTCAAGCTCCTCGCTACAGCATCAGATAGATAGCGAATCCTGTCCACACCGCTTGTAATATGATGACTAAAGCTGCAGTTGTGACGCGAGACAAGGTCAAGAAGCCAGCCAAGAAGACGATTCTGCCTGGGCAGCAGCCGATAACACGTAGGTGCAGTATTACTCATATGTTGCTCTGCAGAGAACGTCTTCCTGGGTAGGCCTGGAGCCAGCAAGTGTCCATCTGCTGTGCAGGGTATCTCCCCCCGCGCTCTCCCAGGGCCTCTCCCCCCGTGCTCCAGCCAGGATCGGCCACCCCAGTTGACTCCCCAGCCTGCGAAGGTGTGTAGCTTTTGGCACTGCGCCTGGATGGTGGCCTCGTGTGCATACACGTGTGTATGAGCCTCCCCGGTATCATCCCGGGTAAGAGCTTTTGAGCCGATGCTGAAGCTTTTCTGCGCCTCGGGGTCCTTGAGTCGCAGGCCACCCTCCTGAGGATGTCACTTCCCAACCGCCCGCTGTCTCCGAGGTTCCAGGGAACACCACAGGCCTCTCATCGGCAGGTGGGCACAGTCTCGCAGCCACAGGCCTCTTTCGGCCCTACCCACCCTGTGTAGCTAGTGTCCTCAGGCCTCAATCACTCGCTGACTGCATGTAGCATCAACGATTTGACTCTTTCGGGGTGAATATGGTGTACCAGACCAGATTCATGGTCCCGTGTACAGACGCGTGCAGACCCTGACTGTGCCTCTGTTCGCAGGTGTTGAGACGCACGCAGCTTTCAAGTGCTTCACTGAGATGTCGATGAGCCTGGCACCCACAGAGCGAAGGCCGTACGTGGAGGTATGGGCCTCAAAGACAGGCGCCATAAGAGCTACGTCACCTGAGCCATGTGTACCCTGCGCGGCAGCGAGGGGTCTTTGCCCGGTGTATGATGCCAGGCACAGCTCGCTGGTAGCTAAAAGGGTGGAGGGCCTGGGATTCAGCCGTCCTGAGGTGCCCAAAAAGGTATGTTGATACCTCGCTTGCCCTCTTGCAGTACGCATACACACACAGTCAGCTATTGTGGTGCATACAACACTGGCAGACTGCCAAACGGATACACTGCTCATCACGCTGTTGTCATGTGCGATCCTGCTGATGCTATGCAGACATGCTTTCCTTGGTTGGTGAGTTTCCTGTCTTACGCGGTACCGTATGCCGCCTGGCTTGGACCTGACTTAGAGCCACTTCCAGCACCTGCAGCATTCGCCCCCACCATCCCCCTACCTCTCCTCCACACCACTCTTGACGGTCGCAGCCTGCCACACGAGCTGTTCTCTCCAGCCTTGCTCCACCTAGCCGTGCAGGCTGTCAGTGGCCTCAGCAACAGCAGCCTCTGTATGGCGGACATATTGCCATACAACGATGGCGCAGAGCAGTGGGCCGCACACAAGCAAGGTGGCAGCAGCAAGAAGTGGGCACCTGACCGCACCCCGGGAGGGCTGCCTGCTCAGGTCCTGTGTCAGGCCATGTCTGACTGGGTGGACAGTGCAGACTTCCAAAAGGACCCCCCGCTCGTCATCACAGCAGCTGGCAAGAAGACGTCCTCCCTGCAACAGGACGCCCTCATCAAGAAGGCAGCGTGGTACCTAGACGTCACATGTGCAGTCCAGGCAGCGCTAGAACATCTGTGGCCAGCAAACGGCAACACGTCCTCCAACCTGCTGTTCGGTCTGTCAGATGCAAAGGCCCTGTTCCTAGGGTTCCCTGGTGTCAAGACACCAGTGCTGTGGATACCGCACACACACCCATGTCAGGTGGCCACCTTTAGTAGTCAGGGTACTATCCCAGGTGATACTTTGCAGGCGCTCGTGTTTGTTCTCGCCCTGTTCATGGAGAAGGTGGAACGGCCCGATCCCTCCGTCCTTAGGTACACCTCCCCTGGCATGGCGTCACGTGGAGGTGAGCCATCAAATACTAAGCCACCAAATACTAAGCCAAGATGGCGTCACGTGGAGGTGAGCCATCATTTGTCAGTTTTGCTGCCTTGCTGCTTGGCTGCATTCCCTTCATATGCTGCGATACTGATATGAGTGCTGGCTACATGCTCCACACGCCCAGCTACTTTTCTGCAGGTCTACAAGGGAACAGGCACACTCTGCTGAGTGATGCGCTGACATGTGTCAGTTGTCATTTTGTCCTTGGGGCTTCGACATATCAGCAGACATGCTTTCTCACACCTGTAAGCAGTGTAACTCGAGCAGTGTAACTCACAGTCTCAGCATTACAGCCACACTGAGTCAGCACACGGCAGCATGCAGACA
>VFQQ010003470.1_pt1 | contig 15217 bp, 21 predicted proteins | sample 3512341 | NCBI WGS metagenome assembly VFQQ01 (sample SAMN10412373, study PRJNA504923) | tailings metagenome | isolation source: Relicate 2 Philex TSF1 revegetated site | place: Philippines: Tuba, Benguet | collected 2017-08-29 | reverse complement strand
GAGGTGGTCCTGTACCTGTCCAGCCGGCTATCTTCACCCAAGGCAATCTTCCTTACGAGCTGGTCGAAACCCAGTCAGCTTGTGCAAGAGCACGTGGAGGCGGACATGCCGGTTGGCGAGGTAAGCCGAAGCGTTCGCAAGATGCCTTCCAGGTTTTGGAGCCTTGCAGCGTACTGCTTCCCTTGCATGCAGGTACCCAGCGGTGTGTCCTAGCGTGCGTGCTTGTGCACTGTAGGTAGCCGATTTGTTGGAGAGCCGCCTCCTTGCCCGGGCGTGTCCAGGTGCATCTATCATCATCAAGCGTCAGGATGGCAGCACTGTGCCTATTACAGTCGACCCAGCAGAGGGACTGGCACACTTGGAAGCACGCATAGCCAGACAAGAAGTAAGTTAATGTACGACTGCATGCAGCACTGCTAGCCGCCCTGTTAAGCAGCACATGTTCGACATGGGTGTATGTATCAACCAAGCGGTGTATGTATCTTCCGTGCTGCGTGCAGAAGCTCCAGCCCACCGCCATGACCTTCTGTCAGGCACAGGACGGCAGCCTACACTGTACAGTCACACCCTCTCATGCGTCCTCCTACACAACATACCCTGTGTACCAGAGGTCCCTGCTCCCACAGCCTGAGATGTCGGTGAGTGGCTTACCCAGATGCATGCGACTGGCCAGTACCAGCATTGCCTTTGGCTGTCGATGTCTGCACATGTGAGCCTGCTACTGCTTTCGTCGGCGCTATACCTTTGTGTGTCTGTGTCTGTCTGTGTGTGTGCTGTGCAGACCCAGCCATCAAGACCGACGCACCAGCCTTTGACTGCGCTGAGTAAAGAGCTCTGTGTCTTGCCATGATAAGTACCTTGTACCCTAGCTAGCTTGTGAACGTAGCATGGACCTTTTCCTTATCCTTATCTGAACAACTGTAACACATGAGACATGTCGTATCATTACAGACTCTTGGCTTGCAACATGAACGATTGTCAAGTGCTAACACATACACATCCCATTCATAAAATGCAAGCCTGCATACCCATGCAGTCTCTCTATCCGTACACCTAGTCACACTATCCCCACCCAGTCGCGGCTGCCAAGGACTTGGCACGTATGCTGCTTGTTGAAGGGCCAAGAACATAGATCATTGAACCTGTGACACAAAGGAGACACACAGAACACACACATGCAGCCATGTCAGCTTTACCATAGCAACACGACACAAGGAATGCGGGACGCTGCTTGCCCTGTTCGCTGAGGTTTGCCTCAATGCCGCCTGCAGCTGCACATGCTCCCTAGCTCACCTTTGTCAAGCTTCGGTCCAGTACGCTGTGCGGATGCAGGCGCTTGGTGGCTGTGCGTGTGCGCGGTTGAGTGCGTGAGCGCATCAATGCCAGATCTGCCCCAGCCGCCTGTTGACGGTGCTGACATGGGCATTGCTGGCCCCAGCAGCGCTGACCTGCCCCACCCTGACTGACTCCCTGTGTCCCCTTGTGGTGAGGGATAAGAAAGAGGCTGTGACTGAGAGGGCACTGTGAGGGAGATCGGTGCGCTCAAGGCGGTATCCGCCGATTGGATGGCAGATCTGCCCCAGCCGCGTGACTGTGCCGTGCTACTGCTGGGCACAGGGTGGCTGACACTTGGCACTGCCTGTCGTGACTGCTGCACTGTGTGGTGCGCTGCCTCTACAAGCTGGTCAAAGCTGTCTGCACCTGCCCTGGCAGTACTCGCTGCGTACGCGGCCAACAGGCCCCCTGTGCTTGGGGACAGGGGCGCGGCGCGCGAGCGCAGAGGTGACGCAGCCATGCGCGCTGCCCTCCCCGCACTGATGCTTGCTGCGAGGCGCTCCTTGTTCATCTGTTCCATCTGCTTTAGCTGTGCCACCTGTTCCCTGAGTGATTTCATCGCAGCTTCCATGGAGCTCTGATGATCCACTACACCCCCCACTCGCTGTGTGGCATTGGGTGTCCAGTTACGGGAGCTGCGCGAACCCAGTGCGCTGCTGCTGCGGTGTGTGTAGGCTGTGGAGTAGCGAAGGGGGCTGCTCTGACGCAGCCCGCTGCTGCGTTTTGTCTGCACAGGCGTGCCAGCTGTGGGTGTGCCCAGACCCAGCTCAGCACGCCTTGACACCACAGCCTTGAAAGGCTCCCATGTGCCATTGGGACTGGTGGGCCCTGTGCTGGCTGCGTGCGTGTCTGGGGACAGACAGTCGCTGGGTGTGCCTGCACCGGACTGTATCTGTAGGTAATCAATCTGAGGGGGTAAAAGGCGCGCGGGGGAGGGGGGCTCAGCGGCTGCACTGGCTGCCGTGTGCGGCGGCTGCTGGTGCTGCGGCTGGTGCTGCTGCTGGTGGTGTGGTGCTGTGTTGACACGTTGGCTGCCATCCAGTGCACTTGACTGTCTCAGCTGTGCCTCTAACTCACTGCGTAGCTGTCTCTCCATCTCCAGCGCTTGTCGTGTTGTCTCAAGCTCATGGATCAGCTGTTCAGGGTTCACCTGCGGGAGGGGCGTGCCCAGCGTGCTGCGTGCTGCGGGCACCGCCGAGTCTGTGTCACGCGCGCCCCCCTGTGCGCCTCCCTTAACCCCTTCTATGTACTCTGCAAGCAGCTGCCTTAACCGCTGAATCTCCCTCTCCTTGAGCGCTAACACACTGTTAAGGTCACGTGACGTGTTGACCACTGGATTGTTACCTATGGCTGATGCCCTGTCTGCGAACTTGAGTGTGCTGACTGTCTCGTCAAAGGCGCTGACTGACGGGCTGATGGTAGCGATCACACTGGTGAAACAGTTGCCCCCCAGTGAGTCAGCAAGGAGGTGTGTGAGTTTGGAGTCTCTGTATGGGACGTGGGGGCGCTTCTCTGTGAGGGCTGCCACCACTGTAGCGAGAGCAGACAGGGAGCCGTTGATGGTCTTGAGCTCCTCGACCCTGTGACACACACACACACACACACACACACACACACACACACACACACACTCTCATACCAGACCTATAAATTAACCATTTACATGTGAATGTACCAACACAGACACACACTCATACCAGACCTATAAGTTCACCATTTACATGTGAATGTACCAACACAGACACACACACGTGCAAGTCACTACGGCTGGGCTACTACAAAGTGAGCCAAGCGAAAGTGCACCTGCGTTGTGAGTACTCATAGTGGCATGTGTCTCACCTCTCCGCTCCCATGTCTACCTCTTTGTTCCATCGCTCGTTGCCTGCCAGATCTACAAAGTTGACCTTGGAGCGCAGCACTGTGCCCTTGTTCGCCTGTGCCCCCTGAGGGAACTGTTCAATGACCAGCTGTAGGATAGCGTGGGAGCGAGAGGACATGATGTTCATCTCTGTGTGTCGCACTGCCCTGTGTTTGGCACCCTTGTTGATGAGTGCTAACACACCCTTGAGGTCCTGTACCCGCACACAGAGGGCGTGGGGGACGAACACATTGCCGTGTTTGTCCTCACGCACATCGTGGAGTGCCTTGTTCTGGATCATGTCGGCAGGGTCCCTGTGGGCAATAGAACACACGCACACACACATACACAATAATGATCACAAGCCTCTAACACTATCACGCACGGCCGAAGCTCTTGTTTGCACATGTGCACTGATAAGGGTTTGTCATGCACATGCGTACTGTCGTGTGTGGCGCCTCACCTGCCCCCCATACCCTTCTTGTACGGTTGTAACAGATCATACACTCTGTCCATGTATATCTCTAGGTAGCTGGCAGCGACTTGGATGCGCATACCCTGCTGACTGCTACGCGCCTGTATCTGCGCACAGGGAAGCAAGGTCGTGACACAACATCTTTGGTCCCTGGTTCGACACGTAACACACTGTGTTCAGATATATCTTGTGTACGGTTTCGCCTACATGTTCTCAGTGTACCTGTTGTCCCTGCCTGCTCACCTGCGTAAAGAGGTCTGCCATGGCACGAGGGATGATACCAAGCTTGTCCCACGCTGTGCTGCTGCCTCCCGCCAGATACCCGCCTACACTGACATCTGGTGGGCCCATCATGGAGTGTGTTTTGCCTGTACCCGTCTGACCGTACGCAAACACTGTGCTGTTATAGCCATCCAGGGAGGACAGGATGCTGCCTGCAGCGCATGGACACGGTGAGGATATAAGGCTATACAGACCTTGCAGGCATGCAAGCGTATAAGCGGTGCCCACTATATCTCAGTCACGCACTCACCCCTTACGAGCTGATACAGGTCCTGTTGTGCAGAGTGCACACCTAGCACTGAGTTGTACACGGATGCAAACTCAGCGTCTGGCTTGAACACGACAATCTCCTTGTCCTGCGCAGGGTAGCCGCGCACGTAGGGCACTTTTTTTTGTGTGTGTGTATGTGTGGTATGGGCAAGAGTCAGGCGGGGATACTGCGCTGGTGAGCTGTGTTGGCATCGCATGAGCCTGATAGTCTGCCCTGGCTTGGTACTCACAGATAGCACTTCAACTGCTGTGTCATGCTGAAGCTCTCTTGGCAGCATCGGTCGGACGCGCACAATGACCTGCACGCCATGGCCAGGTTTAGCTGTGCGCGAAGGGCTCCGCACAGACGACCGGCGAGCTCTCGCGCCCATTGTTCAGCCTTGGTCTGCCGGCACCAGCTCAGGCCTTGGCGGATAGCCTCTGCGAAAGCGCAATGACTGCGAGAGCAACGCGAGGACACGTGTCACAGAGTCAGAGGTTCAGGGGCAGGAAGTGCAGGGTGTGCCTGAAGTCGAATTGCGTACCTGAGAGTCTGCTGTCGGTCTGCTCAGCGCTCTCAAACAGGGCATTGAAGCGTACCCATATATCAGATGCAGTCTACGCGCAGCCGGGCCAGCAGTCGAGTTGAGGATGTGGCTGTGTACGGACTGATGGCTGAGTGCGCACTTGGGCTGAGTGGTGGTCCGTGCTTCGCCTGTCTATGCCCCAGTACGCCAGAAACCCTAAGGACGAGTGCTCACAGGGCCGAGAGGTGCAGCGAGCAGTGGAACGCGGCTCTCGCTCCTTTCAACCGCCATTACCGACCGGCCATCTCTCACCCCTCGCCCGCGCTGTCGAGTCCGCCGATATCAAAGGTACAGAAGCGAGTCAAAGTCCCCGCCGCCCGCACCGCCTGCAGCACGGGTCAAGGCAGGTCTTGTAGTCTGTAGTGCGCGTCGTGCCCGGCACTAGGGGCCGACTGCCTGCGCGCTTGCGCCTGGGATGCTGCCGGCACACGGCCCCGCTCAGCTGCTGAGCAGGCATCGGCAGCAGCGGACCAGCGGTCGTGCGGCATCGTGCATCGCCGCCCGCACGCCAGGTGGGGAGATCCGCGCGCAGCCATCATCAGGCTGTGCCCTTGCGCACAGCACTCGTGCCCGCAGCATCTCAGCCAGTGCAGACCGGCAGTGGGTCGCTTCATCGGACGGGCATTACCTTTGCTGCGTAGGTTTGTGCGCTCGCTGGCACCCTTGCCGTCTCAGGCTTCAGGGTGCGCCAACACGGCGTGCCATCTGCGCCCTGTCCAGTAGCATCGAGGACGCACCAACAGACAGCGATGACAGCAGTCCTGCCGCGCCGTGGAGCGAAGATGAGCTTACAGAGCTCACCCGTCAGGCCAGGGCAGAGGAAGAGGCAGAGATAGGTGACGAGTGGCGGTCCATGTTTATGGACAACCCTATGCGTCAGCTATTCACATATGCCATGGAGGACTTTGCAGCGTGGCTGGTCTCAGAGGACGCGCCTATAGTCACTCCGCCTGCAGAGGAGGTATGTGTGACATCAGCCAGCAGTGTGCCTGCATGCAACTGCAGTGTCCCCGCAGTTTATGCGCCCAGGCGAGTCCACACCAGAACACAACTCACAATGTTGCGTGTTGCGTGTGCGGCTTTCAGGCGCCAGATGCAGCAGCGGAGCCCAGTACGTCAGGTCAAGACACAGCATTAGAGCTTCAATCATCTCCTAACATGGGTCTACCAGGGCCGTATGAGCTGGGTCCCCCCGGGCCCTCACTGATCAATGAGTTCATAGGACTAGGCATGTGGCGTCTGAGGGGTGTCATAGACCCGTGTATAGCCTTCATGGTACAGAGGATAGAAGGGACATGGAGGGAGTGCTTCGCAGATGGTAGGTGAAAGCAACGACACATGCAGCACGTACGTGATGATGCGCTTGTCAGCTGTAAGTGCGTGTAACAGATGGGTTATGTGTCTGTGTATGTGTGTGTGTGTGTGTGCGTATATGTGCTTATGTGTCCGCAGATCTTAGTTTGTATCCCCGTGACAAGTGGAAGCAGTATGACATATGCGACAGCCAAGACCCTCATAGAGAGTTGGAGGGGTGGTCATATGCAGACATGCCAGCACCCGCAGAGGGCGAAGAGGGGTGAGTGGTGCACAGACACACACACACACACGCACACACACACACACACACACACACACACACACGACACACGAGACAAACACGCATACACACACAAACGTACGCGGCGTGAAGGTACATACTATAAGCAGCAGCCAATGCAGGTCCACAGACGTTGCAGGACTGGTGGCCAGCACGAGACGCACCGTCGTGCTTGCAGGGCCCAAGACTCGGAGGGCCCTGCGTGTCTTGGCAGCGGCCAACCCCGCTGGCTCAGACAAGTATGACTATATACTCATAGGCGGTGGTACTGCAGCCTGCGTCCTCGCGAACAGGCTCAGTGCCAACGAGCAGAAGCGCGTCTTGCTTCTCGAGGTGCGGAGGACGCACATTTCAGCGTGCCGCTTAGCGCACACTTCAGTGCACTGCTTAGCATGAACCATGCGCATCGGGCAAGCGAATGGCAGTCGGGCCAGCAGTGGGGACCAATGGCCGCGAGCCGTGCTCACAGCTGACGGTGATGAGCGCTGGACTTAATCTTTTGAGTCCACAGCCCGCCTGCTGCTCCTCAGCACTCCCTGATGTTCCTGATGGTGCAGATGCAGCTCAGGAGCACAGATGCCAGCTCTTCTAGCACAGATTGGGCCAGACAGGGATGGGGAGGACAGATGTGCACCTACGCACCGTCCACACCAGCGTTCCCACGTACAGTGGCAGCGTGCCATCACCAGCATGACAGCTCCAAGACCCACAGCAAGACAGCTGCAAACAGCGCTTGTGTTGGGCGCATCTGCGCTGCAGGCCGGCGGTGGCAGCGACTCCCTGGAGGTGTCCGTGCCAGCAGGCATCGCGCGCCTGTTCAAGCACCCTGTGCTTGACTGGGGCCTCAACTCAGTCGGCCAGACCGCTCTGCAGTCACGAGAGGTCAGTGGACAAGCCGCAAGAATACCCTGCCAGCTCTCTGTAGGTTCAGAGCTCATACCACGCAGCACGGAGTGAGAGCACCTAGCCGAGGCGCTCCGCCTGTCCGCACCTCCGCAGGTGTACTTGGCCCGTGGCAAGGCTCTGGGTGGGTCTTCGTGTACCAACGCGACCCTGTATCTGCGTGGATCCCCAGCTGACTATGACTCGTGGGGTCTTGAGGGCTGGAACAGCAAGGACCTGGTCGACTGCTTCATTGCAGCAGAGAACTACAACAATGGTGCGTGTGCTAGCACACACGGACACACACACACACCAAGCACACACGCAGCGCTCTGCCGCCAAGTTGAAAGAACAGGCACCGTGTGCACCATGCGTGCAGCAGGCAGGGTGTTTTGGGAAGACAAGGGATGTATTTTGGCTCTGGTGTGTGTGTCTGTGTGTGTGTCACAGGTCCTGCGCCATACCACGGTCAGGGTGGCACCATGAACACAGAGAACCCCAGGTATGACAACCCCATGCATGAGGAGTTCTTCAGGGCGTGTGCGGCCATGGGCATCCCTGCCAACCCTGACTTCAACAACTGGAGCAGACCACAGGTGGGGACATCATGACTCACGATAGCTGCTTGCACGCATGTTTGTGGTTGCATGTACGTATGAACCTACCTGCATGTCTGTATGTGACATGCTTGCGCCCTGGCACTAGCATGCATGTAGCCATGCCGAGTCTTTGATTCTGCTAAGACAGCACAGTGCAGTGGCTGCATGCATGCACCATGGCACGGGCCGGTGTCACTATGACACCACAACGTGACGTGGGGGTTTGACTGTGTGTATGCGTGTGTGTGTGTAATTGTGTGTGTGTCCTTGTGCAGGCTGGGTACGGCGAGTTCCAGGTCACACAGAAGAACGGCGAGCGCGCTGACATGTACAGAACGTACCTTAAGCCAGCCATGAACCGTGGCAACCTCAAGGTATGCATGCAGGCGTACTTGCTTAGAAGCTTGCCAGGCAGCGAAACGCAAACGCAGCGCGGCAGAGGGTGAAGGATAGGCAGCAATCGGGCTAAAGCATGGGTTACGGCAGCTACGGCGTGCATACTGACCAGCATGCGGGTGGATTGCGAGCGGGGCAGGGGCAGCTACAGCAACGTCCAGTCAGCAGCGCAAACCGGACACCATGTTGTATGCCTCCTGACCAGCGCACATGTATCGCCCTGTGTGTGTGCACATTGTCACGACACAGGTAGTGACCAAGGCCCGCACCACCAAGGTGCACCTGGACAAGTCCTCAGGCTCCCCCACACCCCGTGCCATGGGTGTGGAGTTCGCACAGACAGACAACCCACGGGGCGAGCGGTTCACAGCGGAGCTGGCACCTGGCGGCGAGGTGAGTGTGTCTGTTTGTGTGCTTCTGTAGCGTCTTGCGGGTGACGGAACTCGTGTTCGTACGCCATAGCAATGGCCTGCATTGGAGCCATCACTGTGCCTTCCGAGCGCAAGTCCCGTCACCCTGCTGCCCGATGTACTTGTTTTCAGCTTGCGTTGAGCACAGAGGTTGCTTTGTGTACGCAAAAGAGTGTTGTGTGGGTGCCTGTCTGAATTGTGTGACCGCCTTCTGTCTGCCACTTTTCTGCGTGGGATGCATGCTTGCATGGTCCGTCTGTGCTGCTGTGACGTCACTGCAGGTGTTGATGTGCGCTGGCACAGTCCACACACCTCAGGTGCTGCAGCTGTCCGGTGTCGGTCCTGCAGCACAGCTGTCAGAGCTAGGCATCAAGCCATTGGTAGACCTGCCTGGGGTGGGAGCAAACCTGCAGGTAGGGGGACAGGAGACGCACGCAGACACGCACATACAGGAGAGGCACACAGGCGCACGCTTACGTGCGCACAGACAAGGATGACAGACACAAACAGGGGGACATGGGAGACACACACAGTAAAGACGCACAGAAAAGACACAACAGAGCTCTTACCCCTAGATGCACACGACCCAGTAGCAGACTTAAAGAGCAGCATATCAAGCTGAGCTGCCAAGAGTTTCCAGGCAGCACACACGTGTGTATGTGCGTTGCCAGAGTGCATGTCTGGCTAAATGTATGCATGTGTGTGTGTGTGTGTGTCACACATCATGTATCGCAGGATCACCCCGCCACCCTGTACGCAGCGCCTGCCTGTCCATGTGTAAACGTACGTCGTGTGTGCATGCTGTCATGTAACATGCAGGACCACCCCGCCACCCTGTACGCAGCGCGTTCAGATGAGAAGTATGACGAGCTGTCCATCACATCTCAGATCTATGACAAGAAGATCAACATCCGTTTCGGGCCTGTGTTGGACTACCTGTTCAACAAGCGTGGTCCGCTCACGAGCACAGGGTGCGACCACGGAGCCTTTCTCTCAACAACAGGTACGTGATGCACGTATACACACGAGATTGCATGGAAGGTCTGCAAATAAGCCAGCACCTGACAGACACAGGGTGCGACCACGGAGCCTTTCTCTCAACAACAGGTACGTGAGGAGTTTAGAATTGACATTCACAGCCGCACGTGTCATGCGCGTCAAGTACCGCGTTGCTGGGGCTTGCATGCATCATGGTGCACAGGCCACACGGTTACGGGGGCCTAGCTGCAGGCGTGAAAGCCCAGTCGCGGAACGTGCACGAATAGGGTGCTCAGTTTCCAGGGCCCGGCGGCAGCTGCCCTCTTTGTGGCCTGTCTCTCCGACACCTTTGAAGCCCACATGCGGGTCGTGTGGCGAGACAGGCCACACTGAGCGCAGCTGCCGCCGGGACTCGCCACTGCCTAGCCTTCTCATGACTTCTCTATGGCTGCAGCGGCGACGCGCATTCTCATGCATGCTAAGACAGTGCTTCTTACCTCCCTGAGTATAGCCAACCAATTGACATGAGCTTTCATCACAAGCCTCCCTCACAAGTTCTTCAATCCCTCACAAGTTCTTCAATCAAATGCAGCGGCGATGTACAAGTCTTGTATGCTAGACTATGCTCTCCATGTCTTTGTCTGTTCACCTCTTTCCGGCAGGTTGCGATTGCATGAGGCGTTTGTGTGTCATACGTGTATGCCATCGCTGCGCATGCCAAGACAGTGCTGTCCGTGTCTGTATCTGTTCACCCCTGCACCGCAGGATCAGGCGAGCCCGACCTTCAGATACGTTTCGTGCCAGGCTGTGCCCTGGACCCTGACGCAATCCAGTCATACATCAAGTTTGGAGAGCTCAAGAGACTAGGACTGGCATGGCCCTGCGGCATCACCATGCAGCTGCTCGCAGCGAGACCCAAGAGCCGCGGAAGCGTCAGTGAGTAGACCGAGCACGCATGCTGTTTGTCGCACATGCTCCTAGGTCTTAGGAGGCGCGTGCGCAGAAGCTTGACCGCGTGCTTGCTTGCGACCCATGCGAAGTCAAGTCGCACTCAGCACGGGGTTGTGCTTCCTCGTACTTGCCTACCGGTGTATGTGCGCGCTTGAGTGTGTCCATGTGTGTGTGTGTGCGCGTGCCCATGCAGGCTTGCAATCCTCCGACCCCTTCTCCACCCCAGTCATTGACCTAGGGTACTACCAGGGCGAGGGTGTGGCAGACCTGCACACGCTCCGTGAGGGCCTGCGCATCGCGCGCCGCATCGCAGCCGAGACGCCTCTCGCCAAGTACCTCATTGAGGAGGCTGCGCCAGGACCTGCGGCCACCAGCGATGCAGACCTGGACGCGTTCATCCGTAAGACAACGTGCAGTGGCAACGCGCTCGTCGGCACATGCAGGTGAGGTTGCCACACCCCGCGCCCATCCCCTCATCCATCCCCCCATCCCCCCACACACACACACGTGCGCGCGCGCGCGAGAATACAAAATCACTGCTCCCATGCTGCTCTCTCTCCGCCCCCCAGCCACGGAAAACACGAGCTTCAATACTTGACGCCCCTCTATGTGTATGTGTGTGTGTGTGTGTGTGTCGTGTGGTATGACAGGATGGGCAGTGCCTCAGACAAGGGCTCCGTGGTCAGCTCCGAGGACCTGACCGTTCACGGTGTGTCAGGCCTGAGGGTCATCGACGCGTCCGTCATCCCACGCATCCCAGGCGGACAGACAGGCGCAGCGGTGGTCATGATTGCAGAGCGCGCAAGCGCGCTGCTGACAGGCGGCAAGCCAATCGTGCCAGGCAGGGAGGCGCCCAGCGGCGGCGCACGCCAGCTCGTCGGCGCTGCGTAAGCTGTGAGCGAAGCGCGGACAACTCCTGTGTCTGGAAACCGTGGAGCTCGCATGGCTAGTGCAGCATGATGATCTCCCTGCAGCGCGTGGTTGGCGCGTGCTGAGGGCCATGTTGTCAGGATCGCAGCAGACTGGCTTGGCCTTCGCATCAACGTAAGCTGGCCGCCAGGTTTGATGACGAAGGAGGAAGAGTGACAAAGGCATCTGACTTGATATACCAACATCGCGTGACTTGTCTGACCTACCCACCTTGCTGTTTGAATACACACTTAACTATCAACAGTTTAGCGATCCTTAGTTTCTGTCTGTGTCCCTGATGACGTGGGCACGTGGACGAACTGTCTCTGTCTGTCCCTGATGACGTGGGCATGTGGACGAACGCGGACTCCTAGCGAGCTGATGAGAGCCATGTGCGATTTTGACGCGCTGTTGTTCGTTTTCGTTCATGTAGTCGTGTTCTGATGAGCTTTGCTTCGGAGATGAGAATGCACGTTCTGTCGGTCGGACGCACCCGCTCTGCGCCATGATGCGTGCGCGCATGGTGTGCTGCACGCTGCTGCTCTGCTCGTGAATTGTTTCAGCCATGGACTGCTGTGCTGCTGGCGTGTTAATCTGGGCCGATGTTTCCTGGCTGGGCTGTGAAAGAACAATTTTCTGGATGTGGCTTTGTCGTCATGGCTCTGTTGTCTGCACTGAGGCGCGGACAGGCTTTGTAGTGCCACGCAATGTTTGGTGCTCGGCAGGCCTGAGGGCGCTAAGCTACAAGCATGTTTGCTTGCGCGACCTTGAAGATTCGTACAACCTATGGATTTCTTAGAGCTGTAAGTACTACGATGAGACGCATCAGCTTCCTTCGCGCGTGTCAAGGCTCCTGTGGACACGGGAGCGATACAGAGGAGGGAGAGAAAGGGGTCGGAGCAGTGGGTATCAGCACACACCAGCCGCGCCCGTCAACCAACCACCCACCCAGGCTGCATCTTGCCAGGCCGATGTTTGTATAGCTAGAGGCTCATACAGCAAACACGCGCGGCTACCAGTGCGGCAGCAAGGCGCGCCCCCTGTGGCCCCGCGCATCCAGCCAGTGCGTACAGTCTATGCGAGGCGCTTGCCACAGCGCATCGCCACACCACACAAGCACAGCTACCACCTCTTGGGCGCTACGAAGCGTTCCGAGCGGCACTCCGCCGGTCTGCTTTTGGCTGCGGCAACAGCCGCGCGCGCCCCACCCCACCTCGCCCGCGCGGCCCACTCCCCCGCAGCGTTTCGCAGCGCCGCGGGCTGCGCGCAGCAGCCTCGCGCCCACCAGCGCACTCCCTGACTGGCAAGTACTCGCCAGCGATGAGCTTCGCGACTTGGCGGACGCAGATGCAGACGCAGATGTTGAAATAGACTTGGACACGGATGAAGGGGCCACGGAGCCTCCACTGAGCAGGGCCTTGCCTGGCGGAGCCCTTGCAACTCTGGTGCCGCCCAGCAGCCAGAGGCTGGACGCATTCTCAGCACTATGGTGAGCGCGCAGAGTCATTCCATCCTGTCCAGCAAAGAAGCTGCGCACAGTTACCTCTTGCTTTTCCCTGCCTGCTTAAACGCGCTATAAGTGGCCTAGTGCGTGATCTCTGTGCGTGCAGGAGTGAATTTGGAAGGGAGCTAGAACTGAGCGAGGAGACAGTGGCCCTGATTGCATCGCAGGTTGCCAAGGTGTGTAGAGTGTCATGGTCATGTCTACCTGTTGGGACTACATGTTCTGCACAACGTGCCCATGGCGCGCATCGTTTGCGCAGGGTGCTCTACCTGGTGACGCGGGCCTGCTCAAGGCTCGGACTGTGCAGCTATTGCAACTAGAGAAGAAGGTATGTTGATCAGGGACGCCATGCGAGATGTGTCTGATCATGTGTTGTGTGTGTGTGTGTGTGTATGTGTGCGTGTGCGTTGTGCGTGTCTTATCACCAGGCTAGTCCATACGTGAGCTCTGCTTCGGATATGCGGTGCATGTTTGTGTGTGGGTGTGCGTGCATGCCCGCAGCTCCCAGAGCTACGGCCCCGCTACCTGTTGTCGAACAGTCCTTACACCCTTAGGTATGATACTGTACTGTACTGTACCGTACCGTACTGCACTATACTGTACTATACTGCATATGGCATACTGCATGAGGCATGTCTATGTAATCAGACAGACTGTATAGGACTGAACGACGCCCATGGCAGTTGACTGCACCGTACTGTACTGTACTGATTTGAATGGCTAATGTGCCAGTTGCGTATGTAGGCAAACATACGTAGAGGGTGTAGGTTTGTGCTCCTTGTGTGTGTGTTTGTGTGTGTGTGTGTGTGTGTGTGTGTGTGTGTGTCTGTGTGTGTCTGTGTGGCCCTGTCCTGCATGCAGTATCGCCCCTCGGCGTCTGTTGGGTAGCGCCAAGCGTGTGCGCAAGTGGCTACCTGCACGCGACCTCGCACCCCTCCTAGTACAGATCCTACCCCAACTCAACACAACACCACACGTGGACATACTGCTCTTAGAGGTATGTATTGTATCACACAAGTATGCTTCTTAGATCTTGCACGTGTCACACTGTTCTAGACATACTGCTCTTAGAGGTGTGTACTGTATCGCATGCGTTCGCCTTATCCTGATGTGCGGACATGTGTTGTCAATTCAGCGTCAGGTCAAGCAGGCAATGCATGACGGTTTTCATGTTCGCAGTGTCATACCTCGTCTCTTTTAGCCCCTCATGGCCTGTCTTTGGCTGTATATGTGTGATTGGCATGGATGCACATGTGTGTGAGTGTGTGTGTCTGTGTCTGTGTGTGTTTGTGTGTGTGTGTGTGTGTGTGTGTGTGGCCATGCAGTTGCTCCGTTTAGAAGCGGTTCTGTGTCCCTTATGGTCCGGTGCCGCGCTCGACCCCCGTCTCACACGCGTGTGGCTCACACAACGCGTACAAGAGTACATACTTGCAGACCGTGAGGCCCCAAAGCAACAAACCCACACCAACACATACACTGACGGTCTCACAGGAATACAGGCCACCGTCAAAGACGAATCACCGCAGGGCTTGGCCTTAGGGGCGGGCATAGAGGACTCAGCGGCAGGACAAGGAGCCGTAGCAACGCGCCAGCGCCAGCAGGGCTTGTCTTCACAAGCGGACACAGGGAATACCCAGTCCCACACACATGCACGCACACAAACAGACGTCACTTACGATGAATCGCAGCAGGGCTTGTCTTCACAAGTGGACACGGGAGACACGGCAGGACAAGGTTGGGTAGCAGCGACACGCCGACGACGGGGCAAGCGTGCAGCACAGGTCCCTCCCGCATCGGATGCCCCCGGTCTGACATCACCAATGGGTGCAGCACAGGCAGTAGGAGCGCAGGACGTTGGAAGCGTGCGGGATGCCTCCGGTCTGACATTGCCCATGGATGCAGCGCCTCAGTCTACGGGTCACCAGCATGTGGTGGGCGCTCTAACGGGGTTTCGGTTTCCAGATATTGATCTCGTTGGGGATACGTACAGTGTGGGTGTGAGTACTACGAGCCGTGAGGGTCAAGACATAGGCAACGAAGAGGGCGGTCTGCACTCGGACGGGCGACTGACACTTGAAGGGATAAAGGTAAGCACACTCGCTCACATGGGCCTGCCTGTGTTCAGCGCATTGTATGAGTTGTTCAGCGCGTTGTATGAGTTGTTCAGCGCGTTGTATGAGTTGTTCAGCGCGTTGTATGAGTTGT
>VFQQ010003469.1_pt1 | contig 15217 bp, 14 predicted proteins | sample 3512341 | NCBI WGS metagenome assembly VFQQ01 (sample SAMN10412373, study PRJNA504923) | tailings metagenome | isolation source: Relicate 2 Philex TSF1 revegetated site | place: Philippines: Tuba, Benguet | collected 2017-08-29 | reverse complement strand
ACAACAGCTACCAGGCGCTCAACCGCATCCTGAGCTTCTACCCGGTGGAGGTGCGGCCCACCATGCTGGGCGACCTGGCCGCTGCGCTGCGCGCCATCGTCTCGCAGCGCCTGCTGCGCACCCACACCGGCGGTCGCGTGCCGGCGATGGAGGTGATGCTGAACACCTCGTTGATCGCCGACCTGATCCAGAAGGCCGACTTCTCCGGTGTGCGCGAAGCCATGGAGAAATCGCTTGCCGAGGGTTCGCAGACCTTCGAGCAGGATCTGGCGCGACTCATCGGCGACGGCCTGGTCTCCCGCAACGAAGGCCTGGCCCACGCCGATTCGCCCAACAACCTGCTCTGGCGCCTGCAGAACGACTTCAACTCGTCCAAGGCCGCCGAGGCCGCCACGCCGGGCGAGGAAGAAAACGCCGACGTGGCGACCTTCACCGAGTTCACGCTGGACGTGAAGTTCTGACGCACCCGATGTCCGCCACCCTCCGACTCACCGAGCAACTGATTGCCCGCGCCTCCGTCACACCCCGCGATGATGGTTGCCAGGCACTGATCGCCGCGCGGCTCGCGCCCCTGGGTTTCACTTGCGAGACGCTGGAAAGCGGCCCGGCGGACTTCCGCGTCACCAACCTCTGGGCGCGTTTCGGCACCGGCCAGCGCCCCACCCTCGTGTTCGCCGGCCACACCGACGTGGTGCCCACCGGCCCGCTCGAGGCCTGGGCCAGCGATCCCTTCGTGCCCAGCCACCGCGACGGCAGGCTCTACGGCCGCGGCGCCGCCGACATGAAGACCTCGCTCGCGGCCATGGTGGTGGCCTGCGAGGAATTCCTGGCGGCCCACCCGCAGCCGGGCATCGACATCGCCTTCTTGCTGACCAGCGACGAGGAAGGCCCGGCGGTGGACGGCACGGTGGTGGTGTGCAAGACGCTCAAGGAGCGGGGCGAACGCCTGGACTGGTGCATCGTCGGCGAGCCCACCTCGGTCGAACGCACCGGCGACATGATCAAGAACGGCCGGCGCGGCACGATGAGCGGCAAGCTCACCGTCAAGGGCGTGCAGGGCCACATCGCCTACCCGCACCTGGCGAAGAACCCCATCCACCTGGCCGCGCCCGCGCTGGCCGAGTTGACCGGCACCACGTGGGACGCGGGCAATGCCTTCTTCCCCCCCACCAGCTGGCAGATCAGCAACATCCACGGTGGCACCGGCGCGAGCAACGTGATTCCCGGCACCGTGGTGATCGACTTCAACTTCCGCTTCTCCACCGAGTCCACGCCCGAGGGCCTGCAGCAGCGCGTGCGCGAGATCCTGCAGCGCCACGGCCTGGCCGAGGGAGCCGACTACGACCTGGCCTGGACGCTGGGCGGACGGCCTTTCCTCACCCCGCCCGGCACGCTGGTGGACGCGGTGCGCCAGGCCATCGTGGACGAACTGGGCGTGCAGACCACGCTCTCGACCACGGGCGGCACCAGCGATGGGCGCTTCATCGCGCAGGTGTGCCAGCAGGTCATCGAGTTCGGCCCACCCAACGCCACCATCCACAAGATCGACGAACACGTGGCCGTGGCCGACATCGAACCCGTGAAGAACGTCTACCGGCGCACGCTGGAAAACCTGTCGCGGCAGGCCCGGGCCACCGGATGAGGTGGTGGTGAAGCTCGCCGACCTGCTCGACCAGTCCTGCCGGCGCCTCGAAGCGGCACCACTGGCTTACGGCCATGGCACCACCAACGCCCGCGACGAAGCGGCCTGGCTGGTGTTGTGGCAACTCGGCCTGCCGCTGGACAGCGACGTGGAGGCCCTCGCCCGCCGGCCCGTCACGGCCGAAGAACAGGCGGCCGTGGAGGCACTCATCGCGCGCCGCATTCACAGCCGCGAACCCGCCGCGTACCTGACGCGCGAAGCCTGGCTGCAAGGCATTCCGTTCTATGTGGACGAGCGCACCATCGTGCCACGCAGCTTCATCGCCGAATTGCTGGCCGATGGCTCGATCGACCCCTGGCTCGACGACACCAGCCGCGACGTGCTGGACCTGTGCACCGGCAACGGCAGCCTGGCCGTGCTGGCGGCCATGGCCTATCCCGACGTGCAGCTGACCGGCGCCGACATCTCCGCCGACGCGCTGGCCGTGGCCCGCATCAACGTGGAACGCCACGGCTTGCAGGACCGCGTCACGCTGGTCGAGTCCGACGGCCTGGCCGCGTGCCCCGGCCCCTGGGACCTGATCCTGTGCAATCCGCCGTACGTGAACGCGCAGAGCATGGCCGCGCTGCCGCCCGAGTACCGGGCCGAGCCCGGCCTGGCGCTGGACGGTGGCAGCGATGGCATGGACTTCGTCCGCGCCTTGCTGCGCGACGCGCCGGCCCGCCTCCATCCCCACGGCGTGCTCGTGCTCGAGATCGGCAACGAGCGCGAACACTTCGAGACCGCCTTCCCTGCCCTGGAGGCCATCTGGCTGGCCACCAGCGCCGGCGACGATCAAGTCCTCCTGCTCACCCACGAATCACTCCTGGCACTGCCGCTTTCGCAGGCGCCCTCCCCATGATCACCCTGAAAAATCTGGTCCTTCGCCGCGGGGCGAAGGTGCTGCTCGATGGCGCTTCCTGCACCATCAACCCTGGCGAAAAAGTCGGTCTGGTCGGCCGCAACGGCGCGGGCAAGTCCAGCCTGTTCGGCCTGCTCAACCACACCCTGCACGAGGACAAGGGCGACTTCTACGTGCCACCGCAATGGCGCATGGCGCAGGTCGCGCAGGACATGCCCGAGACCGACATGCCGGCCACGCAATTCGTCATCGAAGGCGACGTGACCCTGCTGCAGGCGCGCCAGGAAGTCAGCGCCGCCGAGGACAGCGGCGACGGCGAACGCATGGCCCACGCCTACATGGCCCTGCACGACGCCGGCGAGCACGACGCCGCCGCGCGCGCGCAGGCCCTCATCCTGGGCCTGGGCTTCCGCACCGACGAGCTGGAACGCCCGGTCGACAGCTTCTCGGGCGGCTGGCGCATGCGCCTGCAACTGGCGCGCGCGCTCATGTGCCCGAGCGACCTGCTGCTGCTCGACGAGCCCACCAACCACCTGGACCTGGACGCCCTGGTCTGGCTGGAGGCCTGGCTCAAGCGCTACGAAGGCACCATGCTCGTGATCAGCCACGACCGTGAGTTCCTCGATGCCGTCACGGACGTCACCATCCACATCCACGCCGCCCAGCTCACCCGCTACGGCGGCAACTACAGCCGCTTCGAGGACATGCGCGCCGAGCAGATGGCGCTGCAGCAATCGGCCTACGCGCGCCAGCAGGACAAGATGGCGCACCTGCAGAAGTTCATCGACCGCTTCAAGGCCAAGGCCAGCAAGGCCAAGCAGGCGCAGAGCCGTGTGAAGGCGCTGGAGCGCATGGAGAAGATCGGCCCGGTGCTGGCCGATGCGGAGTTCAGTTTCGAGTTCGCCGAGCCGCAGAACCTGCCCAACCCCATGCTCGCCATGGCCGACGCCAGTTTCGGCTACCCGCCGCCCGACGAAGGCAGCGAGCCCACCGTCATCGTGCGCCACATCAGCCGCTCGGTGCTGGCCGGCCAGCGCATCGGCATCCTGGGCGCCAACGGCCAGGGCAAGTCCACCGTCGTCAAGACCATCGCGCGCGACCTGCAGCCGCTGGCCGGCCAGATCACCGAAGGCAAGGGACTGAACATCGGCTACTTCGCGCAGCAGGAACTCGACGTGCTGCGCCCGGCCGACACGCCGCTGGAGCACATGATCCGGCTGGTGCGCGAGTGCACCGCCGAAGGCCGCCTGAGCGGCCAGCCCACGCGCGAGCAGGATCTGCGCAGCTTCCTCGGCAACTTCAACTTCACCGGCGATCAGGTGAAGCAGACCGTGGGCAGCATGAGCGGCGGCGAGAAGGCCAGGCTGGTGCTGTGCATGATCGTCTGGCAGCGCCCCAACCTGCTGCTGCTGGACGAACCCACCAACCACCTCGACCTGGCCACGCGCGAAGCCCTGTCCGTCGCCCTCAACGAGTTCGAAGGCACGGTGATGCTGGTCAGCCACGACCGCGCCCTGCTGCGCGCCGTGTGCGACGAGTTCTGGCTGGTCTCCCGTGGCGGCATCGAACCCTTCGACGGCGACCTCGACGACTACCAGCGCTACCTGCTGGACATGGCCAAACAGTCGCGCGAGGCACAACGCCAGGAACAGCGCGAACAGGCCCGCGCACCGGAAGCCGTCCCGCTGCCCGCCGAGCCCGCGCGCACACCCGAGCAGAAGCGCCTGGACGCCCAGCGACGTCAACAGATGGCCGACAAGGCCAAGCCGCTGAAGAAGGAACTGGAGCAGGCGGAAAAACGCATGGCCGCGCTGACGCAGGAGAAAGCCCGCCTGGAGGCCGCCATGAGCCAGCCGCTCAGCCCGGCGGACATCGCGGACGCGGGCAAGCGGCTCAAAGCGGTGAATGAAGAGAACGACCAGCTCGAAGCCCGTTGGCTCGAGCTGCAAGAAGCCATCGACGCCGTCCAGGCCTGACACCCGGGGCGCCCGGGGCCGGCTGTACCGGTTTACTTCGAGGGTGCCTTGGGCTGGCGCACGTAGCCCGCAAAGCTCTCGATCAGGGCATCGATGCCCTTCTCGAAGAGTTCGGCAGGCTGCTGCAGCACGATCTTGCGACCCAGGAACCGGGCACCCGTGCTTGTGCCGCGCGGCAGCGCGTCGATGCGCGAAAGGAAGAACTCGCGGTGCACGCTGGGTGAGAAGAAGTTCAGCTCGGACGCCGCCGCGCCCTGCACGAACAGGATGAGGATGTGGAACGCCCGGGCGGCGTCCGATGCACTCATGCCAGACGAGCGCAGGATGCGTCCGGCCCGATCGAATTGCAGCAGGCCATAGTCGGTTTCTCCCGGCGGTACGTCCTGGAAGAGCCGGTACTTGTTGTGGTTGGCGAGATAGGCGGCAATGCCGCGCCAGCGCGTGAGCATTCGGTAGGTGCAGGTCATGTGCGCCTTCAGGTCCTGCTGCCAGTGGCCGGTCAGCGGTGGAAAGCTCTCCATGCGCTCGCGGTAGGCCAGGTTGATCACCGCGGTCAGGATGTCGTCGTGATTCCCGACGTAGTAGTGCACCAGGCCTGGCGTCACATGGAATTCGCGCGCCAGCCGCGCGATGGTGATCTCGGACAACGACTCATTGAGCGCCAGGCTCGCGGCCTTTGCCACGATGGCCTCGCGCGACAGCGCGGTCTCTCCGCCGGCGCTGCGCTGGGGTCGACCGACGCGGCGCGTGCCGGCAGGCACAGCGGGCGTGCGGCGACGTTCTGATGGTTTGCGGGTGGGCATCCGCGCATTGTGCCGCGCACGACGGCATCAATTGACACACCATCAATTCCTACGGGAAAACCATGAAGAATAAATGGTCTGACCATAATAGACTCAAAATTATCGACCCATCAAATCAAGGAGCAGCATGTCGACCACCCCTGGCGCCACCCGAGGCAAGTACTACGACGAACTGGAGATCGGGGATGTCTTCGTCTCGCCTTCCCGCACCATCACGCGGGCGGACATCGTCAACTTCTCCTGCATGTCGGGCGACTTCAACGCGCCGCACGTGGACGACGTGTTCTGCAGCCAGCAGCCCTACGGCGAGGTGCTGGCGCACGGCTGGATGGTGTTCGGCATCGCCGCCGGCCTGACGTACCAGACCGGGTTCCAGCACGGCCGGGTGGTCGCGATGCTGGGCCTGGACAAGTGGGAGATCTTCCATCCGGTGAAGACGGGCGACACCCTGCACGTCAAGGTCACGATCGTCTCCAAGCGGCCCACCAGCAAGCCGCGCTTCGGCGTCATCCAGTTTGCTCGCGACGTGATCAACCAGCGCGGCGAAGTGGTGCAATCCACGCTCGTGCCCAACCTGTTCCTGCGCAGCCCGGAAGCGATCGAAGCGGCCGCCAAGAGCGCTCCATGAGCCGGTTCCAGGACCAGGTTGCCGTCATCACCGGCGCGTCCGACGGCATCGGCCGGGCCACCGCCCTCACCATGGCCCGTGAAGGCGCTTCGGTGGTGCTGGTGGCGCGCCGCCAGGACAAGCTGCAGGCCGTGGCCGACGAAATCACCGCGGCGGGCGGCCAGGCGATCGTCATCGCGGGCGATGCCACGCAAGCCGGCCTGGCCGAAACGGCGGTGACCAGCGCCGAACGGGCGTGGGGCCGCATCGACATCCTCGTGAACAACGTGGGTGGCGCGACGGTGATCGAGAAGCCCGCGTCCACCATCGACGAACTGAGCCACGCCGACTGGCAGAAGCTCATTTCCTTCAACCTGGACGCGACCTTCCACTTCTGCCACGCGGTGATTCCGGTGATGAAACGCAGGCGCTTCGGCAAGATCGTCAACGTGTCCTCCGTGGCGGGCCGGGGCCTGGGCGTGGTCAGCGGCTGCGCCTACGTGGCGGCCAAGGCGGGCATCATCGGTTTGACAAAGAAGCTCGCCACCGAGGTCGGCCCGTGGAACATCAACGTCAACGCCACCGCCCCTTCGCTGACCGTGACCGACCGCCTGCAGGCCTACTGGCAAGGCATGGACGAGGCGGCGCAGCAGGCCTACCTCGAGAAGATCCCGCTGCGCCGCGTGGGCACGGCGCAAGACCAGGCCAACGTGATCTGCTTCCTCAGTTCCGCGCAATCCAGCTTCCTGACCGGCCTGACGATCGACGTCACCGGCGGCCAGTTCTGAGATCCGCATCTCCCCCATTCCCGGAGCCCGTCATGAATCGAAGAATGCTGGCCACCGCGGTCGCGGCCGTTTCCCTGGCGCTGCTGTCCACCACATCCGCCGCCCAGTCCTACCCGGACCGCGCCATCCGCATCGTGGTGCCCTACCCGCCCGGTGGCACCAGCGACATCATCGTTCGCGCCATGGTGGAGCCGATGCAGAAGCTGCTCGGGCAACCGGTGGTGGTGGACAACCGGGCGGGCGCCAGCGGCGCCGTCGGCACCATCCACGTGGCCCGGTCGGCGCCCGATGGCTATACCTTGCTGCTGCCCAACAACGCCCTGTCATCGGCCCCCTTGGTGCAGTCCGACGCGAGCTACGACCCTATCCGGGATTTCGAACCCGTTTCGCTCGTCGGCGTGGGGCCTGCCCTGCTCATCGTCAATGGCCAGTTGCCCGCCCGGAATGTGCAGGAGTTGATCGACCTGGCGGCCTCACGCCCCGGTGGCCTGGAGTACGCCACGTCGGGTGGCGCCGGTTCATTCGGCCACCTGGTCACCGAACGCTTCAGCAAGGAGGCCAAGGTGCGCATGCTGCACGTGCCCTACAAGGGTGGCGGCCCGGCCACCATGGCCCTGCTGAGCGGGGAGAGCAAGCTCATCATCACCACCCTGAACGACGCCATGCGCGGCTTCATCGCCGACGGGCGCCTGCGCGTGCTGGGATCCACCGCCCCACTGCCGTCCGCCCTCGCCCCCGGCGTGATGCCCATTGCACAGACCCTACCGGGCTTCAAGGCCGAGGTCTGGCACGGCATCGTCGCGCCCAAGGGCACCCCGCCCGCCGTCGTGTCCCGACTGAACGGGGCGCTGCGCCAGGTGCTGGCCCTGCCGGAGATTCAGCAGAAGCTGACGCAGCTCGGCTTCCAGGCCACCAGTTCGACGCCCGAGGCATTCGCCGACATGATCGCCCTCGAACACCGGGTCCAGGCCGACACGGTGCGCGCCGCCCACATCCAGCGCGAATGAGACCGGGGGTCTTCGCCGGCGTGTCATCGACTCGGTGAGGCCCTGGGGGTATCCTGCGTTTTCCGATGCGGCACGCATCTCCATCCCTCACCCAAAGGAAGCCCTTGCCATGATGTCCATCCTCGGAACCCTCTTCATCGGTCTCATTGCCGGCTTCGTTGCCCGGGCCCTCAAACCCGGGGACGACGGCATGGGCTGGATCATGACCGCCATCCTCGGCGTGGCCGGCGCGTTTCTGGCCGGCTACCTCGGCGTGGCGCTGGGCTTCTACCAGCAGGGCGAACCCGTCGGCTTCATCGCTTCGGTGATCGGCGCCATCATCCTGCTGGTCATCTACGGTCTCGTGAAGAAGAAGTGAGCTGCCCGGGCCCGGCAGCCCGGAAGCCAAGCACGCCCTGAAGCCTCAAGGCATCCCAAACCCAAGCGAAAACCTGGGTTTGCGTGATCCAGTTCCTCTTGCGCCGCGTCGCCGGCGTCTGTCCATGCGAGCACAGGCTTATAGTCGGTCACCATTCGTTACAAAGGTGATTTCCATGGATAAAGCCTTCGTGAAGCTGTTGGCGCTGGCGTCTTTCTCGATGCTGGCATCGTGTGGTGGTGATGGTGGCGACCCAACGCCCCCGCCCCCGGCGGCCAGTCCGGCCGGCTTTTACGTCGGCACCTCAGGGGCCGGACCCACGCTGCGCGAAGTCTCCACCCTGATCCTGGACAACGGTCGCGTCTATTCCTTGTATTCCGGCCCCGCCGGCGGCCCGCCCACCGGCATCGCCGGCGCGGTTATCGGCAATGGCGTCACCACCGGCAACACCTTCACGGCATCGCCCACCCGAGACTTCAACTTCGAAGTGCCCTCCGTGACCATCGGATCGCTGTCTGCTTCCTTCACAGAGCGCTCGTCCATCAGCGGCACGGTGAGCGGCGGGGTGCCTGCAGTGACTTTCACGGGCACGTACTCGCCCGCCTATGGAAATACACCCACCCTGGCGGCGGCGGCAGGCACCTACGTCGGCGATGTCGGGTTCAGCGGCGGCAGCGAAGGCGCCACTGCCGTGGTGGCTGCCAACGGCGCGATCACCGCAACCTCCGTGGGTGGCTGCAACCTGTCCGGCACAGCCAGTCTGCACGCCTCCGGCAATGTCTACGACGTCACCATCACGGTCGGTGCGGGATGCGTCTTCCCGGCGGCGACCGTCTTCACGGGCCACGGCTACCTCAACGGCAATGTGCTGCATTCGATCGTGATGAACCCCGGCCTCACGGACGGCCTGATCTTCAGCGGCACCCGATAAAGCGCCTCCCCTCGCCCCACGAACGAAGAAGGGGTCCGACCGTGAGGCCGGACCCCTCTTGCTTTTGGTAGGACGTGGCAGGCTCGAACTGCCGACCAACGGATTAAAAGTCCGCTGCTCTACCAACTGAGCTAACGTCCCATCAAAAAGGGTTCGATTGCCGACAGGCAACCGCTGGAAACGGTGGTGGGGCGTGAGTGACTCGAACACTCGACCTACGGATTAAGAGTCCGCTGCTCTACCAACTGAGCTAACGCCCCCGAAGGGATTTGCGTGAAAACCGACCCGTTCGGGTGTGGCCTCGAGTCTTGTGGACTGCTGCGCGAAGCCTCAAATTATAGCGTCATTGTGGGGGTGCCCTGAAGCACCATCTTCTTTTTTCCCGCGCCAGCGGCCACCGCGTTCATCACGACGCCGGCCGCACAGAAGCCGAACGTGGCCGTGACACTCACCGCCGAGCCATAGCCGTGGCAATTGAGCGTGCCGTCGCCCGCGTCCATCCCGCAACTGGCATCCGGTGGCGAGACGGCTTCCCGGCTGAAGACGCAGGCCACGTCCAGACGGCCCTCGCGCGCGCCGGCGTGGTGTTTGCGCAGGCGGTAGCGAAGCTGGGCCAGCAGCGGGTCGTGCGTGGTCTCCGCCAGATCGGCCACCTCCACCTTGTGTGCCTGGCGCTTGCCACCGGCCGCACCCACGGTGACGAAAGGAATGCGTTGCGCCACCGCCCAGGCGGCCAGCGCGGTCTTGGCCCGCACCTGGTCGCAGGCATCGATGAGCGCTGAAGGCAGTTGGCCCGCCGCGCCATTCAAGCTGTCCAGCAGGCCCGGCCAGTTGTCGGGGGTGACGAAGTCATCGATGACGTCCACGGCACACGCAGGATGGAACTGCGCGATGCGCTCGCGCATGGCTTCGGCCTTGGCCTGGCCCAGGGTGGGTTCCAGCGCATGGATCTGGCGGTTGATGTTGGATTCGGAAATGTGATCCAGGTCGATCAGCGTCAGACGACGCACGCCACTGCGCGCCAGGGCTTCCACGGCCCAGGAGCCCACGCCACCGATGCCGACCACGACCACGTGCGCGTCGAAGATGCGCTGCGATCCCTCCATGCCGTAGAGCCGACGCAGCCCGCCGAAGCGGCGCTCGAAGAGCTCGTGGGTGGTGGGCTCGTCAATCACTCGCGGTCCAGCAACCACATCTGGAAGCGAAAGCCACCCACCGCGCCCAGCATGATGCCGGTGACGGCAATGACGCTGGTCAGGCTCAGCGTGGACAGGCCAGAGAGCCCCTGCCCCACCGTGCAACCCAGCGCCGTGACGCCGCCCACGCCCATGCAGAGGCCCCCCGCCATGTGCAGTGCGGTGTCTTGCGTGGTGCGGAAGCCTTCCCAGCGGAAGCTGCCTTCGATCAGCGAGCAGGCCAGCGAGCCGGCGACCACGCCCACGACGGTGACCACACCGAAAGTCAGCACCTTGGAGGTGTCGCTGAAGAAGATCACCCAGTCCAGCGTGTAGGCCATGGGCGCGGTGAAGGTGAGCGACTCCATGCGACCGGTGTTGGTGGCGAGGTACACCGCCTCCAATGTCTCCGGGTGCTCGGGCACGAAACCGAGATGGCCGCTGACCCACCACATGGCCACGATCACGAGGCCGATGCCCAGGCCGGCGAGCAGGTTGTTGAAGGTGCGAAAGCCGGCGCCGGCCAGCGCCCAGATCACCAGCGCGCCTCCCACGATCAGGGCCGCCACCAGGCCGGTGATGGCCGGGTCGAGCCCGAGGCCATTGGAGAACCACGAAGGGATGGCACCGCCGGCCGGGATCTCGAACGCGACCTGGTCCACCGTGTTGACCCTCAACACCGCCATGACGCCACGCAGCGTGGCGAACGCGGCAAAGCCCATGACGAAGAACACAACCAGCGACTTGAGGCTGCCGGCGCCGATGCGCACCAGCGTCTTGCTGCCGCAACCCGAGGCCAGCACCATGCCGAAGCCGAACAGGGCACCACCCACCAGCGCGGAAAGCCAGATGATGCGACCCGAGGTGTAGATGGATTTGCCGGCGTCGATCCAGCCGAGCCAGGCCATGCCGTAGAAGCCGATCATGGCCACACCCACCGCCATGCCCCACATGCGCATGCGGGTCCAGTCGCCCATGTTCACGATGTCGCTGACAGCACCCATGGTGCAGAAGTGGGTGCGCTGGGCAATGAAGCCAAAGACGAAGGCCACGGCGAAGGCGGCCCAGAGCACCAGGGTCAGCAGCTTGGGGAGGTCGGCAATTTCCATGGCCGCCATTGTAGGTGGCGCCCCTCAGCCGCATGCCCGCGAGGGCATGGGCAGGCCCTCAGCGCAAGCGGGCGATTCGATCGCGCGCGGCGGCGGCGGCTTCGGAGCTCGGGTAGGTCTTGGCCAGATCCTCGAGCGTCTTGCGGGCCCCTTTCGGGTCCTTCAGCTCGAACTGGCTGTTCGCCATGGCCAGCATGGCTTCGGGCGTGCGCATGTGGTCCGGGTAGCCCGTCACCAGCCGGCGGTGGCTCTCGACCGATTCCTTGTAGGCCCGGCTGGCGTACTGGGCATTGCCCTGCCAGTACAGCACCGATGGCGTGTAGCCACTGGAAGGGTAGCGCTGCAGGAACCCGGCATAGGCCGCCGAAGCCGGACCGAAGTCGGACTTGCGCAGGAGGTCCATGGCGGCATCGAAGTCGCGCTTCTCGTTGGGCGCGGCATTGAAGGTCTGGCCGTCGTGCTCCACGCGCAGTGGCTCCACGCGGCGAAGGCGCTCGTCCACCCCGGCCTGCACGTCCTTCTGCAGGCGCTGCAATTCCGAGACCTCACGCGCCAGCTGCTCGTTCTGCCCGCGCAGGCGGGCGAGTTCGGCGCGCAACTGCTCGATCTGGTTGGACAGTTCAAGCAGGCTGCGCCGCGCGGCGGCCGCATTCTCCTTGGCTTCGGCGTTCGCCGCTGCGGTGTCGGCCTGGTTCTTCTCGACCTTCTGCCGCAGTTCGATGATCGCCCTGCGCGCTTCGTCGTCCCCGAAGATCGCGTGGGCCTGCAGCGGCCAGACGGCCGCCACGGCGAGGGTGCACAAGCCCAGCAGCCCGGGCGCGGCGCGCAGGGGGGTGAACATCTTGCTCAGCGGTACGTGAGTTCAACGCGGCGGTTCTTGGCGAAAGCCGCTTCGTCGAAGCCCGTCTGGGCAGGCTTTTCCTCACCGAAGCTCACCGCTTCCAGCTGCGATTCGCTCACGCCCAGCAAGGTGAGTGCACGGCGCACCGCTTCTGCACGCTTCTGGCCCAGGGCCAGGTTGTATTCGCGGCCGCCGCGCTCGTCGGTGTGCCCTTCGAGGTTCACGCGCCGGGTGCGGTTGGCGTTGAGGTAACGCGCATTCGCTTCCAGCGTGGCGGCGAATTCGGCCTTCACCTCGAAGCTGTCGTAGTCGAAATACACCACGCGGGTCAGGGCGTTGGGCTGGTCGGCATTGGAACCACCCACCGAAACGCCGGACACGCCACGCGGATCCACCGCACCACCCTGGCCACCGGCGCCAGCGCCTCCCGCGCCCGTGGCGGTGCCTGCGCGGTCTTCCACCGGCACGTTGTCGAGCTTGACGCCGGAGCTGCAAGCGGCCAGCACCGCCACCAGGCCCAGGCCGGCGATCACGCGCAGCCAGCGTTGGGCCAGTCGGTCACGGGGGGCAAGTGGGGCAGATGTCTGAGTGTTGAGCATGGAATTTCCTCTGGATCGAACGGATGAAAAAATGGGTTGACTAGGCAGGATTCGGGCCGGCTGGCGAGGGTCAACTCAGCGCAGGAACGGGCCCCACTCCGGCTCACGGATGTCGCCTTGCGAGCCCGCCAGGCGGGTCTTGATGCGGCCATCGACGGTGGTGGTCATGAGCGCCTCCTGCCCACGATCGCGCGTGGCGTAGATGATCATGCGGCTGTTGGCGGCAAAGCTCGGGCTCTCGTCGGCGTTGGATTCGCTCAGCGCCGTGACCGTGCCGCTGGCCAGCTCCATCACATGCAGGCGGAAACCACCACCAATGCGCGAGATGAAGGCAAGCCAGCGCCCGTCCGGGCTGGGGGCCGGCGAGATGTTGTAGTTGCCGTTGAAGGTGATGCGCTGCGCGTTGCCGCCCTGCGCGCTCATGCGGTAGATCTGTGGTGAACCACCGCGGTCGCTCACGAAATAGATGTTGTTGCCATCGGGGCTGAACACCGGCTCGGTGTCGATGCTCGCGGTCTGGCTCAGCCGGCGCGGCTCACCGCCGGCGGCATCCATGGCGTAGATCTGGGTGTTGCCCGACAGGGACAGCGTGGCCACCACGGACCGGCCGTCCGGCGACCACGACGGTGCGCTGTTCGAACCCTTGAAGTTGGCCAGCAGGCGGCGCTTGCCGGAGGCGACGTCGTGCGCGTAGATGACGGGCTTGCGCGCCTCGAAAGACACGTAGGCCAGTTGGGCGCCGCCCGGCGCCCAACTGGGCGAGATGATGGGTTCGGGGCTGGTGAGCGCGGCGCGGGCGTTTTCGCCATCGGCATCCGCCACCCACAGGTTGTAGCGTGGGCCGGCCTTGGTCACGTACGCAATGCGGGTGGAGAAGACCCCCTTCACGCCGGTGATCTTCTCGAAGATGTAGTCGGCCACGCGGTGCGCGGCCAGGCGCAGGTCGGGCGCGCCAACGGGATAACTCAAGCCACCGAGGTCCTGCCCGCGCACCACGTCCCAGAGGCGGAAGCGCACGTCGAAACGGCCATCGGCCAGCCGGGTAACGCTGCCGGTCAGCAGCGAGTCGGCACCCCGTTCGCGCCACGGTCCGAGGTCGGGACGAGAGGTTTCATCCAGGCCGGCGCTGACAGGCTCGACGAAGCGGAACTGGCCGCTGCGCTCGAGGTCGGCGCGAACGATGGCCGCGATGTTTTCAGTGGCGGCGTCGTTGCCGCGGAAGGCAACGGCAGAGATCGGGTATTGCGTCAGGCCGACGCCGGAGACCTCGACACGGAACTGGGCGCGGGCCTCGGTCAGCGGCCAGCTGAGCAGCGGCAGGGCAGAAACCAGGCCGAGCACGCGTCGTCTTGGAAGGGGGGCCAGCATTTCGGTTGGGGTCAAATCCAGCATCCTGTGTGTGTCGCTTTTTCCTGGGTGGCGGCTCGGCTCGGGTTGCCAAATCCAACCGGCTGATAATAACGGAGGGTTAACCCCCTACCGTGACAAGATGTGAGCACGGCCAAGGGTTTGGCCGTGGCTGCTTGATCCCGACCGACCCGCAATGTTCCGCAGAATCCTGCGAATTCCCGAATCGACCCTTTCTTGAACGACGCCAACACCCCGCACAAGCCTCTGGAGGGCACGCTGTCGCAGCGCTTGATGCGCCTGTGGCCCTATTTCCGCTCCGCCAAGGCCGGCATCGTGCTGGCGGCCGTGAGCACCTTGGTGGGCGCACTGACGGAGCCGATGATTCCCATCCTGCTCAAGGCCCTTCTCGATGAAGGTTTCACCCAGGGCAACATCCCCCTTTGGTCCGTGCCGGTGGCTCTCATGGGCCTGTTCGGCATCCGTGGCATGGCCACTTTCGTGGCGCAGTACTCTCTCTCGTACACCGCCAGCCTCGGGCTTCTGAACCTGAGGCGGGCCATGTTCGCCAAGCTCAACGACGCGCAGATGACGCTGTTTTCGCGCCAGAGCGCGAGCAAGCTCTCCAACACGCTGGTCTACGAGGTGCAGAACGGCTCGCAGATGCTGGTCTCGGCCATCCTCACACTCACCAAGGACAGCCTGACCGTGGTGGCGCTGCTGGGCTACCTGTTCTACCTGAACTGGGGACTCACGTTGATCGTGCTCGCGGTGTTTCCGGCCCTCATCTTCATGATGCGCGTGCTCTCGCGCCGGCTCTACCAGCTCACGCGCGACAACCAGCACGCCACCGACGAACTGGCTTACGTGGTGGAAGAGAACGCCCTCGCCCACCGCATGGTGCGCCTGCACGGCGCGCAGCGGCGCCAGTCCGAACGCTTCGGTGTGCTCAGCATGGCGCTGCGGCGCCTGGCCCTCAAGTCCACCGTGGCCATGGCCGCCATGACGCCACTGACCCAGTTGCTGGCCTCGGCCGCGCTGTCGGCGGTGATCACCGTGGCCCTGTGGCAAAGCAGCTCCAGCGGTGTGACGGTGGGCAACTTCGTCGCCTTCGTCACCGCCATGCTGATGCT
>VFQQ010003468.1_pt1 | contig 15222 bp, 13 predicted proteins | sample 3512341 | NCBI WGS metagenome assembly VFQQ01 (sample SAMN10412373, study PRJNA504923) | tailings metagenome | isolation source: Relicate 2 Philex TSF1 revegetated site | place: Philippines: Tuba, Benguet | collected 2017-08-29 | reverse complement strand
CGAGATAGCGAGGCTCGAAACCGCCTATCAGGAACGCGGCGCGCTCATCGATCAGAAGCGTCTCTACGGCAACCTTCTCTCGTCGATGCCGCTCTGCTTCAACCTCTTCGCCCCGCTCGCGAAAGATTCCAATCTTGCTGTCCACATGCTGCGGGCGCTCCTTCCCGGCATCGATCTTGCGGTCCTTCGCCATGTCTGGTTCGAGCATAGCCCAGGGCGGCGGGATCCAACGTTGAGCGGCGACCGAAGCGCGTTCGACGTCGCGTTCATCTATGAACGAAGCGACGGCGGCCGCGGCCTCATCGGGATCGAAGTCAAATATAGCGAGTCCGGCACCGAACCCGAACCGCCCGAGCTCAATGCGCGCTATGAAGAGCTTGCGCCGGCCTCGGGACTCTACAACGACCCCAGCCACGCTGCGCTCCGGGTCAATCCGTTCCAGCAGCTGTTTCGCGAGCATCTGCTCGCGCAAGCCGCCGTCCTGCGCGGTGACTATGCCGAAGCCTGGTTCGTCCAGGTCGCGCCGCGGCACAATCACCTCGTGCAAAACTCTGCGCGGCTCTATTCCGCCTTTCTCGCGAAGCCGACCGCCGCACAGGTTCCGTTCGTCAACATCGAGCTCGAGCAAGTCATCGACGCTTTCGGATGGGCGGGCGACCATGAACATGCTGCCGCCTTGTGGGCCCGCTACTGCGATTGGTGGGCGGTCGACGAGGTGATCCGTGCGGCCGTCAAGGCGCAGTCCGAGGACTGGCAGGAAAACATCGTTCCCAAATCCGCGCCGGGTTCCAATGTCGAAGACAAGGCGGCCTGAATTGGGCGAGCACGACCGGCCTGCCTTCTTGCCGGAAAAGGCATATTTGGAGCTACTCGCCAACGGCCACCGCACCGCCGGCGGCGATACCATTGACCCGCAGCCGGCGCTCAAACTCTTCACCCCCGACGCCGGCGCCACTTGGCTTCTCACCGAAATCGATCCCGATGACGAAGATCTTGCCTTCGGCCTTTGTGATCTAGGCCTCGGCTCGCCGGAGCTCGGGTGGGTGCGCCTCAGCGAACTGGAGACAGTACGTGGTCGCCTCGGGCTTCCGATCGAACGCGACGAGCATTTCAGAGCGTCAAAGTCTTTGTCGGCCTATGCGGCAGATGCGCGATCTGCCGGCCGCATCAGGGTTTAAGCAGATCAGCCGGCGATACACCAAGCGGCTGCGAAAGCTCCCACAGGGTCACCACAGTGGGATTGCGTCGACCGCGTTCGAGACCGCTGATATACTGCTGCGAAAGGCCGCTGGCCTCTGCCAGCTGCTCCTGCGTCAAGCCGGACGCGCCGCGAGCGCGCCGAACATTCTCCCCGACCAGAACTCGCATATCCATGCACCATGGATCGCGAATATGGCTGGTCGAGTTTATCAACTATAGTATGTTAATTGCAGGACCGGAGAAGGGGGGATGATGACAGATAAGATAGACGCGCTGGAGCGCTTGGTTCGTCTGCACGCGGACGGCCACATGACCGACGACGAATTTCTTACTGAAAAGGCCAAGCTTCTTGGCGATGCTCCTGCTGCCGATAGTGACAGCCAAGCCACCACCAGCAGTTCCCGCCCGCGTCCCTGGATCTGGGTGATCGCAATCGCTCTTCTCGCTGCGATCGGGTTGGCCGCCTGGGCCCTCCAGTCGGGAAGCGCGACGCCAGCCGATGCGAACGGTGGGAGCGAAGCCACTGAGATGGTGGCCGGCGGCGATGGCTGGGTCTTTGCTGAAACCACAGATCCGATGACCGATGAGACTGTCAGTTCAGCGTCGAAAAACATCGAGGCCGACGGCTTTGTGATCGAGGCAGAGATAGCGTGCCGCACGCCATCGGGTGCGGTCCATTACACGTTCAATGCCTATGATCGTGACCGCAATCCGGCCGAGGCGACGAGCGCTTATTATAACGCTAATCTCGGCACCTATCACTCGGCGCTCGTCCGGATCGATGACGGGGAAGCTCATCCCATGCGTGCGTTCAACCCTGGCTATTCGAACCAGTTTCATTTCGACCAGTCACCGGAAACTCGGAATATGGAAGGCATCCTCGGCAATTCGCGTGACGAATTTGCCAAAGGCCGACGCCTAACGATCAAGCTCGATCTCAAGCAGGGCACCCCGCTGATTCAGATCGATCAGACCGAAGCTTCTATCTCTCGCGTGCTGTCGGCCTGCGCCGGTGCGATCCAAGACGACGTGGCTGCGGTCGCACGTGAGGCAGCTCGCCCGCCAAAGGTTTTCGAATTTGTCATCCGAACCGATGATCCGAAGATGAAGATTGAGGATGCTGGAGAGCGCGATCCAGGCGAAGCGCAACTTATCTGCGTTGGCGACAGCATCGCTATCAAGAACCTTTCACCTGGTTCTGTGTCGCTCATTCGTTGGACCTTCGGTCAAGACGGAACGGAAGAACTCGGAATTCTCGCAGCTGGCGGCTCACGACAGGTGGCAGCGAACTTCGAGGGCACTTTTCTCATCGAAAGTTACGAGGGTGTCGCCACGCAATACCATTACAAGGTGCAAAAATGCGGGCAGAACGGCCGGCCGTGAGCGCCGTTAATCTTGCACGCGATCGTCGGATCAAAATGCGACAGCCAAATTTGGGGCCTTCGAACGCGGCCAAATTGCTGTACATTGACCAATGCGACCCGAATGGACCTAGTCCATTTCTCTATGGGCGGCCTTCACTGGCCGCCCATTTTGTTATTGGTCCCGGTCGACCCGTCCTTCGCGCAGCTCCAACGACGCGGCGACTCCGAAATGATCGCTGATCCGTCGTCGGCCATTCTCGTTTGAAATCGAAAGAATGTCAGTGGCTGCAAGGCCAGAGCCGACGGCAATATGATCGATGGCCGCCTTGCCGACTGGCTCAAGGATCCCGTCGGTGACGATTGTCAGGTCAGCCATCGCGGTCGCCAGCTTCTTGCGAAGCTCGCGGGGAACCCATGAACTTGGGACGCGCTGATTGAAGTCGCCCACAACTAGGCTGGTGGCGGGCAAGCCCTCCGTCACCGCCGGCAAGGCCTCGAGATAGTCGCGGTGTAGCTCCCACATTTTTCGGTCACCGGTGCCGTGGCGGACGTTTGACATATGATAGGGAATGACAATTCCGACGACGTCAACCTTCCCGATCGGCGACTGCGTGACGCCGCGGATAAACCGTCCTGGCGGCAGAGCGCCCGATCCCACCTTATCGATCCCGTGCCAAGGCGTGCGAGACCATAAGAGAACTTCGCGGCGCGTCCCATAAGTTGGCCCGCCCCAATCCTCCGAACCGCAAATTGAATAGCCGCCCCACTCGGCGAGGAAGTCGAAATGGGTTTCGGTGAGGCACACGATGTCGGGAGATAGCGCGTGAAGTCGCTCACGGATGACGGCCGCGTCCGGGGACCGCGTTTCGCGCCATTCGGTGTTCCATGTCGCTATCCGCATTATAGGTCCCCGTTGCATCGTCTCATGTCCTAAACGGCCGCCTCTTCATTTTCATCATCATCGAGATCGCCGCCAATAAACTCGATCAGCGCCGGCATCTCCGGGCTCTCTAGGGTTTCGACTTCACGAAGCTTGCGTTCGACAGCACGCGTCCGTTTGCCCGCCTCGTCAACTGTCCGCTTGGCCGTGTCGAGCTGCTTGCCAAGCTTTTCCCAGACCTGACCATATTTCATGAATTCGGTCTTGGCTGCGCCCAGCACCTGCCAGACTTCGCTCGAGCGCTTTTCGATCGCCAGGGTCCTGAAGCCCATCTGCAGACTCGACAGAAGCGCGGTCAGCGTTGTTGGGCCCTGGATCATGATCCGATGCTTGCTCTGAAGGTCGCGTGCGAGCCCCGGCCGGCGAATGACCTCCGCAAACAGCCCCTCGGTCGGCAAATACATGATGGCAAAGTCCGTCGAGTGGGGCGGATGCACATATTTCTCGCTGATGACCTTGGCCTGAAGGCGGACCGCGCGCTCCAACGCCGAGGCTGCCTTTTCAACCTCATCGGCCTGGCCCGCATCCTGCGCTTGGAGCAAACGGTCATAATCTTCGTGCGGGAACTTAGCGTCGATCGGAAGCCAAAGCGGCTGATCGGCTGCCATGCGGCCAGGCAACTTCACAGCGAACTCTACAACCTCGCCGCTGTCGGACCGGATCCGAACATTGGACTCAAACTGGTCGCGGGTTAGCATATCCTCTAGCAACATTCCGAGCTGCACTTCGCCCCAGCCGCCGCGCGACTTTACATTGCTGAGAACACGCTTGAGGTCGCCAACGCCGGTCGCGAGCGTCTGCATTTCGCCCAGGCCCTTGTGCACCTGTTCGAGCCGATCGCTGACGAGCTGGAAAGATTCGCCGAGGCGCTTCTCCAAGGTCCCCTGAAGTTTTTCGTCGACGGTCGCGCGCATGGCTTCCAGTTTTTCGCCATTATCCTTTTGCATGCGATCGAGCGCGCCCGAGACTGTCTCGCGCATCTTCTCCTGCGATGCCGCATTGCTCTCGGTCAGCTGCCCGACCTTTGCTGCAACGGCGTCGAGGCCTTCCTTCTGGGCTTCCGCCGCCTTGCCCTGCGCCGCCAACAGGCGATCGGAGAGCTGTACGACCGCTTCATTCGTTTCCTGGAGTCGCGCGGTTTGCGTTTGCGCGAAGGAGTCAGCGTTGCGCTGAACCGCCTCCTCAAGCTTCGCCCGTCCGTCAGCGGCTTCTTGCCGCATGCCGACAAGCTGCTCGCCCTGCGCCTTGCTGAACTCGCCGAGGCGATTGTCGAAACTGTCAAAGCGCGTCTCGAGCATCTGGCTCTGCCCCGACACCGCGCCCCTCAGATCCTCGCGCGAAATTCGGGCCTCATCGCGAAACGCCGCACCCAAATCGCCGGCGATCCGCTCGAGCGCCGCCAGGCGGTTCGTGAGCTCGTCAGGAATAGCCGCGGGCCGACCCGACTTGGCGAGCGCCAGCGCGGACATCACGGCAATGGCCAGAAGCAGCAAAAAGGCTGCGGCAGCAATGACAGTTTCCATAGACGGATCCTCCTGAAGATCGGCGAGCCCAGATCAGTCCTCGCGCACGGTCGTGCGAGGACTGGCTTTGCCATGTTTGTCTGTCACGAAGCGCCCCGAGATAGCGCTACGATAGCGTCCCCCGGTCGACCCGGAAGGGCCAGCAGCTTCTTTGACGGTCGTTCGCGGATGGGACTTGCCATAGCCGGCACTGACATAGCGGCCGGTGCTGGCACTTCGATAGCTTCCGCCAGATTTCTTGGACATTTGTCGTCTCCTTGGTTCGAACCGATTCGCCGGATCGAGGAAAGATTGCCAAGAGAGGGCGACAAAATCTGTCATCCAACCCATCGCCGATCAGAAGGCGCAAATTTGGCACTGTATGACGTGAATCAGTTCCCGGACCATTCGGGAGCATCGTCATGTCGCAAGCCCTGTTCGATCGTATCACGGCGCAGATTGTCGAGCAGATGGAAGCGGGTGCCACCGCATTCTCCCTGCCTTGGCACAAGAGCGGCGGGGAGCTCAGCGCGCCGCGCAATGCCGTCAGCGAGCAAAGCTATCGCGGCGGAAATGTCATCAGCCTGTGGGCTTCAGCCTTTGCCGCGGACTATGAAGTCGGCATTTGGGCGACCTATCGCCAATGGACCGCGCTCGGTGCCCAGGTTCGCAAGGGTGAGCGCGGCACGCCGGTCATCTTCTGGCAGCAAAGCGCGAACGCTCCCACAGAGGCTGGCGGCGACGAGCCTGGACCTCCGCGGCTCGTTGCGCGCTGCTATACCGTGTTCAACGCCGCCCAGGTCGATGGCTATGAACCGCCCGTCATTCCCATCCTCCCACCCAGCGCGCGAGTTCAGAAGGCCGATGAGATATTTTCAGCCAAAGGCGCCGAGATCCTGCATGGCGGTGACCGAGCCTATTATTCGCCAGGCCAGGATAAGATCCAGCTGCCGGCCTTCGAGCAGTTCAAATCGGCCGAGAGCTATTATGCCGTGCTGGCGCACGAGCTCGTTCATTGGACGGGTGCAAAGCATCGTCTCGATCGCGACATGTCCACGCGGTTTGGCACCGACGCCTATGCGACCGAGGAGCTGGTCGCCGAACTCGGCGCAGCTTTCATCTGTGCGCAGCTCGGCCTCAGCCTTGAACCGCGTCCCGATCACGCCGCATATCTCTCATCCTGGATCGGTGTGCTGCGCGCCAACCCGCGGGCCCTCTTCTCGATTGCCGCCAAGGCGCAGGCCGCAGCAGACTATTTGCTGCAATCTCACTCATAAATATCAATATTCAATTAGCTAAATATCACAATTTTGGCCATTCAACCTTAGCCGATAGCCCATGGTTTTTTGGGGTTTTCCGTCGATTCATGCCATTGCCCCATCAGAGCCTCGCGCTCGGACATGAGAATCTGACGAGCCATTGAATCGGTGACAAGATCAGCGTCGCGATCGAAGACTTTTAGGCGCTTCTGGAGTGCCGCGAACGCCGCGCGACGCGCTTCACAAAGCTCAAGCTCCCAGCCGGTGAACAAATGCGCCCAGGCAGCATCCTGCAGCGCGGAGAAGGCCGGGCCATAGTCCCGACCGGCGCGTGCTTGCGCCGTAAGCGACAGGCTTCGCGAACAGGCATAACGCCTCCCCGGGATCGCGCCGGCGGGTCGCCTTGCGCGAACCGGGGCCTTGAGCTGATCAACGAGCGGCCGGCCGTCAGCCTGTATGGCAGGATCAAGGCCGCGCCAAAGCAATCGCACGAGGTCCCAATGATGCTCGACGCGGCCGGATGTCTTTCGCGACGCCGAGCACGCAAGCCCGCACTGATCCGTTGCCAAGCCGCCTCGTCTGCCCAGCGACGCCAGCTTCGTGTCAAACCAGAGGCGGACGCGTTCTTCGAGGCTATCGGGAAGATGAAAAATGACGAGGTGCCGATCGCCGCCGTCGGCAGGGCGCTCGTGGATCGCAGCATAGTGGAAGCCGGCGGCCTCGCCAGCGCCAGAGGCGAGCCACCGGCCGAAGCTCTGGCCGAGCTCGCGAAGGAAATTTGAGACCGCTGAGGATGACGAGCCCCCCGGCGGTGCGTCAGCGAAGACAAGCTCGATCTTCGCGTTGAAGGTCAATCCATAGCGCTGCATCAGAAAGGTCGAGGCTTCATAGATTTCGGACGCCTGCGCCGCAGACAGATAGTCCGCGCGTCGTTCACTGCCCCCAATCTTGAACGTACGCAGCCTTCGGCGCTGAGACGGAAAGGGCGACGGCACCCTGAGATTTGCGGTCGCTGCCCGCCGCTGCTCAGGATCTAGTTCCATCGCCGCGGACGCAGCCGTCATGCGGTCGTGAAAGCGGGCAATCTGGATTTCGAACTCGGTGTCCCCAAACTCGGCCGGCCAGAACGACCAAAATTCGAGGATCTGATCAAAGAAGCTGAGGAAAGGCACGCCGAGCCATTCGGCCCGCCGGTCGAAAGCGCTGGCAATCGCTTCGACGACGTCTTCGTCTACGAGGCCCTCGATTGGCGACGCCGAACCCGTCGCCCGCGGGCCGACATAGTGAAGCTTCAGATGCTGCAGGATATGCTGGATAATCCGAAGCTTTTCAGGAGCCGGGATAGGGCAGTCACGCACCGCGCGATATTGTCGATCGAGATCGCCGTCACTGGCGCCCCCAAAATAGTCTATCATCGCCGCGAGGCCATCGCGGCCCAATATGCTGCGAACATGGGCTGGAACAACGGGCCTGCCGGCAGCTTCTTCGGCGATCTTTTCGAGCCCTTCGGCGAGCGCGCGGAAGGACGAGCGATAGCGCGCCAAGAGCTCCAGCGCGCCGCCCGAACACGCAAGCCGCTCACCAATCGCGATCCGATTGAGATAGGTCAGCCGCTCATCAATCGACGGCGCCTCAAGCTGAAGCTCGCGGCATCGATCACGCAGGGGCCGCAGCATCTGGCCTTCGTCGATCAGTGAGAAGACGAAGATGTTTGAAGCGCTCGGCTTCTCCAGGACCGCAAGCAAGGCATCTTGCGCCTGCCGCGACTGGCGGTGCGCTTCGTCGAAGAAGATCACTCGCGCCTTCCCGTGCATCGGCGCATAGGACAGTCGCTCGAGGAGATCGTCGAGGTCGGCGCGCTTGCCGTGCGCGCCGCAATTAAACTCGACAAAGTCAGGATTGTATGAGCGTTGCCAAGCGTCACAGCTGTCGCAGGAGCCGCATACGTCTCCCGTCGGTAAGGGGGCACGGCACATGACCGCCTTCGCAAAGATCCTGGCAAGCGTCGTTTTGCCAGTTCCAGTAGGACCCGACAGGATGATGTTGCGGCCGGACGACGCTGGAATGCGTCGGACAAGCTGCTCCACAACCGAACGATGGCCGACGACGTCGCCGAACCGCTGCGGCCGGTATTTTTCACGCCAAGGCTCGCTCGCGCTCAAATCACCTCTCTCATTCCTCCGAAGCGAGCGCCTATGAGTGGACACCCCTCCCGTCTTCTATATGGGCTCTTTGGTCTCCAGGGAGCATAAATCGATGGCAATCGACCAGGGCTTGGGTGCTGATACGGGCGACGTCTCCAGCGAGGAGCTCGAGATCGAGAGCCATGCACGCGAGGCGTTGTCGCACTTGTCGCGGCCGCGCGGCATCGAGGGAGCGGCTGAAGACCTTCCGCAATGGGGTGCGGAAGCCTGCGAGCTGGAATTCTCGGTTCTCGCCGAACAATTCGGCGCTATGATCGACTTAGTCGCCCTGTCCGATCGCGACGAGACTATCCTCGCCAATCTTGCGGCACAGCACGACAAGATACGAGTTGCCGACCTTCGAGCCAGTTTGCAGCGGTGCGTTCTTGTAATCGATGACGAAAGCTGCACGATCAGAAATTCGGCTGGCGGCATCAGCTGCGAAGCTTGGATACCCTTGAAGCTGCGTAGCCCGATCACATTGCCCGTCGCGATCGAGGTCAGATTCGGCCAGCTGAAACAGCTCTTTGTTCCACGCCGCGGTTCCCGGGACAATCGATCGGCCGCCAAACGAGCCGGCCGTTTGCTCAAAGGTCAGACCACCGTTGGGCTTGTCCAAGATTTTGCCGGCGGCGGCTTCTATTTGTCGATCGTGGCGTGTCGCGATCCGGACGCAAATGCTACGTCGCTAAAACTGCCGGCCCGTCTGCTGCCTGCTGATACATTGGACGAGCCGGCCGCGGCAGCCCGTGAGGGGATGATCGGCTCATCGGCGGACCTCGATGCCGCGCTGTCGTGGGCGTCACTTGCCGTCAATCCCACACCGAAGTCTGGGGACGGGAGATGGTTATTCGTCGAACCCCACCAGATTGTCGCAGCACACACCAAACTTGCCGTGCGCGTTTCCAGGGAGGGCGAGCCTTGGGCTCCATTCCCCTTCGCAATCGACGTGGGGCAGTTCAGTCGATTTCGCTCGGTGCTCCGGCGCATCAATCAAGCGAAGCTCCTGGTCGATGCCAACCGCGGTGCTCTCGAAGCCATCGAACAGGAAACCCACACGACTGCCCGCTCAGCCCCGCCGGCGAAATCGCCCTTCCGGTGTAGCTTTTCTACCCAGCAGTTGAAGCCGCCTTTGTTCGGCGGCGCGTTCGACGAGGCGGAGGGAGATCTCTGCGCCAGCGTCGACACCGCTGAACTCGTTAAAGCCCTGCTCAAAATTGCGGCCATCAATGAGCCTGCGCATTCCCTCGATGTTGCAATTTATCGAAACGGCGACGAAGCGACGGCCAGCTTCGATCCAACTCTCGCCGCCGCTTCCGAGATCCTCGCGGGAAAAGAGCAGTGCAGCGCCGCGTACCTCGTCATCGCATCAAAATCTGCTCTATCGAAGGGAGTTTGCGTCCTCCCCCTCATCGATCCGGTGCCGACATGGCTTGACGACGAGTTCGCACCAGCTCGCGTTGACGGCGACACATTTAGGAAAGCAGCACTTCGTCTGCGTGGAGAGGTCGCCTCGATCACATTTCTGAATAACTGCGTCCGCCTCAGCGGGCAGTTTCAGGGAACAGACGTGCGCTTTCTTCTGCCGCACCGGGCGCTGCCCTGATCTTCACGTCCGAGAGGAGCACAGTGCGCACCTGCGCAAGATTTCTCCCCCACCCGTGAAAAAGAACCGACCGCTCGCAGCTATATAGCTCCGTAAGACAATCGGAGAACCTCTATGACCAACCGTGCCCTCATGACGATCAATGAATTTCTCGAATGGTCGCGCCTCGGCCGCACCAAAACCTATGAGCTCATCGGTAGCGGCGAGCTCCCCGCCATCAAGATCGGTCGGCGGACCTACATTCCTTCGCAGGCTGCCCACGACTGGCTCGAGAGCCAGGTAGCCTTCCCAGTCTGATCGGCCGGCTACGGCCGAGCGGCATCACGGCAGGGCCGCAAAGTCCTGCCGCCGGAATGGATGAACCATGTCGGCAAGCGCGGCCGGCGCGAGCACCTCGACGCTCGATCCCCAGGCGTAGAGATGCCAAGCCATTTCAAGGTGACCCGACGCCTGAAAGCGGATCGTCAGCGAGCCGTCCTCTTCCTCAATCGACTCCTGCGAGGGATGGAAGAGGAAGCGGCTCGCGCGATCGGCCGCCTCGGGCGAAAAGCGCCAAACCACCTCGCCAAATTCATCGTCGTTGTGGAAGGACCCAAACGCGCGATTGGCATAGGCGCGAAAATCAAAATCTGTCGGATACTCAAAGCTCGTGCCAAGAACTTTGGCGTTGCTGATATCTTCGACCCGGTAATGCCGATATCGGCCGTCGCGCTTCGACGTGTCGCGGCCCACTAGATAGCGCCTCGCGCCGAGCAGAAGCCCGACCGGCTCGACCGTGCGCCAGCTTGCTGCGGTATCGCCGCGGCTTCGATACTCAAGCTCGAGATGAAATGGACCTTTGAGCGCGTGCGATATCGCCTGGTCGATCTCTTGCTGAGCGGCCGGCTGCGGCCCCGGCCGCGCGGCATAGCCCATCACTTCAAGCATAACCTCTTCATCGACAGCCAGCCTTGCGCCGCTCTCGGGCGGGATCAGCGAGCGCACCTTTCGATCGAGACCCAATAGCTGTTCAGCTTCCGAATTCATGCCAACCCGCCTCAACTCGTCGATCGCCGCCGCCATCGCGACCAATTCATCGGCCGTTGGCGATAGGAGCTGCGACACCGCGCGCGCCGGCAATCGCCAATAATGGCGGCGATCATCATCGATATAATGCTCCGTCGCCGGAAAGGTGATTTGCAAAGCCTCGATCATTCGCTGCGCCGTCCGGCGCACGCCGCCGAACTCCGCCTCGACGTCAGCAAGACACACACCGCGCCGTGACGTCGCCATCATTGCCAGGCGTAAAAGATCGACCGCTTTCGAAAATGACATCCCGCCCCCTTGGGTGACAGTTTTTGTCGCCTGCTTCCTTCATAGCCCAATCTGCGAGCTTTGAAAGGGAGAGCGAGAGATGTTGACCAACCATGCCCAAGTCCGATGCCAGCAGCGCGGGATCCCGCAAGAGGCGGTCGATGCGCTGCTCGCCTACGGCACCACCAAGCGGCATCACGGCGCCGACATCTATTTCCTCGACAAGCGTGGGCGCTCCCGCGTCGAGGCCGCGCTCGGGCGCAATCTCTTTTGCCGCATCGAGAAGGCGCTGAACGCCTACCTCGTCGTTAGCGACAATGGCGGGATCGTGACGGCGGCGCACCGGCTGCAGCGGCTGCGCTTTTGACCTTAGGCGTTGCCAACCTCCTCACTTCAATTCAGATCTTAATCGGGGGAAAGGGCCTGATCCGCTATGCGCCGCTACAATGATAAGCTTCTCCATTCGGCATCGGACCTCAACAGCTTTCTCGGTTGCGCTCACGCCGCTGCGCTCAATCTTCAAAAGCTGAACGCACCCGAAAGCTTGCCCGATCGCGCCGAAGACGACGAAATGGCCGTCTTGGTGCAAGACGCCGGTCATGCCCACGAAGCGCGCTATCTCGATCAGCTTCGCCTATCCGGCGAGGTCGTCGAAATCAGCACAGACGGAACGCTCGAAGCGCGCGCGGCCGCAACCCGGCAGGCCATGGCTGACGGCGCACCTTATATTTATCAGGCCACCTTTCTCGACGGTCCCTGGCACGGCTTTGCTGATTTTCTGAGGCGGGTCGATATCGCTTCAGAGTTCGGCGACCATGGGTATGAAGTCATCGACACCAAGCTCGCGCGCACGCCGAGCCCCAAGCACGTCCTTCAGCTCGCGCTCTACTCGCGGTTCATCGCTCAGGTCCAAGGCAGCGATCCGCACGCGATGCATCTCGTCCTCGGCGATGGAACTGATGCCAGTTTCCGGCGAGTTGAGTTCGACCATGTGCTGGGCGCCGCCGCCGCGCGCTATCTGGACTTCATTGCCAATGGTGCAGAAGGATCAAGGCCCGAGCCTTGTAGCGCCTGTTCACTGTGCGGTTGGCGCGAGGTCTGCGCAGCCCAGTGGGAGCGCGAGGATCATTTGCATCAGGTCGCTGGCATCCAAAGTTCTCAGATCTCCAAGCTGCGCGCCGCGGGCATCGAAACTGTTGCCGCGCTCGGCGCGCTCCCAGCCGATACCAGCATCCCCAAGCTCGCCCCGCGCACATTCGAACGCCTGCGAGCCCAGGCTGCGCTCCAGCTGGCCCGGCGAACCGGCGACCCACAGGTTGAGCTCCTCCCGTTTGAAGCGGGGCGCGGATTCAGCCGAATGCCCGAGCCCAATGCCCATGATCTCTTCTTCGACCTTGAGGGCGATCCGCTATACCCTGACGGGCTCGAATATCTCTGGGGCGTTCACTTCCGCGATGCCGCCGGCGAGACGAGCTTTCGCTATGCCTGGGGTCATGACCGTGAGGCGGAAAAGGCAGCGTTTGAGGAAATGGTCGATTGGTTCACCGACCATGTCGCGCGCCATCCCGATGCCCATATCTATCACTACGCGCCCTATGAGGTGACCGTCCTGCGGCGGCTTTCAACCGCCTTTGCGAGCCGCGAAGCGGCCGTGGACAATCTCTTGCGCGCTGAGAAACTTGTCGATCTCTATTCGATCGCACGCGGCGCGATCCGGACCTCCGAGCCCAATCTCAGTCTCAAGACGCTCGAGATCTTCTTCGCCGACGCGCGCGCGGATGACGTGACCAAAGCCGACCAATCGATCGTCCACTATCATCGCTGGCGCGAAACCGGCGAGCAGGCTCTCCTCGACGGCATCCTCGCCTACAATAAGGTCGATTGTGAGAATACGGCGAAGCTCCGCGATTGGCTCCTCGCGCTGCGGCCGGCAATGCCTTGGTGGACAAAAAGCGCGCCGGAACCCGCGCCTGAGAAATCTGAAGAAGCGGCCGCCCGCGAGGCCCGTCTCGAGCGCCTCAGGCAGGCGATCATGGCCAGCAACGCGCCGATCTCCGATCGCGGCAAGCGCTTGGCATCCCACCTCCTCGATTTTCACACCCGCGCTAAGAAGCCCGAGCAATGGGCGGTCTTTGATCGGTGCGAGCGCGACGATGATGATCTTATCGACGATGGCGAGTGCATCGGCGGCATCTCCCCCGATGGCGCTGAATGGATCACAACCGAGAAGCGCTCCTATGTTGCGAGCTATCTATTCCCCGCCCAGGACATCAAGCTGCGCGAAGGCAGCTCAGTTTTGCACGCACCCTCGGGGCAGCGTCTTGGGACAATCAGCGCTATCGATCGCGAGAATGGGACAGTGTCGGTCAAGCGCGGGGTGAAGTCCGGCGACGAGTTCCCGGAGGACGGTTCGATCATTCCGGGATGGCCGCTCGACACCCTTGTGCTCGAGGAAGCTGTCGAACGCGTGGTCGAATATTGGGCGGTTGGCGATAACGAAGTCACGCGCCGCGGCGGCGGCATGGCCGGCCCCGCCAACCGCTACCAAGCGATTGCGCATTTGCTTGAACGTCGTGCCCCGCAAATCGCAGCCTGGGGCGGCGGCGATCTCGTTGGTAAGGATGAGAGCCTTATTGCGGCCGCGACGGCGCGTGCGCTGGCCCTCGACCATTCCACCCTGTTCATTCAGGGCCCGCCTGGAACAGGCAAGACCCACAGCAGCGCGCATGTCATTCTCGACCTCATCGCAGCGGGCAAGCGCGTTGGGATCTCGTCGAACAGCCACAAGGCGATCAATAATCTTCTCGCCAAGATCGAGGCTGTTGCCGAGGAGACCGGCACGACCTTCTCCGGCGTGAAGAAGGTGACGCGCAACGACCCGGAAACCTACCTCGATGGCGCAATCATCGAGGATGTTGCCGACAATGAGACCGTTGAAGGCGGCGACTATGATTTGATCGGCGGGACCGCCTGGCTCTTTGCGCGCCCGGCCATGGACCAGAGGCTCGACTATCTCTTCGTCGATGAAGCCGGCCAGGTTTCGCTTGGCCATCTTCTCGCAATGGGAGCGGCCGCCAAGAATATCGTCCTCGTCGGCGATCAGATGCAGCTCGGTCAACCCATCCAGGGCGCGCACCCCGGCGAAAGCGGCCTGTCGGCGCTCGACTATCTACTCGAGGGCGCTGCGACGATTGCGCCCGACAAAGGGATCTTGCTTGATACGAGCTGGCGGATGCATCCGGCCATCTGCGACTTCATCTCTGAGGCGGTCTACGATGGACGGCTACAGTCCCATCCTGACTGCGGGCGGCAGACACTCGCAACGGGTGACGGCGGGGCCATTTCGCTGCCATCAAGCGGCATTCGTTTGATAGAAATGGGCCACGAAGGCTGCCGGCAGACCAGTGAGGCCGAGGTCGACACTGCGCGGGCGCTAATCGATCAGCTTCTGGGAACGCCCTTCGTCGATCGAGCAGGGCGAGCGGGAAAGCTCGGTCTTGAGAATATTCTTGTCGTTGCGCCCTTCAATCTGCAGGTCAACGCCCTCAAGGCCAAGCTCCCGGCCGGTTGCCGGATCGGCACCGTCGACAAGTTTCAGGGCCAAGAGGCCGAGGTTGTCATCGTCAGCATGACGACCTCGAGCCCCGATGACCTGCCGCGGCACGTTGATTTCTTCTATTCGAAGAACCGGCTGAATGTGGCCGTCAGCCGGGCCCGCACCTTGGCGATCGTTCTTGCCAATCCGAGACTGCTCGAGCTCGAAGCAACCACAGTCGAGCATCTGAGACTGGTAAACACGCTTGCCTGGCTCCACGCTCGGGCTAACTGAGGCATGCGACTTGCGTTTCAACTGAAGCCATTGTCGGTTGGGGGAA
>VFQQ010003467.1_pt1 | contig 15223 bp, 21 predicted proteins | sample 3512341 | NCBI WGS metagenome assembly VFQQ01 (sample SAMN10412373, study PRJNA504923) | tailings metagenome | isolation source: Relicate 2 Philex TSF1 revegetated site | place: Philippines: Tuba, Benguet | collected 2017-08-29 | reverse complement strand
GCAAAAGAGAGGAATCAAAGAGTGTAGGTTGTCGTGGGCAGGGGCGGCGAGCTTGACATGATGTGGGAGCAGACGGGGCTGCAAAGCCATTAGTCACCTCGGGCGCCTGCGGGGGAGCAAGAGGCAGTGTGTGTTTCGGGCTTGCCAGCACATCAAGCAATCATATGCTGAGCTGTCCCTCACAGCCAGCTGTTCAATCTCTCTCTCCAACATCTCAAAAGGCGCACCAGCCACTTGGGGTTGGCCCCCGCCATCGTCCCCGTCTTGGAGTTGCTGCTCTCGGTGCCCTCAACCAGCTTGGACAGGTTGAAGTCAGCCACCTGCACGGCCCAACGATGCGGGAACTGTGCGTGCGGCAGCCTTGCATGGCAATAATGCATGCACAGGTTTGAAGTTTTGCTGTGCTACACGCACAAGGCGAGTGTAGAGCCATGAACCTCACCTTGCAGCGCCACTGAGAGTCAATCAAGAGGTTAGGGCTCTTTAGGTCTCTATGTATAATTCCGCGCTTGTGGCTGCAAGGAAGAGGGGCATTGCGGCAGCCGAGGAGGCGGCGTGAGCAGGCGGGGAGGCAGGCAGGGCCGGACGGCAGAGCTGGGCAGGCCAACATGCCCTCAAATAAAAGCAAGCCTTGGCAGCATGGACCACAAAACAGCCACTCACAGGTACAGCATGCCCTTCGCCGCATCCAGTGCCTGCATGAGAGCACACGGGGCAACAGAGTACCTAGCTGAAGCCAGCAGCCATCTGGGGCGCAGCCAGCAGACAGCAGGCAACGATCCACATGCAGCAGCAGCATCTAGAGCAAGGCCAGTGCACATTCAACCGGGCAGCATACTGCGTGCCGCTAGGCTGCATGCTGCTAAGCAAGATGGAACAACCCTGAGCTTTCAAAACAACTGACCATGTTGAGGCGGCGCGTCCAGGGCAGCTGGGCCGCCTTGGCGGGCGAGGAGCGCCCCGCCTTGAGCACGTCTGTCAGGCTGCCCTTGCCGCAAAACTGCAGAGGGGAAAGAAGGAGCGGGTCTTTCATGAGTAAACGGGCAATAGATGACTTTTGGACGTCACGCTTGACGGTTCCAGCATGCTCGTGAGCTACAAGCAGCGGTGACAGTGACACATTCCGGCGGACACAAGAGAAGCATGGTCACAAGCTCCCAGCTGCTACCCGCACCTCTGTGATCATTGCGGGCGGGCACCAGGCGGTTAATCGGCAATTCGAGGAAAAAATACCCAGAACAAACCACATTGGACTAAGCGGAAGCGGACCTCTGTGATCATTGCGGGCGGGCAGGAGCAGACGCCCATGAACTGTGACAAGTGACCAGGGCAGGGAGCAAGGGTGGAGAATGTGGCACAGATTCAAAGGGCACCGGAACCAGCTAGCCTGCAGGCATGCGCAGGCACGGTGCAGGCGGCTGTCGGAACCGGCCTGCAACCAAGCCAGTGAGGGTGAATGCGAAACCAGCACCCACCCACCTGCACGATGTTGGGGTGCCGCAGGCTGGCCATCAGCGAACACTCCTGCATAACAACGGGCAGCGAGGGGCGGCTTGACACACCGCGTGCCCGTGCAGGTCGATGAGCGGGGTTGGACAGGGTGCACAGGAGCACGGCACAGCAAAGCAGCACATCGTGGCGCATTGCGTACAGCTCAGCTTGTGCAGGTTGTTGGGCATGCGCTGAGAGAGCTTAACCATAGCGCAGCACAGCGCAGCACAGCATGCCGCAACACAGCGCAGCACAGCAACGGAGCGCAGCACAGCGCAGCGCACCTTGTGCAGGTTGACGAGCACGGGATTAGAGAGGGTGAGCGAGCTGTCGTTCACGTTCTCCAAGTCCAGCAGCACTTTAACTGCCTGCAGGGTGCAAACCAGAGTAGGGCGATTTGCCGCACATCGCAGTCAGGTGGCCTTGACGTTCTGCAAGTCCAGCAGCACCTTGACTTCCTGCAGGGTGCAGCAGTGTGTGATCATAACAACTCATGGTCGAGATAACCACGAGATGGCATTCCCCAGATCCAGCCGTGACTGCTTGGCGGTGCAGTGCACAGCCCCGGTGCCCGGTCTGTCCAGCTGACGTCGGCGGGCGAAATACAGCACGGCCGCAACCGTGGTGATCAGCTCACAAGCCGAGCGCAAGGCTGTGCTGAAAACACGTACGAATAGGAGCAGAGCTCACACACAAGCGGTCCAAACGGCAACCGGTCATAATCTAGCTCACCACCAGCGTCTCATGCCACTTGGCCTTGTAGACCTTGCCAAAGCTGCCCGCGCCGCTGCAGCAACGTGGCAAACAGGCGTGGCAAGACGGCGCTTGAGCTCGAGAGCAGGCTATGATCAGGGGCCTTTGCGGATATCTGGCAAGTTCGTCTTGCAGCCAAGCCAAGCCAAGCCAAGCCAAGCCAATGCACGCAACGCAGCGCAGCAGCAGCTGAGCCCCACAAACCGAAGCCCAGCTCACATGGACTGCTGCAGCGTGAGCTCCGTATATGGCACCTCCCAGGTTCTGCAGCAGGGCCAACACAGAAAGTGTCCCATTGCAACCGTGCAAATATCTCGGTGTGGGGGCAGGCAGGCAGGTGCCACCGTAAGGCGAGGCCAGCAGCTGCAATGCGTCGCTGTGATGGTGGGCAGCACTGCTCTGCGCTGAGGGCCGCGCTGCGTCTGGCAACCTCAGAACAAAGCCACACGTGCGCCAGCAGCCCTGCAAGCGCACCTGATGTTGTCCACCAGCAGGCTGCCACCAGATGACCCAAGCGTGGATGTTCTAGTCGGCGTGGTGATGCTGCCGCCGCTGGGAGACACCGGTCGGTCGCCGCCGGTGCCCCGGCTGCTGTTGTGACCTGCTGCACCAGCAGCGCCGTTGCTGGTGCCGCTGCCAGAGGGTGCAGCACTGCCGCTGCTGCGCCCGCTGCCGCCGCTGCCCTGTTCGGCCCGCTGCTGCTCCGCATGCTGCTGACCCACCTGCTGCTCAACTTGCTGAGCCACCTGCTGCTCAACCTGCTGAGCCACCTGCTGACCCACTTGCTGCGCCTGCTGCACCTGCTGCGCTTGCTGGGCAGCCGCCGGCGGCACTGCGGTCAGGAGGGTGGAGCCTCCCCGGGTCGCCAGCTGGCTGCCAATCCAAGACAGGAGGGGGTCCTGAGACAGCGTGGTGCTCTTGCTGCAGTGGCAGGACGGGGTGGGTGGGAAAGGCAGCGAGCAGTGAGTGAACATCCGGCTTGGCTGGCAGGCACAGCAGCGGCATACGCAGCGGCAGAATGCGGGGCGTGACACCAGACGCAGGCGACAATCAGACACAACAGCGACCCACCTATGCAGCCCATCGCTGCTGGTGGTCGAGTGCAGATCAGGCGATGCTTCGCCGCTGGGCGGCGGCACGGACGGCATGTCGCCCTCGCCGCCTGCAGCCCCCGGCTGAAAGGCAAGCAGGTACGCCGGCAGTCCAGCCGCGCCCTCTACAGCCCGCTGCTGCTGCTGCGCATGCTGCGCATGCTGTGCCGGCAGGGTCGCCAGCGGCGGCGAAGGTGCGCGAGGCTGCGGAGCGGGCGACGGTGAGCGGCTGCGCTGCTGCGCCTGCTGCTGCGCCCGCTGCGTCTGCCCGCCGCCCAGCGCAGCGCCGTTGCCGGTGCCAGGCTGGCGCATCCACCAGCCCGCCTCCCCGAACGCATCGCTAATCATGCTCATCGTGCCAGGAGGGGCAGAGGGAGATGGCTCACTCAACACCTCTGGAGGCTGGCTGGCGGGTGGCGGCAGACTGATTGAGCCGGGGAATGCGGTTCCCCGGCCCGCCCCAGCCATGACCGGCCCGGCTGCCAAGGGCATGGCTACAGCTGGCAGGCGGCCAGCTGGCGAGCGGTCCCGGGCCTGCTGCTGCAGCTGCGGCGTGGCAACCGCCGCTGGCCCGGAGGCGCTGACCGCCATTGGCGGCTCAGGCTGGGGCGTCACCGGCAGGGTGGGTGTGCTGACCCAGCCACTCAGAGGCGGGCTGCCTGCCACCTGCCCATGGCCTGCTGCGCCCTGCCAGCCCAACGGGGGATAAGAAACCGGCTGGTAGGGCGGCTGCCGCGGCTGCTGTGTGGGCCCCAAGCCTGTGCTAGGCGATACGCGACCCACAGGTGTGGCAGGCCCCGGGGAGCCTCGAGGGGAGGGCCGGCCACCCGCAGCCTGCCCTCCGTACTGCCCCCCATACAGCCCGCCGCTGACCCGCTGCACGCTGCTGCTGCTAGCGCCGCTGTGGCTCACCCCGCTGTGCTGCTGGTGGGTGCTGGGCGGTACAAGGCTGTCCAGCTGGCCGCTGTTGGGCCGCGGCCGGCCCGCAGCACGCATCAGGGCGGCGGTTTGGGGGAAGCCGTTGGCGGTCGCCACATCCATCGGCGTCTTGCCCTCTGCGTTCTTTACGTACGGGTCGGCGCCGCTGCACCAGCAGCAGGGTGTGCAGGTTTGCAGCAGGTGATGGGGGGGGGGGGGGATGGCAGCACGAACGGGAAGCAAACAGCCGCTGCAGCAGGGCGGATGGTTGCTCGCTTTGCCAGCTATTTTGCAGAGGACCTCAGAGCTGCCTCCGGCTCCAGCCTGGCCCCTCAGATCACCCCACGGTTCCATTCTGAGACCCTGTGGCATGCACTCCCACACAAACTGCCCCGCACCTCTTAAGAAGCGCCGCCACCGCATGCCCCGTGCCGTGCTGCGCCGCGGCATGCAGCGGCGAGCCGCGCAGCTTGGTCACTGCGTTCACATCGGCGCCCGCCTTCACTAGCGCCTGCAACACAGGGGTTGGACAGCCACGTGTGAGGGAAGCAACTACTGAAGACGCATGTAAGAGATGCCGCAAAGCCGTGCTGACGCATTTTGCCGGTGTCCCTGTTTTCCGCTTTGCCCGGCGCCCTGCGTCAGTTGCCAAGCGGTCGGTGCACAAAACACAGCAAGGATGCAAGGATAGGTAGCACGCTCTCGCGTTGACGCACACAGCCTGGTTGCCCTTCAAGCAACCAAGGTGTTGTTGCAAGCACACAGCGGCAGATGCATCTAAATAGGCCCGCACCTTGATGCACTCTGCTTGGTCTCCCCGTGCCGCAGCGTGCAGCAGCGTGCCGCGGCCGCCCTGGCGGTCGAGCGCACAGGGGTTGCCGCCGCGTGCCAGCCATCGCTCAAGCTGCTTCACCTGGCCTGCGGCACACGAATGAGCAGAGCGGGGCGTTGCATGAGGAGCAGCAGCGGCTTGAAAGGCTGTGCTGCTCAGCAGCAAGGGCACTTGTGGCCAAGAACATGGATACCAAAGTGCGACACGGCTGCAGCAGCGGCGGCGGCGGCATGCCGGCACTCGCCCAGCAGGGCATGGCAGGTACACGTGCCGTTGGACAGCTGGATTACCATACATGAGTCCTTACCGCTGAGGCACAGCAGCCAGGGGTCTTGCTCAGCATCGTCTTTGGAGGCAGAGCAGCCCATCTGCCCGCTGACCTGCCACGGCGCTCAAGGCGCCTGGAGCCTCAGCTGCTGCCGGCCCTCCGGCTGCAGTCAAGTACAGAGCAAATGTGGGGTGAACGGCGGCGCAGGGGGGTGCATCGCGCGTGCAAGCCTGTACAGGGCGCAGGCGGCACGGCACCCAGGAGCAGCGAGCGGCGGCGGCTGGGATGCCGTCAGTGCGGCTGCGTGCCTTCGCGCCGCAAGGAATTTGCGCTGCCGCGGCCATGGCACGCGCGGCCTGGGGCTTTGCAAGCCAACAAAGAGCACGGCTCGGGACTTGGCGCCTGGCTCACCGCTGGGGTCTCTCTCGCTGTTCGATCTTTTAAGGAAGTGTCAGCGCTGCGCTGTTCGCAGCTTGCGGCCGCTGGGGCCGCCGCAGCCGGCTCCTGCCTGGACTCTGGCCGGCCTGGCTGGACTTTGCTGCCCGCTCTCAGCCGTGTGTGCGCAGGTAGGGTGTGGAACGTACCACAGCTGCAATACCGTTTGCAGCCCAGGGGCCCGCCAGCACAGCGGCGGCGAGGGCGCTCAGCGCGCGGGGAGAGCGGCGCATGGCGCCGCCAGCCTGCTCATTGCATGCTTACTGTGGGGGCCTGTGCAGCGCTACCAGGCGCTACCAAAGCGATCGTATATTGTGACAAGGTGCTGGGTGGGTGGGCAGGGAGCTTGGAGAGGGCCTGCTGCCACACGAAATACAACAATTTTTGGGGGCCTGGGGGAGTATCAAACTGGGGGAGAACGCCGGGCCCGCATCACGGCATGCAAACAGTGATGACAGCAGAAGCAAGCGGCACGTGTGAGCACAGAGCGGTGCAGAGTGGTGCGTTGGGTTTATGCGTTATTGCAGGGAGGGATGTTGATTGCCGGCGCAGGGCCGGCGGGGCGGCAAGCATAAAAAAAAAAGAAGGGCAGGCCTGGTGCCAAGGCTAATACGGCCGCAGGCGCCCAGCACAGAAAGGACCGCCAGGCCAGGCCGGGTGCCGGGCTGCTTAGGAGCCGCTGGCAGCGGTTCTAGTGGCGCCGGCGGCCGTGGGAGAGGCCGACACAGTGAAGCTCGAGTTGGCAGTGAGCAGGGGTGCGCCGCCCGGCCCTGTGCCGCCGGCCGCCTTGGAATCGTTGGAGTGCGCCTCCAGCATAGCGCGCACTTCGTGGATCACCTCCTCAAACCCTGGCCGGTCCTCGGGCCGCTGTGCCCAGCACCGCCTGCAGCAGGGTGGGTTGGGTGGAGAAGGGAGGAGGGGAGGTGTGCATGCGTCAGCAAGTGACGGTGCGGGCAGGGCAGGAGGGGAGCTGGCTCCAACTTGTACTGGGATTGGCTTGCGCCCCAAAATGTGCTTGCGCAGGTGGCAGCTAACGACTCTCACTGCAGCAGAGTGCCGTAGGTGTCCAGGCCTTGGAAGCTGGGCGTGTCGTGACTGGAAACGCCAGAAGCAGACGCGATTAGAACAAGTGCTTACCTCATCAGAGCCACGTAGGTGTCCAGGCCTTGGAAGCTGGGCGTGTCGCAGCCGGGGATCTGGTCTCGCGGCGGCACCTCCAGCCGTACGCCGTCCATCAGCTTGCCCACCAGCTGCATGGCATTAAAATTGACGGGAGAGCAGACATTGTTGCCAAGTGATACTGTGGGGCAGGCCAGGGGTGATGGGTTCACAACTGCTTGCCGGGGTGCGGGGTGCCGCACAGCCCACATCTACAGCATGCCACAAGTCAGGAGGCAGAAGCCACACTCACGCTCCAGGGGCCCACGTGCGGCCAAGGCAGCTCCAGAGTGACTGCAGCAGCAGCCAGTGTGCGTGGTGGCAGAGCGTGAGGCGTGGAGCGCAAGACTGAGCAAGGAAGGCATCACAGGTGGCGCCACAGGCGGAGTCCAAACCTAGCAGGTGCATCCCTGGATCACGCCACTCTGAAACCCTTGCAAACAGCAAATGCAAGCCCCCATGCGACTCACGGATCTCCCACATGACCACGCCCTGCAAAGAGCAGCATGGAACGGGAACGAGAGGCTGAGTCAGCCCCAGAAGCAAGGCAAGCGAGCCTCAAACAGCCAGGCACGGCTGGGCATGGAGGCGCTGCCGGGCGCAAGGCACAGGCGTCTGAACACTGGCAACATGCTTGGCTTCCAGACACCAACAGAATGCCTGCGGCAGCTGGGCCCATGGCACTCACCCAGCTGAACACGTCCGAGGCGCGGGTGGCGGCCTCTCCGTTGAGGATCTCGGGCGCCTGTTGAGGGAGCAGAAAGGCAAGAAACCGCCTGTTGTGAGTAGCAGCAAAGGGTTATGCTGGGGGTTGGAGGAACCCGCAGTCGAGGATCTCAGGCGCCTGTTCCGTCGATGCAAGGACCAGAATGGGCTGGCAGTTGGGTGAGGGAAGACCACCAGGCAGCCCTCCAGCAGGCAGGCACACACCAGCCAGCCATGCGAAACCCAGCTGGCCGCCCTCAGCCCCGCTCACCAGCCAGCGCGGGTTCATGTTGGCGATGGTGCTGCGCCCGCTGCCGGTGTCGGTGTCCAGGATCTTGGACAGGTTGAAGTCTGGGAGGAGGCAAACAAAGGAAGACAGCATGAAGCTCAGCAGCTGTGATGAATTCCAGGCACTTCAGCAACATGCAGACGAGCCAGGAAGCAAGGGAAGGCTGGGGCAAGGCGCAAGGGGCACCGTTGGGTGGATGCGGATGGGAGGAGGGCGCTCACAGGGCAACTTGCAATATAGTTGCAGCAGTGCGTACCTGCCACCTTGACCTTCCACGTCGCCTCTACAAGCAGGTTGGGGCTCTTCAAGTCCCTGTGCACAATTCCCTTCTTGTGCCTGCGGGGAGGGTGAGTGATTCAAGCAGGGCATGGTGGGCAGGCATGCACGAGGGAGCAGAGCCACCTTGCATGCTCTGCAACTCAGGTGCCCTGAGCTGCAGGACCGCTGCGGGGCATGTCTGCTGTGGCTCCCAGCACTATTGCCAGCATTTCAAACACCCAGACACAAACAGCTCACAGGTACAGCATGCCCCTGGTTGCATCCAGAGCCTTGTTGAGGCAAACTCGACTTGTAAAAACAGCCACAAAAACCCGAGTATGAAACAACAGCAGCTCACAGGTACAGCATGCCCTTTGTGGCGTCCAGCGCCATGTTCAGGCGGCGCAGCCAGGTCAGGTGCTGCAGCTTGGCGGGCGTGGTCTTGGCGGCTCGCAGAACGTCCGCCAGCGAGCCGCGCGCGCAGTACTCTGCGGCAGGGCAGATGTGGTGATAGGTGAGAGGCAGGCAATGCAGAGAAGAAGAAAGTGCAGCACATCCGCCAGCGTGCCGCGCGCGCAGTACTCTGCGGCGGGAGTGAGAGGCAGCGCTAGGTGAGAGGCAGAGCAATGCAGACGGGAAGACAGCAACAGGGCGTGGAAACAAAAAAAGAGCTGCTGCCGCATGATGTGACCGCCTGCAAACCCAAATGTGTGTGGCCTCAGCCTCAGTGATCATGGCGGGCGGGCGCCGGGTTTGTCGGGCAGCCGAATGAGTATGAAACAACCCACCACAATCCATTGTTCCATGTAAGCTAAAAAACATGCCTCACCCGTGATCATGGCAGGCGGGCAGGTGCTGAAGCCCATGAACTGCGTGATGTGGGGATGTGGGGAGCAGGAGCTAATAGGCAAATACGACACAATCAAATTTGCGCAGCGCTGGCAAGTGAGACACGATCACATCTGCGCAGAGCAGTGGCCGGCACATGCAAGCCTGCATGCGTAGCCGAGCGGGTCCAGCTGACACACCTGCACGATGTTGGGGTGCCGCAGGCTGGCCATCAGCGCGCACTCCTGCAGCAGCAGCACGAGTAAGGGGAACACGCAGGTTGTTGCCGGGCAGAAACCACCACATGTAGGTAAACGAGCACTGGGCCTGGCGGGCAGGTTGGCATGGCGTCCTAACAATCGCGCTGCAAACAGGCGGCCTGCAGGCGCTGGCAATGCAGCGCAGCACAGAGGCGCACAGCGCAGCGCAGCACAGCGCACCTTTTGCAGGTTGAAGAGTATTGGGTTGGAGAGCGTCCACACGGCGTCGGGGCCGGCCGCCTTTTGTGCCTCCTCCAAATCTAGCAGCACCTTCACTGCCACCAGCGTCTCATGGAACTGTGTCAAATGAGAGGAAGCCAAGGGAGCAAGTCGGCTGGTCACGCAGCCAGCTGCAGGCAGCCGCCGCAGCCAGCACACGCACAGGCAGGCATAGCAGCCAGGAAGCAGCCAAGCTGGCACAGCTGGCACACCAGGCACAGCAGCAGGAGACCTCACCTTGGCAGCGTACACCTTGCCGTACGAGCCTGCAGGGGGCAGGAAGCAATGCAAACCTTTTCGTCACACTTATGCGGATTTGAGCAGCATGGCAGCACAGGCCGATGCAGGTGCTGCTCGCGTTTCAGGATGTGCGCGTCATGCAGCTGGGACCTGCTGAATCGCTGAAAACAAGGTTTGCAGCTGATAACAAGGTTCGCACCCTCCCCGATGATCTTCTGCATCTTCAAGTCCTCAAAGCTGACGGTCCAGGGCCTGTAGCAGAAATGAGAAGCATGAAGAGATTGCGGCGGGCCCGACAGGCAAGGCAGTCGGGCACATGCTTGACGGCTTGGGAGGTTGCAGCTGCCGATGTGGGGCGCATGTCTCTCACACAGGTGACCTCCATACACGCCATCAGGTGCATTGCCAGTGCAAGATGCCACCACCAAGTGCGACTCTGCATACAACGAGCAACTTTGCAGGCAAAAAACTACACCCCCACCTTATGTCAACCGCAAAGCTGCCGGCGCTGGAGCGGCGCAGCGTCGTGCTGACTGTGCTTGTGCCGCTGGCCTGCCCTGCCAGTGTACCAGAGGGCTGGGGCCCCAGGGAAGTGGAGGGCTGCGGGCTCAGGCTCTCCTCATGAGTGAAGGCCTGCTGCACCTGCTGCGCATGCTGGGCCCGCTTGGCGCGCTGCGTGCGCTGCGCCATGGCCAGGCTGGCGGCGCCCAGCTGCGGCAGCGAGCCGTTGGCAGGCTGCTCGCTCTGGCAGGGCGGCGGCCGGCTCAGCATGGCTTGCCGCACAAAGTCGAGCAGGGGGTCACTCAGCACCGAACTGCTGCTGCTGCAAGGGGCAGGGAAGCAGAGGCAGGGTCATGAGGAGGATGGGAGAGAAGGGTTGGCCCTGTGCAGCGAGCATGCGCATTCCATAAGCACCAGCCAAACCACCGCCGGCAGCCAGTGCTTCCCACCTGCCAGTCACATGTCAGAGCCCCGGACTGAGGTTTGCATCCCTGACCCCCTCACTGCCCCGCCCACCTGTTGACGCAGATGCTGCTGCTGCCGCTGCCGGCGCTGTTGGTGATGGAGGGGTGCGGCGGCTCGCCACCCTCCGCCGCTCCACCAGAGTAGGAGCGAGAGAGCGGCAGCGAGGGCGGCTGCGATGGCACCGCGCCGCTGCCGCTGCCAAAGTTGTGCAGGGCAGCCTCCTCCGCCGGCCCACTTGCCGCGCCGCCGCCGCTGCCGCCCAGGCTAGCGCTGCCGCCGTTGCCCGGCTGCAGGGAGGCGGGCCCTCGCATCTCAGCACCCGGCTGCCCCTGCTCTGGCCCGCTGTGCTGCCGGCTCAGGCCGCCGCTGCGCCCAGTGGGTGTGACTGCACCGGAGGAGGCACCTGCAGGTGTGACTGAGCCAGGCGTAATGTCTCCCAGGCCGCTAGGGGTGACCAGGCCTGAGGGCAGGCCCGCAAGGCTGCTGCCGCTAGGCGGTGGCGTGCCGCGCCCGCTGCCTGGCGGCGTGCCCCTGCCAGCCGCCGCCGCCGCCAGAGCTGCGTACTGCTGCTCATAATCCCCCGAGCCCCGGGCGCCGGCCGGAACCAGCCCCTCCAGCTGCTGCCGGTGCTCTGCGCTCTCGCTTGTACGTCGCCGCTCAGCCTCCTCTCGGGCCGCCTGCCGCATCAGCCGCTCTCGCTCCTGCTGCTCCACCAGAGCGGCCCGAGACGCCTCTCTTCGATCCTTGGACGTCTGCCGCACCATGGCGGGAGTGGGCAGCTCGGGCACTACGTCTTCGCTGCCCTGCGATAGCGCCGCCGCCCACGGCTGCCCTGCCAGCTGCTGCCCTGCCGGCTGCGGCACCGCCGGCGGCAGCCGCGGCGCCTCCCAGGACGGCCCCGTGCCCAGCTGCCCCATGGGACCCAAAATTGCGGGTGCTGAGCCGGGGGCTCGCTCCATCAGCGGCGGCTGCTTCTGAGCTGAAGCCCACTTGCCCTCTGCATCCGCCTCGCTCAGCTGCTTTTTGACCAGGGCCAGCTTGGCGGCGGCCGCCTGCTGCTGCCGCTGCGAGCGGTCGGCTGCCGGCCCCCGCCGCAGGGGCGTGCCGCCCGAAGCATCGGTTGACTTGCTGTCCACATCCGGTTCTGTGGGTGCGGGCGGAGGCTTTTGGGCCATCATGCGGATCAAATTGGCGGTGGCCGAAAAGCCCTTGAGCTGCGCTACCTCAGCGGCAGTACGCCCCTCGTACTGCCGTTCTGGGCTCGCGCCGCTGCAAAAAAAAGCGGAGCGGGCGGGGTGGGCATGAGTTGCTCGGCACAGCGGGGCTCGGCGCAGCGCTATGGGGATGGGTCCCTTAGCATGGCAGGGAGGGCAGCGTGGGCAGAAGCAGGCGCCGAGCTGCTGATGACAGGCTGCAACTGCAGCTACAGCTGCAAGAGGCGACAGCACTGCAGAGCCACAGTTTACACTGCCATCGCACGTCTGCACTGCCACGCGGGCGCTTCACTCCTTACTTGGCGAGCAGCAGCGTGACGGCGTTTCCCGCGCCGGCGGCCGCAGCGGCGTGCAGCGCCGTGCCCATGCCCTCTACCGCGAGGTCTACATCTGCTCCGCTCTTCAGCAGCAGCTGCACACACAGGAGGAAAGTGCAGAGGGCGGCAGTGTGCAGGGAGCAAATGCAACGCTGAGGCAGGCAAGGCGCGGGCCGCAGCATCCCAGGCTGTGCAAGTGCCCGTCCCAGCATGGCAGGGCACAGGTGTGCAGCAGCTGCTGCTGCGACGCCTGTGCATTACGCAAGTGCACCAGCTGCTTCAACCCAGCGAATGCGTGGTTGCAGGCACACAGCAGGTAGCCCTTGCCGAGCCCCGCGTTACGAACAAACACAACGCCAGGGGTTGTGCACTCACCTTGACGCATTCCGCTTGGTCTGCCGCCGCTGCTGCGTGCAGCAGGCTGCCGCGGCCCTTGACTGGATCAACAGCGTCCACATTGCTGCCGGGAGTGTCCAGCCAGTGGACCAGAGAGCCCAGGGCGCCTGCACATTGGGGCCAGGGCAGGGCAGGACGGCGGCGCAGTCGGCAGGCCAGCGGCGACGAGCTCGGCTGCAGTGCAAAGCCCCGGCGGGGGCGACCACCGGGCTGTTCAGCACGCGCTCTGGTTCTTTGGCCCGATTAGGCGGGAGGGCAGCCGCTGGGGAGCGGCCGGCAGCAGGCCCAGACCGGGGCGCACCTGCTTGGCAGAGCGCCCAGGGGTCGCGGACGTCCTTGCTGGAGACGCAGCCCATGTGTGTCGTCGTCTGAGGGCTGCTCGGGGCCGAGGGGCCGCTCCTCAGGCCAAGCTCATGGCGCGAGGGCAACCCAGGACGGGGTGTCGCGATGCGTGTGCTCTAGTTCGATCGCAAGCGCGTGCAAATTGCGGGGAGCGGCCGGCATCCCTAGCAGAACCCTGCCGCCACGGCGCGGCGCGCCCGCCGTGTGACCGCGCCCGTTATGATGGCAGCATCAATCCACCTTGCCAAGCTTTCCCCCACGTGCTACAGCTGCTACAGCTGGGCACAGCCACAATTGAACCAAATTGCAGAGCCCCCTGAGGCACGGCGCACAGGCTATGCATCAAGTGGGTCAGGGATGCCGTCCCGTCCCGCATCCTGCTGCTGCCGCTCTTTATGTGATGGTTAAAGCTACAGTGCTCCCCAGTGAGCCTAGCATACTCACAGTCACACAAACAACAAGGAGGGCAAATACGTTACCACACCCAGGGTGTAGTTCTGCCCAGTTCTGCCGCCTCGCCCATCCCTTGCGGGTGGCGTTTCATAGTGTACAGGGGCCCGAGGCGATTGAGCATTTGATGAGTTCGGTAGGCGACGTCGCAGAGGAAGAGCAAGCAGCACATATGAAGCAAAGGGATGAAACAGCGGTAACAGAACAAAGCAATGTGGACAGCGGCCCTGAGAGGGTACGCGGCAGCAGAGAGCTGCCTAGGTGCGCTCTCTAGTGCAGGCCCTGCCAAAGCCGGGCGCCAATCGAGGCGCCGCCGTCCAGCCAGCCGCGCGCCGCTGCTGCTGCCGCCGCCACCGGCTGCTGCTGCTCAGCCGCCGCTGCCGCTGCATCGGTGTGGAAGCCCTGCCGCTGCTTGTGCTTCGGGTTGTCCTTGCAGCTGCGTATGAACAGAGTGGTGAGTGAGGATAGTGGTGAGGAAGAAAGCATCGGATGTGAACTGCTACAAGCCAGCCAGGCAGCACAGCCGATCAAAGAACAACAGCGAGGACACATCCATGGGCCTGCCACGACGCCCAATTCAGCAGCCCGCATTTGGGCACGCAAGCGGCGCCACTCACATCACATACAGGCGGCCGCGGCGCTTGACGATGCGGCAGGCCTCACAGAGCTTCTTGATGGAGGCCTTAACCTTCATGGCTGCTGCAGGGGGGACGCAGTGGGAGGGAGGAAGGGCTTGGGTGCAGCGGAGTGGCGGCAGGCGGCGGCAGCAGCGGCAAACGGGGCGAGTGCTGTCTGACGAGCTGGGCGGCTTCGCAGCGACTGGCAGAGCGGTCATAAAGCGTTCTGGGGCGTCCACCAGGCTGCAGCTCACCTGCGGCGAAGGGTCGGCGTGCTCGGGCACTCTGCAAGCGCTGCGCGGCTGCTGCGTCCTTCCACACGCTTTCAGCAAACGTGCAAGTGCTCTCTTGCCCGCGCGCCTCGATACAGATGACCACGAGCAAGCTGCATGGGCGCCATGCCAAGGCGCTGTGGCTGCAGCCCCGTCGACCGCAGTTTGTAGTTTGATAGATCGCCTGCTAACCGATCCAAAGTCCGTTTCACCGTCCCAGGCCCACACCACTCCAAGCGCTCGCCGAACTCGCTCGCTGCTGCCGTTTGCGACCTGAACAGCACTCCCGAACGTTGATCGGTCCGCAGAAGGTACATCTAATGTGTCACCCTCACGCTTCAATGCTCTGTGCACTCGCCGCCGCCGCCGCCGCCGCCACTGCTGCCACTGCTGCTTACCACATGCGGCCTGCCCTCCTTCTGCCTCTTTGCAGAGCCCCCCCTGCCCCTCCACCATGCGCTTCGTGGTGGTGGGCGGCGGCGTGGCGGGCGTGTGCTGCGCTGAGGAGCTGTGCCGGCTGCAGCCGCAGGACGAAGTCACGCTGGTGTCCGCCAGCCGCGTGCTCAAGGCAAGCAGGGGATCGATGGAACGCATGTTTCATGCTTTTTGATAATGCAGAACAATGCTGGCCTCGTGGGCTGCTGTACATCTCAGCGGGCTGCTGTACAGGAGCAGCACTTCAACTGCTTGACCAACCATGTTGTGGCCCACTGCATTGCAGGGCGTGAGCGTGGTGGCGCGGCTGTCCCGCAATTTGGAGGAGCTTGCGCTTGTGGAGCGGCGGCTGGATGAATTGCCCTACCCCAACCTGCGCATGGTCCAGGCAAGACAATTGCGCGTGCTCGGGCGGTGTGTGTGTGTGTGTGTGTGTGTGTGTGTGTGTGTGTGTGTGTGTGTGTGTGTG
>VFQQ010003465.1_pt1 | contig 15227 bp, 24 predicted proteins | sample 3512341 | NCBI WGS metagenome assembly VFQQ01 (sample SAMN10412373, study PRJNA504923) | tailings metagenome | isolation source: Relicate 2 Philex TSF1 revegetated site | place: Philippines: Tuba, Benguet | collected 2017-08-29 | reverse complement strand
AATCCAAAGAACCGCGGGTTCAATTCAAGAGCGAGCATTGAGCGGTGTGCTTGCCTGCAGGACGATCATGTCCTTACCACCAGCTCCTGCAACAGCAGCCCTCCGGCAACCTTTGCAACCAACCAACCAACCAACCAGGAGTGCTTGCCTGCGGGTTGATCATGTCCTGCATCTGGCTCATGATGTCCTCAAACGACACGCTCTCCTGCAGAGACACACAGGTGAATCGGTGGACAGGTGAGAGCAGAATGATGCTTGTAGCGGTGGGGGGATCCTTGAACTCGCCCAACCCCTCTGCACACAGCGCACACCGCCGTGTCCTATGTCCGGCGGCTTGATTTGCACCCTGCAGCCTGAGTCCAGGCCGAGCGGCCTACAGCAGGCGCAGCAGCCCACAGCATGCATAACAGGCACGGCAGGCGCAGCACCTCGCCCACCTGGCTGAGGCACTCCATGCGGTGCAGCTGCTCCTCGTAAAAGTAGAGCAGCTCGTCGGGTGTGAGCCGCCCGTCGCCGTCCAGGTCGCAGCAGCTGCAAGTATGGCAAGTGAGGATGTGGGCAGAAGCACTGACAAGCTGATGATCAAGTAAAGCAGCTCATTAGGAGTGAGCCGGCTGTCGCCATTGGGCACAAATCGGACTGCTGGGCCCACTATACAGTGTCCAGACACCAGTAATCCAACCAAACTCCAAGCAAGCGGGGCGCACCGGAACCAGTAGTCCAGCCAGGCTGCTAAAAATAGCCTCTCCACTTACTGCCTGGATCATTAACTTAGACAACAGGACACATATTCCAGCCAAGTGAACGCACCGGAACCAGTCCAGGGCTGGTTGCCCAACAGACAACCCAAGCTGCTGCCCCTCAAGAGCAATGTTTGAGAACAACAAATTCCAAGCAAGCAAGCGGGGCGCACCGGAACCAGTAGCCCAGGGCTGGTGCCACGAATGACATTTGAATTGCTGCCTGACCTCACTCGAACAAAAAATGCCAACTCTACACAAACTTGGGCGCACCGGAACCAGTAGTCGAGCGAGGCGTCCGTGCTCTTGTCCTCCTCGCTCAGGATGAAGTACACAAAGTCCTGGGGGAGGCATGGCAGATTGGGCAAGCCACATTGGTCGTCTGCAAATAAGAGGCCTGATTCCACCGCGACATCGGCCTCAGCTGCGCTCCCTCGCGCGTACTGGCGCGCACACACACACCTCGTAGCACGGAACTGCCCGCCGCGCCACACGCTCAACCACTCATTCACATCAACCACAAGCGCGCCTCGTAGCTCATGGAGCCGCCCACGCCACATCCTAGTCACACTGCCAAACCAAGCCACGACATATGATATAAGTAGTAAACAAACACAAGCGTACCTCGTAGCTCATGGAGCCGCCCGCCGCCCCACACCTCAAACAATCAAATCACACCCAGACTAAGAAAACTGAAAATAACAGGAAATAAGCGCACCTCATAACTCATGGAGCCGCCCGCCGCGCCGTTGCCGCCGCCCAGCCCGCCCTCGCCGCCCGCCGTGGGTGCGGTGGTGGTGCGGTGGAACGGCCGCCCCGCCTGTGTGCAGCCGAACATGGGAGGGATCATTAATTAAAGGCCAGAGCTTAGAGCTGTGAGGCTTTGGAAGGAAACACGAGAAAAGCTTGCGGTGCGGTGGTGGTGCGGTGGAAGGGCCGGCCCGCCTGCGGACAAAGGAGTAGCAGGTTGCAGAGAATGAACAGGGCGCAAGGAGGAAACGAGCTTCTGGAGCGGCATGGGGCAGAGGGTTGGAGGCGGTAGTGGTGCGGTGGAAGGGGCGCCCCGCCTGCGTGCAGCCAGCCAGAAGAGCAGATAGGGGAGAATGGGTTGGTTAGCACAGGAGGTGCGCAAGGCAGGCAGGCAGACGCAGCTGTATGCAAAGGCTTGGTCTGGAGCATGCAGGGCAGGCAGCAAGCCTGCACCGTTACAAAGAATAATGTGCGGTCCGCGATGCGATACATGGCCAGGCAACAAAATGCCAAGATCCCTCCTTCTCAGCACGAAGCCAAGTCACTCTGAGCCCAGGTATAATACGCATTCACCTGTGCAAAGATGCGGTCCACGATGCGGGGTGCAGACCATTGCGCAACACACAGCAGGCCAGCAAACTCAACGAAACAAGCGGTCACCTGGGCAAAGATGCGGTCCACGATGCGGTACGTCAGCGAGTGGTTGCCGTAGCGCAGCAGGTCGTCGCGGGAGATGCGGAAGTCGTGGTCTGCATTGGAAGAAACACAGCAGTGATCAAATTTAAAGGCTGCAGTAGACATGCGGCTGACGCGGAAGTTGTGGTCTGTTTGTTTGAACCAGTGGTCATTAGCCCACCTCTGCCCTGCCTCAGTGTGCAAGGGACTGACCTCACCGTGTCCACGTCCCAGAACTTGCAGCAGAGGCTGAAAGTGGCAAGCAGGGCAGACTCTACTAAATGGTTCTAAAAAGAAATCAGGGGAACAGCAAGCACCCACCCGTGTCCACGTCCCAGAACTTGCAGTAGACCACGTAGAAGTGCTCGTAGGAGAAGTGGCGCAGCACCTGCGGCAGCGGCAGGCAAGGGATTGCTGTGGATTACACACATGGGGACGACAAACTGCTACAAACTGCTGCTGCTCAGGGGCCTTGCAGGAGAAGTGGCGCAGCACCTGCGGCAGTGGCAAGGAACAAGAAGCTGCACTGAGAACACACAAACGGGGGAAGGCGTAGGCTCTGGGTGCTCGTAGGCAGAGTGGCACATCACCTGCGGCAGCACAGCACACATTGGGAAGGGTGCATACTGAGGCAACGAGGCAGCTGCTGCTTGCTGAGGGCAAGCAAAGGAGGGTGTTTGTGAGAAAAGTGGCGCAGCACCTGCGGCGGTGGCAGGGAACGAATGCGGGCATGATGACAGTGCAGCGACATGGCAGCTGCTGCGAATGGTGCCGGTCTGCCGTGTTGATGTCCCCCTGCTCGTCCACCCTTGCTTGCTTCGCAGCACCAACCACACAGAAAACAGAGAAAGTAAACCGGCTTGCCTTGTTCTTGTTAGCCTCCTCCTGCTCGTCCACACCCAGCGTAGTATGGCAGCCAGGACCACAGGAATCAAAGCTACGTAAGGCAAAAAAGCTGCTCAGAAGTTTGCGCTTGCCTTGTGGATGTCCTCCTGCTCGTCCACCCTTCCTTGCTTTGCAGTAAGCACCACCCCAATTACAAAAGGAAAGGAGCAATACAGCAGCGCCTGCCTTGTTGATGTCCTCCTGCTCGTCCACACCCCAGGATGCGCTGTTGCAGCACAAGCACAGCGTATGTTCACCCAGAATGGCTAAAACAGAGGAAGTGAACCGGCTTGCCTTGTTGATGTCCTCCTGCTCGTCCACCCTTGCTTAATTCATACAATGCAAAAGAAAGAAAAACTATCGATAAAACAGCCCTTGCCTTGTTGATGTCCTCCTGCTCGTCCACGTCCCTCAGCGCCTGCAGCAGGTCGCCCCTGCAGGCAGGCAAGAAAAAGTGGGCACGCTTTGTAACCTGTTACGCTTGAAACGGTGCAGTGCAGCTGCCCCTGCAGCACACGCACTTTTCAACCAGAGCTGCCCACTCGCCGCCTTGCCTGCGGAACTCGCGCCACGAGATGCGCCCGTCCCCCAGCCGGTTGTTGTGGTAGAAGATGCGGTGAATGACTGTCTCCGCATACCTGCAGCGGGGGCAGGCATGAGGCAGGGTCAGTAAAAATGGGAGCAAGTGAATGCTGTGTTGTGGTAGGAAATGCGGTGGGCGACCGTCTCTGCATAGCTGCGGCAAGCAGGGGGAGGCACGCGGCAAGGCAGTTGATAAGGGCAGCAGCGTGTGGGTGGTGTGTGGCAAGTGCACACGAGGCACGCGCGGCCATGCGTTTGGCTTGCAAACAGCAACGGTTTGCTGCACGTGGCTCGCAGCTCCTGAACCTGCCTCAGACTTGAAGGAACTCCAGTGGCTCAGCCAAACTAAACTAGCAGGAAGCGACCTAGAAAGAAAACCAGCCATGCTTACCGCTCCTGGAATTCGGGCGCCTCTTGGAGGACACTCCAGCCCCAGTTGGTGCCAACAACCGGCACACAAAATAGGACAAATCCTCCTCACCGCTCCTGGAACTCAGGCGCTTCTTGGAGGAACTCCAGCCCCGGGTGGCTGAGCAGGATGCCCGCCAGCAGCGGCCGCAAGTCCTCCGGCACCACCGCTGTCGCGTTGGGCTGCAAGATAGAAGGGGCGTACAGCAGCACAGGTTGGGTCGACGGCATGCAGGGCCAGCCAACCAGCCGCGGAGAGCCCTTCCCTTGCCAAACAAACCGATCAGCTTGTGTCGGCGAACGGCCACGCTCGATGCTGGTGAAAGTACTGCCGGCAGCCTGCCCTGCTGCCCACCTGCCGCAGGATGTCAAACGCGCGCCGCGCCTCCGAGGCCGCACACACGTTGTGCGCGCTGGCCCACTGCAGCAGCGCGCCCGCCGCCACCCGCTCCTCGCCCTGCAGGCCGGCCATAAACACACGGCGGTTTAGAACAACACAGCTGCCTAGCCAGCGCATAACAAGAGCGCAGCAGCGTGCCCCTCGCCACCCGCTCCTCGCCCTGCAAGTGGCTGTATGATAAAAATGCCACTGCTTGCAAAGAATGCGCTGATCCTCGACACAAAGATGGCTCCCCTCACCTTGTGCGCCAGCTTGTGGAACAGCGGGTATGCCAGGCTGCTGGGCACGCTGAGGATCTGCACAGCACAGCGTGACCACAGCGGGCGCAGCAGCAACTAGGTGTGAGTGCAGCGGGGCAGCATTCCCATAGATGCAACACACACAGTGAAGTGCCCAGCTGCCCCGCTGCTGGCCAGGCTTCACCACTCGGCCTCAACCGCCCCAACGGTTGGCTGCCGGTCAATGGGCGCGCACCTGCTGCAGGCACCGCTTCAGATCGTCTACCGCTAGCCCCTGCAGGAGCAAGCCGCGAGCACAGCAAACAGAGTAGTTAAGAAAACGATGCGCAGGATGCAGCAAGCAGCAGCAGCAGGGCCGGTGTGGGATGGCAGCACAGCCAGCGCATGCAACAGCTGCATCCGCAGCGGCGGCGGCAGCGAGAGCTATTCAGCGGCAGGCGATGCTAAGAGGCGCACAGCGAGCTGGCAGCGACAGCAAGCGATGAGCTGCAGCGTCCTTCGATGGGCCAGCAGCCCCACTCCTTGCGATGAGCATGTCACAGCCTGCCTTCAATTGCACTCAAGGGCATTAAAATTACCTGCGGGTGCGCCCCCAGCACCGCCATCAGCCGCTATCCTCCTGTCCTGTCACTGGCAGCAAGCCAAGAACAACACAGCCTGCAGCTTCATCTTCTAAAAAAAGCAATGCGTTTCACCTGCGGGTGCGCCCCCAGCAGCGGCCATCCACCGTCAAAGCCACAACACGGGCAACATTTGCAGAACTCCACTCGTTACCTGCGGGTGCGCCCCCAGCAGCGCCATCAGCCGCTCCTCCGCCGCTCGCTGCACCTCCGGCTGCGGCCCCAGCTGGGGGAAGTAAAACTGCGGGATCGACAGCAGCTGCGGCGACTGCGACAAAGGGGGGTAACGGCGGCGAGGGCGGCGGCCGTGTGAGGGATCGATCTTGCAAGCCGCCATCTGTCAATTGCAATCAGGCGACGACAGCGCAGCAAGGCAGCAGCATGGCGGCATCACTGGCATTGCACTAGAGAGCCACAGATCACCGTTCAGCGCAGCCCCCCTGCGGCCGGCAGCCGAGCGCAAGCAACGCACCGGCGGCAGCTTGAGCGGCAGCATCGGCTTGGGGGAGACCGGCGACTGCGGCACCCCTGCCTTGCGCGGCGACAGCGGCGGCTGCAGATAGCAGCAGGAAGGAACGGGAGCGTGCGGATGATATGATTGCGGCATAAACCCAACCGCAGGAGGCCGGTGGGAAAAGGAAAGCGAGGGCTGCTGCTGGCTGCATCACCAAGCCCCACAGCTGCACTACAGCCGCGCCTGCTGCATTGGGTCACCAGCAAGCAGAGGCAGCCCACCGCATGCGCAAGAAACAGCCCACAGCCGCGGCATCGCCGGCAACAGCAGCGGGCGGCGGCTGGGCGGCGGCGGCCGACCTGGTTTGAAGGGGAGCCGCCGCGCCGCTGGCTGGATGTGGGCGCCGGCTTGCGGCCATGCTTCACATCGTCTAAGAGCTCCAACACCTGGGCGGGAGGGCGCAGCTGGGGGCTCGCCGTCAACCAAGTGCCCGACCGGCAGCCATCGCCCGTGCCCGCCCGTCAATTTCCAGGGCATGTCACTCCGAGACGGCAGCAGCGGGCAGCGGGCGCCGAGAAGCACCCCAAACGCGCCCACCCTCCCGCCCCGCCCCCTCCCGCGCACCAGCTTCTGCGTCTCCTCCCGGGAGAACCAGGAGATGAAATACGAATCCAGCAGCAGCCGGGACGCCGTGTGCTGCCCGCCCTGCAGGGCGCCCTGCACCGGCGACCTCGCTTGCGGCTGCGTGACTATTTTCATTTTAGGACATCGGGAGGCGTGCCAGGAGGATGTCGAGAGGTAAAACAGACGCGCCGAGCGAGGCCGCGGGCCAGATGGGATGCCGCTGCGCCGTGGCAGCGGGCGGCGATCGTGCTCGCATTCCGTGCCAATCTCGCGATCTGGTCCTGTGGCCACGCTGCTGCTGTGCCATGCACCTTGTGGCAGATGCTCCCGAGCGTTGTTTGGCATTGACAGGGTAAGTTGTAGCTCTAAGTGAGAGGCAACAATTGAGGCGGTGCGGCGCGGCATATGCGTTGTAGGCAATCGCCGCTCGCCCAGCAACTTTGGGCTGGGGCGACACGAGCATGGAGGGAGGGCTGAAAAGAAGCAGTGCTGGGGTATCATTCAGGGGGCATGAGTGAGTGATTCTCCAGACGGGGGAGGCACCTAACAAAATTGAGGCCGGGGCGTGCATTGTGGCCACTACACTGTAACGAGGAGGAGGCACGCTGGGTGGGGGCTGCGCTGCCGAGTGCCACGGGCTGTGCTGTGCTGAAGTGCCGCATTGCACGGCTATGCCCACACCGCCAGCAGGCTCATGAGGCAGAATCCAGTGAGCAGGGCCGTCAGCTTGAGTGCCATGTTGCTTGGGTCGCGCAGCTCTTTGGGGATGACCTCCATGTAGGCCACGTACAGGAAGGTGCCTGCATTGGAAATGGCACATGGGAGGACAGAACGTTCAACAACATGCACTGGGTAGGTAGGAAGCAGGCAGCTCTCTAGGTTCACTTCCATGGCAGCCCCATGGAGGAGCGGGCCGGCAGTGCGGGACCGGGGTGGGAGAACAAGTGCCGGCCATTCAAGCAACGCATCGGGCCACGAGGAGTTGGGGAACACAGCTCTTGGTTCCACGTGCCCAAGCCCGCAGCCTCCCCGCATCACCCCGCTCACTTGACGCGAGCACCAAACTGCAAGCTGCCCCCGCGCCCTTGCCTCCCGCAGTGCAGCGGTACCAGCAGCCAGTGCAGCACCCACCTGAGGCGAGCGCCGAAATGCACGCCGCGCCCACGCCTTTAGCGACGTCCGAAGCGATGTAACCGATGAAAATGCCCACGGGGGAGGCAAAGGTGAAGGGCAGCACCACGCTCCAGAAGCGCCGCATGCTGTAGGGCGGGGAGAGCAGGCAGAGGACGGTTGCCGGCAGGTTGGTTGTGTGTGCGTCATTGCCAGCAGAAGGCGGAGGTGAAGGGCAGCACCACGTTCCAGAAGGGCGGGAAGCATGTGGGCTGAGCAGGCGCGGCTGCTGCACCCAAGGAAAGCGCATTGTCATGCATCCACACGAACGCAATGGCAGGAGCACACACACACAGGCAGACCACGCAGTGCACCCACAGACAGCCCAACAGCCCCGGCTGCTCACCTGGCCTCTGAATCCACGATGCTGCACCAATGCATCCCCACCTTCTCATGTGCGAACTAATGCACAACCAGAAACAACACAACATACACAGCAGAACACACACAACTAGAGACATACCCAAGGCAAAAAGCCAGCTGCCGCCAAAAAGCCGGCTGCCGCCCACCTGGCCTCCGAGTCCACGATACTGCTGCCCAGGGCGTAGGCCGCCAGCCCCTTGTGGCTCACAATGGCGATGAAGATGTGCAGCGAGTTGCTGCGGATGGGACGGGAGGAAGCACAGGTGGTGAGTGGGACAGCGGGATGCCGCCGCCAGGCGGGCAGGCGGCAGCGATTTGTCATGCAGCCCAGAGGGGCTACGTGTCCACCCCCGACTGATCGCACTATTCCTCGCTCCCCCAGGACCTCTCCACCCACTTCCCTTCCCCCCTGCTCTCCCATGCCCCCTCCTGCCGCCTCCCTTGTCCTCACCTGATGGTGGGCTGCGCCCCCATGGCCGCCCCCTCCAGCAGCGAGTGGAAACACAGCGCCACTCCCATCAGCATCGCCGTGAGGAAGCTGACGCTGCGCCCAGCGCCCCCCGCTGCTGCTCCCGCCGGCGGCCCCGCCAGTAGGCCGCCGCCGCCGCCGCTGCCGCCGCGTGCTAGCGAGGGCGGCGCTTCTGGCGGCTCTAATTCAAACACTAAGCTGTCAGTGCTGTGCTGACGACTGCCCCGCCGCCACCCCGCCGCCGTCCCTGCTGCACCGCCGCCGCTGCCGATCCAGCCATCCACTGCTGCCTCTCTGCTGCCCTGTTTTGACAGAGGGTGTGGGTAACCGTCCGCTCCACCATTGGTTGCTGCCGCTGCTGCTGCTGCCGATCGCTCGTGTGCGCCCTCGCTGCTTATGTGCTCGTGGTCGCCGCTGCTGCTGGCCGGCCGGCCGCCGCGCCGCGCGGCAGAGCGCTGCAGCGGCGACGGCAGCGGGGAATGGGACGAGCCCAGTCGGCCGTTGGGCGAGTGCGCTCTGCCCAGCAGGCTGCAGGCCTCCACCTCCATGGGATGTTCGCCCTCACTGCCGCTGTACTTGCCGTCACCTCGCTCTAGCATGTCCACCCCTGCAATGAGCGATGGGTGCGGCAGAAGCAGAGAGGCTGCCTGGTTCACGGCGGTGCAGCAGACACACTTGCAGCAGGTCAGCTGTCGTCAGGCCACATCGGTGTGTGGGAAGGGCGGTGACCTGTCCTGTCAGCAGCGTAGCTCAGCGTTGCTAGCAAACAACCCAGTGCATCCCAAGTATCGGCAGCGCAAGCAGTAGCAGGACCCAGGCAAAAAACTGCAGCACACCAACAACCCCCCAGGCTCCCACCTGCAAGCACCTCCACAGCGCAGCAGCTGTCTGCCGCCGGCCCCTGCTTGGCTCCCAGCCCATGCGCGTGGCCGCAGCCGCTGTGGCCGCCTGTGGCTGAAGCCACCACTTTGTCTGCCACCTGAATGAACACCAGAGCGGGGATTGAAATGGGAGGCAAGGTGCTATCGAGCTGCACTTTCAGCAACCTGCAGTGGCACGCTCCTGGTGTGGATCCCCGGCTGCCCAGCGCACCCAGCACCGGCAGGAGAGGCGGCAGCTGCTGCCCTGCAGCGCTTGTGCGCCAGCCATAAAAACCCTTGGTTCTCCTGGCCTCACTATTAGTCATTGTATCAACCGAAAATTCAGTTCTAGTTTGATAATATTCCTTACCAGCGTCAGCATGTAGCCGGTGCCGCACAGAAACGTGGCCAGCGGGAACTGCAGGGCGGGGAAAGGGGCAAGCCATGCCATGGACATTCAGCGAGTGCTGCCGGCTGACCTCCGAGATCGCATGGAGTACACAAGAAAACAGCTCAGCGCCTGGACTGCGCTGCCCAGCCAGCACCCACCAGCAACCAGCCAGCAGCAGCACCCACCCGAATCTTGGGCATCGCCCGCAGCGCCTCGCCCAGCAGGTGACAGAAGCCCGCGCTGACCATAACGCCCGCGCTGCAGGGCAAGGCAGCAGCAGAAGAACGGTTCAGCAAGCACACGTGCAGGCATATGCAGGCAGGAGTTGGCGCCGACCCTGGTGCAGGCACAGCAGGCACACGTGAGCAGGCAAGTGAGCTCGGCCTGCAGCCAGCAATGGAGCAACAGAGGCAGCATCGACAGGCTGCAGGCACGGTCACCAAGTTGCAAGAACAGCACGTGCCAGCTGCCCCCCAGCAAGGCAATGCTGCAACTGTGATCAAGCTGCTGCACACCTGAGCATGTTGCCCAGCACATAGGCCATGCTGCGCCCGCTGCCGCCCGCCAGCCGATCCCGCTTTGCCAAAAAGACGGGTATGTAGGCACCTGGGTTGGGCAGGAGCAAGGTGCAGCGCGGAGTGAGGAGCGGCAGGGGTGCAGGGCGGAGTGGCAGCAGGCCCATGCGCCAGCAGGCGGCAGCGTAAGCGGGCGGCGGCACAAGCAGCAGAGTCACAGGCTTCCAGAGCAACACGTGTTGAGCAGCAATAATGCGTAGATCGGCACGGATACAGGGGATTGGCAGCAGCAGCGGCTGCACTCCAGCGGCACTCAAACCCAGGAGAGCAGCGGCGGCGGGGCGCACCCAGCAGCGCGGTGAAGGCGAGCACCAGCGCGCTCAGCGAGTCGAACGACAGCCGATCCTCCATGCCTGCTGGCGAGCGCAGCGCGGGCGGTGGTTGAGGCCAGCTTCAGCGGCGGTGGCAGGAGGCGCACGCGTGCCGGCGGCGGCCGCACCCCTCACCTGCAGCTCGGACGGTCACTCCGGCTGGCCGGCCCCAGCCGCTCCCCTGGACTGCTGGATCACGATGGCGGGCTCACGGGCTTGCTGCGCAGGCTGCCGCGCCCACCGGGCGCGCTGACAACGCACGGGCAGCGGGAGGCGCCGTTGGACCCAGCGCTCCAGCTTCACAATTCCTTGCTCTATGGCGCAGCAGCAGCGCTGCCCCGCGGGCGTGCTTCAAGGCGCTCGGGGTGCTCCACCTTCGCCGTCTCAAGCTTTCTGAAGGCTGTGTCGATGGGATGAATGCCGGCGATCGGCGGCCAAATGGAAGCAATGCAGCAGCGGGCACCTCCCAGCGGGCGGGCGGCGCACACGCTGCCGCCTGTTTCGGGCGGACGCGCAGGTTCAGCTCTAAGCCCTGCTGGTTTGCCCCAACACTGCAATGCCTTTACACAGCCAACATGTGCGCTTACAGGCTAGCCATCAGGCCAGGACGCTGCAGCCAGTACAATGGCGCCAGCCCACCGGCTAAGCTGCACCTGTGCCTGGTCGCTCGCCATCCCTCACTTAGCACGCACTGTGGGGTTGAATTTGTGTTACAGCTTGCGGCATGAGTTTGTGAGAAATGTGAGAGCCAGCAGCACCTGACACAAACACGTTGCTGGACATGCCGCCCGCCACCACTGATCTCAAGAAAGGTCCAGCTGCTGTCTGAAGTTGGAGTGCCCAAAGGCCGCCATGTGCCAGGAATGCTGCTCAAGAATGTCGCGCAAAACGATTCAGAAGCGAATTGGAGTGGCAACAGTGCTGGTCAAGCTACGCTGGCGGCGGGAGCTCGCACCTGCAACCATGGCAGCATGACACGGTGCTTTGAGTTATATGTCGCCGCATCCGCTGTTGCACATGCACCCAGCAGCTTAGCTTACCGGTAGCTCACTGAGAGGGAGCGGCGGCAGCCTCCGCACCACGCGCACTGGGACTCGTCAAAATACCAATAACCTTCCTCAGCATATAACTGGCAGCTTCTCTGCCCGATGCACTGTGCCGAGCTGCTGTAGGTCCACACCTCGAGATACAAGATTGAATCCCATGCGCAACCAGCCGTATCCACCACTGCAGCAGAGAGCAAGACGGCAGCTGAGAGCAGCTGGACTACTGCGAATCCGCTTGCATGCAAGCATATTGCGGCCGCATGTCGAAAGCCGGCGTGGGCCACTCAACGAGGGGCCCAGTTAACCGACTGTCACACTGCCGCCATTGTACAACAGCATGCTTTCATTTCCCTGCCTCTCGCACCTGCATCAGTGAATGCGCTGATGACCAGCGCCGGGTTGCCGGGGCAGTCCAGCGTGGCGGTGCTGCCCCGCTCAAAGGTGCGTGACAGATCCAGGGAGGCGGGCAGGGGCGGAGGGGGCGGCGGCGGTGGCGGTGGCACTTCACACCTGCACAATGGCACTCCGCACGGCACTGGGTCAGCTGTTCCACTCAACTTAAGGCCTCCTGCACTTGTGGGGGGCGCCACCTGGCTGTACAGAGCGCCACTCAAGGCTGCATGTGACTCTGAGCTTGCGCATGCAGGCAGGGCATCCTTTACAGACGTTTGTCTGCGGACTGCTCACCGGTAGTTGATGCGCAGGGAGCGCTGGCAGTCTGGGCACCAGTAGCAATAGTTGTCGTCTGCATTCGCCCACCAGGCGGGGTCCATGTACAGCTGGCAGCTGCGGTGCCCCACACAGGCCAGGAGCTGTGGGTAACCGCCGTAGTTGCTGAAGGCATCAAACCAGCACCCCAGTACGTCGACGGCTGCGCGGGAAGCAGGGCGGAGACCCCAGCGTGTGCACATGTGGTATAAGCCAGAGCGCACCGCATATCACTGCCATTGCGCCGGTCCAGCTGCGCCCAAGCTATGTGCACATGCTCTCCGCTTTGCTGACCTCAACTGGGCAGCGCCGCACCCAGGACCCTCCCACCCACCTGCATCAGTGATTGCGCTGATGGCCAAGGCCGGGTTGCCGGGGCAGTCGAGTGTGGCAGTGCTGCCTCGCAAAAAGTTGCGCTCCAGCTCCAAGTAAGTGGGCAGGGGCGGCGGTGGCGGTGGGGGCGGCGCCAGTTGACAGCTGCATGATAGCAGCGGCACGGTGCTAGTGAACGTTCTCGTTTGGCCGGCAGCAACCGGTGCTGGCACCACCTGGCTGTACGAATCGCCACTCACCGGTGGGTGATTGATAGCTGGCGTATGCAGGCAGGGCACGCCGTACAGAACTCCTCTGTGGACTGCCACCATGCCGGATCAACATAGAGTTGGCAGCTGTCGCGGCCAATGCACTGGAGCAGGACCTGGTATTTGGCATTGCCAATGTCGCTGAGCTGCGGCACATAATGCCTTTGGCATCCAGTTGTTTCTGGCGCTGCGTGGGGGCACGGGGCAGCGCAGGAACTGTTGTCACGTGGCAGCGCACACCCAAGCAAAATATTCAGGTTGGTGCAATGATGGCAACTGCACAGCACATGGTGTCGCACCCCTTCCGGCCTCCCAGCTCTCTCTAGTGCATCCACCCAGCCACCCCGCAACTCCTCACATGACCATTCAAACGAACTGATGATGCGGGCCGGGCTGCCGGGGCAGCGCAGAGTGGCGGTGCTTCCCGGCAGGAAGTTGCGGTTAAGCGTGAGTGCGTCCGGAAGGGGGGCCGCCGGCGTGGGTGGCGAGGGGGGAGGAGCCACTTCACAGCTGCACACATGCGTGCATTTGCATTGCAGCATGTCAGACCGTGGGATCCCCATTCCGCTGCAGAGAATTGGCCAGCTGGTTGCCCTGAACAAATGACTCTCCAAGCAGAGCTCACCTGTAAAAGACACGCAGGGAGCGCCGGCAGTCAGTGCACCACCCGCATTGTTCGCTGTCTGGCACGTCCTGCCACCACGTGGGATCAACGTAGAGCTGGCAGCTGCTCTTCCCCACACAGTTGAGCACTGAAGTGTAACCGCTCAGGTCTGTCAACTGCCACAGTCCGCATGGCTTTGTTTCAAGCACTGCGTGGGGGCAGACAAATCAGCTTCGTGAATTGAACTTGGACTGAATCAGCAATGCGTTAAGGGGTGTAGTCGGCATCCCAGTCAGCAATTGTTTTTCACCCAAAGGCATCTAAGATGACAGTCGGGTGCAGTGTTGGGAAGGCCTCAGAAATTGAGTTCCTTTCTAGCGCCTTACCCGCGCCGCCAATCCGGCTGATCGCCAAGGCCGGGTTCCCGGGGCAGTTGAGGGTGCCATTGGTACCCCTCAGGAAGCTGCGATCCACATTCAAGGAGGTGGGAGGGGGAGACCGGGGTGGCGGAGGGGGCGCGGCCGGCAGGACTCGGCACCTGCATGGGACAGAGGGGGGGCATGAATCGTCCCGTCATTGGGATGCCACTACGGCAGGAGCATAGCTGGGCTGTTTGTGCAGGCACAGTGAGCGGGCAGGGCTGCGCAGCTTTGCTTACTGGTACGTCAGGCGCACCGCGCGGACACAGTCGGGGCACCAACCGCATGTGGCATCATCCCAGTCTTGCGGCCACCAGGTGGCATCGAAGTATAGCTGGCACTTTGAGCGCAGCTGGCTACTGCAGACGGCTACTTTTGTAAATTTAATATTAATGGCTGCAAAGCCCCTGGTGGATGCACACCCCTGGACCTCCATCTCTGCATTGAGTCAGTTGGATGGGAGGCAGCAGTTGTTCGCAGCGTATGTATGGAGGCCACAAAAATGCCCATCGCACCACACTCTGCCACAGAGGCGCATGCACGGCTTCTCCCCACAGCTCCATTGGGCTGGCCAGTTGGCCGTAGCCTGCACCTGCGTCAATCAATCCAGCGATAGCCAACTGCTGGCTGCCGCCGCAGTCCAGTGTGGCGGTGCTGCCGGGCAGTATGGTGCGCTCCAGCACCAGAAAGTCAAACTGGGGGGCGGGGGCGGCGGGGAGGCGCGCAGCGGCGGCGGCGGAGGCAGCGCCAAGCCGCACCTGCGGGCACGGCAGCCCAAAAAGCGTCTGGTCACAGAGGCCCTCACATTGCATTGCCTGGCCGAGGTGCCTCCAGTTAGGCTTGCCATCCGCGCGCATGTATGCAGGCAGCGCAAACTGCACCAAGTTCCTCAGCCGACTGCTCACCGGTAGTTGATGCGCAGGGAGCGCTGGCAGTCTGGGCACCAAGAGCAGGCGTTATCTAAGAGGATCCACCAGGCGGGATTCACATCCAGCTGGCAACTGCCCCGCCCGATGCAGCCCAGGAGCTGCCTGTAATCCGAGTACTGCCTGAAGAGCCGGAAGTTGCAATCCGACACATCCACCACTGCACGATGGATAGATGCAGGGCAAACCACACATATGTGAGCATGCATGGCCGTATGGCGTGTGCAAGCGTCAACACCACGACGCCACGCCCAACGCGGCTGCACTGCGGCCCCACCTGCTTGGGTGATTGCACTGATGATGAGGGCTGGGTTGCCGGGACAGTCTAGGGTCGCTTTAGTGCCCGGCAGAAAGCTGCGTTCCAGCTCCAGGGAGGTGGGCAGGGGCGGAGGGGGCGGGGAGTCAGGGCGCAACGGCGGGGGCGGCG
>VFQQ010003463.1_pt1 | contig 15230 bp, 13 predicted proteins | sample 3512341 | NCBI WGS metagenome assembly VFQQ01 (sample SAMN10412373, study PRJNA504923) | tailings metagenome | isolation source: Relicate 2 Philex TSF1 revegetated site | place: Philippines: Tuba, Benguet | collected 2017-08-29 | reverse complement strand
GCTTTCTCCAGCAAGGCCACAGGCTCACGGTGTGGAACCGCACACCCGACAAAGCTGTCCCGCTGCTCGCCAAAGGTGCACGCGAAGTGAAGTCCGCCAAGGACGCCATCGCGGCAAGCGACGTCACCGTGATGTGCGTTTTGGACTATGCCGCGTCGGCAGCGGTGATCGATCAGGTGGCTTCAGCGCTCCCCGGACGCACGCTGGTCAATCTCACCAACGGCACCCCGGCACAGGCGCGCGCCATGGCCGAGCGGGTTACCGGACTGGGTGCCGCCTATCTCGACGGCGGCATCATGGCGACGCCGCCGATGATCGGCGGAGAGCACGCGCTCATCCTCTACAGCGGGTCGAAGGCAGCTTTCGATGCGCATGCCGAAGTGCTCGAGGAGCTTGGCGCCGCCAGCTATCTCGGCACCGACGCTGGGCTGGCGTCGCTGCACGACCTTGCACTTCTCAGCGGCATGTATGGGCTTTTCGCAGGCTTCTTCCACGCCAGCGCGCTGGTCGATTCCGAAGGCATTCCGGCCGGCGCGTTTTTCAAGCTGCTTGGCCCATGGATGACGGCGATGATGGGCGAGCTGCCTGGATATGCCGAGAAGATCGACAGCGGCCGTCACGATAAGGATGTGGTTTCGAACCTCGGCATGCAGACGGCCTCCCTCGACAACATCCTCACCGCCACCCGCGAACAGGGCGTCGCCACCGATCTGCTCGACCCAATGCTGGACTTGTTCCGTAGACGGGACAGCGCCGGATTCGGACACGAGGATATTTCAGGCATATTCGAGCTGGTGCGGCGAAAAAGCGGGAAGTGAGGTCGCCTGGATGGGGCGGCGCCTAGCCGTGCTCGCCCGCAGTGGGTGGCAACGTCTGCAGCTTCCGCTCCAGGCCGAGCACGAACGCCTCGACGAACATCTCGAATCCGCCGAAGAGCGGATTCGAGTCGCCACTTTCCCATCTCAGCACGAAGGCGCGGTTGGCCAGCAGTTGAAAATTCTGCTGCAGGTGCGGATAGCGCCCTTCCGGCAACGCCTCGAGCACCCGCTGAAACTCCTTCGCCCAACGGTCCGGTTCGTCGGACGGCGCCGGCGCGAATTCGAGCGTGACATAGCCGAGCATCGCCGCCAGCGTGGCATTGTAGGCGTCGACGAGTGCGACGCCGCGAAAGCCCGCGCCATGCAGCGCCGCGAGAATCCGTTCGACCAGCACCGGGTTGACGCCGGCGTTCGAGACAAGCTGCGCACCGAGCAGCGGCGCCACGTTGGGATGGCGGCTCAGTGCTGTGCGGTAGCGGTGGAAGAGCTGGCGCAGCCAGTCCTTCCAGTCGTCGCCCGCACCAAGTTCCGGTGAGACGTCTTCCAGCGCGCGTGCCGCGACCGCCGCGAGCAGTTCGTTGCGGCCGCCTTTGACATGCCAGTAGAGCGCGGTTGGGAAAACGCCCAACGCGCGCGCCAGTTCGCGAACGCTGAACCCATCGAGGCCTCGCTCGTCGATCAGGCTCAGCGCCGTTTCGACGACATGATCGCGCGTCAACAGATCCGATCCGGCTCGCCGCTTGCCCTGCACTTTTGTCGCCAAGATCGTCCCGTTCCCCGCCTTCATGATTTGAAGCCTCACCCTAAACCGCTTCCTTTTCTTCCGCTACCTGTACACTGGACAAGAATTCCTGTTCAGTGTACAGGAGATCGCGTAACCAAGAGCACGATCGACGCGTCGGGAGGATGCATGAACGAGCCAATTGGAGAACCTGGCAGGTCATCGGCCAGCGACAGGGCAGAGATGGCGCAGGCGATCGCTGCGGCACGCAATATGTTCGCACGCGACAACCCCGTCAGCGCCGACCATCACCAGCGCGCACGGCGCTCGATGCCGGGAGGAAACACCCGCAGCATCCTGTTTCACCGACCGTTCCCGCTGGTCATCGCGCAAGGGGCGGGTTCGCGCTTCCAGGACGTCGACGGCCACGCCTATGTCAATTTCCTCGGGGAATACACGGCGGGCCTGTTTGGACATTCTCATCCCGTCATTCGCGCCGCGGTCGAACGCGCGCTGGCCATCGGCCTCAATCTTTCGACGCAGACGGAAAACGAGGCGCTTTTCGCGGAAGCGGTATGCGATCGCTTTCCCTCGATCGACCTGGTGCGCTTCACCAATTCCGGTACCGAGGCCAACCTGATGGCGCTGGCGACGGCGACCGCGATCACCGGCCGCAAGACGGTCCTGGCATTCGACGGCGGTTATCATGGCGGCCTGCTGAATTTCGCCAGCGGACACGCGCCGACAAATGCGCCCTACGACGTCCTGCTCGGCGTCTACAACGACGTCGAGGGAACAGCCGACCTGCTGAAACGCCACGGGCACGACTGCGCCGCGATCCTGGTCGAGCCGATGCTCGGCGCCGGCGGATGCGTGCCGGCCGAGCGCGCCTTTCTCGATATGCTGCGCGCCGAGGCAAGCCGCTGCGGCGCGCTGCTGATTTTCGACGAAGTGATGACGTCACGCCTGTCGGGCGGCGGTGCGCAGGAGATGCTCGGCATATCCGCAGATCTGACGACGCTCGGGAAATACATCGGCGGCGGCATGTCGTTCGGCGCGTTCGGTGGCCGGCGCGACCTGATGGAACGGTTTGACCCGACGCGCGACGGCGCCTTCGCGCATGCCGGTACGTTCAACAACAACATCCTGACGATGAGTGCCGGCCACGCCGCGCTGACGCAGATCTATACGCGCCAGGCCGCATCCGATCTGTCCGCGTCCGGCGACCGTTTCCGCGCCGATCTCAACCGTATCGCGGTCGAGAACCAGGCGCCGCTCCAGTTCACCGGGCTCGGATCGCTCGGAACCATTCACTTCGCTCGCGCACCCATCCGCTCGGCGAGTGACGTACGCGCGGCCGACCAGCAGCTCAAGGAGCTGTTTTTCTTCCATATGCTGCGCAAGAGTATCTATCTCGCGCCGCGCGGCATGTACGCATTGAGCCTCGAGATTGCCGGTGCCGACCGCGACGCATTCGCCGAAGCCCTGACCGATTTCATCGGCGATCAGCGCCCCTTGCTGATGTAATCGTCAGGCTGCGGTGTCGGGGATCACGCGTCAGGGGTTTGCGGACATCCTCTGCTTCAGCAATTGCATAAGCTCGCCATTCCGGGGGAGCTTGCCGGCCTTCTTCTGCTCGCTGAGCCAATAGAATTGGCCGGGCGTCAGACTGGCGGGCAGTTCGTAGTCCATTCCGTCCCAGACGTCTTCACGGAATGAATAGAAGGCCCAGTGACCGCCGCGCGCATCGACGGCGTCCATGACATCCTTGAGATAGGTCCCGCAATCTGCCCACAGGCGCATGCAGCCGAACTCCGCCGCCACGATGCGTGTCGGCTTCAGACCCTGCGCCTGCGCCCAGTCGAACGCCGTGTCGATGTGGGCGCCGACGGCATCGCGGTCCCAGGCAATCGTGCCGCCCGCATAGTCCGTTTTCACGCCCGGATAGCGAAGCGGGGTCTTGCGTTTCATGTTCGGTACGCTGGTCGCCTGATAGGGCTCGTACATGTGGAAAGCGTACAGCACCCGATCGTCGGAGAGAGCTTTTGGCCAGGCAGCAAGCGAACGCGGATTGGCGTAATAACCACTGTCGACCATGACCGGCGTGACCGGATCGACAGCGCGGATCGCGATGACGATCCGTTCATAGAGCTTTGTCAGATCACGCGGGCCACCCGCCTGCTGTGCCTGCCATGCCGCGAGGTCGCGCGATGAACCGTTTTCGGCAAGGCCCGTCGTCTTCTCTGGCGCGGGTTCATTGACGATGTTGTAGGCCGCAATGGCCGGATGATCCTTGAGCGCGGCGGCAAGGTCGGACCAGAAGCGAACCGCCTGCTCGGCGAAAGCAGGATCAGACCAGAGCCGATCATCGAATTTGCCGCCATTCTGTTGCGCCCAGCGGGCGCCCGGCAGGCTGAGCGGAACCACGACGACCTTCAGGTTTGCCGCGTGAGCGGCATCGAGCACCTTGCGGAGCGTTGCAAGGTCCTTGGCCTTCAGACCCTCGTAACGATCCGCGTCCCCGATCAGGAAATCCCGTCCCTCGCCCTTCCATTTGCTGAAGGTGAGGCGCACCCAGGTCGCGCCTGTTGCTGCAAGCGCCTTGAAGTATTCTTCGCCGGGAGGCGCTTCGTTGAAGCTGTTTCCGCCTCGCTCGCGCTGATCCCAGAAACCCATGAGATCCGCAGCGACGGCATGGTTCGTGCCTTGCATGCTCAGCAAGGCCCCCAACATGGCAGCAAGGCAGCAACGTTTCATCGTGACGTCTCTCCAGATCAGGACGTCGGCGCAGTGCTTGCGGTTGGTGGCGGTTTTGTGTCGCTGGATAGCAGCAAAAGCGAACACGCTTCGACGAGCCCATTTGCGATGCGCTCAGGACGGAAATTCCGGAAGCTGGATGGCGCCCGATATTTGCAGACCAATCCAAATTTTGGTCTGCGGCTGGCAGTTAGCCGTAGGCGGGGGTGGCTGCTTGGGATGGCTGGTGGGTGGGTTACTGCGTCGACGACGACCGGCGGTGCTGAACGATAGTCCGCACCACCAGTACCGCGACGGTGATCAGCAGCATGAGGACCGACAGCGCCGCGATCGCGGGGTCGATGTTGTCGCGCAGACCCATCCACATCTGACGCGGCAAGGTAATCGCATTGACGCTCGTTATGAACAAGGTCACGCCGATCTCTTCCCATGACAGCACGAAGGACAGAAGCGCAGCGGTCGCGATGCCAAACCTGATGTTGGGAATGACCACTTGCGTCGCGCGCTCCCATACCGTTGCCCCAAGGCCCCGAGCCGCCAGATCGATGCGGCGGTCGACCTGGCTGAGTGCCACAAGGATCATCACGGTCGCGAACGGGACCGTCATGACCGTGTGGGCGAGCGCCACACCGAGCCATCTGTCGTAACCAAGCGCAGGAACGTAGCCCGACAAGGCGGTGAGCAGGAAATAGAGCGTCACCGCAGACACCACCGGCGGCACGATCATGGGCAGGATGGCGAAGGCAACGAGTACGGGGCCCCAACCCGGCCGGAACATCCAGATCGCCAGTCCGAACGGCAGAGCGAGCACGGTTGACAGCATGCTCGACACGACGCCGATGCGGATCGACAGCAGCATGCTGTCTATCCAGCGTGGATCGTCGACCAGCGTCCGATAATGGCGCAGCGACAATTCTCCCGACGGCATTGCAAGCATCCGGCCGGGCGTGAAGGACACCGGAATGACTGCCAGCAGTGGCAGCAGCAGGAACACCGCGACCAGCAGCGCGAAGACCAGCGAAACGGGTCCTGGGCGATAGCTGCTCATACCATCTGCCTCGGGTTGACGAGGCGGAACAGCAGCGCCATCAGCACGCCAACCGCGACAATCAGCACCACACTGATCGCTGCGCCAAGACCCCAGTCCGGGCTCTGAAATATCCGCAGGTAGATCAGTTCGGCAATCATGACGCTGCGCCCGCCACCGAGAATTGCGGGGGTGATGAAGAAGCCAAGCGCAAAGACGAACACAATGAGTGCAGCGCCGATGATGCCGGAGCGGGTCATCGGCACGAACACGGTCCAGAAAATGCGCGTTCGGCTGGCGCCCATGCCACGGGCGGCCAGCAGGACGCGCTCGTCCAGTGCGCGAATTGCGGACGCGATCGGAAACACCGCGAACGGAATGAGGAAATGCGACATGCCGACGATGACGCCGAACTCGTTGCGCACCAGTGGCAGCGGGGCGGCGATAATTCCAATGGATTGAAGCCAGGTGTTGACGAGCCCGCGGTTGGACAGAAGTGCCACCCAGCCGAATGCCCGGGTGAGGACCGATATCCAGAAGGGAACGAGGATGCAAAACTCGACCAGGATGCGCTGCATTGGCGTTCCGCGCACCCACACGACCGAAATTGCATATGCCGCGGCGACCGAGACCAGCGTCACGACAAGGCAAATACGCAAGGTACGAACAAACACCGACTGCACCAACGGATCGGTCAGCAAGATGGCGTACTGACCGACACCGGGCTCGGGCAGCGTCACACTCCACTGCGCCACACCCAAAAACGGTACCGCGTAGCAGAACGCGAGCAGCAACAGGAGCGGCGCTATCATCAGCGCCGCGATAGCTCGATCCGAACGGAACCGGCGCACGATACAGCTACGCCGAAATGATCTTGGTGTACTGGTCGAGCGCCGGTCCGTAGTTGTCGGCGTACCAGTTCATGTCCATCGCGATCTGTTTGGTCATGTTGGCGGGATCAACGGGGTTGAACCGCTTCTGGTCGCTGGGGATCAACGCATCGGTAGCCGGATTGGCGGGGCCCTGGCCGAGCTTCTCGAACATGATCAGCTGTCTGGCGGGATCTTGGGCGCTTGCGATGAACTTCATCGCTGCCTCCTTCCCCCCGGGATTACCTTTCAACACCGCCAGCGCCCCCGGCGATATGATGCCCTGGTCCCAGATGAACTTGATCTGACCGCCGCTGTCCTTTTCCAGCAGCCCGCCACGCGTCGACCAGATCAGAGCCATTGACGCCTCGCCGTTCATCAGCACGCTCTGGCTTTCTGCGCCGCCGCCCCAATAGGAAACGACGTTTTCCTTGAATGCGGCGATCTTGTCGTGCGCCCGCTTCAAATCCAGCGGATAGAGCTTTTCCGGAGCGACGCCGTCGGCGAGAAGCGCGGCTTCCCACATGGCGGCACCCCACTTGTAGAGCGAGCGCTTGCCTGGAAACTTCTGCACGTCGAAGAAGTCGGCCATGCCGGTCGGTGCGGTCGGAAATGCGTTTGAGTCATAGGCGATGACATAGGAAAAGAAATATGTGGAGGCGGCGTACTCCCAGCCGAAGCCCGGACGAAACTTCGACTTGTCGACGACGGCGTAGTCAATCGGTTCGAGCATACCCTGCTTGCCCAGCGCGATGGCCGAGAATGGGTCCGCGTCGACGAGATCCCAGGTCGGCTTGCCGCTCTTGAACTGAGTTGCTATCGCGCCCTCGGTCGGGCCGGAGCCGTCCATCTTGACGACGATTCCGGTCTGTTTCTCGAAAGGAGCGCCATAGGCTTCGCCATAGGCCGTCAACGCATCGCCGCCCCAGTTGACGAGCACCAGCTCCTTCGCTTCCGCGAAGGCCGAGGTTGAGCGCAACAGCGGCGTGGCTGCCACCAGCCCGGCGACGAGCGCCGTAAAGTGACGCCGCGAAATCTCACCACGAAGCGCGTGCGCGGTAAGCGATTGCAGTCTGTCGATATCTCTTCGCATTGTTGTTCCCCTTTTTATGATTGATGGCCAACCGGACTATCCGGTCAGCAGAAATCCACGATCGGCCGGCCATGTGAGCCAGACCGACTGACCATTGCCCAACGCGTGTGAAGCGACCTCGTTTGGCACGGATACCGACAGCTTCGACCCATCGCCGGTGACGAGGTCGAGTTTTGTCGCGGAACCGAGGTAGGTCGAGGCGGTGGCCTTGGCGGCGACGGCATTGCCCTCCGACGGAGCCTCAATCGCGATGGACATATGTTCAGGCCGAACAGCCAGCAGCGCGTCCGACCCGGCCCCACGAGCCGCGGCATCGAGCCTTATGGTCCGGTCACCGCAGACCGCCACCGCACTGCCGTTCTCGTGGCGGACTCCCTTCAGCTTCAGCAAGTTGATCTCGCCCAGAAACTCGGCAACGAAACGGTTTGCGGGCCGGTCATAGACTTCCTGCGGTGGGGCGACCTGGAGCAACTGGCCGTGATTGAAAATCGCGACACGGGATGACAGGGCGAGAGCCTCACTCTGGTCGTGTGTCACGAAGACAAAAGTCGTGCCGGTTTCCTTGTGCAGGCGTTTCATCTCGTCCTGCATCTGTCCCCTCAAACTCTTGTCGAGCGCCGAAAACGGCTCGTCAAGGAGCAGCACCCCCGGCTCGAACACCAGCGCCCGTGCCAGCGCCACGCGCTGCTGCTGTCCGCCTGACAACTGGCTCGGCAATTTGCGGGCGTGCGCTTCGAGGCCGACGCGTTCAATCATCTCGCCGACACGTCGCCTGATCTCGTCCGGGGAACGCTTGCGGACCTTGAGCGGGAATGCAATGTTCTGTTCAACGGTCATATGCGGGAACAGCGCATAGCCTTGGAAGACCATCCCGGCTTCCCGCTCTTCTGCCGGCTTGCCGGTAATGTCGACGCCATCACTTATGAGACGCCCGGCCGTGGGTTTCTCGAAACCCGCAACGATCATCAGGAAAGTTGTCTTGCCGGAGCCCGAAGGGCCAAGCAGGGTAAGAAACTCACCGCGCCCGATGTGGATCGAGACGTCTCTCAGGGCCTGGAACGAGCCGAAGCTCTTGCCTATGCCCGTTGCATTGATTTCGGCTGCCCGGCGAGCCTTTTCCATGGGGCTCCTTCCCTTTTGGGAAAAAGCGTAGGTTAGCCTGCCGCCCCACCACAACAGAAATCTTTTCGCCGTTTCAGCAAATTTCATTCACCTTTGGAGCTTGCGCTGGGTTCACGCGCGGCGCTCCGCTTCCGCAAGCTGGGCCTTTATCCAGCCGTAAAATGCCGTCACCACCGGATGATCGGTCTTTCCGTGCTCATGCACCAGAAAGTAGGAGCGCGGTGCCTTGATGGCCTGCTCAAACGGCCGGACAAGGCGGCCATCAACAAGCGCCTTGCGCCCCGTCAATTCATCCCCAAGCGCTATGCCCTGCCCGGCGATCGCCGCCGACATGACAAGGTTCATGTCTGAGAACACGATGCCCGCATCCGGATTGGGGTTTTCCACCTTGCTCAGCGCCAGCCAGCGCGACCAGTCCTCGGTATCGCCGAGATGCAGAAGTGTCCCGCGCAGAAGTTCGACGGGCTTCGACAGGCCGCCCATTCGGTTCATCAGCGCCGGACTGCAAAGGGGTGTGAAGTGCAACTCGCAGAGAAGATCTACCGCCCGGTTCGGCCAGTTTCCGTCGCCAAAAGCGATGAACATGTCTACTTCGGGATTGCTGACGTCGTCGAGACGGCGCGGGGTTACAACGCGAAGCGACACATCTGGATACTGCCGCTGAAAGTCGTCGATATACGTACACAGCCATAGCGAAGCGAAACCGGGCGTACAGCTCACCGTGAAGGTGCCGCCGATACCCTTTCCGGTGTATCGCACGGTTGCATCGCCGAGCACGGTCAACGCCTTGCGCACATCGTTCGCGTAGTGCCGTCCGCGCGGCGTCAGTTCCACCCCCTTGCCTACGCGCTCCAGCAATTCGAAGCCGAGGTCGCGCTCGAGAAGGCGCAGTTGGTGGCTCACGGCGCTGCGGGTCAGGTGAAGTTCCTCCGCAGCGCGCCAGACCGTCCCATGACGGGCAAAGCTGTCGAGCGCCCGTAGCGCCTGAGTAGAAGGTATACGCACTCGCCAGGTCTCCTCAGGTGAACGGAATTTGCACAAAACGGGAAAACATATCACTTTTTGACGAGGCGGTTCACTGCTTTTCTCCGTGCGAGGACAGCTATGACCAGTCAAGCTCAACAGATCGCACTGCTCCACGTCGACACGATCCAGCCGCACCTGTCGGAATGGACGAAGACGATCTTCGACTTCGGCGAGACCGCCTGGCGCGAATACCAGTCCTGTGCCTGGTATGTCGCGCGGCTGAGAGCTGAAGGCTTCTCGGTGGAGGAGGGATCAGGCGGAATGCCTACCGCCTTCTGCGCCCACTGGTCGAACGGACCGGGCCCGGTCGTCGGCATGTATGCCGAATACGATGCCGTACCCGGAAATTGCCAGGACGCGGCTACGGTCAAGCGCCCCCGCCCCGGTCTGAGTGAACACGCGGGCGGTCACACAGACCCGCATTCGGGGCTCGGCATTGCCAGCCTGGGCGGCCTACTTGCAACGAAAGCCGCGATGGAACGCCAGGGCATCGGCGGCACCCTGCGCTTCACCGGGGAACCGGCCGAAAAAGTGCGTGGCTCAAAGCCCATCCACGCCGCAAGAGGCTATTATGATGGACTGGCGGCGATGCTGTCGTTCCATCCGTTCTATATGCTCCCCCTCTGCAACACAGCGCGTTGGGATACCCACTGTGGTGCGGCCTATGCGATGATCTACCGCTTTGTCTGCGATCGGCCGGAAGACTGGCTAGGCCATGCCGGCGATCGCGCGCCGATCCCGCAATCCCATTCCGCCGTCCGAGCACCCGGCGCGAATGACGCGCTGATAGCGATGTATCTGTCGTCCAAGGCGCTGCGTGATTCAATGCTGCCACATCAAGGCGGCTGGTCCATCTCGGAAGCCATCCTGACGGCGGGTCAGGCAACCGCGGACAACCTGCCGGCCGCGTTGTCGGAAATCCAGTACATGATCCGTGTTCCGACCACAGCGATGGCCGATCAGGTTACTGCCGTCCTTGACGTCAACGCCGAGGCGGCGGCGCGCATGACTGGTTGACGCGTCGAACGTCACTGGGTCTGCAAGTCCCGACCCGGTCTTGCCAACCATGTCATGGCCCGCACGGTGTTCGGGGCGCTTCAGACAGTCGGCGCGCCGCAATGGAATGAGCGCGCGAAACGCATCGCCCGCGAAATACAGGAGAACGCGGTGGGTTCGTCGACGACGGAGCCTTTCATCGACGAATGCGAGCGCCTGATTCCGCCGCAGGAGGCTGAGGCGATCCTGCGGCGAGACCTCGCCCCTTCCCAGATGAATTCGACCTCCGACGACTATACCGACATGTGCTGGCATGCACCCACCGCACGCTTCTACGTGGCACGGCCAGCGCTGCGCCCGGCTGCCGGCAAACGTTATCCTTCATGGGTAATGAATGCGCTGGGCGGCATTCCGGAGACGATTGATCCGATGGTCGCCTGCGCCGCCAAGACGCTGGCGCTGTCGGCACTGCGGCTGCTGGAAGACGTTGTCACCCGCGAAGAGGCCATGGACGAGTTTATCCGCCGAACCGGCGGGGGTATCGGCGGATCCAACTGGATCGCGCCGCTCTGTGACTACGAGCCACCGATACATTTTCGCTGGCCGGAATATGTCGAAACGGTGCGCGGCCGCGAATGGTGGATCCCGACCGGCCGCGTTGATTGAAGAGGAGAGCCGGATGACGATACACACGACACATTCAACGCATGAGTCTTTTTCCCTCCAGCGCCGCAATGCGAAGGGGAATACGGAGCCACTGGTCAACTGGGGGTTCGCCAACGAAACCGACGTGCTGACAGACGTGCTGTTGGGATCGGCCGCGCATTTGCGTCATCTCGCGACCAGCTCGCTGTCCCGCAAGCATCTGCGGGAGGCTCCGTGCAATATCCAGGTAGCACAGGCACAACACAAGGAACTGGTGTCCGCCTACGAGCACTTTGGCGTGCGCGTTCATTGGCACGAGCCGACACCCGAATTGCCAATGCAGGTCTATTCGCGCGACTCCAGCGTCATGACGCCCTATGGCGCCATCATCACCGCCATGGCGAACTGGTGGCGGCGCGGCGAAAACTACGCCGCCATACGAACCTATGAAAAGCTCGGGATACCAATTTACGACATGGTCACGGCCGGCACCTTTGAAGGCGGCGATTTCAACGTCATTGAAGACGGCGTGGTCCTGATCGGCTGCGGCGGAGCCCGCACACAGGAAGAAGGAGCACGCCAGGTTCAGGAATGGTTCGACAAGGAAGGCTGGGAAACCCGGCTTGCCTTCATCGATGAGTACTACGTCCACATCGACCTCATGGTGGTCCCGATTGCCGAGAAACTGACGGCAGTCTGTCTGGCCTGCACCGAACCGGGAATCGTCGACTGGCTGAAAGGCAAGGGCCATGAAATCATCGACGTGCCGTTCCAGGACACGATGGCTCTCGGCTGCAATTTCATGACACTCGGCAACGATCGCGTCATAGCACCAACGGTGAGCAAGACACTGATCGACCAGCTGAAGGCGCGCGGCTTCGAAGTTGCTGCGGTTGACACGGCAGAGATTTCCAAGACTGGTGGCGGCATTCACTGCATGGCTCAGGCCTTACGCCGCGAGAAGGCATAACATTGGACACCACTGGACTGATCGAGGAGCTGCGGCAGACGCTTGGGGCCGCCGGCGTGCTGACGGGCACCGAGATCGGTGAACGCTACCGGTCGGACGCCAGCTTGTCGGGAACGTCATTGCCGCTTGCGGTATTACGTCCCGATACAGTGGAAACCATCTCCGCCGCTCTGCGCCTGTGTAACGAAGCCCGGCAGCCGGTTGTGCCCCAAGGCGGCCTGACCGGGCTCGCAGGCGGCGCCAATGCGGCCGCGAACCATATTGCCATCTCCCTCGAACGCTTCTCGGGGATCGAAGAGATCGACGTCGTATCGGCCACCATGACGGTGCGTGCAGGCACGGTGTTGCAAGTTGCCCAGCAGGCGGCGGCGGATACCGGCCTTCTGCTCCCCATCGATCTCGGCGCGCGAGGCTCATGTCAGCTTGGCGGCGTGATCTCCACCAATGCGGGTGGGGTGCGCGTCTTGCGGTACGGCCCAGCCCGCGACAGCGTCCTCGGCCTGGAGGCGGTCCTGGCGGACGGCACTGTCGTCTCTTCGATGAACAAGATGATCAAGAACAACACGGGCTACGATCTGCGCCAGCTCTTCATCGGCGCGGAAGGCACGCTGGGCATTGTTACGCGCGCCGTCCTGCGCCTGCGGCCGCTGCCGGCGGCGCGGCGTACCGCACTTGGTGCCACTGGCAGCTACGCCCAGGTGCTGGCCCTGCTCGCGCGCGCTCGCCTCGAACTTCCCGACCTGTCGTCATTCGAGGTCATGTGGCGCGACTATGTGCGTTTCAACGAGGTTGCTGCAGGCGTGCGCCACTTCGCTGAAGACCACGAATTTCAGGTCATTGTCGAATGCGAGGGGGACGGATCGGAGCGGTTCACCGAAACGTTCGACAGCTTCTTCGCCAGCTGCCTTGAAGAGGGTGTTCTGTCCGACGCCCTGATCGCCCAGTCCGAAAAGCACCGGCTTGACTTCTGGGCGGTGCGCGAAGGCCATGAGATGGATCGCCTGCTTCCGAATCTGGTCAATCTCGACGTGAGTATGGAGATCGGCGCGCTTGGCGAGTTTGCGGACAATTGCGCAGCCGCGCTGATTGATCGCTTCCCCGATGCTTATGTTTCCTTTTTTGGTCACCTCGGAGACGGCAACCTGCACATTGCCGTTTCCGTGCCGGGAACGGACGAGGATGGCATCGCCGACATTAGTCGCATCGCATATGAGCTGGTACGCGACAGGCAGGGATCCATCTCGGCCGAGCACGGGATAGGAACCCTGAAGCGAAACTATCTCGGCTACTCCCGCAGCCTTTCTGAACTCAACATGATGAGACGCATCAAGAACGCCCTCGATCCGAACGACATTCTAAATCCGGGCAAAGTCCTTTGAGGCACGGGAGGATCGATTGGCTGCTCACCCCACAGTCGGCGAAGATCTGATACGCCTTCTCGAAGCGCATGGTGTCGACACCGTCTTCGGCATTCCCGGAGTGCATACGGTCGAGCTCTATCGCGGTCTCGCGGCATCGAGAATTCGTCATGTCACGCCCCGCCACGAACTCGACGCCGGCTTCATGGCGGATGGTTACGCACGCGCATCGGGCAGGCCGGGCGTATGCATGCTCATAACCGGCCCCGGCCTCACCAATGCAATCACCGCCATGGGTCAGGCCCGAGCAGACTCAATCCCCATTCTTGTCATTTCCGGGGTCAACGCACTCGACTCGCTTGGACTCAATCACGGACATCTGCACGAACTGCCGGACCAGTTGGCCATGCTGCGGACCATTGCCCTTACCTCCGAACGGGTCGAGCGGCCTGAGGATCTGATGCCGATCATAACCCGCGCATTCACAACGATGAGATCAGGGCGGCCAGGACCGGTTCACATCGAGATTCCGACTGACGTCATGGAGATGGCCGCCGCGTCAATGGCGGTTCCGGCTGCATCCGCTCCCGACAAGCCGGAGCGCGACGCGATTCTGGCGGCAGCCGAACTCTGCAGGGCGGCCCGGAGTCCGATGATCCTGGCCGGCGGCGGCGCGGTGTGGGCCGATGGACCGCTCACTTCGTTGGCGCAGATGCTGGACGCACCGGTCGTTACGACCACCAACGGACGCGGGCTGCTTGCCGGTCATCCATTGTGTGTCCCCGCCAGCCCGAGTGTCAACGCGGTGCGTACGTTGATGGCTGCGTCCGATCTCGTCATCGCCGTCGGTACCCAGATCGGCCCGACCGACTATGATGCATATGGCGATGGCGGCTTTGTTCCGCCGTCAAATCTGATCCGGATCGACAGGGATCCGCATGCGGCAAAGACGAGCATCCCTGCGACCGCGACCATAACAGCCGATTCGAATGAGGGCGTCAGCCTTCTGGTCGATGCATTGATGGGCATTGAGTTCCCGGAAAGGGCGCCATCGGGCCGCAGTCTGGCGGTCGCAGCGCGCGCGCATGCGCTGGCCGATTTATCGCCGAAGATGCAGGCGCTGATTGAGGTGCTGGATGCGATACGCGACACAGTGCCGGGCGCAACCATCGTTGGCGATTCCACCCAACTTGCCTATGCCGGCAATCTCTATTTCGAGGCTGCCGCGCCACGCAGTTGGTTCAACGCCGCGACCGGCTACGGCTCGCTAGGCTTCGGTCCGCCCGCGGCAGTGGGAGCCAGCATCGCACTCCGTGACGCGCCGGTCATATGTCTGGTCGGAGACGGCGGCTTCCAGTTCTGCCTCGGGGTTCTCGGTACCGCTGCCGACGAAAAAGTTCCGGTCACCTTCGTGGTCTGGAACAACAACGGATATCAAGAGATCGAGGACTACATGTTGTCGCGCTCTATCGAGCCGATCGGCGTCAGGCCGGGTGCGCCTGATTTCACCCGGCTGGCACAGGCCTATGGCATTCCGGCCGAACGCATCCGCCTCACCGAAGGTGACGACCAGTCCGCGCTGGCACCCGGGAAACTCGACACCGGACGCCTGGCTGAAGTCCTAGGCATAGCGCGCGAGGTCACGGGGCCAATGCTGATCGAGATCACCGCGCCATAGGGCGGCTGTCCGTTGAGGGCGCCGTTGTTTTCCGCAGACTAAATCGCAGACTAATCCGACAGGATAGCCTGTGGAGTGGTGCCAAGTGATTGAAAAGATGGCGCGCCCGAAGAGATTCGAACTCCTGACCCCCAGATTCGTAGTCTGGTG
>VFQQ010003462.1_pt1 | contig 15240 bp, 23 predicted proteins | sample 3512341 | NCBI WGS metagenome assembly VFQQ01 (sample SAMN10412373, study PRJNA504923) | tailings metagenome | isolation source: Relicate 2 Philex TSF1 revegetated site | place: Philippines: Tuba, Benguet | collected 2017-08-29 | reverse complement strand
CTGCTGCCTTTAGCATTCCTGGCCTAACGAAGACTCCTCTCCCGTCTAACAATGAAATCCAGATGTGTACGCATTCGGCATCGTGATGTGGGAGCTGATGACCTGGCACCTGCCCTGGGGCACCGCCAACCCCTGGCAGCTGGTCAGCCATGTGACGGCGGGCGGGCGGCTGGAGGTACCGCCCCGCCAGGCGCTGCCCGGTCCTGACACCGCCACCTTTGTCGGGCTGGACGACTATGTTGCACTGATGCAGCGCTGCTGGGCGCAGGCGCCTGCCGACCGGCCGGGGTTCCAAGAAATTGTGGTGCAGCTCAGGTGGGGGAGGCAGGGTGGTTTTCAAGAGTGCATGCTGTCGTCTCGATTGGCGGCAGCCGAGAACAGTTAGTGCCAGGAAGCAGGAGCCTGGCCTGGATGGGCACTTTTCCTGCTGCCGCGACTGACTGTTCCGCCTGCCAGATGCAGGGGGTTGATGGAGCAAGCCGCCATGGCGTGAGCGTTGTAAACGTGGCTGGAAAGTCACTGAAACAAGCACAACCCGAGACAGCCGTGATGTTTCGATTTCCGATACCGAGACCGCCCCCTGCACGCCAGCAGTGCGACGCTGCATAACACAAGTCGGCGTGCACTTCTACAGAAATGAAGTCTCGAAGCCCACAGCCCAGTTGCTGCTGCAACCAGCGCATTGTTTCATGCCCCAATGGGTAATGTTATCAAGGAGGCCGGGGGCATTGCCATCGCGAAGCCCTGCTCCAGAACTCTCACAGTGAACGACTCTTTGCTCTGATTACCAGCATGCATGCACCCCATGCCCAGCTATCTGCCGTGGCCGTTTCAACCCACTCGTCCACAACCCACTCTTCCACAACGATGTTACACAGAATGGAAGGGCAGCACAAATGCAACAGGCGCCAGCGGCCGTCGGCGCACACACACCGCGCCACCGCACGCCGGCGCACAACACTCAAAATCTGGCATCAGAAAAGAGTGATGCTTGATGCATGCACAGCTTGGCAGCCGCTCAGTAGCCGTACTGCTGGTACTGCTGGGGCAGCGCCTGCTGTGCTGGCGCCTGCTGGGCCGGAGCTCCAGGGTAGCTACCATAACCACCCACCGGCTGCTGGTAGGGCTGGCCTGCAGGCGGGGCGCCATAGGCGGCCAGCGAGGGCGCACCGGCGGGGGCCGCGGCAGGCTGCGCCGGCTGGGCAGGGTAGGGCTGCTGCGCGGGGTAGGCGCCAGGGTAGGCGGGCGCAGCGGCGGGCGGCGCCACTGGGGAGGGTGCAGCCGGGGACGGCTGCTGCGGCCACGCCTGCGCCGGCTGCTGCCAGCCCTGCTGCGGCGGGTACGCCGCCTGCTGCTGGTAACCCGCATAAGGGTCGTAGCCGGGCTGGGCGGGGGGCGGGGCACCCCAGCCGGGCGCACCGCCATAGTAACCCGCCTGCGGCGGGGGAGCGCCGCCCCATGCCGGCGGCGGCGGGCCCCAGCCGGGGTGCGGGCCGCCGGGCGCAGGCATGTTGAGGGGCGGGGCGCCTGCCAGGGTGGAGGGGGGGAGGGGAGCGGCAGGTGAGGGAGGCGGGTCAGCACCAGGGATGGGCTGGTGGACAGTTTGGCGGCTGCGAGAGCACATCACGACTGTGCGCTGTCAAACCAGCTTGGCTGCGCATGCTGCAACAGCCACACACGTAGCCAGCCAGCCAGCTACACACATACAGTCAGCCCACCACACAGCAGAGCTGCTTCTCATATCATTCAACGCTTACCAGGAGGCACGGGGCGGTAGGGCCCGCCGGCGGGCCCCTGCCGCATCCACTCCGGCGGCCGGTCTCCAGGGCGCATCTGCTTCACAGAGCTCTGCGCAATGCTGACAATCAGCGCCGACTGCTTGGGCTTGGCGGGCTCAGCGGGCTTGTCGCCCTCAGCGCCCTCAGCAGGCTTGTCGCCGTCCTGGGCGGTAGCGGTAGAGGCCGCAGAGGGCTCAGCGACCTCACCGGCCGGCTGCTCCGCGGCAGCGGGCGCAGCAGCGGCAGTAGCAGCAGCCTCCTCCGCGGTATATGCGCCCACAGCGTGGGCAACACCGTAGTTGCGGAACGCGGTGGTGCTGCCGTTCAGGCGCTTGACTGCGGGGGGAGAGAGGGAGTGGAGCGGGGAGGTTTGGGTGGGCGTGCTGGGTCCAGAGGGCAGCAGGTGGGGCTTGGGCTCTTGGGACGGCGGCGGACGCTTGAAAAAATGATTCACATTTCCAGCCACGCAATGACAATCGGCGGCATCTGCCGTCCTCACGAAACCAACAAAGCAAAGCTCCCCACACCACACAGAACAATTGAAACTCACTGGCCAGGTCGGCGTCGCGGCGGCGCTGGAACCAGATGTAGGCCGAGCCCTTGGGCTGCCCCGTGGCCTTGTCGCGTGCCAGCAGGATCTGGATGACCTGCAACCCAGGTAAACTCAAGAGAACCAATCGGAAAAAAGCCATGTGAGCACTGGTACACAGGGCGGTGGGAAACCGAACTGCCCCAACCAATTCAATGTGCAGCCATTTGCCGGCAGCAGGACCGGAGGGCGATGCCGCAGGCATCATGAGCCTGCTGTTCAGAGCCACACCGCCTCATGTGTGCCATCAGAAATCGCTGAGCACGCACCCGGCCAAAGCCCTTGAAGGTGTCCCGAATTTCGTCCACGCTCGTGTCGGGCGGGATGTTGCCCACATACACCTTGAGCGCGTCTGCAAGCCACCAGGGAAGCGAATACACAGGCTGGTGTGAGTCGGGAAGTGGGGCAATGGTGTCGGGCGGGATGCTGCCCACATACACCCTGAGCGCATCTGCGAGGAGTGGAGGGTGATGTGGCTGAGCAGGTCAGGACGCAGCATGAACCGCACAAGCCGGGAGCCATGTGCCACAGTGCAATGAGCGAGTGTTGCGACCCACGGAGGCAGCCCATCCAGCACAGGCGCAGCCCATCCAGCCATGCCCAGCCAATTCAGACCACGTCCAACCAACTTGCCACACCAGCACAGCCAGGCTGAACTGACATCCCATGCTCTTACCAGGGTCGCAAGCCGCCGGCGGAGGCTCCAGCGACATGCAATCAATGACATGCAAACGCTCAGCCCATGCTGCATGTTTCAACAAACCCCCCAGTGCTCACCGGGGTCGCAGCCTGCCGGCGGCGGCTCCAGCGAGAGGTAGCGGGGGCCCGTGCGCATGTCCTCCTCCCGCCTGCAGGAAAGAAGGGTGCACATGTACAACGAGGTGTCGGCTCAATATCCCTGCAAGATGGCGTTGCAAGGTGGCACTGAATGTTGACCCGCCATGTTGCGCTCAATTGCTCAACACAGCCCTGCCTACCATGCACTGCCACGGCAACCAAACAGCGTGGCAGCTCAACCATAGCAACCAGGCAGCTCAATCGCAACAGCTGTAACCGCCGCTTGTTGCCCTCGCTCTCATCTCGCTGCCAATTGCCCAAACAGCCCAAACGCTGCACCGCTCATAACACAACAGCAGGCCAGCTGAGCTCACCGCTGCTTGTTGCTCTCGCTCGCGTTGTACTTGGCAGCCCAAAATGCAACAGCGCAGCAGCAGCTACTAAAAATGCAACAGCGGCTCTCACCGCCGCTTGTTGCCCTCGCTCTCGTTGTACTTGGCCACCATGGGCTCCTTCATGCCGGGCCAGATGTACACCTCGTCTGCAGGTTGTCAGGTTTCAGTTGGATCAAGTCGAGTGAGATGGTGTCGCTCACTCAGGCGCAGAAATGCCGGATGTGCCAGCGGCATACAGCAGGCCGTGCATGGCTATCGCCGCCGCAAAAAAGGCAACGGCTGCGGCATAACCACAGCATCAGCTTGAGCTCGACAACGCAGAGCACAACGCACCCAGGGCGCGCATGGCCGCCTCCGCCTCGAAAGGCTTGCTGAAGGTCGCCACGCCGCAGCCCTGCAGGCAGGCGGAGGCGCAGGAAGGAGGAAACTGAGCATGCAGGCATGGGCAGGCAGGGAACATGCGCAGCATGGTGCCATGCTGAACAAACGCGGACATCCAATGCATCATATGGCACTCGCCTTGTGGTACACGGCGTCGGGCGTGGGCTTGAACATGTTGATGCGCTCCACGGTGCCGTAGTGGCTGAGCAGGGAGCGGATGTCCTCCTCTGGAATCGAGCGCGTGATCTTGGCGATGAACAGCTGTGGGCAGGTGGGAAATGCAGACAACAGTGATCAAAGGTGAAGCCAGAGCAGCAGTCGGGGGATGGAGCGTGTGATGCCGGCGATGAACAGCTGTGACCAAAAAGCATGGGCAGATAAAAGCAACTGTGGGAAACGCAGCAAGAAAACACAGCGAGATGAGGCCTGGAGCATCCGCTGTTGTGAAAACAGCAAGTGCAGGGCTTGCAGAGGCAGAACACAGCAGGGGTTGGACCAAATGGGGCTAGCTAATTGGGCTGTGTCGCCAAATTATACCCGGGCGCGGTCTAGGCAGGCCGCCGCCAGGCATCTTCGAGGCTGCTGGGCTTTGTTGTGGGCCGCCGCGCGGAGTGCCACCACCCCATGGGCAGGGGGCGGGCACGAGCGCATGAGCGGCGGCCGATGGGGGCGGATGCACAAAGGCACTTGAAGCAAAACGCAGCTTGAGAGCTCTGCTGGCAACCCAAGCCCATCTTTTTCTATGTTCTGCAGTGCATCATGTCCCCAAAAGCAGCCAACTACTCTTAACCCTCCCAAATTGGGAGGGCAGTGTGCTGTGCATGCTGTGCCCACCTGGCGCAGGTCCTCCTGGTCCTCCTCGGCCTTGCGCTTGCGCGACAGGTGTGGCGGCTCGTCCTCCGCCCAGCGCACAGTCATGGGCGCAGCGCCACCTGCAAAACGCAGCATCATAATGTCTCAGTATCAAGGGTGTAGTTGCAGTGGCGGCTCGTCCTCCGCCCAGCGCACAGTCATGGGCGCAGCGCCGCCTGCGCGCAAACAGATTGCAAGCACCTGGTGAGTCCATAGGAGCATTGAGCTGCCCAGTTAGCAGGCATGCACGTTACGCTATGAGCAGCCGGTCGCCGCAGCACAACAGATAGGCAGTGCCTACCAACTGCTCCCAGCATGTGGCCTGCGGGCAGCTTGCAAGCTTGCCTGCAGCCCTGCTCACACCCCCGGGAAGGTGTATGCACCGTGCATGGCAGCGATGGCGTCCTCCGCGCTCTTCTGCTGCTACCCAACAAAAAGAACCATGGAAATCAATGAGCAGCACCCACCCGGGAAGGTGTATGCGCCGTGCATGGCGGCAATGGCGTCCTCCGCGCTCTTCTGCTCCTTGTAGAACACAAAGCCGCAGCCGCGGGTCTGGCGGGAGTGGAAGTCGGTGAACAGCTCCACGCGGCCCACCTGCGGAAAAGAAATGGACCAGCAAAGACATTGATCAGGCCTCGTAGTAGCTCATTCAACGCTCGACAAAATGTTCACCTGCAGAAGATATCACTTCAAGCTGGGCCGGGTGTGAAGCGCAAGCAGACTCAGCAAGGCAATGAGAGACAGTGAAGGGTCGTGCAAGCGGAAGGCATTATCCATGTCTTTGCATCGCCCATCCTCAGCCTATCACCCACAAACCAGCACCCTAGGTTGCTGCTGCTTACCGGGCCGTAGTAGCTGAACACCTCCTCCACATCCTCCCGCCGCACGCCCATGGGGCAGCCAGAGAAGAAGACGCGGCGCACGGGCGCCGACGGAGCCGCGGCGGGGGCGGCGGCGGGAGCGGCGGCCGCAGCCGGCTCCTCCAGCCGGACCTGAAGGACATGAAGAATTGAGGGGTTGGTGGGTTGGTTGGAAACCAGGCTGGTGGATAGGCTGCAATCTCCTGTGCAAGATGGTGTGGCCACTTCAGCCGTCCCTTGGCCCAGTACGCACGCGAGACCTGCCACGCATGCAGCAGCAGGGGGCTGCGCCATCGCAACACCATCCTGCCATCTCTGTGCCCAGCATGGCCGCATCGTTGACCCTCCAGCCTGATGCCATCATACCTCGCGCTCACCTCCAGCTTCTGCTCGGCATCGGCGGGGATGGCCGCCGTGCCGTTCAGCTCAGCCGCCGCCGCCTCTGCGCCCTTACGCGCCTCAAACACGGCGGTTGCGCCGCCCGTGCAGGCCTCGCCGTCACGCTGCACGCTGACCTCCTTCAGCCCGGGGAACTGCAGGGCAGGGGGTGGGGCGAGCGGTTGATGGGTTGGAGATGCATGGGCACGAGGCTGCAGCGTCAGCGTTGCGCGATGGCATGCTGCCTGGGCAGGACAGGATCGATCAGCCTGCAATCGGCCACCACATGCATCCCAATCCATCATTCACAGCATTATTTAGCTGCAAAGTGCCATGGCCGGCAGCATCGGGCAGCAGGTGCAATCCAATCCATCACAGCGCGCTACTGTGGACAAAGGAAGCCAGGCACAGAACAGTGCGCACCTTGTCAAAGAGCGCCCGCACATCCTCGTCCTTGCAGTCCGCCGGCAGGCCAGACACTGCAACCCGGAACACAGCGGGCTCGGCAGGCGCCGCCGGCTGCTCAGCAGGGGCTGCGGCGGCATCGCCAGGGGCGGCCGCCTGCTCAGCAGGCGCGTCCGCAGCAGGTGCCTCCGCCGCAGCGTCCGGCTGGGGCTGCGCCTCAGCATCGGCGGCGGCATCCGCAGCGGCAGGCGCCTCGGCCGGCGCCTCCACGGGCTGCAGGGCGTGGCGATCATTGCGGCAGGGGGTGTCAGGCTCGCCCAGCAAGCAGCATGCAGACAGGTTGACAATGACCGGCAGGTGGGCGCCGCTCGAGGCGGCAGCGCCGCCGCTCACCTGGGCCTCGGCCGGCACCTCGGGCGCCGGGTTCACATCAGGCACGCCCTCCATCGGCATTGACAACCTTCCACAGCGCCTGGACAACCCGCTGCGCGCCACAACCAAGAGCCGAGCACCGCCAACGCTCTCAACACCCTGCCAGCCCAGCGGGGGACAAGGGGGCGCAGAGACCAAGGGCCAGCAGGTCACCGGAGGGGCGCACGGCGGCTCCCAACAAGCGGGCAGCGAGAGCGGCGCGCGACCGGTGCTCGGGCAGCGCCGTCGAGGGGCTGCACCCTCAATCGGAGGTGCCCGTGCGCACTGCAAGTGCTGGGTGGGCCTCACCTGCGAGCTGGCGCTGCCAACGGGCGGGGCGGGAGGTGATGTGTCGCGGCTGGGGTGGGCAGGCGTTTCTTACACTCGCCAAACACTGATCACGGGCTCTGTGGACCCGATCGGGGTGCGCCAGCCGGTCAGGCGGGCCTCCCGTGTCATGCACGCCTGCTGAGACTGCTGCTATGGCCAGAGGGCCGGGCCGCCACACGCCGGCGCTCAAAACCGCCGCCCTCCAGCACCCCGATCCGCTCGCCTGCCGCCCACGCCGCACCGGCAGCCCAGCAGCCACCCCGCCCCACAAAGCCCTCCACCACACACGGGTTTGCGCCCCGAGGCCTGCAAATCGACAGCCATGGACCCATGGGCGGTCATGGGCGTGAGCAGGCAGGCCTCGCAGGATGAGGTGAGGAAAACTCAAAGCCGCTGCCGCCGCCGCCGCTCGAGCGGTCGTGGCCGCAAACAGCCGCCGGGGTTGTTGACGGGCGAGGGACGACGTGCCTGTACATGCAAGCTCACACCTTCAATGTTTGATTGCTGCACAGATCAAGGACCAGTGGAGGCGGCTGTGCAAGCAGCACCATCCAGACCTGCAGGTGGGTGGGCTGGCTTGGGCTGTCGGGCAGCTGTCCGGCTGTGCCGCTGGCTGTATGCCTGCATGCATGGCCAGCCTGGGTGGTGTGGCGCAGCTCCATCAACCCCAGATGTTTCCATGCAGCACCGTCCGAGCCCGCAGCTGCCTGCACCTGTGCACATGCATCCGCCTTGCTCTAGCGCTGCATCACAAGCGCTCTGCCCTCACCAGCCGCCTCACAGTTGCCCATCTTTCCTGCTTGCAGCCGGAGCACATGCGGCACCAGGCGGAGCAGTACTTCAAAGAGATTAGCAGCGCGTACCGCACGCTCACAGCACGTGAGTGGTTTCAACAGGCTGGGCCGCCCTGCTGGGCACCCGCGCTGTGCCCGCCGGCGCTTCACATCGCAGCAGGGCGCGGCACGCTGCGCTTCGGCCAACAGCATGGGTCACCAGGGCCAAGCATTGAGCTGGCAGGCACAAGCCAGGCTGCATTCTCACCCTCTGCCACCCTTGGCATGTTGCAGGCGGCTCCTCGTTAGCGGCCTATGCAGACTTCACAGCAGCACAAGCAGCGGCGGCACGGACGGGGCACCCCTATGCGGAAGGCTTTCGAACAGGTGGGCTTGCAACTCAGCCGTTGCAGTTTGTGCACCCTCGGTAAAGCGTTAGGGCGCAGCTGGCTTTTGCTTGCCAGTGTGACCTGGCCAGGCAGGACCAAGTGTGGCACTCTTGCCCGCCGCAATGCAGTGCTGGCATGCCCTGTCCAGCCCTCACCCCTGTGCAAATGCGCCACCCTCCGCCCGCAGCCTGGTCGCCGGGCGGGCAGCAGGCCAAGTTCAGCAACGGCGTGGTGGCGGCGGTGCTCTTCATCCCCCTCGTCATCACGTGAGTTCGCTTCTGGGCAAAGAGCACTTGCTGTGGTGTTTATCCAAATTACCTGCTGGCAAGTGGGGTGCCGTCGTCTCATCATTCATTCAATCAGCCAGCGCGTGGAAGCAGGAACGGCCCTCTCATCGATCGCCGCCTGAGCGTGCCTCGTGGTGCCCCTGCCCCCAGGCTGTGCAGCGGCATGTGGATGGCCTTCACCTTCACAGAAGAGGTGGAGAGCGGCTGGCGGCCGCACGGCTTGATGGCGCCTCCAGAGAACCCATACCTTAGGGACGAGCTGAAGCCAAAAGTGTACAGCCACTGGGCCAAGTGGCAGGAGCAGCGGCGGGCGCGCGCGCAGCAAGAGGGCGCGGAGCTGCTGCCGCCCGCGGCCGCCGCGGCGGCTAGCGGCAGCACGCCCCACTGAGCAGTGCGCCTCGCGACATGCGTTTCTAAGCCGCAACTGAGGTGCACCTGCATGCTGTTTTGGCGAGCTCCGCGCCAGGTATCTGTCCTCTTATTGCGACCAATTGGCAACCTGCTTGTTCCCCCTCGGCTGTCTGTGCGCTCGCCTTCAATCTGCTCGTACAAGTGCTTCCAAAAAGCAAGCCCTGTTGCTTCTTGCCCCCAGCCATGTACCTCCCATTCTGTATCCCTACCTCGCTGCATGCTGCGGCACCCCTGTAGCCTTGTACACTGCCCCAGGCTCACCGCCAGGCAGGCGTCCCTCAAGCACTGCCCCCCCACCGTGAGCGGTGGTGGTATGCAACCAGTGGTGCCTGCTGGTGTTGATTTGCAGCAGCAGGCTTCCCTTAATCATAGTTGATGGCAAGGGGTGGCTTGAATCAATAGAGCTGGATGGCCTGAAAAGCTGACCTTTCGGGTGGGGCTGATGCGGCGCAGGCGAAAACGGTCTCGCCGCAAAGCAAGCCGCACCTACAGCGGCCCCAGCCACTTTGCGCCCATCGCAGCATCTCTTCTTGCTAACACAAGTCGTCAATCGCAACATCTTGCCTGCGAGGAGCACAGGCCGCTCAGTGGACGCGTCCCTGCGGGCACTGCTTCCCGCCATCCGTCGCAGGGCGAGCAACCGTCTGTAAGCACTCAAACAAGTGGGCGGAAGCGCTGTAGCCGCGGCAAACCCCTGCTTGTGGGAGAGGGGCATACCCAGTTTTGGCTCTCGGCTCTCCGCGGCCATCAAGCTGCTGCCGCGCCCCACGCCTTTTGTTTCAGGTTCAGAGGCCAGGATCCAGCGCGCACAACCCAGCCGGCTTCTGGCCTTGCAGGCTGCCGGCGGTCCCGCACCCGCGGCGACGGTACTTGGGCTGAGCCATGGCCGGCTCTCCCCGCCCCGCATGGCTGACCGAGGTCCTGAACCGCCTTCCACCAGCCCATGTGATCGACCTGGGCGCTGGCGCGGGCTATGTAGTGGTGCGGCCAGGCGGTGAGCAGCACGCAGCACCCACCGACTGCACACCGGCGGTCGGCATGCGGCTGCTCGCCTTGCGGCTGCTCGCCCTGGCAGTGCTGAGGCGGCGCCTGCAGCAGCAGCAGCAGAAGCAGCAGCAGCAGCAGCGGTTGATCCAGCAGCTGCAAGGCGCGGCGCAACCGCTGCAGTTCTCAAGCGCACCGCACGACCCACCGGCAAGCAAGCGGCGGGCAGCCGATCTAGCCGCAGCCTGCCCCGCGAAGCGACAGCGTCGAGGCGCCGGCTCCTGCCCAGGCAAGTTTCCAGTCTGCTTACTGAGGTATGTTGCGCTGCGCACGGCCTGTATCGCACTGCCCCATGCAACTGGCTGCTGTGCCTGCCCTGCATGTCGTGGGCTGTGCGGCCCTTTCAACATGCGCCCGCCTAGCTCCCTTCATCTGCTGCAGACTGCCGCCATTAGCACATTGCTGTCATGACGACCACTGGCGCCACAAGCACAGTGCTGGGGCACAACTGTTTACGAAACCCGCCCCATCCATGGCATGCAACTGGCCTTCCGCGGGTTGATTTGCGCCGCCGCACACACACTGGGGATGCGCGCATCACACCCAGCCCAAGCTGCTGCCAAGCGCGCCCAGCGACCCAGGCTTGAACACCCGAACCATCCGTTTTTTCCTGCTGCTGCACAGCCCTCTGCCCCACACCATCCCTCTCACATCCCGTCCGGAGCGTTGAGGCACTCACTTCAACTTTTGCACAACCGCTGCGCACCAGTTTTGCCTAACAAGTTTCGTTCCAGCTCACTGCTTTTCCACTTCGGCGTGGCCCGGCCGCCCGCCTGAATCCAGCTTGCGTGTGTTCTTCTTGGTTTCTGTCTTCACGATCCCGTGTCTCTTCCCAATTTTGTTATCCCCAACGCTTCCCAATCACCGCTGCCACATGCGCCAACGCTTCCCAATCGCACTGCCTACATGCGCAAACGCTTCCCAACCATTACTGCCACAGGCGCCAACGCTTCCCACCTGCCACTACCATCTCCTCTAGGTATAGCCAGATCCACCCCCCACCCACTCATGTTGCCCGGCTCATCTCCCAGTTCGATTCCCTACCCGGCCCAGGCACCGGCACTCGTGCGAACCTGCAGCGCTACAGTTTGTCGAGGAGGGCGGCGCATGCGGCACGGCCCGCATGTGCCGCCGGGTACCTGCCTCCTGCCTGACGTCTACTCTATGCTTCCGCCCTCCAGCCACCCCACTGAGAGACCGCCTGTAAGATGCCACTTGGCAGTGCTGCCTGGCGCGGCAAGGGGCGCTGATGCAGTATCGGCGGTACAGGCTTGCTGTTGCCTCTCCCCTGGCCTGCTGCCCTGCAGGCTGCCTGCGGGTGATGCCTGTGCTCAAGCCGCCTTTGGGAAGCGCCCCCTCAGAAGCTCCTCATTTCTCTTGTTGTCACACACGCGCGTGCTCAATCGGATGCAATTCAGCGGATCGTTAGCTCACTCATAGGATAGGGTGCGTTGAGCCCAGAGGGCAGGGGAAGAGGGGCATACTGAGACGCTCGAAGGTGGGAACAGCAGCAGGCCGGCAGCCGGACAAAAGCCGCCCGCAGCCGCAGCCGCAGCCCTGCCGCAGCCGCTGCCGAACAGGCAGCTCCGCAAGCGCGGCAGGGGGCGCAGGAGTGGAGGGACGGCAGCGGCGCAGGTTTGGCGGTGGCTGATGGGGAGTGTACGCAGCCGCGCCCGTGCAAAAGCGCGCTCAGATGAAGTTGCCGGGGCTGCTCATGGATCCCATGTCGCTCACGACATCAGGAGCCATGGGGAACAGGACGAGCAGCGCAAAGATGATGAGCGCAGCGGCCACAGCACGCCGCCGCTCGCTCACGCCGCTCACCTCGTCCTGGATGTACTGCTCTGCAGAGCGGGAACACAGGCAGTACGGAAGCGGTACTGGTGAGGGGAGAGGCGGCGCAGAGGAGGGGGGGCGGGGACAGAGACAAGCAGCCAGGTGGTGCCGCATGCCGCAGCAAGTGGGAGAGCGGCAGGCAAAGGCTGGCCCCGAATGACGACAGCACACGCCCAGCGCCCGTCCCCCAAGCACCATTCTGCAGCGGCCCTGGCTCTCACCTGCGGTACGCTGGCAGATGAGCACGTAGAGGCCAAAGGGCAGGGCCAGGGAGGAGCCCAGCAGCCCCAGGCCCAGACCCACGTATGACAGCAGGCTGCTGACCGCCAGGCTGTTGCGCCCAAAGGCGGACTGCGGCGCAGGGGCGGGAATAGTGTGGGCAGGGGGTAAGCGTAAGGTGCGCAGCAGGTGATGCAGGGCGCGCTGCCGCCCTGCCTACAGCCAACGTGCCAGCCTGCAGAGTCGCCATACAAGAGGCACATTGACTGAATACAGCTAGACATCAAGAAGGGCAAGAAGAAGCTGCTGAAACGGCAGTGACTTAGTGCAAGTTGCTGTTTGCTCACCAGCATCACGCGGCCGCCGTCAAGGTTGCCCACAGGCAGGCAGTTGAGCGCGGTGGTGACCAGGCCGCACCAGCCGCCCACCAGCAGCGGGCTGACAAACACCTGGGAGTGTGACAGCGCCTCTGCACGGGGGGACAAGGGGAGGGGGTGGCAGGGGTGGCAGGGAGGGTCGGTTGCAGCTCTTGGGCATGCACCCGTTGGGCGCGCCCAGCAGCAGGACAGCACACACAGCACTAGCAGCAGCACTGCACAGCACAGCAAGCCCACGCTCCTGGCAAGCCAGCACTTACCGCTGGTGAGCCCCAGCTTGGCAATGCCACCCAGCAGCAGGCTGCCTTGGAACAGCTGCGCCGGCACCGGCAGCAGCCCCGGCTGCAGGCAGGCAGGGCAGGGGGAGGGAGAGTGAGCGGCGCATCTGGGCATTGTCACATCACATGGGCCGCAGTGGGCATGCATTTGAGAAAACCTCACACAGCGGTGCTGCTGCCTGCCAACACACAACTGACGAGCACCCATCATGCAACACACCCCGTCACGGCAGCAAACCGCATGCACCAAGCAAGCAGGCGCAGCATACAGCAGCGGCCCTGGCCCCTTCCCAGCCGCCCACCTCTGGCGCTGCGCCGCCGTGGCTGGCTACAAGGCCGGCGATAAACAGCGCCAGGCTCGTGAGGCCGCCTGCTGCCAGTGCCGCTGCCGAAAAGTCAAACAGGTCTGTCCGTGACCGAACCATGGACTTGAGCTGCGGAAGGAGGTGGTTTGGGGGGCGGGGACCAGGCAGGTGGGTGGCAGCATGGCTCAGCACGGCACAGCGCGACACAGCACGGCAGGGAGTGCGCACACCGGCTAGCTGGCTGCGGATGACCAACCGCACAGGTGGCGCACGATCAGGAACCCAGCTGCAGCTGACAATCAACCAAGCTGTACATTGCCGGCGGTCTATTGCACTGCACATTGCCGGAAGCCAATTGCGCTTGCCTGCGTGACGCTGCCAAAGGTGCCCAGCTGGGAGTTGGGGATGAGGAAGGAGGGCGCGATTTTGATGTCGCGCAGCCCCGCCACCGCCGCGTGCGCCAGCTCGTGCATCAGCTGCGGGGGAGGGCCATGTATCAAGTGGTGCTGGTTTGAGCGGCGCTGGGTGAGCGAGCGAGGTCGAGAGTTCTCTGGGTGAAGTCCAGTCCAACAGATGGTGACGGCACCATGGGGTGTGGAACAGCCAGCCCAGCCCACTCCAACCCCCTTTGACCACACAGCCCAAATCGTCTACCCCTCAGCCCACCTGCGGCAGCAGCGTGGCCATGCAACACAGCGGGCCAACTCAACCACACCAGCCTGCCTGTGCAAAGGCATGGCCACCCAACACCCACACTCGCAGCCCACCTGCGGCAGCAGCGTGACCATGAACACGTTGCCGGTGGAGGAGAGGAAGGGCAGGGGATCGTACGTCTCCAGCCCAGGCGGCAGCAGGTCTGTGTTCAAGTTGGCAGGGTCGGCCAGCCACTGCAGCGTCTCCTGCGGCATGTGAAGGGCGGCAGCAGAACAGGCATGTGCCTCCAACTCAGAAGGCAGCAGGTCGGTGTTCAGGTTGGCGGGGTCGACCAGCCACTGCAGCGTCTCCTGCAGCACAGAGGGAGGGGCAGCAGAACAGGCATGTGTTTCCAAATCAGAAGGCAGCAGGTCGGTGTTCAGGTTGGCGGGGTCCGCCAGCCACTGCAGCGTCTCCTGCGGCATGGAAAGGTGCGATGAGCCAGGGGGCCGTGGTGAGAGGCAGCTGCACAGAGAGTCAGCCGCTGCGCCACACGGTGCGCAACGCTGCTGAGTATGGTTCCTGTGCCAGCAAGCTGCCCAGCAAGAACAAGCAGCACTGTTGCACAAGCAGGCCCTGCATGCAAGCAAGCGTCCGCAAAGCAGCAGCGCAGCACCACAGCACCTGCACCACCTGCGCCCCGTGTTCACAGCCCCCTCCCACCCGCACCTTTGGCAGCAGGCCGATGTTGGCGGCCAGCCCAAACTGCAGCGTGGAGCCCAGCGTGAGCAGCAGCAGCACGCCCGCCGCCACTCGCTGCCAGCCCTTGACGGGTGCGGGCTGCGCCGAGGACTGGGGCAGGATCTCAAACTGCACGCGCGGCTCGGGGGCTGCGCCGTCGCCGCCGCCGCCACCGCCCATCATGGCTTCGTCCAGCATCGCCTCCGGATCCTCCACCAGGCGCACCACGTACTTGTCGCCTGGAGATGATAGGAGCGGGAAACAGCACAGAGTAAGAAGGCGAAGCCCCCCAAGTGGGAGTGCGCTTGGGTTCGCAGCCAGTGTGCAATGGAGGCGTCTAACTGCTGAATGTGCATGGCAATAAAGCAGCCATAAACAGCAAACCTGTCCACAGCTACATGTGCCGTGCATTTGATGCTGCGCGTGTGCCTGCCCACTGAACTCACCAAACATGGAGGTAACCTTTTCGCACACCTCCTTAAACACCGCCTCCCGCTTGCCGCGCCTGCAGGTGGGGAGGTTGCCGTTGCAACTCATGTCGCAATGCAGATGAAGTGCGTCCCACATTGCCCTTAAGCGACCACACCCAGCTGCAGCAGCTGTGTGGCGAGCGGCCACAGCTCAACAGCTGGATGGCCACTAACTGCAGCAGTGCAGCAGCAGCAGCAGCAACGCAGCAGCAGCAGGAACACATCAGCAGCAGCAGCAGCAGCAGCAGCAGCAGCAGCAGCCGTCGCAGCAGCAGCAGCAGCAGCAGCAGCAGCAGCAGCAGCAGCAGCAGCAGCAGC
>VFQQ010003461.1_pt1 | contig 15244 bp, 21 predicted proteins | sample 3512341 | NCBI WGS metagenome assembly VFQQ01 (sample SAMN10412373, study PRJNA504923) | tailings metagenome | isolation source: Relicate 2 Philex TSF1 revegetated site | place: Philippines: Tuba, Benguet | collected 2017-08-29 | reverse complement strand
TGTCTGCCTCCCTGCTGTGCAGCCCCAGCCCACCTCCGCCCTCCCCCTCGCCGCCGCCGCCGAGCCCCAGCCCACCTCCACCCTCTCCCTCGCCGCCGCCGCCGAGCCCCAGCCCACCTCCGCCCTCCCCCTCGCCGCCACCACCCAGGTGTGCAACGCATGCTGTGTCACGCTGTACCATGCTGTGCCTCTGGCTGCACATCGCCTGCTGCGTTCATTGTTAATTCGTTGTTCATTGTCCCTGCTTTCCCTACTTATGGTGCAGCCCGCCCCCACCTCCGCCACTGGAGGGTCCTACGCTCACTGAGGCGTTGGCTCTAAGTCCTACTACTGCCGAGGTCGCTGCGCAGCCTCCTCAAGGCATCACTTTCTTCCAGGCACGCATTTTGGGGTCGCAGCACTGTCAAATGGTGCATTTGCATGGTGCAGTGCCCAATTGCCTCCTGCCATGCATTCCATGGATGCTGCCGGCCACATATCAGTCCATCCTGCCCTTGCTTTGCAGTACAAGTTCACAGCCATGCCAGTCAACCGGGCAGGCCCCAACGTCACAATGACCACCACCCAAACAACGGCAGTCCTGCAGGGCCTGCAGCCTGAAACCGAGGTAAACATCTGCTTGCACGACAATGGCACACAACTTGCATGGTACCGCTGGACACACAATGCAATTGTGTCGCACCGCTGCCGCCTGACCTTTGTTCCTCTGTTATACCTGCTGCTTTACAGTACAAGGTGACTGTGGTTGGCCTCATGAACGATGGACGCGACTGCCCCGGAGTTGGCTCACACAACTGCGTCACGCCTCCCCTACCCCGGTGCGTGGCAATGCTGCGGGACCTGCATGTGAACAGCAGGCAGCAGCAGTGAGGAAGACTCTCTGCTGGTGGTACTGACCGCCAGCCACAGCTGCAAGCCAGAGTACCAGCACATGCGTGCCTCCCTTATGCTTGCCTGTGCAGCAACGCCCATCTTCCTTGCCTGTCCTTTGCTGCAGCCCGCCGCCACCACCGTCACCCTCCCCACGCCCACCGCCCTCGCCGTCACCTCGGCCTCCTCCCTCGCCATCCCCACCGCCGCCGCCCTCGCCACGGCCACCACAGCCGCCCTCGCCATCGCCGCCCCGGCCCCCCTCGCCCTCGCCGCCACGGCAACCGCCGATCCAGCCGTTGCTCCTCAGCCCGCCGCCGCCACCCTCCCCACGGCCGCCGTCGCCCAAGCCGCCATCGCCCAAACCGCCATCGCCCAAGCCGCCGTCACCCAAACCGCCATCGCCCAAACCGCCATCGCCTCGCCCGCCAAGCCCCAGGCCCCCTCCGCCGAAGCCCAAACCACCAAGCCCCAGGCCCCCGCCGCCGAAGCCCAAACCGCCTAGTCCCCGGCCTCCGCCGCCCCGACCAAAACCACCCAGCCCCCGGCCGCCCCCGCCGCGCCCTCGGCCCCCGCCGCCGTCCATTAGGAGTGCCAGGGCGCTGCGTGAAAACAGGAAGCACCTTCAAGAGTTTTAGGGCCCTCAAGTGGGCATTCATTGGGCTTGCTGCAAATTTCGGGCAGCCTGAGCTGCGCAGCATATGCGCAACTGTACCACTTCCCCATCCTTGCAACACCCCCCTGTGGCCGTGGCCGCACAGGCCGACGGTTCTCCTGCTGCCGCTGCATGCCTGATGGCAACCGCTGCAGATTTTAATGCTCCGCATCATTTATTAATGTCTTGCTTCCACCGCACTGTTCATGCCGCAATCCACCCACACTCCCCCCGCCCTAAGCTTACACCCCTCGGTACTCAGCTCCCCGCACTTCCCCCACCCCACGCTCCTCCACACTGCAACTGAGGGCCCTTGCTGTGTACGGCCATTGTACTGGCCGCCACCAGCAAGGGCCCTGGATCCCTGCTTCCCCCTTCACATGCCGGGTCATCTCCATGCAAACAACAAACAAACATGTGTCAAGTCTGCTTCTGCTCGCAATGCACGTCTGTTCACTGTCCTGCAACATGGCTTGTTGTTACACATGTGGGCAGCCAGCGCCAGCTGGAACGTGGAGCTGCAGCATGCGCTTGGCAGGACTATTGCTGTGTTTGCTTGCAGCAACATGCCTCGATGGAAGTCAAAGCGATGTCACTTGCAAGTCACAGCGGATGCATCAAGGCTGCGAGCAATGGTCGGCTGCTGCTGTGTGGCTGTTTGAGCAGGGAACCGGCATATCTGTTCGAACATCAATTCATGACACTCTTGAAGTGTGGGGCCATGTTGTGCATCACGCCGCTCGCACAGAGCCGAGGCCGCCATCCACCGCCAGCACCTGCACAGCGCAGAGTGCAAGGGCAGTCATGTCAAGACCCGGCTGCGGCAGCAACGCCGGCATCCGCACAGCATAGCACAGCAGGGCAGGACAGCCGTGTCTGGACAGCGCCTCTCAGCGATGGAGCTGTCCAGCCACTGGGCAGACGCATCAGCTCAACCAGAGCTGAGCAGGTGATCAGTCCAGCGCACCTTCCCAGTGATGAACGAGTTGGCTGCGCGGGGCGCTTTCAACCCTCAGGCTGCCAAGCTACTGTCCAGGATTGTAGATTGGCCAGAGGCAAGCAAATAGTCCAGCCCAGCGCACCTGCCCAGTGATGAACGAGTTGGCTGGGTCCAGCAGAAAAGCAATGGCCCGAGCCACTTCCTGAGGCTCGCCGATACGCCGAAGCGCGTGCATGGCTGTGCTGGCCTTCAGCGCCGCCTCGCTGCCTGCAGGTGTCGGGTGAGCAACGAGGAAGCAAGGGGGTTTCAACCAGTCATGTGTGTTCCATGCAAATGTGAGCAGCGGGCACAGCAGCTGCAAAATGCAGCATTGCGCCATGCGCAGCCATCCAGGGAAGAGTGCGTATCACAAGGTGCAGCCAGCCGGCGAGCTTAGCAGCTTGGCAGCTTAAGCACAGGCTTAGCAGCTTGGCAGCTTAAGCACAGCATGAACAGCGCACGACCCTCACTTGTGATCCGCTCCGTCATCTTGGTGCGAGTCAGCCCAGGCGCCACACAGTTCACCCGGATGTTCTTGGGGGCATAGCTCGCCGCCGCGCTCAGTGCCATGGCCGCCACACCGCCCTGCGCACAGCGGCGGCGGCAGGGGACATGCGAGGGGTTTGTTATACGAGCAGGGCGCAGCAAGGCTGGTATGAACCCACGCCGCCCTGCGCCACAGTAGCAGCGGCCAGGAACACGTACTGTTTTGCTTACCCAGAGGGTCAGCAGCAGGGTCAGCGGCAGGAGGGCACAACATTGGGCAGGGAGGTCCTTCAGCCGAAGCACACCACACGCTTGCTGCTCGGCGGCAGTATACCCCAGTATCAACTGCTAAGTACTCCCATGCCTCACACCTCCTTGCCACAATCTCCAACCGGCCCCCACCTTGGCGGCGGCGATGGCCTCGTGGTTTGCTATGCCGTGCTTGGCGACCGCCGAGGAGCAGAACACAATGGAGCCCCCCCCGTTGGCTGGACGCATCATGGCTTTGGCCGCCGCCCGCAGCACTCCGAAAGACGAGAGCAGGTTGATGCGCAGCGTCTCTTCAAACTCCGCATGGCTGGTGGTGTGGGCTGCGAGGTATGGGGTGGCAGGCGGTTGCCGAGCAGTTGGGGAGCGGCCGGCTCTATGGAGCCATACGCGCACTGCACAAAACGTATACAAGCCGTAAAGCCTAAAGCTTCTCACGCCATGCCATTCTACTGCACATGCAAATGGAGTCCTGCGGCCCAGAAGATGACACCCACACCCCATCACCCCATCACCCCGACCTGATTTCAGCAGCACAGAGCCCACGCAGTTGGCCACGCCGTCCACCCTGCCATATCGCTTCACTGCCTCGTTCACAACTGCCTCCACTGCTGCCACGTCCAGAGGGTCTGCGGGTGCAACCGCCACCGAGGCAGCGCCCGCCGCCGCCGCCGATGAGGAGACGGCTTGAAGCCGCTCTTCGTCGCGGCCTGACAGCAGCAGCTGCGCCCCTGGCTGCGCACCCAGCAGCTGGGACAGGGAGCTGCCGATGCCGCCACTGGCGCCGAATACGACGTACACTGCAGGCGGAGGCAGGCGGCAGGGGGTGGTGGTCAACTGGTGATCGGAGCACGACAGCGGCGGCAGGCGGCGGCGGCAGGGCGGCGGCAGCGGCAAGGGCCCAAGCATAGACAGAAGCGCTGCAGATCGTGCTCAAGGCTTTTATTTTCGACTTGCCTGGACCGCCGGCACCGGCTGCCGTGGCCAGCCCGCGCGTCTCAACAGCCCGCAGAAGCGATGGCGCCGCTGAGGCAGCTGCCCTGGCCAGCATTGTGCGACAGTAAGACGCCGAAACGTATAAAGTTGTTGCAAAGCGATCCGGTGGTCTGCGTGTGGTGGGTGCGGCTGCCGCCGTCTTGGGCCCGTCTTGGCTGGCCGGGAGGCGCATGCCCCACGCTGCACAGCTCTGGTGATGCAACTTGATTTATGTCCTTGTGTGCCGCATCAGGCTCAGATTACAACAATGATTTAGTGCAGCAATCGCTTCGGCAGCGGGATCCATCTACGGTAAGGAATCGAGAGAGGGTACAAGAGCCCAGCAGCTGTCGCAAGGCGGGCTGGTGGCGGCAGCGCAAGGCCGCACAGCCGGCGAAGTTGTGCAGCGGGGGCTCAATGAAATGGCAAGGCGGGTGGTCTATTGTGCATCATCGTGCATCATGGCGTGTCAACCGAAAGGAATTGGTCTATCGAGGGACAACCTACAGGGGGAAGAGGAAAATGTCTGGAGGGAAAGGCGACCGCCCACAGCTGCTGCCGCCGCTTCTGCGTCGAGTGAGCCGGCGGCAGCAATGTGAGGGGCTTGCTGTGGAGAGAGGGGTAGCGTGTGCGCTGTCTAGGCACTGGCGCACGGCCCTGGGGCCGGCTGGGGCGCTAGCATGTGCAACTTGGTGGGTGGGCAGACAGGCAGCTAAGGCAAGGAAGTTGGCAAGGGAACAAGCTAGTAAAGTGCTGACTGGTAAAGCGAGTGGGATGATGTGCAGATTGGGGGAGGGCCAAGGGGCGGGTGTGACCCAGAAAAGGCACGAGGCGGGGGTTTGGGTTTGAGCCTAAGCGGCCAGGGTTCCAAACTGATCTGAGGGGGGAATACAGGGTGCAACAAAGGGGCTAGCCGCACCGATGTGGTGCACCTATCATGTGCATACGGCGGGCGTGGGTTGCGTGGAGTGGCGGAAGGGTGCTGATGGTACAATTGTGTCCAAAATCAGGCGGCAAGGCCGGGAGTCCCCGAGGAGCTGCCTACAGCCTGCGAGCCTCACAGCCGGCGCTTCGGCTGCAGGCTGGCTTGATTTGAGCGGTTGTTGCTCATCCATCTGCTTCAAATGTACTTGTCCTCATCATTGGGGAAGTACTTGCTGCAGCAGCAGAGAAAAGGGTGGGAGGCAGCGGCAGTGAGGCGGGCACGCAGTGCAGAGGCGGCTCTGATTCGCTTTGATTATTATTATGGCAAACAGCAAGCGAAACGGCAAGGGGGGCGGGTCTAACAAGGCCAGCAGCGCAGCATGCCAGCGGCTTGCAAGCGCTTGCAGCTGCTGACAGGCCGCCAACCTTTCAGCCACAGCACCAATACCAGCAGCTCAACACCAGACTCAGCCAGCAGAATCGCATCAAGGAAAGCTCACCGAATAAAGATGGGGGTGAACACAGTGTCCATCAAAAGATCGAGCGAGCGGTCCACATTGCGCTGAGTGACGCCCGCCAGGCTGCGCCGCTGGCTGGTCAGCGAGGCAAGCACCGGCTCCAGCAGCAGGCGGCGGGTGGCGGGGCGCCCGGTGGTGCGCGCAGCCAGGCCGACTGCACAAAGGGATGCGGCAGCAGGGTGAAAGGTTGTGAAGGGGGGAAAGTTGGGGTCGAGCAGTTCGGCGCCACGCGGATGGAGGGCAGGGCTTGCACGGCGGCAAAGTGCGGCGGTCGCCGCAAGTTGCACGTTGGCCCGCACGCCATCAAGCACGGCAGGGCAGGGCAACTTTCTCGCCACCGCCCACTGATGCTTCCAACACAGCCCACCACCTAACCACCTGCCCACCCTGATGCCCACCTGAGCAGCAGAGCATGAAGGTGCCCAGTGCGGCGAGCTGGGCCGCCAGGTCGCTGGAGGCCGCCCAGCCAAACACTCCTCCCGAAGAAGGCATTGCCAGCTCAGCCGCCAGGGCCACAGCGGCGGCGATCATAGCGGTGCGCCCCGCAAGCTGCTCGAACCGGCGGGTCAGGGCCTGCGCACGGGTGGGAGTCGGGGGGAGTGTGTGTGATTGTATAAAATGGGTGGAATTTATCATGCTGAATTGAGACTTGAGAGGGCAGGGCGGCCCCGGCTCAATGGCTGTGCCATCAAGCCATGAACAGCCATTGTAGTGGAGACGAGGGGCCGGTGTGTGGCTGGCGAGGGGCACGTGTGCCAGAATGCAGTGGCTGCAGCCTGCTGCCAGGAGCCGTCAGCAGGCTGTGCTGCACCACCAGCATGGTGTATTCGCTTTCAAACAACCAGCAGAGGGCTTCATATTGTGCATGAAGCGCTAGGGCTTGCGGTCAGCGCCCGCTGCGGCGGCGCCTGTGGGAGTGGCGGGAAGCGCAGACCTGCGCACCTGAGCCTCCAAAAGGTCGGTGAGAAGCCCAATCACGCGCTCTCCCTTGGCCTCGTGGTGCACAACAGGCACGGCGGGCGGCTCGGAGGGTGCAAAGGAAGTGAAGGGCACCGCCACGGGCAGCCGGGCGCCGCGGGCCGGCGGCGGCGGCCGGTGCGGCGGGTGCCCGGCGCCCGGGCTGGCGCGAGCCACACACTGGACAGAGAGGCGGACGGCGATCATGGGAACCCGCAGGCAGGACGTGGAAGGCTTGGGTCGGAGTTGAACGGGTCGCCAGGTGCAAAACGAGGTGCGACACGGCGGCAAGCGATGATTTGCACAGATCTAGTTTCAGCAGTTATGTGGGCGGAGCGCGGCGGCGTGGGACTGGTGCTCGGCGACCGTCGCGCTGGCGCCTCATTGGCCGCATGCAGACCGACAGGCTTCCGGGCCGCATGGATGCGCAAAGAGCATTGGCAGTAGTCCTAAACTTCTTGCAACAGTCATTCAGCCTCGCGAAGCGCCCAGCGCCGAGGTCTCACTGCCAGGCGCGCGCACAGCTCACAGCAGCTGTTGGCATTTTGCAGAGTGAACGGTGATATATCGACGGCCCTTTGGACGCAGCCATCAGCCCAATGCGACCCCCACCCCTTGCCGCCGCCGCTGCCGCCTGCTGCCGCCGCCTGCAGTGAGCGCCTGCCTCTTTGCCCATGCCGTGGTGCAGGTGCAGCGGATCCCTGCAACAACACTCACAGCAGCCGCAGATCAACCTTCTAGTTGCTACTCAAGGGCTCTCAGCAGCATGCAGCAGGACCGCGGCGACGGCACAGCGACGGCCAGCAGCAGCGGCGGGGGCGACGCGCCTGCCTGCTACCTCATCTCTTACAACCAGCAGAGCAAGCACAACATCGGTGCGAAGAGGGTCTTGCAGATGTGGAGGCCTGTGATGTGCACCCGCCCTGCCTGCCGGCGCTGACCTGGCTGCGTACATCACGGCGTGGGTGCCACCCACCCTCCATCATCTGGACCAGCGCAGTTTAACTGCCCTGCACTCACCAACTCCCCTTGCCCCGCTGCAGGCACGCTGGCACGCTGCGCCACGGCCTTCAATGTGAAGCAGGTTTGTTTCTCTGGTGCTGCTGGCTGCTGCTGGGGTCTGTGCGCATGGCGTGCTCGTGCCAGCTCAGCAGCCTCAGTTCCGTACTGAGCTGCTGCCTCTGGTCTCAATGCAATCGCTCCGCAGGTTTGCCTAGTGGGCTCGTCCCCCTACGGTGGATCTGCCGGTCACGTCGTCCCACGGCTCCATCAGTTGTGTTCAGCTGCTGCAGCTTTTTTCATTGGACTTTCACTCCAAATTTTTACGCAGGTCTGCCTGGTGGGCTCCCGCCAGTTCAACACATTTGGGGCCCACGGATCCAGCGAGCACGTCGACTTCTGCCACTACCCCACGCTGGAGGAGTGCGTGAAAGACCTGAAGGAAAACAAAGGTGCGCTGCTAAGCAAACGCTGCGCTAGGCAGCACTGTGACGCTGCCCCAACCAGGCGCACTTGCAACCTTACAAGAAACCCCTGCCGCCAACCCCCCACAGGCTGCACCGTGGTGGGAGTCGAAATCATGGATGGCGCCCGGTCGGTGCACTCGTTCCCATTCAAGGGGAACACAGCATTCATGCTTGGCAATGAGGTGAAATTCAGAAGGAGGAACAGAAGGCAGTTCTGCCTGCTGCCCGTTGTTGACCTGGCTGCACGATTTGCAAATGGTGGCTGCCGCACTGCTTCCAGCTCAAGCAACTGGTTCGCCCTGGCCGCTAGATTGGCGCTGCACAAGCGCCACCTGTACGCCACAGCCTACCGTTTCACCGCAATCCGCTGCAGGGCGCGGGCCTCAATGAGAAGCAGCTGGCGCTCTGCGATGCCTTCATCTACATCCCTCAGGTGAAAGGAAATGTGCAATTTCCGGCAGCTACCTTACATGGGCAGCCGACAGTTGCTTGAAGGGATTCCCAGCAGCTGCGTTGAGGATTAGCCGGCCGACACCGGCTGCGGCTTATGCTGCTTCCGGCCCTCCTCACTTCCGTTCAACTAACCAGCACTGCAGACGTCTTTCGTTCCATGCTCGCGCCAACAGCTTGCACACTCGCTGCCCCTCCTTCTCGACAGTACGGCGTCGGCACCGCCTCACTGAACGTGGCAGTCGCGGCATCCATCATCCTGCACCACTTTGCAAACTGGGCGGGCTACCCCGAGCGACAGCGAGAGGTGCGGACAGCTGCGGCGCTTAGGTGGTGCTGCAGATGTGTATTAGCTTGCATGGCAGCTGTTCAATCTTGTCGCCCACCAGGTCAGTCTGCAGCGTCAGCTGCTTCATGCTGCTGCATGCTTGCCCCACCCTGGGCATGCTTGCCCCAAGTACGCAATCGATCGCTGCACGCATGGCTCACTGAATGCCGGTTTGCGTGCCTCCTTGCTGCTTAATTTCTTGCTGCTCAATGTCTAAATGCAGGGTCAGAAGTTTGTAGTGGCGGAGCGGCCGCAGCGCACCGGCCCCCGCAATAGCGTGCCCCTGACTGCCGAGCAGTTAGCGGCGGAAAAGGCACGGCGGGCAGCCGCAGTAGCTTCAGCGGATGCAGACGCCGCGGCCCTGCCGGCGCTGTTCGACTGACACATCATGTCACAGAACGCCTGCCCTCCCTTGACGCAACGCAACCTGACGACCCCTGACCACAATGCATTTCTAAGCAGCTGCCCCCTGCGTGGTATCACTTCGTATCAGTGTTTAAAAATCGGCGCGTCGCGCACAGATCGAAGCAGCGGCACCCCACGAAAGGGTGCCCGAATCGGAGAGGTAAGCAGATCAAGAGATCCAAGGAGCACGAGACACACAAACAGCAAAAGGAGAGAGCAGTGCCATTGGCCTCGAGCAAATACTATTGAAGGGAAAATCGGGGCACACGTATGTGCAGCAGGGCACCCTGCCTGGCCAGCCAGCCGGCCATTGAGTGCAGACCTGGCGGCCCCATAGTAACTTGTTCAGCGGCCTTGCAGCCGTCTCATGCCCGCCGCGGGCGGCCGGGCTTGCGGCCGTTGGCCTGGGGCGGGCCCCCCGACGCCAGAGCCTGAGAGAAGGTAATCACCGGTGCGCCCGCAGCTGCGGCTGCGCCGATGGGGGCCGGCGGCGCGGCGGCGGCCGGCGCCACCGCGATGGGCTCCTGGGCAGCGGGGCCGGGGGCGGCGGCGGCGGGCGCGGGCGCGATGGGCGCGGCAGGGCCCACTGGCTTGTTGTTGGTGGGTGAGGACAGCATGGCCGGGGGCATGGAGGTGCGGCCGGCCAGGGGGGAGGGCACCTCCAGTGTGGAAGAGCTGATCATAGCAGCAATCTGCAGCAAGGACAGGAAGGGTGGTGTCAAGCAGGAAGAAAGGAGGAGAGAGCACTGGCGGGGGGCCATCTGTAGCAAATCTGGGTCCGCACAGCCTTTCCTGCTGTTTATCAGCAGTTGCTATTTATAAGCAGTGCAGAAAGCTGCGTATTCAGCTAGCAAGCTGCATGATCATGCACTAAGATCAACTCGTCAACTGCCAAAGCACCCACCTGGGCATCCTTCTTGCTGTTCTCCTCCTCAAGCGCCGCCAGCCGCGCCTCCAGCGAAGCCAGATCGCCAGCAGCGCTGGCCAGCGGTGCACCGCTGGCACCTGCCTGCGCCACAGCGGGCGCCACAGCAGGCGCAGCAGCCGGCGCAGGCGCGGGAGCGGCCGCCTCGGCGGCAGCCGGGGGCGCCGGCGGTGTGGGCGGCACGTATGTGCCGGCAGTCACGGCTGCCAGCAGCTGCTCTGCCTCGGCAGCCCGGCCCTCCAGGGCAGCCAGGTACTCGGGCGGAGGCGGCAGGAAGCTGGGCAGGCGCAGCAGCACCGGCAGGCGCTCGCGGTAAGAGGCCACTGCGGCGCGTGCGCCGGCGGCAGCGGCCTCCGCCGCAGCCAGCACCTCCTGCGGTCAGGTGAGTGCGTGCATCGGGGAGCGGTGGGTTCAGCTGGGCAAGCCAGCCCAGGTAAACAGGCAAAGCCGAGGCTCAGCAGAAAGGTTGGCTAGCGTTTCCGTGCTGCATGCCAGGCTTGGTAACTCTAGTTGTGTGGCCATCCACCCACCGATTAAGCACACAGAACACAGCCCCCACCAGCCCACCTTGACGTTTTTCTGCGCCATCGTGCGCCGCTCACCTTTTCCTTCACCAACCATACCAAACTACCCAGCCCTGCCGGCCCACCTTGACATTCTTCTCCGCCATGGTGCGCTGCTGCGCAAAGAGCTTGGGGTCGCCCACCCCCAGCTTGGCCGCCTGCTCGCCCTGCTTGATGGACTGCGCAGATGGAAGAATGGGAAAGGGTGCACGCCAGATGAGTGCACAAATAACGCTGCCGCTGCGACCGCTTGCCGCTGCACTGCTGCATGATGCTCCCTGCAAAGGGACTTGCCCAGCCACTTCCAGCTGTGCCGTGCAGGAGCCAAGGCAGCGCTAATCATTACCGAACTCGAGCTGAAGCAACGCAAACACAAGCTATTTCGCAACTCAAACTGACCTTGTCCAGGCGCTCCCGGAAGAAGGCGGCCTTGCCGCCCAGCTCGTGCAGCTGCGCGATGCTCAGCTCCACCACCTGCCAAAAAACAGGCGGAGCACAATTCACTGAAATGCATGACAGATGACAGCTCAAAGCGCTCAACTGCTTGGCTCATAGCCTCATGCAAACCACCATGGGCTGGCGCGTCCTGATGTGCAGGAGCAAAGAATGCGTAGCAACCTCACGACAGCACAGACCAAATGGCTGCCACCCAAGCACTTGCAGCAGCTGCCCCACCTGCTGCATGGCCCCCAGCAGCTTGACGGGCACCTCGGCAGCCACCACTGCCTGAGCAAGCGCCGCTGCATCGCTGGGTGCTGCATCGGCGGCGCCGGCAGGCGCGCCGCCGGAGCGCACAGCAGCAGCCAGGCCCTCGACTGCACCCAGGCCACCCTGCAAGCGTGCAGCGGAGGAGCGGTCGCAAGGCGGGTAAGGGAGCGGCACCATCCTCCCAGGCTGGGTGGCCGGCATGCGAAAAACAGACGCATCTAGACAACAGTCTCCAATCACGGCCAGAGCACCAGCAGGCTGATGCATACCGGCTGCCAGATGGGAGCGTTTGCACACTGCAGCACCTACGCACCTGCACCGCCGCTGCAGCCTTTTCGGGGATGCTGTACGCAAACCCAAGACATGAAATCCCTGCACACCTGCACTGCCGCCGCAATCTCCTCCGGGCTCGCCCCGCTCTCCGTCTTGCCGCTGCGGATCTGCTGCAGGCGCAGCGTGTGGTGCTGCGCCGCTGAGGCGCGCCGCGCCCGCAGGTCGCCGGCCTGCTCGCGAGGGTGGAAAGGGGGAGCAGCTGTTGAGTGTGGGAAGGTGCTGAAGTTGGGCGAAGGCAGGCCACACCATCCGACTGACGACAAGGTAACATAGCGCCAGACCACTTGCAGACAGCAATGCTAGTTACTCAAGTGTGCTAAGCCGCTCACCTCGGCCTTGGCCGCCGCCAGCTCGGCTTCCAGGTCGCGGATACGTGCCTCCACCGTCGCCAGGCGCGCCTGCAGTGGGTGCAACAGCGAATACATGTTGGCTGCTACACTGGGAGCTTGCAACGAGCTGGAGGGCTGCTGCTGCTTTACAGCACATCAGCTGTGCAGCAGCCACCCACCGCACTGGCCGCCTCCTTCTTCTTGTACGCCGCCCACCAACCGATTAGCTGAACAGGAGGATTAGCTGAGCAGCAGATTTTGTACTCATGCTCAGCCACCCACCGCGCTGGCCGCCTCCTCCTTCTTGTACCCCGCCTCCGCCTCGGCCACCTGCTCCTCAACGCTCAGGGCCGGCTTCTTGGGCGCAGTCGCCTCCTGCAAGAAGCAACAACAACCAGATGCTCAGCTTGCTGGCTCGGCTGCGGCTTCCACCCGCGGTAAAGTGCGGTTGCAACGACGCAAACCCGGCGCTGCGCAGGCGGGGACTAGGCAGCGGGCGGCACAGACGACCGGCATACTGCCAGGGCGCTTTCAAGGCACGCAACAGCAGACAAGAGCAGCAACAAGCTCGCTCCCGCGCACCTGCAGGCGCGCCTCCAGCGCTGCCCGCAGCTCATCCAGCGGCTTCAGGGCGGCGGCCAGCTCGGGAGCAGCGGGTGCTGCAGCGGCACCGCCGCCCGGCCGCAGCACGTCCAGCTGGCTGCACAGCAGCTCGAGGATGGAGCTGTACACCTGCGCTTGGGCAATATGGAAGAGCGCGGAACGTTTTGAAACCAAAACTGAAATGCTGGGCGCACAGCAGCAAGTTGCAACGGCTGTTGACCATCGCCAGGACACACGGCAGGCAGCTCCCGAAACAGCCAACTGTCCAGAAGAAGCAGCTGCCTGCGCAATCACACAACCCAGTCAGCACCTTGCGGAGCTCCGTGGCATCTGGACACCACCCACCTCGCAACAATTTCACAGTGTGCAAACCACAGCAAATGCACACCTTGCAGAGCTCCTTCGGGGCCGAGGTGGCAGGCAGGCGCGCCTCCTGCCGCCCCAGCTCACCGCCCAACCGCTTCAGCTTGGCTGCCGGCGCCTCGGCCGGCTTGGCGGGCGGCGGCTTGGGGATGCCCTTGAGCGCGAGCGCCAGGGCGGCCGCCGCGCTGCGCTTGGCCGCGGGGGCTGGTGCCAGCGGGTCGGTGGTCGACACAGCGCCCAGAGCGCAAGCGGCGGTGGCCAGCGCCTGGCAGTAGTCGCGAGGCACCGAGGGGTGTGCCACAGATGACAGCAGGGCTGCCAGCGGCTCCGCCTCAAAAGGGAAGGCGCCCTTGGACAGGCAGCCGTCCAGCAGCAACTCAACGGCCCGGCTCTTCAGCAGGACCTGCGCAGGGGTACGGGAAGGGCAGGCAGGAAAGCGATGCATGTGGCAGTGCTAGGCATCTGGTGTGGGCAACATCGCACTTTGATTGCACGCCAAGGGGCAACAGCGCTGGAACTCCTTCAGCATGGGACCTGCTCCTCACACCGGCCAGCGGGCAGGAGGCCAGTGGAGAACAGCCACTGGGAAACCGCCCTGCTGTTGGCAGCAAGCGCACCTGCTTGAAGTCAGCCAGCTGCGCGCCATCCGCAAACAGTGCATCGCTGTTGAACACCTGCGGGTTGCATCCGTCAGCAGCGGCGGTCCAACTGTTTGCGGCAGCACCCACATGTTGCGCAGGGTCGGTCAGACACAAACGAGCTAGCGACAGGCTACCCAGGTGCATGCCTTGCTTACAGCGCTTGCAGCCGCAAGCCGGACAACACGAGCGTTGCATACTGCCTGCAGCGCCAGGCACATGGCCCAACCGCTCGCACCTGGTCGGCCCAGTCCTGCGCCAGTGAGCCGCGCTCGCCAGCCTGGGCAGCCACCGCAGCTGCCTCCAGCGCGGCTGCCGCATCGCGCAGGCTCTGCACCTGCGGCCACGCAGGGGCTGCCACCGGTGCGGCCACGGGGGCAGCCGCGGGTGCCGCCGCCGCCTGCGCCTCGCCCGCCGCTCCAACGCCACCCTTTTTCTTGTTCTTCTTCTTCTTGGCGGCCCCTGCGCTGTTCGCTGCAGGCGCACCGCCGCCAAGCAGCGCCTCGTACGCGTTGCGTGTGGACGCCATGCCTGCACCAGCCGACGTGGGTGCAGGCATGCGGCAGCGGCAGTGAGTGGCGGGCGGGCGCGTGCGCGGCAGGCCAACTGGTGCCGGCGCCGCGCCGCAGCTCCACCGCCGACATGCTGGCGCGATCTGATGGACAGTCACGACCCACAGGCAGGCAGGCGAGACGGAGGAAGGGCCTTTGCCACAGCCTGCAGCGGCAGAGGCCGCGGCCCCACCAACCTGCGATCGGCCCGACTAGGAGCTCGCTGCCGCCGGCAGTTGGCTCCAAGTCTCGCGAAGGGAGCTGAACGCGCGCGGCCTCTTGGGCTGGGGGCAGCGGCGCGGGGCGATCAGCGGCGATCAAGCAAGCAGGGGGGTTGACGACCAGGGTGCGACAGCCGATATTTAGCGATGTGTTCTGCTGCGCACGGGTGACCGTGCTGCCAACACAGCGAGCGCCGCGAGCCCTTGGAGCAAATTCGCAACTTGTGAGGAACCCGGGTGGCCGCCAACACGGCTTGGGGGCACTCCCCTGATGGCAGGCAGCCTCGCCGCCGCCGCATCCAACCGCCCCCAGCGCAGTGACGCAGGGCCGTGACGTGGCTCGTCCTGCTTCTCGGCATGCCTGCCAGGGCATGATGTACTTTCTCTGCACCAAATGGATTGCATGGTCATTGATGCCAGCAATTCAGCCCATCCCAAGCACTGACTAGCGCGGCAAGTGCACCGCGCCGGCCAAAGCGGCGTCCAGTACTGCTTCCCCTCACTGTTTGCGCCCGCTCGGCTGGGCAATCCAAGCTACCCTCAGTGGCCGGCCACTCACAGCATTGGCAGGCTAGATAAGCCGCAGCCATAGGGGCGCAGGCAGCGTCACAGTGCCATAACGATCCGATAAACGGCAGCTGGTGCTGAACGAGCGGGCAGGCAAGGCGGGCAAGACGAGAGGCATCAATGGCCGCTGAGGCAGCCCGTGGCAGCCAACCCATCGAGCTGC
>VFQQ010003459.1_pt1 | contig 15254 bp, 9 predicted proteins | sample 3512341 | NCBI WGS metagenome assembly VFQQ01 (sample SAMN10412373, study PRJNA504923) | tailings metagenome | isolation source: Relicate 2 Philex TSF1 revegetated site | place: Philippines: Tuba, Benguet | collected 2017-08-29 | reverse complement strand
CCTACGACACGCCGATCGCCGCCGCCGACGGCCTGCGCACCGCCGACGACACCGATATGTTCAACGGTGCTCCGGATCGCTATGACTGGAAGCTGGTGGGCAAGAAGGAAATCTACATCCCGTACAACAACTACAAGGTCACCAGCCCGGACGTTAAGTACAAGGATCTGCTGCAGGTCGGTCACCTGAATCCGGCGCTGACCCGCAACGAGCTGCACCGCGTATGGGTGGTCGAGGGCACGCTGAAGTCCGGCGCCCGCCACATCTACTCCAAGCGCACCCTGTTCCTCGACGAGGACAGCTGGCAGGCGGCGGTGGTGGATCAGTACGACGGCCGTGGCGAGCTGTGGCGCGTTTCCATCGCCTACCTGAAGAACTACTACGACCTGCCGACCACCTGGTCCGCACTCGACGTGTTCCACGACCTGCAGGCGCGTCGTTACCACGTGCAGAACCTGGACAACGAAGAGAGCAACACCATCGACTTCACCCAGGCGGTTCCGGACGACGGTTATTTCAAACCGGCCGCCCTGCGTCGCCGCGGCACTCGATAATAGTCGTGTAGCTTCAAGCGAAGGCCGCTACAGTAGTAGCGGCCTTCTCGTATCAGCTTGGCGAATAGGCTTCTATAACGCGGGTTCTGCCTTAACAAAACATAACGTCGCGCCAATTGTCAGGGCTTTCCGAAGCTCGCTAGGATGGGCGGAATAAGTAGCACCGCCTATAACAAGAAAGGGGGAAGGTATATGAGTGAGCCCGTCATGCGGCGCACCCAGTCCGGTCTGGCGCCCAAGCAGGCGCGCAAATCGGCGCTCCGTGTCCATTCGCCGCTGGCTAAAGCGCTCTCGCTGTGCAGTGTGCTTTCCATTCTGGCTTTCGCTGCCGCACCCTTGCAGGCCGAAACCTCGGCTGCAGCCGATGCCGTCTACGCCATCGAGTCGCCCAAGGCCGTACACAGCCTGCTGCTCGATGTGGTCAATACCGGCGAGCGTCTGGTTGCCGTCGGCGACCGTGGCCACATTCTCTATTCCAACGACCAGGGCCAGAGCTGGCAGCAGGCGAAGGTTCCGACCCGGCAGATGCTGACGTCGCTGTTCTTCGTCGACGCCCAGCATGGCTGGGTGGTCGGTCACGACGCGCAGATTCTTGCCACCACCGATGGCGGCCTGACCTGGACCAAGCAATACGAAGACCTGGAGCGCGAAGCGCCGCTGCTCGACGTCTGGTTCAAGGATCTCGAAACCGGCTACGCCGTGGGCGCCTATGGCGCATTGCTGGAAACCACCGATGGCGGCCAGAACTGGGAAGACGTCAGTGATCGTCTCGACAACGAGGACGCCTATCACCTCAACGCCATCACCGCGGTGAAGGATACCGGTCTGTTCATCGTCGGCGAGCTGGGCGGCATGTTCCGTTCGCGTGACTGGGGCGAGACCTGGGAGACCATCGAGGACAAGCCCTACGAGGGCTCGCTGTTCGGCGCACTGGGCACCGACGAAGCCGGCACGCTGCTCGTCTACGGCCTGCGTGGTCACCTCTTCCGCTCCACCGACTTCGGTGGCAGCTGGCAGCAGATCAGTCTCAACACGCCTAACAATGGCCCGCTGGAGTTCGGCCTGGCCGATGGCACCCTGCTGCGCGATGGCAGCGTTGCGGTGGTCGGCCACGGCGGCACCGTGCTGCGCAGCAACGATCACGGCCAGACCTTTACCCTGATCAATCGTCCCGACCGCCTTTCGCTGGCCGGGGTAACTGCACTGGATAACGGCAACCTGATCCTGGTGGGGCAGGGCGGCGTTCACCTCGCCGCCTCGACTGGCGCCGATCTGGGCCAACAATAACAAGCCGGGAGCCTTTGCATGACCAAGCATCAACAACAGCCCGCCTCCTTCCTCGAGCGGCTGATCTTCAACAATCGCCCGGCGGTGATCCTCATCTGCCTGCTGATCAGCATTTTCCTGTTCTATCAGGCTGCACAGGTACGTCCGCAGACCAGCTTCGAGAAGATGATTCCCCTGGGGCACCCCTATATCCAGAAGATGCTCGAACACCGTAATGACCTGGCCAACCTGGGCAACACGGTGCGCATCTCGGTAGAGGCCACCAACGGCGACATCTTCAGCAAGGAGTACATGGAGACGCTGCGGCAGATCCATGACGAGGCCTTCTACATTCCCGGCGTCGACCGTTCCGGCCTGAAGTCGCTGTGGAGCCCCAGCGTGCGCTGGACCGAAGTGACCGAAGAAGGCTTCGCCGGTGGCGAGGTGATCCCGCAGACCTACGACGGTTCCGCCGACAGCCTGGAGGATTTGCGCAGCAACATCCTCAAGTCGGGGCAGATCGGTCGCCTGGTGGCGAACAACTTCAAGTCCAGCATCGTCGACATCCCGCTGCTGGAGTCCTACCCGGACCCCAACGACCAGAGCAAGCTGATCAAGCTCGACTACCAGAAGTTCTCCCACGAGCTGGAAGAGAAGATCCGCGACAAGTACGAGGCGCAAAACCCCGATGTGAAAGTGCACATCATCGGTTTCGCCAAGAAGGTCGGTGATCTGATCGACGGCCTGATCGGCGTGGCGCTGTTCTTCGCCGTGGCCATCGGCATCACCTTCGTGCTGCTGCTGTGGTTCACCCACTGCTTCAAGAGCACCCTGGCGGTGGTGATCACCACCCTGGTGGCGGTGATCTGGCAATTGGGCCTGCTGCACACCCTGGGCTTCGGTCTCGATCCCTACTCGATGCTGGTGCCGTTCCTGGTGTTCGCCATCGGTATCTCCCACGGGGTGCAGAAGATCAACGGCATCGCCATGGCCTCGGGCGATGCGACCGATGCCCTGTCTGCCGCGCGCATGGCCTTCCGTCAGCTGTTCATCCCCGGCCTGGTGGCGCTGCTGTCCGATGCCGTCGGCTTCGTCACCCTGTTGCTGATCGATATCGGCGTGATTCGCGAACTGGCCATCGGCGCCTCGATGGGCGTGGCGGTAATCATCCTGACCAACCTGATCCTGCTGCCGGTCGTCATTTCCTATATCGGCATCGGCAAGCGCGCGGTGAAGAAGAGCCGCGAGGAGGCCGCCAAGGATCACCCGATCTGGCGCGCGATTTCCAACTTCGCTCATCCGATGGTGGCGCCGATTTCCGTGGTGATCGCCGTGGTGGCGCTGGCTGGCGGCGTCTGGTACGGGCAGAACCTGAAGATCGGTGACCTCGACCAGGGCGCGCCGGAGCTGCATCCGGATTCGCGCTACAACTTGGACAACGACTTCGTCATCCGCAATTACTCGACCAGCTCCGACGTGCTGGTAGTCATGATCAAGACCGGCCCCGAAGGCTGCTCGACCTATGACAGCCTGGCCGCGATGGACGAGCTGATGTGGAAGATGGAGAACACCGAGGGCGTGCAATCGGCCATCTCCATGGTCACCGTGTCCAAGCAGGTGATCAAGGGCATGAACGAGGGCAACCTGAAATGGGAGACCCTGTCGCGCAACCAGGACGTGCTGAACAACTCCATCGCCCGTGCCGAAGGCCTGTACAACGCCGACTGCTCGGTGGCGCCGGTGCTGATCTTCCTCGAGGACCACAAGGCCGAGACCCTGTCGCGTGCCGTGGCTGCCGCCGAAGAATTCGCCGCACAGCACAACACCGACGAACTGCAGGTGGTACTGGCGGCCGGTAACGCCGGTATCGAAGCGGCCACCAACGAGGTGATCGCGGCGTCCGAAACCACCATGCTGATCGCGGTCTACGCGGCGGTGAGCATCATGTGCCTGCTGACCTTCCGTTCGTTGGCCGCGACCCTGTGCGTGATCCTGCCGCTGGTGCTGACCTCGGTGCTGGGTAACGCGCTGATGGCTTTCATGGGCATCGGTGTGAAGGTCGCCACCCTGCCGGTGATCGCCCTGGGCGTGGGTATCGGTGTCGACTACGGCATCTACATCTACAGCCGTCTGGAGACCTACCTGCGTCAGGGCATGTCGCTGCAGGACGCCTACTACGAGACGCTCAAGTCCACCGGCAAGGCGGTGCTGTTCACCGGCGTCTGCCTGGCCATCGGCGTGGCGACCTGGATCTTCTCGGCGATCAAGTTCCAGGCAGACATGGGCCTGATGCTGACCTTCATGTTCCTGTGGAACATGATCGGCGCGATCTGGCTGCTGCCGGCCCTGGCCCGCTTCCTGATCAACCCGGAGAAGCTGCGCGCCAAGGCCTGATGGCCTATGCGTAAAACGAAAACCGCGGCCGAGTGCCGCGGTTTTTGTTTTTATGGCGGTGATGAGAGGCATCGCTATCGCGGCAGTCGCGCACGGCGCACCCTACCCAGCGCCTCGTAGGGTGCGCCGCGCGCACCGGGGATGAACGTTGATCTGCCGGATCGGCGCATATTCCCATACCCCGTCGAGCTGTCGCCGCGGGGCGGGGTATAGGCGGAGAACCGCTGTAGCTGCGGTGCGCACGGCGCACCCTACGTCTCGCCAATCAGTGCGTAGGGTGTAGTGCGTAGGGCGGGCCGGGCGGCGATCCTTTTCAGTGCGTAGGGCGGGCCGGGCGGCGATCCGCTTCAGCCCACCAGGGGCAGCCGCTGTCGGTGGGCTGAAGCCCACCCTACATCTGAAGCCCACCCTACATTGCTGCATATCCTGCACGCCCATCGCGCGCCTAGCGCGGATATAGCGGCGGCAGCGCGCTGCTTTCCTGCGGTGCGGCGCTCGGCTCCTGCGCGGCGGGCAGGTTGCGAATGGCTTTCCACAGCTCTTCGCCTTGCCAGTGCTGGCCGGTTTCGCTGTACAAGGCGCCGTTGAGGCCGTCCAGCGCATCCGACAGCGGCACGTAGCGCGCCGCCATATCGGCGAGAGTTTCCGGCTGCTGCCGCGCCCAGGCATCGAGGGCATGACGGGTCGCCTGGGCGTCGCCAGCCTGACAGGCGCGTTTGAGGTCGTCGAGCAGCGTGCGCGGGCTCGGGCCTGCCTGCGCTGCGCGCTGGATCGCCGGTTGCCGGCGTGCATGCCACCACAGGCCGAAACCGAGCAGGGTGGTCAGGCTCAGCAGGGCGCAGGCCAGTTGCCAGGGCCACAGTTCCGGCCCCTCGATCACCTGGGTGGTCACCATCGGCGTGTTGGGCTGTTCGTCGTTCTGCAGTTGCGGATTCTCGGCAACCTGCAGGGTGCGGGCGGCGAGGGTGGTGCGCTCCAGCGTGTCGGTCTGGGTATTCCACCACAGCACTTCCAGCGGCGGCAGGTCGAAGCTGCCGGCGCGGCTGGGCACCAGCGCCTCGCGCTCCTCGCGGGTGCCGATGATGCCGCTCTCGCTTTTCTGGTCGTTCATCTGCGGCTGGTCCGGATAGCGCCGCAGGCCCTCGACCTGGGTTGCCGGCAGCGGCGGCAGCTGCGCGCTGGAAAGGCCATCGACCTTGAGAATCAGGCGGCGCGTCAGCGAGTCGCCAACCTGGCTCTGCTGCGGTTGCGGGTTCCAGGTTTCCGCCAGGCCCAGGGCCCGTGCCGGCAGCCAGGGGGCGTCAGGCGGGTAGTCGGCCGGTTTGGCCTTGACCTGCAGCGGAATGTCCGGTGATTTGACCCGCGTGACCTTGCCGGTGCGCGGGCCGAAGGGCAGGAAGTCGTTGTTGCGCGAGCGGTCGACCAGGGTGGCGCTGAAGGTCTGCCCGGGGATCAGCAGTTCGCCGCTGCGCTGCGGATAGATGGCGTATTGCAGTTCGATCACGCCATGCAGCACGCCACCGATGCTCTTCTCGTAGGTACGCGGCTCGCCCAGTTGCTCGATGCGGGCATCGGCTATGCGCAGGGGCGTCAGGCTGCTGTCGTCATACATGGAAACCGAGTGGTAGATGCGCAGGGTCAGTATGGCCTGGGCCTGTACGTAGACGCTTGGCTGGTCGAGGCTGGCATCGATGAACACCGGTGCCAGCCTGTCTCCGTCACCGGCACTGACGGCTTCCTCGACGTTGAGCACGATCGGCAGGGTTTCGGCATCTTCCAGGCGGATCGCCGGGATCGTCACTTCGCCGCTGCGGCGTGGCTGCAGGGTGAGGATCCAGCGGGTGCTGGCGCGTGGCGTGTCACCGATGCTGCTCAGGCGGTTGACCTGGCGGCTGCCGAGAATTTCGAAATCCCGCTCCAGCGGGCTCAGGTCGGGGCGGCCGAAGCGGGTCGGGTCGGTGGATTCCAGCGTCAGCACCACGGTCTCGCCTTCGCTCAGGCGGGTGCGGTCGACGCTGGCGAAAAAGGCTTCGGCCTGGGCCTGCCCGGCGAGCATGAGAAGAAGCAGGAAGACCAGACGCTTCATCGGTTCGAGTCCTGACGCTGTTGCTGTTCATACCAGAATTTGCGCCGCAGCAGCTCGGCCGGATCGTCCGGGATCTGCCGCAGCCATTGTTCCAGCGCTTGCCTGCGCTCTGCCGCGGTGCCCAGATCGACTTCCGTGCGGGGTTGGCCCACGGGTTCGGCATCGTCCGGGCTTTCATGGACGCTGGCGGGTTGGCTGTCTTGCCCGGCGCCATCGGCCGTGCCCTGGGTTTCGCCGCTTTCGCTGTTGTCGCCGGCAGCGGAGGGCTGAGCGGGTTGCGCGGGTTGTGCAGCAGTGCTCTCGGCGGGCTGTGTGGTTGCGGATTCACTCGGCTCGGCCGGCTCGTCGGGTTCCTGTTGCTGGTCCGAATCGCCCTCGCCGGACTGCTGCTGATTCTCGCGCTGGCGCAGTGCTTCTTCCACCAGGGCCTTGTTGTGCTGCGCGGCGGCCAGCTCCGGCTGACGTTCCAGGGCCTGCTCATAGGCGTCCAGCGCCGCCTCCAGCGCGCCGGCCTTGGCCAGGGCGTTGCCGCGATTGTAGTGATCGGCGGCGCCGTCGCCCTTGGCGAAACGCTCTGCGGCGGCGGAATAGTCCTCGGCCTCGAACAGCGCCTTGCCTTGCCACTGCGGGTCGACGAAGCGCTGCGCCGCCTCGGCCGGGCGTTGCGCCTGCAGCAGGCGCTGGCCTTGCTGATCGGGACGCAGCCACAGATCGTTGAGTTCGAAGGCCTGGCTGCTTTGCGGCGGCAGCATCAGCAACAGCGGCAGGCAGAACAGCCAGCCGCGGCGTCCGGCGCAGGCGGCCAGCAGCAGCAAGGGCAGCAGCAGCCAGTAGCCCTGGTCGATACGGCTGTCGAGTCGTGTCGGTTCGGTCGCCGCGCGCATGGCCTGCGGGCCGTCGAGCAGGCCGAGGCGGCGCAGGTCTTCGTCGTCCAGGCGTATCGCGGCATAGCGGCCGCCATGGGCCTCGGCGGTTTCCCGCAGGGCGCGGGCATCGAGGCGCGGAATCAGGATGGCGCCGCGCGAGTCCTTGAGAAAGCTGCCGTCCTCCTGCACCACCGGGGCGCCTTCGCGGCTGCCCACACCGAGCACCAGCAGTGGTACCGAGCGCTTGCCCAGGGCCTGTTGGATGCCGTTGCGTTCCTCTTCATCAAGGGCGCTGGTGACCAGCAGCAGGCGACCCTGGCCCAGTTGCGCCTGGTCGAGCAGTTGTAGCGCACGCGCCACGGCCAGGTCGGCGCGTCGGCCCGGTTCGGGCATTAGCGAGGGTTTCAAGGCCTCGAGCAGGTTGCGGCTGGTGGCCAGGTCGTCTGACAGCGGCACCAGGCCATGGGCGCTGCCGGCATAGACGATGATCGCCGTCTGCGCGTCGCGGCGTGCCTCGAGCAGGTCGAGCAGCTTGCGCCGGGCCTGTTCCAGGCGGTTGGGTCTGCCATCGGTGGCGAGCATCTGCGGCGTCAGTTCGAGCACAACCACCAAGGGATCGGCAGGCTTCTGGCTGCTCTGCTCGACGCGCTGCCAGCTGGGGCCGAGCAGCGCCAGCACGGCCAGCAGCCAGGCCAGGCCGAGTGCCAGCCAGGGCAATTTGCTCGAGCGGCCGCTGCCGCCCTTGAGCAGTGCCTGATGGAAGACCGCCGGCAACAACAGCTGCCAGCGCCCGCTCTGCCGTTCGCGATGCCACAGGCGCCAGAGCAGCCAGGCCAGCACGGGCACGGCCAGCAGCCACAGCGGACGTAGCCATTCCGGCCAGGACAGGCTCATGCCCGCCTCCTCAGCCGCTGTAGCAGGTCGGGCCAGAGCACCTGGCTTACCAGCAGCAGCGAGCCCAGCAGCGCCAGCGCCAGGGGCCAGGCGTAGAGCGCCTGAGCCGGGCGGGCGAGGGTGGGTTGCTGGGCGACCGGTTCGAGGCGATCGAGGGTCAGCTCGATCTGCTCCAGCTCGGCCTGATTGCGTGCGAGGAAATACTCGCCACCGGTCGCGTCGCTGATCGCGCGCAGGCTGGTTTCGTCCAAATCCAGGGCGCTGAAACCGAAGCTGCCGAATGCGCCGCCTTGCTGCGGATCGGCGCCGATGCCGATGGCATAGATGCGCACGCCTTCGTCGGCGGCCAGTTGCGCGGCCACCATCGGGTCGATTTCGCCGCCGTTGTTGGCGCCGTCGGTGATCAGCACCAGCACCCGGCTTTGCGCAGGACGTTGGCGCAGACGCTTGACCGCCAGGCCAATGGCGTCACCGATGGCGGTGTTCTTGCCGGCGATGCCGATCATGGCTTCGTCCAGCCAGGTGCGCACCGTGTGACGGTCAAAGGTCAGCGGCGCCTGCAGATAGGCCTGGCTGCCGAACAGGATCAGGCCGACACGGTCACCACGGCGGCCTTCGATGAAATCGCCGAGCAGGCGTTTGACCAGCTCCAGGCGGCTGATCGGCTCGCCGTCCCACTGCATGTCGGCGTAATCCATGGAGCCGGAGACATCCACCGCCAGCAGCAGATCACGGCCGCTGGCTGGCAGCGGCAGCGGTTCACCGACCCATTGCGGCCGCGCGGCGGCGCACAACAGCAGGCCCCAGAGCAGCACCAGCGGCGCCTGCTGACGCCAGCTGGGCAGGGCCGCGCGGGCGCGGCGACCGCTCAGGGCCTGCAGCTCGTCCAGAAAGCCGACACGCAATGCGGCGTCACCGCTGTCGGCTGGCGGCAGCAGCAGACGCAGCAGCCAGGGCAGCGGCGCGAGCAGAAAGACCCAGGGCCAGGCGAACTCAAACATGCTTGCGAATCCAGGTAGCGACGGCCTGATCGAGTTCCGCGATGGCCTTGTCACTCATCGTGCATTGTGGCCTGTAGCTGCCATCGACGAGGATCATCCAGCGGGTCAGGCCGGCCGCCGGGCAGCGGTTGTCGAGAAACGCCAGCCAGGCCCGGCTGCTCAGGGTGTGGCTGGCGCTGTCCGGGTAGCGTTCGCGGCACAGGCGCTTGAGCAGCGCGTTGAGTTGCTGCAGCCAGGGGCCGGCGGGTGCGCCGTCATAGGGTTTGCGCAAGGTGGCCAACTCGTCGAGCGCCGCCTGGCGCAGGGGGTCGAGTGCCTGCTGCACCTTCACCTTGGGCGGGCGCCGCCGCCAGTTGCGCAGCAGGCGCCAGAGCCCCCAACCCAGCAGCGGCAACAGCACGGCAAGCAGCCACCAACCCGGGGCCGGCGGCCACCAGGGCACGGGCGCCGGATCGATCAGCGGTAGCAGCTGGTCGATGGGGTTCATAGGGATTTTCTCGAATGCAGGGTGCTGAGTTGCTCCTGCAACTGCTCGACCAGTTCGGACTGCGTGCTCAAGGGTAGCAGCGGCACGCCGAGCTTCTGTGCCAGACGCTGCCAGCGTGCCTCACGCGCCTGGGCCTGGGCGCGATAGGCCTGGCGCAGCTCGCCGTTGTGGCTGTCCAGCTCCAGCTGCGCGCCGCCCTGGGTAAAGCGCAGCAGGCCGGCTGCCGGCAGGGCGTGATCGAGAGGATCGGACAGCGGCAGCAGCAACAGGTCGGTGTGGCGCGCGAGCAGCGTCAACTGCTGCTCGGCGTTGTCGCTGAGGGCACGCTCGTCGCACAGCACGATCACCAGGCTGCCCGGGCGCAGTACTTCGCGCGCGCGGCGCAGGGCCAGGCCGAAGTTGTCGCGGGCGGTGTTGGCCTGGCTCTCCGGGCCGAGCGCCTGGTTGGCGCGGGCCAGCAGGTTGAGCAGTTGCAGCAGGCTCTGCTTGCTGCGCCGTGGTTTGACCTCGTGATGTTCGTTGTCGGCGAACACCAGGCCGCCGATACGGTCGTTGTGGCCCAGCGCGGCCCAGCCGATCAGCGCCGCGGCGCGGGCAGCCAGCACCGACTTGAAGCACAGGCCGGAGCCGAAGAACAGGCGCTGGCTCTGTTCGGCGATGATGAAGATGGGCCGCTCGCGTTCCTCATGGAACAGCTTGGTGTGCGGCTCCTGGGTGCGTGCGGTGACGCGCCAGTCGATGGTGCGCACGTCATCGCCGGCCTGATAGACGCGCACCTGGTCAAAGTCCACGCCGCGGCCGCGCAGCTTGGAGTGATGCAGGCCCGCCAGCGGGCTGCGCCGAGCCGGGGTGGAGAACAGCGGCACTTCATGCACCTTGTGACGCATGTCGATCAGCTCGCCGAGGGTGATATGGATGCCGGGGTGGCTGGCCGGGGCTTGCATGGGCTTCAGCCCGTAGCCCGGATGCAATCCGGGAAGGCAGCGTGAGCAGTCCCGGATTGCATCCGGGCTACGTGGAACAGGCGCATGGGGCGCGGTTGCATCAGGCCACCGCCACCACGTCGAGGATGCGCTGGATCACGCGATCCTGATCGACGCCCGAGGCTTCGGCCTCGAAGGACAGGATGATGCGGTGGCGCAGCACGTCGAACAGCACCGCCTGGATATCTTCCGGGCTGACGAAGTCGCGCCCGGCCAGCCAGGCATGAGCGCGCGCGCAGCGATCAAGGGCAATGGAACCGCGCGGGCTGGCGCCATAGGCGATCCAGTCGGCCAGCTCGGCATCGAATTTGGCCGGGGTGCGGCTGGCCATCACCAGTTGCACCAGGTACTCCTCCACGGCATCGGCCATGTACAGGCCGAGAATTTCCTTGCGTGCGGCGAACACCGCCTGCTGGCTGACCCGGTGCTCGGGCTTGGCCTCGCCATTGAGCGCATCGCCGCGGGCCTGGGCGAGAATCTTGCGCTCCACCGCCGCATCGGGAAAGCCGATCTTGACGTGCATCAGGAAACGGTCGAGCTGGGCTTCGGGCAGCGGGTAGGTGCCTTCCTGCTCGATGGGGTTCTGCGTGGCCATGACCAGAAACAGCGGCGACAGGTCGTAGGTCGAGCGGCCCACCGAAACCTGGCGTTCGGCCATGGCCTCGAGCAGCGCCGACTGCACCTTGGCCGGGGCGCGGTTGATCTCGTCGGCCAGCACCAGGTTGTGGAAGATAGGCCCCTGCTGGAACACGAAGCTGCCGGTTTCCGGGCGATAGATCTCGGTGCCGGTGATGTCGGCCGGCAGCAGGTCCGGGGTGAACTGGATGCGATGGAACTCGCCTTCGATACCTTCGGCCAGCTCCTTGATCGCCTTGGTCTTGGCCAGACCGGGGGCGCCTTCGACCAGCAGGTGGCCGTCGGCGAGCAGGGCGATCAGCAGGCGCTCGATGAGCTTGTCCTGGCCGAGAATCTGGGTGGAGAGAAATTGGCGTAACGCGACCAGCGCTTCACGGTGTTCCATCGTCGGGCTCTTCTGGCGGATGAGCGGGCTTGCGAAGCCGCGCGTGCAGACCGCCGACTTTAATGCATTTGCCGCTTCAGCCGCTATCTGCGGCGCGGGTCATGAAAGGGCCGGCAACAGAAATGCGAGCGAGATCGCCAAGTCCGAAGGCGGTGCGCCGCGCAGATTGCCGAGAGCTTCGCGGCATACTGGCGCAGCTGCCAGCAACAGCGGGCTCGGAGACCGCCCGGCGCGTCTCGCGACGGCCACAGCCGTCTGCCATGGCGGTCACGCTTCAATAATGCTGTGCTGGAGAAGCCGGCGTGCGAGGGCTACAGGAACAGTCGATCAGGCTCAGGCCAGGCGGAACTGACTGGCGCTGCGCCCCAGTGCATCGACCTGGAACGACAGCCCCTCGGTGTGACCGCCCAAAGTGTGGCGTAGGTCCTTGCTTTGCCCGGTATGCACGTGGATGGTTTCCATCTTGTCGGCGATGTCCTCGGTGGTGGTGGAGACTTCCTCGATGGCCACCACGACCTGATTCATTTCACCGGTCAGTCGTTCCATCGCCGAGGTGATGGAGGTGATCGCATCGGCCACCTGAGCGGCGTGGCGTTCGCTGTCGGCGGCCAGGCTCAGGCCGTTGCTCATCAGCTGGTGCATATGCCGGGTCTGCTGCTGGAATTCGCCGACGATGGCGCTGATGTCGGTGGTCGCCGCGACCGTCTTCTGCGCCAGGGAGCGTACCTCGTCTGCCACCACCGAGAAGCCTCGACCGGCTTCGCCGGCACGGGCAGCCTCGATGGCCGCGTTGAGCGCGAGCAGGTTTGTCTGATCGGCGAGGCTGTTGATCACGTCGACGATGCCATTGACCCGTGTGCTGCTTTGGCCAAGGGCGTCGACCTGGCTGTGGGTGTCCTGGATCAGCTGCGCCAGGCGGCTCATGCTGTCTACGCTGGCGGCGATCACTTGGCCGCCGTTGCGCGCTGCATCGTAGGCACTGGTGGTGGCGCTACCGACTTCCGCGGTGCGTTGCGCCATGTCGTTGAGGGTGGCGCTGATCTGATGCGAGGCCGAGGCGGCCTGCTCGGTCTGCATTTCCACCTGGGTACTGTTGTCGCCCAACTGGCGCATGGCATCGCCCAGGTGATGGTGCAGGCGGCCCAGCTCGCCGTTGGCGCGCACCACTTCGGCAACGATGCCGCCGATGCCCTGGATCATGCGGTTGGCGGCGTCGGCCAGTTGGTTGAACTCGTCGCGCGGGTTGCTGCCCACCGGCAGCTTGCCGGTGAGATCGCCGGAGGCGACCTGAGTGAGCAGCTGAATGACGTTGCGCAGGCGTGTGACCAGCGTGCGTGAAGCCTGCAGCAAGGTGAGGCAGAGCAGGGCGGCGACGGCGAGGAAACTCAGTCCCATCATCCACAGCGCGGATAGGCGAGCCTGTTCGGCTTCCTGGGTGCGCCTCAGCAACAGGCCGCTCTGCAGCGCTTGCGCCTGTTCGTCGATGCGCGTCTGCAGTTGCTCGCCCAGTTGGCGCAGACGCTGATTGGTCGCGTTGATGCGCTCGATGCTGCCATGAGTGTCTGTGAACGCCTGGGCATATCCCTGCACGTTCTTGCCGATCGGCGTGTCCTGCCATTCGAGGTCGGCGATCTGCTCCTGCAATTTGCCGATTGCCGTCAGGGTAATTTGGGCGAACGCCGGGTCGAAGGTCGACAGATAGTCACGCTGGCTGCTCAGGGCACTGGTAATGAAGGGCTTGATCAGATCGAAGCTGATCGCCTCCAGGGCCTTGCCTCTTTCCGTGAGTGCTTTGCGCTGGCCTTCGAAGGGTGTCAGGCCCAAGGCCTGATTGAGGTTCAGCCACTGGCGCTGTTGGGCCAGTTCCTCGAGCAGCACGGCCTTGATCTGACGGGCATGCTGCACAGTGTCGTCGTCATCCAGTGCCTGCGCCTGCGTCAACAGTTGTCCGATAAGTTCTTGCAGCTGATTGAGACCACTGTCGAATTCTGCCTGCAGGTCGGGGGTGATCTGTTGGCGCAGTGCGTTCTGCCGCCACCAGCGGTTCATCAACTGGGTACTGGCACCGGCATAGGCTGCCGCCTGTTCCCTCGCCTGTAACGCACTGCTGACGCGATGATTGGCCCATAACGAGGCAACTGCCATCAGCATCAGACTGATCAGGGTAAGCGCGACAAGGGCGCGGAATTTTTGTTGCCAGGACAGTAATAAGCTCACGATGTCGCCTCGCCATCTTCTGGTGGATGATCCTCAGGAGTTGGCAAGTTGTCATACAACTTGATTAAAAGTCTATGGCTATGTGGGCATTTTATGCATTGGCCGGTTACAGACCGCGGCTCGCGGCCTTGTGCGCCATCAGGAGCGTCCCCGTGAACCTGGGGGTAGCCGATTCAAATGACGTCGCCCCGCACTAGGACCGGGGGCGGAATTGGTTCCGTTTGCCATACCTCCGGAGTGGTTTTCCGGTCGGCCTGTTCTGCAGTCATGCACCGTCTAGGTGCAGCCTTGAAAGAAAATGTCGCAGCGCCGCAAGCGGGCGTGGGGCGTCCCTCGTTAAGCTCGTCGGCCATGTGTGACCACCCGGTCGCTCCCTCACGCCGGTCCGCTTGCGACTTCCAAGTGTCATTGTCGCTTCATGGACTAACGTTGAACTAACACTTCGCGACAGCGATCCAGACTTCCTGTCGAACCACCAGCCCAATGGAGCAAAACCCATGGCGTTCTTTACGGCGGCCAGCAAAGCCGACTTCCAGCAGCAACTGCAAGCGGCCCTGGCACAGCACGTGAGTGAGCAGGCGCTGCCACAAGTAGCCCTGTTCGCCGAACAGTTCTTCGGCATCATCGCCCTCGAAGAGTTGACCCAGCGACGTCTGTCCGACCTGGTCGGCTGCACCCTGTCGGCCTGGCGAATGCTGGAGCAGTTCGATCACGCCAAGCCGCAGGTGCGTACCTTCAACCCCGATTACGAGAAGCATGGCTGGCAATCTACCCACACCGCGGTGGAGATCCTGCATGGCGACATCCCGTTTTTGGTCGACTCGGTACGCATGGAACTCAATCGCCACGGCTACAGCATCCATACCCTGCAGAACAGCGTGTTCAGCGTGCGCCGCGACAAGAGCGGCCAGTTGCTGGAAATCCTGCCCAAGGGCACCCAGGGCGAGGGCGTGCTGCAGGAAGCGCTGATGTTCCTGGAGATCGACCGCTGCGCCAGCAGCACCGAGCTCAAGACGCTGGAGCGAGCCATTCACGAAGTGTTCAGTGACGTGCGCCTGAGCGTCGCCGACTTCCAGCCGATGAAGGCCAAGGCGCGCGAACTGCTGGCCTGGCTCGATCGCGCCAAGCTCAAGGTGGACAAGCCCGAGCTGGATGAAATCAAGGTCTACCTCAACTGGCTGCTGGACAACCACTTCACCTTCCTCGGCTACGAGGAATTCACCGTCGCGCCGACTGCCGATGGCGGCACCATGGTCTACGACGAGAAATCCCTGCTCGGCCTGTCCAAGCGCCTGCGCACCGGGTTGTCCGCCGAGGAACTGCACATCGAGCCGGAGGCGGTGGCCTACCTGCGCGAACCGCAGCTGCTGTCGTTCGCCAAGGCCGCGGTACCGAGCCGCGTGCATCGCCCGGCCTACCCGGATTTCGTTTCCATCCGCGAACTCGATGCCAAGGGCAACGTGGTCAAGGAATGCCGCTTCATGG
>VFQQ010003458.1_pt1 | contig 15257 bp, 18 predicted proteins | sample 3512341 | NCBI WGS metagenome assembly VFQQ01 (sample SAMN10412373, study PRJNA504923) | tailings metagenome | isolation source: Relicate 2 Philex TSF1 revegetated site | place: Philippines: Tuba, Benguet | collected 2017-08-29 | reverse complement strand
CCCTGGGCAGCAGGCTGTGTGAGCTGCTGCTACTAATCAGTGGCATTTATCTCTCTCCCCTTGACGCGCAGCCACGCTGCGTGTTGCCTTGCATGGGGCTGTATCTTGCGTGCTCGTAAGTGCCAGCCGATTTTTTGTTTCATGCCACCCAACCCGCTGTGCAAATAGACGCACAACAAGATGCATGCAAGCTAAGAGCGGGGTGGGTAGTGCCATCAGCATGGGCTACATCTGAGCATGTTGATTGCATCACCAAGCATGAACTGTGACTCCACCAAACGCAGGCAAGGCGCCAAAGCCAGGCGGCATGGAGCCTGCTGCCCGCTGCGGCGGGGAGGCACCACGAGGCGCCGGCCCGCAGCACCGCTAATTCACCAGGTCCCAGCTACATTTAAGCATTTTGCCGAGCACGCAGCCCCGCTTATTCACCGCCCGCGAGCCCCGACACTTGTTCTCAGCCCTGCCGCTTCCGGACGTTACTGCGCGGCCCTATGGAGACTATAAGGGCTGCGCTTGATCTCAAGGCGAGTGATAGAGCGCCTCTCGACAGGGGTTTGGCCGGCCCACTGCCGACCAAGCCGTGCAGAACCGCTCCGGCCCTCCTGCTGGCCTTGCGCGTGCAGCAGCAGGATGACAAGTGCCTGAGGCAGCAGATCCGTGCGATTCGGCGCCGCCGCCTCAGGGCGCCGGCGGCCCGTCTGCTGGCGCCGCTCACGCCACGCCCATTTCCTCCTCCGCTGCCGCAGGACCGCATCGCGGCCCACTCTGGTGACGCTGACCACCACGCCCGCGAGTCCAACGAGGTCGGCACGATTGCGGAGCTGACCGATGTGGCAGCCGAGTTCAGCGATTCGCCGCCCAACCGCGACCACCTGAGCGCCGCGCTGGACACCAAGGTGAATAGAGCAGCCAGGGATGGCGCGTTGCGCGCAGGCTATGCATTAAGTAGCGCGTGTGGTCCCATGTCCATGAGCGCGGCAGCTGAGCGCCCTGCTTGCTCACTCGACAGGCGTGTGCAGCGGCGGTCCCTGCTCCGCGCACGACTGACCCTGCGCCAGGCACTGCCTTATGCGCTGTGCATTTCTCGCCATCTGAGTGCAGGACCGGCTGGCGGCGCACGGAGTGAAGCTGCCGATGGAGGAGGTGGTGTGGCGGGAGGAGCTGGAGGAGGGCATCGGCCAGGCGCTCAACTCCTGAACACCCAGCACCCACTGGGCCAGCTGAAAGCACTGCAGCCGGTGCCGGCCCTTGCGGCGGCCCATGTGCGGCCGCAGCCCAAAACAGTTGAGGCATCTGCCAGGCTAAACAGCCGAAACACGGCCGCCAGGCGTGCCGCGGCCTGCGCCCTGCCGGCCAGCCGTGGGCAGCCAGCCGCCGCATAGCACCATGAGAACGACACTGCAAACCGTCGATGCTTGTATACCTCCCCTGAAGCCTCAGCCTTCACAGGAACCCTGTCCCCGCTGCTTCTTTCCTTTTCCCCTGCCCTGCCCCTTTGCCATGCCCATGTGTACTTTTGCCGCATAAACGCGCACCCGCACCACTCCGCTCCAAATGCACCATGGTTTGGTTGCCGCCGCACCGCTTCGCATCCAATAGCCCACCTTTGGTCCATGTTAGCCAATCGAGTTAGGTTGCACAAGCAGAATGAGCCAGACTTGGGCCAGGCATGAATTGGAAAAATAAGGAGCGGAGCGCCGCAGCAGCTGTACACAGGCAGCACAAAAGTATGTCGCACACAGGCAAGGAGGTACAGAGTGCAGGGGCAAGGGGCATGCAGGCCGCACAGAAGGGCAGGGGTAGGAGCAGGTAGAGTTGTGTACGTTTATTTTCAAAGGCAGTGTCACACATGCAAAAGCGGATGTACATGGCATATCTGAAAGGTAATATCAGTGGATATGGGCTGGTGAGTGCACGTGAGCCCAGTAGCGGCTCTAGCGCTTGCTAAAGGTGCCCAGGAGGCTGCTGCCCACCGGGCCAGACAGGCCGCCCAGGCGCTGGCTGCCGCCGCCGCGCTTGCCGATGGGTGCTGCACCGCCCTTGGGTTGCGCTGCGGCGCCACCAGTGTGCTGCGCGCTGCTGGCGTCTGCTCCTGCAGTGCCTCTCTTGCGAGCAAACGTGACGCCCACTGGGGGCGCCGCTGCCCCGTTCTGCTGCTTGGCCAGCAGCGAGGCACCTGCGGCAGCATCTGCTGCTGCGGAAGCCTTGCCAGCTGGGTGCTGCTGCAGCTTGGACGCCGGCTGCTTGGCAGGTCTGCCATTTGCAGTATCGCCGGCAGCAGCATGTGCTGTGCTGGCCGGCTGCTGCTGCTGCTGCTGCTGCTTGGCTGCTGTGGACCGCTGGCCACCTCGCGCCCTCTTGGCCGCGGGCTGCTGCAGCGCATGCTCCTCCTCTCCTTCCGATTCGCTGCTGCTGCTGCCGCCGCTGCTGGCGCTGCCGCCCTTGCTAGTGCTGCTGCCGTTGGCTGCGTCTGGGCCGCTGCCATTGGCGGCTGCCGGGTCGGCCAGGTGCCCTCCATTGATCAGGATGTAGTACTCTCGTGGCCGCTTGCGCAGCGGCAGCAGGCCCACCCTGCATTGGTGGCAGGGGCGGAGGGAGTGCGGATTGGGGCCGGGCATGTGGGTGCAGCCGTGCAGTAGGCAGCGTCTCTTCTACCACCCTAAACACTCCATGCAACTGCTTCTGTGCAAACCACCACCCACCCGGCAAGCATGACAGGCAAGCTTGCAATGTGCCACAGCGAGAGGAGTACCTTTTCCACAAGACAGCGGGGCACACGCACCTGCGCTTGAGGCGGTCGATGGAGGGGCGGCAGGCCTCGCCCAGCTCCGCCTCCACAGCGCGCACAGCAGAGGGGGTGAGGTCGCGGCCCCAGCCCGCGCCCAGCGAGCGCCGCTGCCGCGCCAGCTGCCCCTCGTGGTCGGGGTGGCCGTCGTGAGTGCGGAACTTGTCCGACCACGGCCCCGGCGCAAAACGAACCTGCGGCGGCGGCGGCAGGGGGGTTGGGAGGCCGGCGGGCGTTGAGGCAGGCAATGGCGCAAGGCAGCCCATGGCACAACGCCCATTGAGCCCATGGTACGACGCCCGCTGCAACAACCCACTCGCTGCCTGCACTGGGATGCAACTTCAGCACCAAGCTGCAGCACTCCCATGCATGGCAACACAGATGGGCAACACAGCCAGCTGCTCATGGCATCCCTCCCGCTCGCCTTGCGGTGCGCCTCCCGCGCCCGCTGCCGCGTGTTGTGCTCGTGCTGCGGCGCACCGCCGGCATGGCCCTCTGCACCGGCGGCAGCAGCCGCAGCTGCTGCATCAGCTGAGCTCAACTGCTGCTGCTGCCACCCCTGGTGCTGCACCGCCTGCTGCTGCGCTCCTTGCGCTGCAACCGGTGCCTGCTGCTGCTCCGGCTGGCTGTCGGGCGTGGACTGAGACGGCCAGGAGACTGAGGAGGGGGCCTCTGCCAGTGGCGGCAAGTGCACGTGCTGCTGCTGCTGCTGCTGCTGGGCTGCCTGCTGCTGCCGGCGGGCTGCCAGCCTGGGCGAGGTGGGGCGCGGCGGCAGAGCCGCATGGCCGGCCGCTTCGCTGGTTGGCGCCTGGCAGCTCGCTGGCTGCGGCTGTCCCTGCTGCATGTTGGCCGGCTCCTGCTGCTGAAGGTCTTGTTGCGCCGTGGAAGCATGTGCGGCTGGCACGTGCCCTGCTGCCTGCGCTGCCGCCCGGCGTGTGTTGTGGACTACGAACGACGGTGGCAGCGCGGCGGCGGGAGCGGCGGCTGCAGGTTGGGGTTCCTGGCTTGGCTGGCGCTGCGCCCTCGGCTTGTCGGCCGGTTGCTGGCCAGCGTGGGCCGCAACCTGGCTCATTTGCAGGGGTTGTTGCTTTGCTGGCGAGCGGCCAAGGCCGGGGAGGAGCCTGGATGGTGGATGCACAACTGCTCCAGATGCTATAACTGTGGAGGCCACTCCCGGGCGGCAGGCAAGCGACGCTGAGCAAGGGCGGCGGTCGGGGCAGGCGAGCGTTCGCTCTTGGACTCCCCGTCCTCCCTGTGATTCTAGCAGCGGTCGGTGTTGCGGAGCAGTAAACGCGGCGATCATGGGCTCTCCCAGTCCTTGAAGCATTGTGCATGGGTGCGGCGGGCGTCGACAGGGGCGATCTCGCCGCTCATCGCATTCTGTAACACTCGATTGAGGGTTTGGAATTGCCCGTGAAGCCTGCAGCCACCCTTCCCGCCCGCCCGCCCCCAAGCCACTCGGCAAGCGAGCCCCCCGCCGCCCCGCCCCTCACATCGCCCGATTAGGACACGGAGCACGAGCAGCCGAGCCGCTCGGGAGCAGCAGTTTGGGTTGAGCGAGAGCGCCAGCGAAAATGCTGTCGCGAGGCGTGCAATCGACGGCTTGGCTGTCCCAACTACGAGGCGTCCAGGTGTGCATGGTATGGCAAGCCCATACCTGCTCCCAGCCTTGCACCCAGCCTCCACCGCTGCCGCCGCCGCTGCCGCCGCCTGCAAGGCCTCTGAGCCACCGCTTCTGTGCTGCTTCTGTGCAGGCTGTGTGGCGGCAGGCAGCTAGCTATAGTGCTGAGGCAAGCGCCAGCGGAGCTGCAGCAGACGCAGCCCCCAGCAGCAGCCCGGCCGAGCCCACGCAGGCGCAGCCTGCTGAGACGGCAGCAGCCGAGGCGGCGGCAGCTCAGGCAGCAACCGTGAGCGCAGCGGACGCAGCGGCGGCGGCAGCAGCAGCCGAGGCAGCAGCCCCCGTATGGGCGGCCCACACCGGCGTGAAGACGCTGGATGGGCTGCCCATGCCCAGCTGGATTGTGGCTGTGCCCAAGCCCAAGCGGTCGCCCATGGGGCTGCAGGTGCGCCTGGGCATGCTGCTCGTCATGCGCTGGGCATCCTGCTTAATGTGCTGGGCATATTTCACTCGTGCAAGCTGCAGCTTGGTGCGGTTGGCTGCTGCCCACCCAGCCTCTGTATTTTCACCCAGCATCTCCAAGCTTGCCACTCGCGCCATGTTGCTGCATTTGCCACCCCGCTCTCGGCCCGCCGGTTTGAAGCTGCCAAATGTTTGTGCCCTGCTCCTGGCCTGCTGCCCCACAGGAGGCGATCAAGGCGGTGCAGGCGGAGGCGCGAGCCAAGTTTGACGAGAGCGTGGAGCTTCACATGTGCCTGGGCATCGACCCGCGGCGCGGAGACCAGGTGCGGCGGCTGGCAGGCAGAGTGTGTTGCTTGAAGGGTGGCGCGAGCAGTTTGGGACCAGAGCCTGCCTGCTGGGCGCACACCTGCGCCCCCTGCTTATCAGTTGCACCTGCATGCCCCTGCTGCCCTTACACTTCCGGTTGGTGTTCTTCCTGATCCTGATCGCTTGTGCACCTGATCGTGTCGGCGTCAACCATGCAGATGGTGCGCGGCGCCGCCACGCTGCCGCATGGCACCGGCCGCTCTGTGCGCGTCTGCGTGTTTGCGAAGGATGATGCGGCGCAGCAGGCGCGGGATGCAGGTGGGCAGGCAAATGCACGTGCAGTCGTTTGTGGCTGTGGGAGCGTTGGGGTGGAGGTTTGAAGTCAAGTGGCGGTGCACTTATTGTTCGCATCAGCGAGCTGGTGTTCTTGTTGTAGGACCATGTTTGCACGCCCATGCTTGGCAGCACAGCAGAATTGCTTCTGCCATTTGTGATGCAGGCGCTGAGGTGGTTGGTGACGAGGACCTGATCGCCCGCATCCTAGAGAGCGGCGGCGGCGGCCTGCAGTTTGACAAGGCCATCGCCACGCCCGAGATGATGCCCAAGCTGTCCAAGGTGTGTGGGCAGTGTTCTTCTTACACCTGTGCACTTGGTTCCTTTTGTTTTGGTGCACTCTATTTCACTGCTGTCTATCATTATTCAGTGCTACTACCCTTAAGTTCTTCTGTAACAGACGGGCTGCTGTGCAACCGGGCATCTGAACCGCCTGGGCTGGCTCTTCTGCTGCAAATTGGCGCATCCTGGGCCCGCGCGGCCTGCATGCTCCCTTTCTGGCTCCCTTACTTTTCTCAACTGGTTCTGGTGTTGATGATGATTCCCGCAGATTGCGCGCATCTTGGGCCCGCGCGGCCTGATGCCCAACCCCAAGATGGGCACCGTCACCTCCAACGTGGCGGCCGCCATCAAGACGATGAAGCAGGGGCGCGTGGAGTTCAGGTGGGCTGCTCAGCAGGGTGCACAAGCGCGAGGGGTCTCGCAAGGCACAGGCTGCGGACATGATGGGGGTTCAGGGGCTGGCTGCGCTGTGTGCGGCGGTGCAAGTGCAACTCAGGTGTCATCCCCGGCGCCCGCCTCCATGGCTTCTCCTGCCTGCACGTCCCTTTCACCCACACAGGGCCGACAAGGGCGGCGTGGTGCACGCGGGCGTGGGCAAGTGCAGCTTCAAGGCGGGTTCTCTGTACGACAACGCGGGCGCCTTTGCAGCTGCCATCCTGGCTGCGCGGCCCAAGGGTGTGAAGGGAGGCACCATCAGCGGCTACCTGCTGAGCGCCTCGCTGTGCAGCAGCATGGGGCCCGGCATCCCCCTCAACGTTGCCAGCCTGGTGCACGCGGCACAGACCACGCGCAAGGCCGAGGCGTGAGGCGCAGGCACAGCCTGTGCCGCTCTTGTCCAGAGGTGCCGTGCCGCTGCTGCCACGCTGTGCAGTTCTCTGGCCTGAACGGCTGTAGTTGGTCATACCCTTCCCCTTTAATGCCTGATGCTGCGAACGTGGCCTGATGGCTGTGTAAACCTTGCAGCTGCTGAGCAACTTTCACCAGCAGGGCCAGAGAGCAAAGTGTCCTGCTTCATTGCTAGCCCTCACTGCATTCAGTCTGCCTTTGTAGCCTGACCAAAGCCCTTGCCCCTGACCAGCTTTCCTGCCCCTCCCAGCTGCTGTGCACCTCTTTGTGCTGCGGGCTTTAAAGGGGCTGTCGCTACCACTCACAATGATGGGAAAGGGGCGGGCGGCTGTACAGGGAGGGGTCTCCATCAAGGGGTGCATGCACAACTGGTGGGCTGTCTGCCGGCTAGCAATAGGGCGGTTGGGGAGGCAACGACTGGGTCATGCCTAGGCAACGCTGCTTGCGCAGCGAGGCAGAGCGTTGGGTTTCGCAGCTGGGGTGGCATGCAGGCGCCTCGCTGCGAGGTGTTTGCAGCAAGGCGCCGGACAGACGCCCCGGCAGGCGGGAAGACCGTTTAGCGGGCGGCGTTGGCACCGGGGCGGGTGGCCTCATCGGCTCGGTTCTTCGCCTGTTGGTAGGTCTCTGCAGGATGAACGGGATGGCAAGGCAAAACTGGTGAAATCACTGCACGCTGCGCACAGGCATGGGATTGGGCCGCCTTATGTTGGCCATCATTTTGCAACCGCAAGTGCAAGCACAGCGCACACTCAACCCCACCCTCCCGCTCACCCTGTGTGCTGTGCTTGGCCTGGTCCACGCTCTCGCCTGCACAGCATGGGAGGCACGGCAGAGGCAGCAAGGTGGGTTGATGGCGCACAGCTGGGGAGTTGGGTAGGGGAGTTGGTGGCAACGCAACGCTTTCCACCCACCTAGAAGGGCAGCTCTGGGTCCTGCTGTGAGAATGCGCCCGGCTGCTGGCTCGACTCCCCGCCCGCCCCTGAACCCAGCGGGCGAGCCCAAGCAGGAAATAGGGACTCACCTGATATGGTGCCGTGGCATCTAATGGGGGCAAGGGCAGTCCTTGCAATACAAGTGCCAGAAGTTTTGCGCAAACAGGGAGGGGCAAGAAGCGCGAGAGGCACCCACCCGCGCGGTGGCCCATCTCGGTGGCCTTGCCCTTGGCCTGCTCCCAGGCGCCCTCGCCCTGGGCCCGCGCCTCAGCGCCGCCCTGCTGCGCAGAGCCGGTCAGCTGCGGAGGGGAGGGGAGAGCGGGGCGGCAAGGGGCAAGGTTGGTGGGCGTGGGCAGTGTGGGGGCAGGCAGGCAGGCAGGGCATGGTGCGTCCTGGCTGCTATGCTATGGCTGGCTGAATATTTAGGCGGCTCGACTGCAGCTGCCCGCATGTTAAAAGCGCAGCAACCACCGCCACAGACGGCCGGCAGTGCGCCCAAATTGCTAAGGTCGCCCCAGTCTGGCTTAGCTCACCTCAGCCGCCTTCTCCTTGGTGGCCTCCCATGTCTCAGACGCCCGCTGAGCGGCGGCGCCAGCGGCCTCGCTGATGCGCTGCGCAGGGCAGAAGGGAGGAAGGGACGGCGGGTGAGCGGGAGCGGCACCTTGCTGAGCGGACGCGCGCGGTCGGCGGCGGCGGGCGGCAGCGCTGCAGTCGGCCTCGGCAGGCGTGCGAGCCCTGCCACAGCCAGATCAGGTGGTGCCAAAGTGGAGCGGGCGGGGGCAGGCGCAGAGGCAGGCTGTAGCGCACTGACCTCGCTGATGGGCTTGCCGGACTCGGTGCCAGACATGTTGTTGTTGTTAGCGTGCGAGCGGAGGTGTGTGTCTGGCCGGAGGCAGAGAAGGAAGGCGAAAATGGGAGGAAGCAGGCTCGGCCGGCGGCTGATGCCGCTGCTACGCCCAGCAGGACAGCTTCCCGATGCAGGCAGCAGGCAGGCAGCATGGCTGGTGAACTGAATTGATCCCTGCTGCCTGTGCAAGAGCATCAGGGCCAGGGTGTTTGAGCTTCACCACCTTGTAAGCATTGCAAGACACCCAACCTACCGCTGCGCATGCTGCCATGCCCGCCCGCCTTCCATGGCCGACTTCCCGCACAAGGTGCGACCAGTTTGCCATAATTACAACAGGGGGCCTCCAGGCATCCATGTCCCCCACAGTCCTCAGCAGCTGCTGCCATTGCCCCTCAGGCCCCTGCACTGCTGCCTCCATCCCCGTCCAGCAGCCGTGGCCCCGCCACCAGCCGCGCCGCCGCCAGCAAGCCGTCCAGCTGCCGCCTAAAGCCATCCACCTGCTGTTCCTTGGCCGCCAGGGCCCCCTCGAATTGCGCCTTCAGCTGCTCTCCCCGAGCCTCCGCCGCACGCCGCTGCTGCACAGCTACTGAGCGCCAGTGCGCCTCGCGGCGCTGCGCCGCCGCCTCGCACTCCGCCATGCGCCGCTCCAGGGCAGCAAAGTCGGAGGCGGTGGGAGTCCACGCCAGCCCCGCCCGTGCGCTCCGCAAGTCGCGCTCCATTCCCTCTACCCTGCCCCGCCACTCGGCTACCGCAGCCTCAGCAGCCGCCAGCCGCGGCTGCCACTCGGCGCCGGCTGCTTCCCTGCCCGCCTGGTGGGCGTGCTCCAGCTGGGCTGCACGCTCGCCCTGCAGCCGCTGCAATTGGGCAGCATGTGCCGCCTCCTGTGCAGCCGACCGGCCAGCCGCCTCCGCAGCCGCCCGCTCTGCGGCGGCAGCAGCCGCTTCAGCTGCTTGCAGTTGAGCGGCCTGCTGCTCCAGCGCCTGCACCTTCTCGCGAAGCGCAGGGAGCTGCCTCACTTGCTCCTGCAGCGAGCGGTTGGCAGCAGTTACCTGCTCCACTGCCTGCCGCAATGCGCCCACTTCCTGCTGATGGCCAGCCTGCTGCTCGGCGGCGGCGTTGAGCTGCGCATCTGCGGTGGCGCAGCGCTGCTGCAGCCCTGCAGTCTCACCCTCCCGCTGCGCGAGCAGGCTCTCCAACCGCCGCACCCGCTGCTCTTTCTGCTGCAGCTGCATGGTGGCAGCAGCAAGCGCCTCCTGCACCTGCGCTGCCCGGCTGCCCGCCGGCCGGTTTGGAACAGCAGCAGGCACAGCGCCATCTGGCCCCTTCTCAGCAGCTGCCGGCACACTCGCTGCCCCTCCGCGCCTGGCTCCATTGGCCCGAGCCGCGGCCAGGGCGGCTGCCGCCTCCCGCTCCTTCAGTCGGCTCTCCAGCAGGCGCAGCTTCCTGGCTGAGGTGGCCTTGAGCTCCTCCAGCTGGCACTCCAGCACCTTGACGCGCGCAGCGTTGCCCCGGCTGGCCGCCCTGGTGGAAGGATGGGGGTTGGGGATGTGCGCTTGAAGACAAGCTGCAGCTGCAATAAATCATGCCAAGATAGCTCACTGCTCTTGTACCACTGTTTGCAAAACTGCAGGCTGTGTACTGCAGGCAAAGCAAAATGGCACATGACATTGCTCAGCGACAACCTCCTGCTCACCGGATGCCCTCCTCTGTGCGCAGCCTCTGATGCTCGTGCTGCATGACCCTCAGCTGCCGTTGGTGCTGCTCCTCTTTGGCACGCAGCTGTGCCTGCAGGCGGGCCACCTGCCCTTGCAGCTCACCAAGCTGCGCCTCGGTGCTTCCGCCGCCATTCTCGGCACTGCCGCTACCGCCCAGCATGGCGCTGCCGCCCTGCTGCGCCGCCTGCCGCACCGCCTGCCGCAGCAAGGCGTTCTCAGCCTCCAGCTGCTGCAGCCGCTGGTCCCTGCCTGGGTCCCCACCGCCGTCTGTCTGCAGCAGCTGCCGCTCTAGCTGCTGAATGACGGCCGCCTGCTGGCTCACCAGGCTATCGCTGTCCGCCAGCTGCGCCTGCAACTGCTGCACCAGGGCAGTGGACGCCTCGGCACGCTGCCGCCACTGGCCCTGCTCCTGCGCCAGCTGGCCCAGCTGCATCAGACAGAGGCCAAGGTGATGGTGGGTTAGAAAAGCACCATTGCGCCCCTGTGCTAATGGAAAGTCGCAGTTTTGGCAGTGCCATCCCCATCATAGAGCAGGGCACCAACTCGAGTCCCCAGCCCAGCCGCCCCGCACCTGGTGCTTCAGCTCCTGCTCCCGCTGTGCCGCAGCGCCCCGCAGCGTGCCCATCTCTGCCTGCAGCTTGAGCAGCTCCTGCAGGCGAGCCGCTTCCACAGCGGGCGTGCTTGGCGGCTGCCGCTCCCGCTCCGCCCGCGCCTGCACCAGCGCCTGCTGCAGCTCTTGCTCCCGCTCTGCAGCCTCCGCCGCCTGCCGCCGCTGCTGCGCTTGCTGCTCCTTCAGCCTGGCCGCCGCCAGCTGGTTCTCAGCATCATAAGCTCGCAGCAGCACCTCCTGGTCTGCAAGCTGCCGACGAAGCGACTCCAGCTCGCTGCCGCTCAGCGTCAGCTGCTGTGAACCTGCGGTTTGGGTGGTTAGAGCAGTGCTTCCAGTGGAAATGGCGGGAAACGGGAAGGAGTTGCTGTGCACTTGCTGTCCACAGCAGAACAAGAGTATGCTAATTGCCGCCCCAACACTTGAGACCCACTCCGAACCACCAGCACCCACCTCCCGCCAAGATGCTCCTGCGCAGCACGGCCCCTGCGCCCTGCTCAGCCGCCTGCTGCAGCTCCTGCCGCAGCGCCGCGAGCCGCGCCTCGTACTCCTGACCAAGCGCCTGGCACTGCTGCTCCGCCTCTGCGCGTTGCTCCGCAAGCTGCCGCTGGGCAGCGCGGCGCGCCTGCGCCTCCGCCTCCAACCGCGCTGCAAGCACCTCCAGCTGCTGAGATTGGCTCAGACCAGCTGGTGTGAGCACCCTGCTGCTGCTCCCTGTGCTGCCGCAACGCTCTGCAGCACCGCTGTATGCCAGCTGGAAGGCGGGCGGCGTGGTGCATGATTGCTGCTGTGGGCCCTCGGGGGATGCGGCAGCCGCGGGCAACGGGCAAGGCGTGCCTGCCCGGCTGCCGCTGTGGTTGGTGCACTCCAGGGCAAAGTGGGGCTCAGCACCCGGTGCAGGGTCTGCACCGCTGCCTGCGTCGCTGCCACGGCTGCTGCACGCCTCGCTGCACTCGCTGTCGGGCTGGGTGCAGCCGGCCGCCGCCGCCGCTGCCGCCCGTCGGGTGGGCGAGGGTGCCTCGCTCACGCTGGCTGTGCTGGCCGGGCTGACGCCATCGGCATGGCTGCTCTCAGCTGCCGGCGACGCGCAGCCCTGCCCTGGGAGGCGAACGCGAAGTGCGGCAAACTTGCCGCGCGCCTCGGACGTCGCCTCGGCGTGTTGCAGGGGCGCCCCCGGGCTGGCCGACGGCGAGGCCGAGGAGGCGGGGCTGTCAAAGGGCTCCACAAGGAATTGCGCCGGGTCAAAGTAAGGGTGGCTGTTGCTGAGGTCCATCTGTCTGCACCGGAGCTACATAGAGACGCGCTGAGCTTCGACAGCTTGAAGGAGTGGCATGGGACGGTTGCCCGGCGCCGCCGCTGCGGCATTCGCATGGGGCGCCACCTCGTGGCCGCCAAGCCGCCGATAGCGCCTGCTGACGGGACAAGTCATCCGAATCTGGCTTTGGAGCCATTAAATGCTTGATGGACATCTCACACGGCTACAAAGAATACGACTGCTGCATCAGTTGGGTACGTTTGAGCAGGGCAAACATGTACGGACAAGAGGTGTGCCGCCCACAGACGAACATGGCGGGTCAGAGCGTGCCACACAACATACACGGCAAAGCGTTGGATCAAAGCAGGCAGGACCGCTGACGTGCGGCATACCAACCCAAGGCATAGCGACAGCGACAGCACTACAGTACAGGAAGGGAGCAGGAGCATACTTGCGAAGTGCGGATGCAGTGCTGCTGGTGCAGCTGGGCAGTGGGGAGGTGAACATGCAAGAGGTGCGGGTGGAGGGTAGGATATGATGAAAGGAGCTCCAGGTGCGCCAGGGACACCCATGCTGAGGAGCGCTAGCGGCAGCACAGCGGTGCAAACACGCATCAAGGAATGAACGAAACAAGTAGGGAAAGAGATCCTGATGGCGGATCATACAAGCAGGGTTTCGGGCAGGGAAGAGGGCGGTTCAGGATTGGCGCTCTGTCGGGCAGGGCGCTTCACGACCCCATGCCACATGGTTTGTCTTGGGAGAGCAATCTTGGGCAAAGTGGGTGGAAAAGAGGGGAGAAATGAAAGCAGAGGTGCAAAAGCAAAACGGGGGCGAACGGCCGGGCCAGTCTGTACTGTGCCACGGCAGGGTCGACTGCTAGCCATATGAAAGTGGGCTTGGCTTGCTGGAGTAGCGGCGCTGGAGGCATTTGCGACTGGCTGCTGGTGGTGACACATGTGCACCCTCTGTGAGCTCACAGGAGGCCCAGCTCACAGGACAGCTGCAGGAGCTCGTTCTCCGAGGGAATTGCCTCGGCGGCCATCTGCAAGCCAGGAGTAGGGCAGAGTCAAGTTAGCAGCCTCGTAAGAGCAATGTTTATATGTGCAGGCAGAGGGGTGAAGCAGGGCTGACGCAAACTGTCGGCCACCCAACCGAAAGGCAGCCCCCGCGCCAGTGAAACCAGGCATGCAGAGAAGTGCGCACCTCAAGACTGGCCAGGAGCGAGGGGCAGGAGTGGCTGTGTGTCAGGCCCTGCTGGTGGACGGGTGCAGCAAAGCCCATGGCAGCCGGCAGGGAGGGTGCCCGGCTGCAGTGCTGCAGGGCGGGGTGAGGCTCCAGCTGCTCCAACTGGGCAAGCGGGGCGCTATGCTGCCAGACCAGCATACATGGCTGCGCCTGCTGCCCCTGCTGAGCATGCTGCGCCTGCTGAGCTTGCTGAAGTTGCTGCATGCCCACCTGCTGCTGCTGCAGCTGCGCCGCGCCAGCCAGCAGCTGCTCTGGATGCAGCACGGTCACTGGCGCACCCATGGGCTGCCCGTGCTGGGGCGCAGGCACACTGTAGACTGTCTCCCACTGGCCATCTGGCGCCAGCTGCAGCTGCTGCGCCCACTGCCCCCGCCGTGCCATGTGCGCAAACTGCACCTGGCCGGGCTGCTGCAGCCACAGCGGCAGCTGCTCTTGGGGCGGCAGCGGTGATGATGCCAGCAAGTGCGGGCCGGGCTGCTGCCACTGCTGTGGAGGCTGGCGCTGCATGGACGCAAATGATGGCTGTGCGCTCACCAGGCCGGCCTGCTGCTCTGCCTCTGGGGTCCAAGCAGGCAGCTGCTTGGCGGGCAGCTGGGCTGGGGGAGGCAGCGGCGTATGAGCCCCCTGCTGAGGAGGGGGAGGGGCTGCCTGGTGAGTGCTGTACGGCACTTCGGCCGGCTGCATCATGTGCGGCCAGCCGGCCAGCTGCCAGTCCGCTGCAGCCGGCCGAAAGTCTGTGGCAGGGAGCGCTGGTGCGGCTGCGGCGGACGCAGCGGGCACCGTCAGCACGATGGCCGTCATGGGCAGCTGCGGGGGCAGGTTTGCAGAGGCCTGGCGAGTGATGCTGTCCTGTGCAGCCTCGCTGTGCGTGAGCCACCCCTCAGGCTCCTGGCTGCAGTCGCTGTGGGTGCCTGCTGCTGCTGCCTCTGAGTCATCAGCGCTGCTGCCGCTGCCGACAGCGGCGGCACCAACGCCCTGCTTCCGCTGCGCCTGCTGCTGCTGCTGCTGCTGCAGCTGGCGATAGCGCTGCCGCCGCTCGCGCCGCCTCTGCAGCGACCGCTGGCAGGAGCGGCGTGCGCCTGAAAAGTCGTAGAGGGGCTGCAGCACGTTGCACTGCATAAGCGAGGGGTTGGAGCACAGCAGCCTCAGGGCCTCTTCCCCCCTCCTCGCTAGCGCTGGCCATTCACCAGCTGATGCCACAGCAGACCGGGCAGTGAGGCACGCCCCTCGGCCTTGGCCGCGTGGAAGAACAAACTTTGAAGGCAACATGACACGGCAAGCATGCTCGTCTGTAGGGTGACAGCAGCCATCTGCCTGCTCGCCGCACAACCAATGCCCTAGCTGCAACACCACAGGCCAACCGGCCCCTTTGAGCAGTCACTTTCACACACCTGCTGGCAGAAGCGCAGCGGCCCTCCCGGTGCCGCAATGGTTGATGCATTGCGATGTGCCATGCATATCCGGTGTGCCTGCAAAAGGGGGAGATGCTGGGAATGGAGTTCATGGTCGGCGGTCTGCAGACCTCAGAGTCTGCGGCTGCCACCGTGGTCTCTGCCACCGCTGCATCTGCGCCATGGCCGGCTGGCCTGCCCCTGCTCTTCCCGGGCACGACCAGTGAGGCTTACCTTGCTGTGGGGCTGGGCCAGGGCCTCCAAGCAGCCAGGAACCTGGCACCCCGCCACGCCCTTGCCGTGGCGGCGGGCCACGGGCACCACTTGCCGCACCGCCGCAGCGGTGGTTGCAGACTCTGCGGAGTCGCTCGGGGGGCTGCCTGCCGCACCTCCCATGACAGAGGCGGCGTGCGCAGAAGCAATAGGCTCGTTTACGTACATATGGCACGGGGCGCGGGGGCCTTTTGGCAGAAGGCTGTCGCCTGCGAGCTTACCGTCCGCTCCTGGCGGGCCAGGATGGTGGTACAGAACAAAAGAATAGGCGAGATGAGAGCTTCAATGGAGAGGCATGGTAGGGGTGTAACAGCAACAACGGCAACAACTACGGCAACATCAGCAGTCTTCGATTGGAAT
>VFQQ010003457.1_pt1 | contig 15272 bp, 13 predicted proteins | sample 3512341 | NCBI WGS metagenome assembly VFQQ01 (sample SAMN10412373, study PRJNA504923) | tailings metagenome | isolation source: Relicate 2 Philex TSF1 revegetated site | place: Philippines: Tuba, Benguet | collected 2017-08-29 | reverse complement strand
CTTCGCGCCCCCCTCTGTCCTGCCGGACATCTCCCCCACAGGTGGGGAGATTAGCTGTGTCGCTCGTCCCGCACATTTTGAAACGTTGGCGATTGGCGAAATCATCAATGAAGGCTGATCTCCCCCCTTGAGGGGGAGATGTCCGGCAGGACAGAGGGGGGCAACGTGGAGCGCCGTCGCTACCGCGTGGACGTTGCCGCACATACGACTATCGCCGCCCAAAAACAGCGCCGCCGCCTCTATCAGCCGGCGTCGCCGAAAATCTTCCGCCACGGCAACGCCGCGCCCAAGCGCCGCCTCCACTTCAATCCCGCTGAGCGCCCCAACACCCACCGTCACCAGCCGGTCGCCAAGATCGCTATCAGGCGCCAGCTCCCGCGCCGGCCGCCGCTCAATCGCCGCATGGCCAGGCAGGTCTACCGCATTGGCGATCAGCGTCGCGGCCGCGTCGGCCTCAGCCGCGGTCCGCGCCAACACGGTGACCGCATCGGCGATGCCGAGCGAATGGCTGCGCCCGCGCCAGCCGGAGGTGGCGATGCCGGCGATGCCGTCTTCGGCTCGAATGGTGATGCGGTCGGTGAAGCCATGGCCGGTGCCGGCGATCGCCAGCGTCATCGTCTCGCCCGGCGCGAGATGCAGCGCAATGTCGCCGCCATTATTGACATAGGCCCTCTGCAACCTGCGCCCCGCGAGCATTGCTGCAAGGATTTCCTCGGCCACGGAACCGGCGACTGCGGCCATCGGCGTGATGAAACTCTTCCCGGCAAGCGGGCAGACCGCCGCCTCCATGCGTTGCGCGACCGTGCCGGCAAAGACGCGTGGCTGAACAGTCGCAGGCCGGCGCAACTCTGGCAGTTCGGCAACCAGTTCTGTCAGCACCGTCCGGAAACGGGCGACGGCCTGCTCATAGGCGGCGCGCACTTCCCTCGGCTCACCAAACGCTTCGATGATCAGGTCGATCGGGCCATGGTTGAGGTGAAGGCGCTTGCCGTCCGCCAGCCAGGATGCCTGCGGGCCATTCATCGATCTGGACCTTCGCGCCGCAACTGCGCCAGCGGCGGCCATGGATTGTTAGCCGGCGCATTTTTTCTGGAGCGGGGGTTGAAATATTCCCCGCCCTTGGCGAGAACATCATCCACGCTGCGGATTTCGTCGGCGTAGCCGCCAAGGCGAAGATAGTCGTCGCGGCGCAGCGTGAACTCGATCGGCGCGACGAGGGCCGGCGTCGGCACATAACCGAAGGCGTTTTCCGGCACGCGCATGACATCGACCATCAGCGTGATGCCGCCGCCCGGCCAGACATAGACCGGCGCGCCGCCAACCGTGACATAGGTCTTCAGCCCCTGCACCGAGCGGGTGAGATTGACCGGATTTTCCACCACGCCGGCGCGCAGCGAGCCGCCGGCGCCGCCGACGAACAGCACCGTGCACAGCGCTGGCTCGCAATTGTCCTCGATGAGCCCGACCGATTTGCGCAGCCGCTCGGGAAACGGTTTTTCGACCGGCTTGAGAGCGTTGTCCAGCTCGAAATAGGCGAACTGCTCGCCGGTGGTCGAGACCATCAGCAGCGACAGGCCGGGCCGCGCGCCCTTCTTCGGGTTCCATTCGCCGAGGATCGACAGGGGGTCGGAAATGGTCGTGCCGCCCCAGCCGAGGCCGGGTTCCGAGACTTTGAAATAGCGGCCTGGCGTCGAGCGGCGGCCGATGATCTTTATGCCGGTATCTTCCCAGCCCAGCACCTTGCCGGCCTGATGCTCGGAGACGACGCCGGTGATATGGTCGTCGACCACCACGACCTCGTCGACCAGCCCGCGCCATTGCGTCGCGAACATGCCGATGGTGGCCGAGCCGCAGCCGACGCGCATGCGATGCTCGACCTGTCCGTCGATGACCGGGGCCTTGCCGGCCTCGACGATGACGGTCGCGCCGCCGTCGATGGAAAGCTCGACCGGCTTGCGGTTGCAGAGATCGAGCATGGTCGCGCAGGTGACGCGACCTTCCGACTTGGAGCCGCCGGTCAGATGATGCACGCCGCCGAGCGACAGCATCTGCGAGCCGTATTCGCCGGTGGTGACATGGCCGACCGCCTCGCCTTCGGCGCGCACGACCGCGGTTTCGGGGCCGAGGAAGCGGTCGGTGTCGATCTTGATCTTGACGCCGCAATAGGAAAAAATGCCCTCGGTCACGACCGTCACCAGATCGACGCCCTCGACCTCCTGGGAGACGATGAACGGCGCCGGCTTGTAGTCGGGGTAGGTGGTGCCGGCGCCGATCGCCGTGACGAAACGGCGACCGCTATTGACCAACTCGCCGTTCCATTCTTCGCCTTCCGCTGCGAAAGGCACGAGCGCGCCGCCCGCCCCGGCGCTGTGTTCGAGGATGGTCAGCGGGTCGCAGCGCACGATGCGTCCGCCGGTGTTGCCGTAGCGGTCGCAGGCGCCGGTGCGGCCCTCGGCGATGTAGCACATGACCGGGCAGGCATCGCAGCGGATCTTTTCCGCCACTTGCTTTTCGCCGGGATCGTGGGTGTCGAAACGTTCGGCAAGCTCGCTCATGGAAGGCACTCCACGGTTGCGAGCGGCTTGCGCTTATTCCTACCCCCCTCTGTCCTGCCGGACATCTCCCCCTCAAGGGGGGAGATCGGTAGCTTCATCCCCGTCGCCAGTCTCGCGTCGTTAGAGATTGGCGAAAGCCGAACAATTGTCTGATCTCCCCCCTTGAGGGGGAGATGTCCGGCAGGACAGAGGGGGGTGGGAACTGCTTTGAGAGCGGCAATGTCTCTAATCATTGTTCGGCCTCCCGGATCGCCGCGCGCACCCGGCTCGGCGTTGCCGGCACTTTCGTCACCAGCACGCCTGTGGCGTGGCGTATGGCGTTGAGGATCGCCGGCGCGGTCGGGATCAGCACATGCTCGCCCAGGCCCTTGGCCCCGAACGGTCCTTCCGGGTCCGGAACCTCCACGAGAATGGTTTCGATCGGCGGCACGTCGCCGATGGTCGGGATCAGGTAGTCATGCAAATTCTCGGTGCGGCCGGGGATGTATTCCTCCATCAGCGCCATGCCGATACCTTGGGCGATGCCGCCCTCGATCTGGCCCTCGACGAGCAGCGGATTGATGGCGCGGCCGACATCGTGTGCGGCGGTGATCTTGATCAGCTTCACCGTGCCGAGCTTCAGGTCGACTTCCAGTTCGGCGATCTGCGCGCCATAGCCATATTGCGCGTAGGGCGTGCCCTGGCCTTTTTCGTCCAATGGGAGCGTCGGCGGATCGTAGGTTTCCTGCGCGGCGAAGACGAAACCGTCGGCATCCACGGCGAGCCCGGCGAGATCGACGCGGCGCGTGGCCTCGCCCTCGCGGATGACGAGCATCGCTCCATCGAATTGCAGCGTTGCCTTCCCGGAGACATTGGCGAAGCGCAGGATTTTTTCACGCAGAGCCCGGGCCGACTTTTCCGCCGCCTTGCCCGAAACGAAGGTCTGGCGCGAGGCAGAGGTTTTGCCGGCATCCGGCGTGATGGCGGTGTCGGCGCTCTTCAGCACGATCAGCGACAGCGGCACGCCGAGCGCATCGGCGGTGATCTGCGCAATCACGGTGTTGGAACCCTGGCCGATATCGACCGCGCCCTGGTGCAGCACGACCTTGCCGGCGGGCGAGATACCGATCTTGATGGTCGACGGGTTGGGCAGCGAAGTGTTGCCGCAGCCATACCAGCAGGAGGCGACGCCGACGCCGCGTTTCCTGGCGGTGTTTCCGGCATTGAAGTTTTCGACGTCGGCAAGCGCGCGCGTCCAATGCGGCTTTAGAGCTTCAAGGCAGTCGGCAATGCCAACGCCGGCATTGAGAACCTGCCCAGTCACCGTTTCGGAACCGTTCCGAAGTGCGTTCTTCAGGCGAAAATCCAGCCGGTCCATTCCGAGCTTTTCGGCGAGCGCGTCGTAGAGCGTCTCCTGCATGATGGTCGCCTGCGGCACGCCGAAACCTCTGAATGCGCCGGCGATCGGCCCGTTGGTGTGGATGGCGCGGCCGAGCGCCCGGTAGTTCGGCGTCGCATAGGGGCCGGAGGCGTGGACCGGTACGCGATTGGCCACCGTCGGCCCCCAGCTCGCATAGGCGCCGGTGTTGAAATCGCCGGAAAACACCATTCCGGTAACGCGGCCATCGGTGTCCGCGCCGATGGTCGCCTTCATCGACGCCGGATGGCGCTTGGTGGTCGACATCATCGATTCGTTGCGGGTGTAGGCAAGGGCCGCCGGCCGGCTGGTCTTCATCGCGACGAGGCCGATCAGCGGCTGCAGCGAAATGTCGAGCTTGGAGCCGAAACCGCCGCCAGTCGCGGTCGGCACGATGCGGACCTTTTCCGGCGCGAGGCCGAGCACTTTCGCGGTGTCGTCGCGGTCCATGTAAGGCGCCTGCGTGCAGGCGGTGACGACGAGCGTGTCGCCGTCCATATGGGCGAAACCGGCTTCCGGCTCGATATAGGCATGCTCGACGAAGGAGGTCTCGATCTCGCCGGACACGGTGTGCGCTGCCTTGGCAAGCGCCGCCTCCGGGTCGCCGCGCTCGACAAAACCCTGAGTCAGCAGATTGTGCTCGCGGCTCGGGTGGATCAGATGCGCGTCCGCTGCCTGCGCCTCGCAAGGCTGAAGCATGTGCGGCAGTTCGGTCCAGGCGATCGGAAATTTCGTCAGGTCGAGCGAGGCGATCGCCTCGCCTTCGCCGGCGACCAGCGCCACTGCCTCGCCGCGAAAGCGCGCGGTGCTTTCGGCAAGCGCTGGCTGGTCGGCAAAGGGCGGAATGACGCCGAAACAGTTCTTGCCGGGAATGTCGGTGGCGGTGAAGATGCCGGCGATGCCGGGGTTAGCCGCCTTGTAGGCTTGGAGATCGCCGAAGCTGAAAGCCGCGTGGTAGTGCGGCGAGCGGATGACCGCGACGGCAAGCGCGTCGGCCGGAAAGCTGTCACCGCCGAATTTTTCGGCTCCGGTTACCTTCGGGATGCCGTCGAGGCGGATGGGGGAGGAGCCGACGGCGTGGCCGGCGAGGGGGAGGCGGCGGTTGAGGTTGCGCGAAAGCGCAATGTTTGGAGAAGAGTTCTGCGACGCTGCACTTCGTCCAACACCCCCCTCTGGCCTGCCGGCCATCTCCCCCGCAAGGGGGGAGATCAGCAGTTGTGCCGCCGCGCCATCTCCTGCGACGTCGATGGTTGGCAAGAGGATCGATGACCGAGTAATCTCCCCCCTTGAGGGGGAGATGGCCGGCAGGCCAGAGGGGGGTGGTGCAGGATCAAGCGATGCGGACATGAAACGCCCGGCCCCCATCACCGCCGCCACGATCTTCCGATATCCGGTACAGCGGCAAAGGATACCACCAAGCGCGTCCTGCACTTCAATCTCGGTCGGGTTCGGGCTCCGGTCCAGCAGCGCGGTGCCCGCCACCAGAAGCGCCGGGGTGCAAATGCCGCATTGGGCCGCGCCATGTTCGAGGAACGATGCCTGCAGCGCCGACAGCTTTCCGTTGGCAAGCCCCTCCACGGTGCGCACGGACGATCCCGCAACCGATGCCGCCGGCACGAGGCAGGCGCAGGCCGGCTCGCCGTCGATGAGCACCGTGCAGGCGCCGCAATCGCCGGCGTCGCAGCCAACCTTGGTGCCGGTGAGGTGCAGTTCGTCGCGCAGCAGCGAGGACAGGCGCTGGACGGGCGGCGTCGAGACGCTGACAGAAGCGCCGTTGACCTCAAAGGCGATGTCGATGCGATCCGCACTCATGCCGCCACCTTCGCCTGAGGGCTCTGGCCGGCAGCCGCAAGCACGGCGCGGGTAACGATCTCGCGTGCCGCCTCGCGGCGATATTCGGCGGTGCCGCGCACGTCGTCGATCGGAGCGAGTTCGGGAAGCGATGTGGCGGCGACGGTCTCGGTCAGCGCGGGTCCAATAGGCAGGCCGCGCAAGGCTGCTTCAAGGCCGGTCAGGCGTTTGGCGACAAGTGAGCAGGAGCCGACCGCCACCGCTGCGTCAGCGACGATGCCGTCTTCCACGACGATGCGGGCGGCGGCCATGGCGATGGAGATGACGAGGTAGCGGCGTGCGCCGAGTTTTACGAAGGCGCTGGCGCCCGCAGTCGCGGATTTCGGGATGCGGATCGCAGTCACCATCTCGCCCGGTTGCAGGGCGGTAAGGCGGTTGCCGAGGACGAAGCTTTCGAGCGGCAGATGGCGCGTCGAATTGACTGAACGCAGTTCCACTTCGGCACCCAGCGTCAGCAGCGGCGGCACGCCATCGGCGGCAGGCGAGGCGTTGCACAGATTGCCGGCGATTGAAGCGCGGTTCTGGATTTGCACCGAGCCGACTTCGCGGGCGGCCGCCTTCAGCCCGTCGAAGGCGGCGGGCAGATCGTGCCGGATGACATCGGTCCAGGTCGTGCGCGCGCCGATGACGATATGCGCGTCGGTTTCCGTGATGCCGCGAAGCTCGGCAAGTCCATTGATATCAAGGACGTTTTCGCTGAGCGGCCTGTTGCCGAGTGCTGGGTAAAAATCGGTGCCGCCAGCCAGAATACGCCACGGATTTTCGTCCAGCAGCGCCAGCGCTTCTTCGACATTTTTGGGTTTCGCGTAACGGATCACGCAATGCCTCCCGGCATGGCCGGCGCTCGAAAATTCATTCGCATGCAAATGATATCAAGGTGGCGGGAATTGTCAAAGCCGAGTTTGCCGGCCGGGATTGCGCGGCGACATTCCGCCCGGAAAATCAGGCTTTCCGCATGATGCCCGTTGACGGGGCAGCCGCTTCCGGCCAACGCTCGGCACGATCATTTTTCAGGCCGGAGGTCACATGAAGGAAGAAGCGCTTGTCGTCATCGACGTGCAGAACGATTTTTGCCCCGGCGGCAGCCTGGCGGTGGCCGGTGGTGACGAGATCGTGCCGCTGGTCAACGAGATGATCGGCCGGTTCGAGCATGTCGTGCTGACGCAGGACTGGCACCCCGCCGGGCATTCAAGCTTTGCTTCGCAGCACCCCGGCAAGCAGCCTTTCGAGACGGTCAAAATGCCCTATGGGGACCAGACGCTGTGGCCGGAACATTGCATGCAGGGAACGAGCGGCGCGGATTTTCACGAGGCGCTGGAATGGACCAAGGCGGAGATCGTCATCCGCAAGGGGTTTCGCACGGCGATCGACAGCTATTCGGCCTTTTTCGAGAACGACCGCAAGACGCCCACCGGACTCGGCGGTTATCTGAAGGAGCGCGGCATCGGCAGCATCACGCTGGTCGGGCTGGCAACGGACTTTTGCGTCGCCTATTCGGCGTTGGATGCGGCGAAGCTGGGGTTCGAGACGACCGTCCGGCTGGACGCCTGCCGGGCGATCGATCTCGGCGGCTCGCTGGAGGTTATGATCGGCAAGATGCGGGATGCGGGGGTGAGGTTGGTTTGAGGGGCCTCCTCCTTCTCCCCCTGTGGGAGAAGGTGGATTGGCGCGTAGCGCCAAGACGGAAGAGGGGTGTTGGACGGAGCGCTAGGCTGGAACACCCCTCATCCGACCTCCCCCGGATCAAGTCCGGGCTCGGCCACCTTCTCCCACAAGGGGAGAAGGAGATCACCCGACGCCCACATACCTCTGCACGAAGGCCGGGTCGGCGCGCAGTGCCTCTACACCAAGCGTTTCCCGCGCGCGGCCGTTCTCGATGAAGGTCACGCGGTCGGCGACCGACAGCACCGCGTCGACACGCTGCTCGACGAGGATGGTCGAGACGCCGCGCTCGCGCAGCTTGGCTACCGTTTCGCGGATTTTGACGATCATCGACGGCATCAGGCCTTCGGTGGGCTCGTCCAGCAGCAGCACTTCCGGCTCCAGGCAGAGCGCGCGGGCCATGGCCAGCATCTGCTGTTCGCCGCCCGACAGGGTGCCGGAGCGCTGGGCGAGGCGGTCGCGCAGCAGCGGGAACAGGTCGAGCACGGCGTCGCGCGTGGCTTTGCCCTTGTTGCGCGTCATCAGGCCGATCTCGATGTTTTCGGCGACCGTCATTTCGGCGAACAGCCGCCGGCCCTGCGGCACATAGGCGACGCCTGCCTTGGGCACGTCGTGGGCGGCAAGGGTGGTCAGTTCGCGCTCGCCGAGCTTGATCGAGCCGGCGCGCGCCGGCACCAGACCCATGATCGCCTTCAGCGTCGTCGTCTTGCCTGCGCCGTTGCGGCCGAGGAGACAAAGCACTTCGCCCTTTTTCAGCGTCAGCGAAAGACCGTGCAGCACCTGCACGTCCTCATAGAAACAGTCGAGCCCGGAGATGGTCAGCGCGTCGCTCATGCCGGTTCCGTTCCGAGATAAGCGCGCTGGACCTCGTCATTGGCGCGGATGTCTTCGGGCGTGCCCTCAGCGAGTATTTTGCCGGCGTTCATCACGGTGATACGATCGGCCAGCTCCATCACCACCTGCATGTTGTGCTCGATCAGAAGCACGGTGGCGTCCCGCGCGATCTCGCGCACGAGATCCATGAAGCCGGCGATCTCGCCGTCGGAAAGGCCCTGTGTCGGCTCGTCGAGGATAAGCAGGCGCGGCTTGAGCGCCAGCCCCATGGCGACTTCGAGAAGCCGCTGATGGCCGTAGGACAGCGTGCCGGCGAGGCTGTCGGCGCGGCCGGCAAGTCCGGTGCGTTCGAGCGCCGTCATGACGCCGGCATGGAGTTTTGCGCGCGAGCGGCCGTCGGTCAGCGTGCGCTGCATCGGTAGCGCGACATTGTCGTAGGCGCTGAGATGGGCGAACACGCTGGTGATCTGGAAGGTGTAGGCGATGCCGCGGCGGACGCGCTGGTGCGCCGGCAGGTCGGTGATGTCGTTGCCGTCGAAGACGATGCTGCCGGAACTCGGCATCACCCGGCCGCAGACGAGGCTGACGAAGGTGGTCTTGCCGGCGCCGTTGGGGCCGATGATGGCGCGGATTTCGCCCGGCAGCAGCGAGAAATCGACGCCGTCGACGGCGCGCAGCCCGCCATAGTTCTTCCTGAGATCGCGGGTGGTGAGCAGCGGCGTCATGGCAGCCACCTTATCCAGCGTTCGCGGATGGTGCCCAAAATGCCTTTCGGGAAGAAAAGCACCAGCAGGATCAGCGCCACGCCGACGATCAGCAGGTAGGCAGACGTGTAGCTCGAGGTGATGTCGACGATGTAATACATGAACAGCGTGCCGACGAAGGGGCCGAGCGTGGTGGCGGCACCCCCGAGCAGCACCCAGAGCAGCGGCAGAATGGAATACTGCACCGAGGCGAAGCTCGAGCCGACATAGCCGAACAGCAGCGCATAGGCCGCGCCCGCCGAAGCGCAGATGACGCCCGAGACGACGACCGCGACCAGCTTGTTGGCGAAGGTGTCGTAGCCGAGCATTTTCGTGCGCTCCTCGTTTTCGCGGATGGCGACGAGCACGCGGCCATGGGCGGAACGGACGATGAAAAGCGTTATCAGCAGCACCACGGAAAACAGGAAGAGCGCCGCGAGATAGCGCGTCGAAGGATGTGTGAGGTCGAGATACAAATCGCCGATGAACAGGCGGCGCGTTTCCTGGCCGAGAACGAGGCCGTCGTCGCCGCGTGTCCATTCGCTGAAATAGAAGGTCAGGAGATAGCAGACCTGCGCGAACATCATGGTGACGATCATGAATGCGACGCCGGTGGTGCGCAGCGCCAGCAGGCCGATGGCCAGCGACAGGATGGCACCCGCGACAAGTCCTGCGGCAAAGGCTGCCGGCATCGCCCAGCCGAAATGATAGGCGGTCAGCCCCGCGCCGTAGAGCCCGGCGGCGAAGAACATGGCGTGGCCTAGGCTGAGCAGGCCGGCATAGCCGAACAGCATGTTGTAGCCCATGGCGAAGACCGAAAGCACCATGACGCGGGCGAGCACGCCGTGGTGATATTCGGGCAGGATGAAATTGAGCGCGAAAAGAAGCGCGATGACGGCGATGTGCAGCAGGAAGACCTTGGCCGACGCATTTTTTCCCGTCATCGGCTGGCCGTTCCGAACAAGCCCTGCGGGCGGAACACCAGCACCATGGCGACCAGCAGCGTGGCGATGATCTTGGCCAGCGTCGGCGAGAAGAAGGCCGAGATGATGCCGTCGGAAAGGCCGATCAGCACGGCGGCGACAACGGTGCCGCGCAGCGAGCCGAGCCCGCCGATGATGACAACGATGAAGGAGAGCAGCAGCGGGTCCATGCCCATCAGGTAATGGGCCTGGCTGATCGGCACGATCAGCACCGCGGCGATTGCCGCCAGCATAGCGCCGAGCGCGAAGACGCCGGCATAGACGCGGTCGACCGGAATGCCGAAGGCCTGTGCGGTCTCGCTGTCATATTGCGTGGCGCGCATGACGAGGCCGATTTTGGTGCGTGTCAGCACGAACCATGTGGCTGTCAGCAGGACGATGGACGTGGCGATGATCGACAGCTTGTAGCCGGAATAGCCGAACCATGGGAACAGGATGCGGTAGGTGAAAGGCGCATCCACCGGCCGCGCCTGCGGGCCGTAGAAGGTGAGCGCCAGCTGCTGGATGATGTAGAGCATGCCGATGGTGGCGACGATGGTCGCTTCGGGATTGTAGTTGAGCCGGCGCAGCACCAGCCGCTCCGCAACCAGTGCGATGGCCCCGACGATCAGCGGGCTGATGACCAGTGCGGCCAGGAAGCCGATGGCCGGGTGGCCGGTGATCAACGAGGCGATCCACCAGGCAAGCACAGCACCCAGCATGAAGAACTCGCCATGCGCGACATTGACCACGCGCATGACACCGAACACCAGCGACAAGCCCAGCGCCATCAAGGCAAGAACGGCGCTGGTGACGAGGCCTTCGAGGGCGGCGAGGAGGAGGTGGGGTCCGAAAGCCATTCAGTGATCGCCTTTGTCGATCGGTGGGGGCCACTGACGGGACGTGTGCACCAATGCCAAAATCCAGACCGTATCTTCTATGATCTGATAGATGAGCCGGTAGTTTTCGTGCGGAATCAGTTCGCGCGTACCGGGTATTACACCCTTCCTGGCTACCAGCGGAAACGCAGATGCACGCTCCGCCGCCCTTTTGATAAGAATGTCCATATTCGCTGCCGCACCCGGATTGTCGACAGCGATGTAGTCCAATACGTCTTCGCGATCCTGTTCGGCTTCCGGCGTCCAATGCAGCTTCACGCGTCGCTCTCGCTGGCTTTGCGCAGCAGTTCTGCTCTACGGGCGGCAAAGCGAGCCTCGACCTCCTCGTTCGATCGTCCACGGCCCGCGTCTATTGACCGGCGCGCAATCTCTACCTTCCGCCGCACAAACTCGTCATACTCCCGCTCTTCCTTTCGTTTCTGCACGAAGTCCCGCATCATTTCGCGCACGATCTGCGAGGCAGGCCGATCCGCCGCCTCGGCTTCGGCCATGAAGGCGTCGCGCAGTTCGGGTTCGAGCTTCATCGTGAAAACGGCTTCTTTCGGCATGGCAGCCTCCGTTAAGGTACTGACGACGTATATACGCCATCAGTACCCGTCCGGCAACGTTCCGCTCTACAGCGACTGTGTCGTGTAATCGCCTTCGGCCTCGTACATGCCGTCCTCGATCGAGGTGCGGTGCACGACCTTCAGCTTGCCGCCTTCCACCTTGGAGATGTTCTGGTGGCCGAAGCACTGGTGGATCTTGCCGTTGAAGGTCTTGTCGCCCTGCGGGTGCTCGGGGCCTTCCTTGAACTCGGTCAGCGCCTCGGTCGCCTCGACCAGCTTGCCGCGGTCCTCCGGTCCCTTGTAGCCGGCGTCTTCCATCGCCTTCTTGATGACGTAGAGCGTTTCCCAGCAGCCGAACATGTGGGCGGCGGTGGAGACGTCCTTGGGGTCGCCGACCGCAGCGCCGTTCTCGTCGATGCCGACAGCGGCGCGATAGGCTTTCTGCGCGTCGGAATCGTTCTCCTGCGCGTAGCGTGGCGAGCCTTCCCAGAAATGGCTGCCGTCAAGGAATTCGAGGCCGGGGCTGTTGATGTCGACGGCCTCGAGCGAGTCGATGAAGCCGAAAAGCTGCGGCCGGTTGGAGCCGTAGAATTCGCCGAGTTCCTTGACGAAGGTCAGCACGGCCGGACCGACCATGACGTGGTAGATGACGTCGGTTTCAGCCGGGATCTGCGGGAAATAGCGGGTGAACGAGCTTTCCGTCGGCGGGATGGCGATCTGCGCGATGACTTCCGCGCCTTGCGCCTTCAGCGCCGGCGGCAGGTAGTCGCGATGGTCGTAGCCGAAGGCGAAGTCCGGATAGATCATCGTGATCTTCTTGCCGGCATTGGCCGCGATCCATGGCGCGACCGACTGCACCTGGCTCTTCACGTCGGTGATGCCCGGCTGAAAGCAGTAGCGGTTGAGTTTTGTGGACGCGACGTGGTGGCCTTCGCTGACCACATAATATGGGATTTTCAGTTCGCCCGCCGTCGGCGCCGAGCCGATCACGACATGGGAAAACAGCGTGCCGAAGACGATGTCGGTCTTGTGCTGGCTGGCGAATTTGGCGACGACTTCTGCGCCGCGCTTGGGGTCGGTGCCGTCGTCTTCGATGACGATCTCGACTGGACGCCCGGTGATGCCGCCGGCATCGTTGATCAGCTTGACAGCGGCGGCCGTGGTCTTTTCATACCAGCGGCCATAGGCAGCGCCGATGCCGGTGCGGTGCGACTGGAAGCCGATCTTGATGGGTGCTGCGCTCTGCGCCTGCGCGTAGCGGACGAAGCCGGGCGCAGCCGTGAGGCCGGCGGTTGCGGCAAGTCCCTTCAGCGCGGTGCGGCGGTTCATGCGAAGGCCATCCGGCCCAAGAATCCTGCTTTTGTCGGTCATGTCGGTTCCCCTTGTCTTATGACTTATAACCGCTGATCAGCATCATTCGCCTCGCCCATTTTCGAGACGGAAAATTGCATGTGTACAAACTAAATCACCAAAGCTCCGGCATGGCAATAGCCGCTTCCGTTGGGAGAAGTTCGAGCGGTGTTCGGGGTCTGGAACCCTGTCAGCCGGCAGTCGGCGTAGACAGCAGCCACAGGCCGAAGACGGTATAGCCGATCATGAGGATCGTCAGCGGCAACTGGCTGAGGGTCGCCTGTTTTGCACTCGGATGGAGCCGATAGGCCAGCCCGTGCGCGACAAGCACCGCCAGCATATGCCCGCCGATGATCGCCGCCGCCTGCGCATTCCAGAGCGCCCAGGCCGACTGATAACCGGCGACGATGCCGGCGCCTACCTGGAAGCCGGCGGTGCCGAACAGGTCCCAGCCATTGGAGAATGGGTCGGACAGCGCCACCAGCGCATACTGACCGTTGACGAGCAGGGCGGTGAGGTAGTGCGAGAAATGATAGGCGAGCGCGATCGGCACGATCGACCAGATCATCAGCCCGGCGGATCTGGCAAAGGGCAGGCGGCTGCCGGCAAGACACTCGCCGAGAAAGACGGCAAGCAGGTAGACGGCAGACAGGGCGACGAAAGTCAGCACCAAGCCGGTCGTGTTTGTCGTCATGACGGCTGAGCGGCCGGGAAATTCCAGCGGGTTGATGCCGTTGAGGCCGAGCCAGAAGAAGGTTTTCGAGAGGCCGTCGAAGGAAACGGAGCTGAGCGTCAGCAGGAGAAAGAACATGCCGCTAGCCGGCAAAGGATTTGCGTTCCAGAGTTTTGCGCCGGGGAGGCCGAGGGCTATCTCTGGGGGATTGTTTTGGTGCCCTACGTTGCCCCCCTCTGTCCTGCCGGACATCTCCCCCTCAAGGGGGGAGATCAGCAACGGCTGTGCTGCCCCATTCCCTGCAGCGTTTGAGATTGGCGAAAGTCGCTGTGACGGCCTGATCTCCCCCCTTGAGGGGGAGATGTCCGGCAGGACAGAGGGGGGTGATGCCGGATGCGTTGCCTCCACCACCCCGAACCGCGACGCCATCCCAAAAAACACCGACAGGAATTCGCCGCGCCGGCTCCAGTCTTCGTAACCGAACACAATCATGAAGGCGAAGCTCAGCAGCCAGTAGGCACCAGCCGCCCAGGCAAGGCGCGCCGGGTCGTCGGGCGCCGGATCGATCAGTTCGAACCAGGCGAAGGCGAAGAACAGGATCAGCGCCGGCCAGTAGCCTATCCATTCGGGCATTCGCCTGTCGCGCAGTGCCGGAAAAAGCGCGGCCGCCATCCGCCACGGCCCGTACCATGGGTTGATCCATGCCCAGAGATTGCCGAACACGCCCTGCACCAATGTCAGCCCGACCCACAACACCGTCCAGATGGTCAGCGGCAGCGGGTTGGAGAGCGGGTCGCGGCTGCCGAGAAAGCCGGCGGCGATGAGTACGGCGAAGATGGCAAAGGCGGCGAGGCTGGTGAGGAGAGGCAGGCCGTTGGCGATCGGGAAAAGCGCCAGACGTTTGGCTGCGAGGCGCTCCAGCAGGGTTGGCGGCAGAACGGCCAGAACCAGAAAGCTCGCTGCAACCGCGATGGCGCCTCCGGTGAGGTAATAGCCGGTCGGCATGAGCAGGACGTAGCCGCGATCGGAGGCGTGGGCGAGGGCGGGGGTGGAGGGCAAGAGGCAGGTGAGTGCAGTCAGCAGAACGGCAAGGACGGGGGGAGTCAGTCCAGATTTGTGCCCTACGTTGCCCCCCTCTGTCCTGCCGGACATCTCCCCCGCAAGGGGGGAGATCAGGCCTTCCTCGGAGCTTCTGCCAATCTCCAGCGATTCAGGAGATGAGCCGGCATCGCCACTGCTAATCTCCCCCCTTGCGGGGGAGATGTCCGGCAGGACAGAGGGGGGCAACGTAGGGAACTGTCGGATCAAGATTTGTTCCTCATTCCGTCAGGTCGCATCGGTGCCGGGCGACCCTCCCGTCCTCACACCTTCACCAGATGCTCCACGCGGTCCTTCTCACCAAAAATCCTTAGGTACCGTTCGATCTCGCGTTTGTCGCCGGTGGCCTTGGCCGGGTTGTCGGAGAGCTTCACTGCTTCACGGCCATTGACCTTGGTGACCTTGCAGACCAGCGATATGGCGTTGAGGCCTCGCGTTTCCTTGGGTGCGCAGCCTTCGAAATCATTGGTCAGGTTGGTGCCCCAGCCGAAGGACATGCGCACCTTGCCCTTGAAGTGGCGGTAGGTTTCCTCGATCGTTTCGGCCTCGAGCCCGTCGGAGAAGATCAGCAGCTTCTTCTTCGGATCGACACCCTTTTCGCGCCACCAGTCGATGATCTTTTCGCCACCTTCGATGGGTGGGGCGCTGTCGGGGCGGAAGCCGGTCCAGTCGGCGACCCAGTCCGGCGCATCGCGCAGGAA
>VFQQ010003456.1_pt1 | contig 15272 bp, 10 predicted proteins | sample 3512341 | NCBI WGS metagenome assembly VFQQ01 (sample SAMN10412373, study PRJNA504923) | tailings metagenome | isolation source: Relicate 2 Philex TSF1 revegetated site | place: Philippines: Tuba, Benguet | collected 2017-08-29 | reverse complement strand
GCGAACGTGCCTGGAACTGGCTGGGCTCCATCATCCATTGGATTTATTTCACGCCCTTGCGTTTTGACCATCACGAAGCCTGGCGTCAAATCGTCATGTGGCTGTCGTTCCCCGCCACGGCCATGAGCCTGATGGGTATCTGGCTGGGGATAAACCGCTTACGCCTGCGCCGCCGCTACAAGGGAGGCCGCATGACGCCCTATCACGGCTGGGCCAAGTGGCACCATGTTTCCGGCCTGCTCGCGGGCGTGCTGTGTCTGACTTGGCTGTTCAGCGGCTGGCTGTCGATGAAGCCGTTCGACATGTTCGCAGGCAGGAAGCTGAGCACGGAAGAATCGCAGCACTGGGCAGGCAGCCCGCCTGACGGGCCGTTGTCGGCATTGCCAGCGCAGATAGGCGCTACAGAGAAAATTGGCGAGGTCGAATGGATATATTTTGCTGGAAAACCTATCCTGCTCGGCCTTGCACAGCATCGCACCTGGATGCTGGATGCCGTCAGCGGAGCGCCGCTCGCCCCATTCGTGACTTCGGTATTCGCTACACAGGTCGCAGGCATGCTACCCGATGCAAGGGTCAAGGCTGCCACCCGGCTGGAACACGGCGACAGGTATTACTACGGCAAACGGTTGGAAGCTGTGTCCCCGGTCATCCGCATTGATCTGGATGATGCATCCGCCACCAGCTATTACATTGACCCGGCCACTACGCGCATCGTGGCATCGCAGGACAATAACAGCCGCACCTATCGCTGGCTGTTTGCAGCGCTGCACCGCCTCGACTTCGCGCCGCTCGACAATGCCGAGATCCCGCGCTGGGTTGTGGTGATCCTGTTCTCCATCGGCGGCGTCATTCTCACCGCCGCAGGCATGGTCATGGGCTGGCGCCGGCTTACTCGCGCCTAGCCGCGATATTGCTGCAATCGCCCGCAACCAGCGGCGGATTGCCGGAACCAGGCCTGAGCATCACCCCGCTGCTCACGCCATTGGATGCCACGCAAGATTGAAAGCCCACGCGCGTGCTGCGCGGTGTTGCCGTATTGACCAACACCTCGCGCTGCTCTTCGGACAAAGCCAATGGGCCGCGCTCGGATAGCAGTCGGCCATAGGAGGGATACACGCCGTGCTCCTGATGAAACATTTCCAGCTTTGCCTGCAACTCCTCAGCGACACGATCGGTATCCACATTGCCCGCCGCCCGCTCCGCCCTTTGCTGTTGCAGGGTCAATGCCTCCAACGCGTCTTCCTGCTGACGCTGCTCTACCACAGCCTTGGAAACGGCAAAAATACTGACGAGGAAGAATAGCAGCAGCACGGTATAGATCAGGTTGATAATAATCGCGAGAATCGCAAACAAGTTGCTTTGTCCGGCAGCACGGGATTTAAGCAAGGCAAAGACGCCGACCACCACGCCCAGCAGCGGCACGCAGAATACCGAAAGCAACAAGGCGATGATGCCTAGCTTCTTGCCTGCGTTTTCATTTTCTGGTGTTGTGCTGGCCATGTTCCCTCTCGCGCCTTTTGTATAAATGTGTCATGCCTGAATGCAGGATTATAGCTTGGACCAAGAGTACAAAAGAAAAGCACTCCTGATGGAGTGCTTTTTTGGCTTGATTCAAGTCATCAATGGCAATGCAACAGCCTGGGGTCAATATTTCCAGCGCACCATCAGCAAGGCGTTTCTTGGGGTGCCGTAAATGTTGTAGAACATGGTATTGCCGGGATATTGCAGGTATTTGCGGTCGAACAGGTTATTGACCGTCAGCGACAAATCCCAGTGCTGGTCGATCTGGTAACCCAGTTTCGCTGAGGCAATGGCATAGGTGCCTTGACGAGCCGTATCGGTATACATGTCGCTTTGCGCCTGCACGCCCGCCCCCACGCTCCAGCCATTCAGGGCGCCAGAGAACGTGCTGCCGTCAAAGCGGTATTGCGACCAGAACTTGAACATATGTTCAGGAATCTGATTGGCGGCAAAACGGTCGCCTGCATCCGCAGTGCTGTCGCTGCGGAACCTGGCTTGGTTATAGGTATAGCCAACGGAGAGGTTCAAGTTTTCGCGGGGCTGCCCCGTCACTTCGAATTCAACGCCCTGGCTTTCCACCTCTCCGGCCTGCGTGTAGCAGGTGCCCGTGGAAGTACCGCCGCAACCGATGTTGGCGCTGTCGACCATGGCGCGGTTTTTATCCCGTATCCTGAACAATGCCACCGAGGCATTCAGGCGTCCGTCGAGAAACTCGCCCTTGAGGCCGGTTTCAACCTGCCAGCCCACTCGCGGGTCCAACACCTTGCCGGATGTATCGAAATTGGTTTGTGGGACAAAGGTATCCGCATAGCTGGCATACCAAGTGACCTGTTGGTCGATATCCCACACCAAGCCGCCATAAGGGGTGAATTCCCCGTCGGTATTCGCATTGCTGTGTTGCCATGCCGTCTTGTTGGGCCAGCCGGTGCGGTTCTTGCTGCTGAAATCAGTCCAGCGCCCGCCCAGTATCAAACTCAGCGAATCCAGCATCTTGATCTTGGCCGAGGCATAAAAACCCGATTGCTCGGTGTATGTCTGGCCTTTGCTGAGGATGTTGGTATTTAGGACGCTATCCCAGTTGTGATTGGTAAGCGGAGATTGGTTCGTGGCTGATGAATAGCGCGAGCCGCCCAAATAATCATACTCCGCCTTGTTGTAACCGACAGTCAGGGTATGGGTGCGGCCGAATAATTCCACCGGTCCCGATAAGTTGAAGTCCATGCTGCGCCAGGTGGTTTCAGTATCGATAAAACCGACATTGACATTGCTCAACCCAGTCACCGTGTTCACGGGCGTCGATGCATAGACGCCATAGCCGGCATATTGGTTGTTCTTGTAACTGTAAACGCCCTTGGCTACCCATCCGCTATCGAACTTGTGCTTGAAATCCACCGCGATATTCTTGTCCTCATCCTCGGCGTTCTTGTCGATGCCGACAAAAGTGGACCGCCGGCTCGGCAAACTGCCGTCGCTATAGGTTGGCAAGCCCCAGAAAGTTTTGTAGTCGCGGTCTGAATAACTAGCCCACAAGCCTAGCGTGGTATTAGGCGTCAGATCGTATTCCAGCACGCCGTACAACAATTTGTCGCGATTCATGCCGACATCGTAGAACCTGTCCTGATCCTGGTAGACCATGACGGTACGGCCGCGCAGGCTGCCATCCGCATTCAACGGCCCGCCGACATCGAACTCCGCGCGTTGCTGGTCCCATGAACCCAGGCCTGCAACAGCAGAGATCGTCAGCACATCCTGCGGGCGCTTCAGCACGTAGTTGATCGTTCCGCCGGGCTCGCCGCTGCCGGTCATCAACCCGGAAGGGCCCCGCAGCACCTCGACACGATCGTAGAGCGCCAGGTCGTAATGACGTGAAGTATCCTGTTGCGGTACCCCGTTGAACTGGGTATTCGCGGTATAGCCGCGGATCATGAAGCTTTCGCCGCGCTCGTAACCGTAACCGCGCACGCCGGTCATCTGGTTGAGCGCTTCTCCTACCGTGGTGAAATTCTGGTCGTTCATCTGCTGGCGCGTCATAACCGATACCGATTGCGGAATCTCGCGCAAGGTCTGCTCGGTCTTGCCGATCGTGACGGCCTTGGCGGCGTAAGTCCCAGTACCCTCCGTCACCGCGTTGCGCTCTGCTCTGGCGGAAACGCTCACTTCAGGCAAGGTGGAGGCGGAACCGCTTTTATCGCCACCCAGGGATTTGGCTTTCTGCAGCACGAATACCCCCTTGCTGCTTTCGAGAGCCTGCAGGCCCGAACCGGCGAGCAAGGTGTCGAACCCCTGCTGCGTGGTATAGCTGCCGCTCAGGCCCGAACTATGTTTACCGGATACCAGTGCAGGCGGTACGGTAATACTGACCCCGGCAGAGCCGGCAAAGTCGCCCAGCGCGCTGTCCAATGGGCCGGCCTTGACCTGGTAATTGCGCGCAGCCTCCACGCTGTTGCTTTCTGCCAACGCAAGCGGCGCATGGCCGAATGTCGAGCCGGCCACGGCCAGCAGTAAAATGGCACCCTGCACTGCGCGTTGCAGCACGGAGTGGTGACGGTGTTGCGGTTGCATGAATTTCCCTTTAGTGAATATGAATAAGAATTGCTTTCAATTCACTTCACACGCCAGATCGGCAAAGGGGACAACAATTGGAAAATTTTCTGGCTATATTGCCGCAGTACCTCAAGCTCCGGCACTGGGCGCATTGAAAGTGACCCAATACCGCGTGAGGTAGCTGACTCTCACAGGCAACGCCATGGGCAGGCTGGCGAATACCTGGTCGGTATCGGCAAGCTGGAACGCACCAGAAATCTTTAGTTCCGCCACTTCCGGCGCGCAGCGCACCACGCCCGGCCGGTAGCGTGCGAGTTCGGCAGCGAAGTCGGCGAGGCGCATTTCGCGCGCATGGAGGATGCCTTGCGTCCAGCTATCGGCATTGGGCGCCACTGCCGAAGGCGGCATGATGGCCTCGTCATTGAAGCGCGTTTGCCAGCCTGCCTGTATCACGCGCCGCTCGCCCTCGCGCGTGGTGATTTCCACCGCGCCTTCCAGCACGGCAAGCTGAATGTCATCCGAAGACTGCCGCACGATGAAGCGCGTGCCCAGCGGCTTCAATTGCCCATGCCGGGTGGCGACCACCAGCGGGCGGTACGCCGCATGCCCCGAGGGCGCTTGGCCCTTGCCGGTCTGGATCAGCATCTCGCCCGTTTCCAGTGCTATCAGGCGCCGGTTGGCATCCAGTATGGTATTGATGCCGGTGGAGGTATTGAGGTGCACCGCAGTGCCATCGGCAAGCTGGATTTGCCTGCGCTCCCCGGTGCGCGTGCTGTATTGCGCCAAGCGCAGGCGTACCGGCTCGCTGCGCCAGCCTTGCCAACCGGCCATCCCGGCCACAACCAGCACCGCCAAGGCCTTGACCGCGCGGCGGCGGCTTTCCAGGTGGCTGCGCTGCAAGGTGGCATGCGCCAGCTTGCCAGGCAAGGCTCCCAGCGTGGTGCTTACTTGCTGCGCACGCTGCCAGGCGGCCTCGTGCATGGGGTCCGCCTCGCGCCATGCAGCGCAGGCCTGTTGGTCTGCTTCAGTGGCTTCAGGCTCCTGCAGCCGGAAAAACCATTCCGCTGCTTGCAGGGCAATCGTTTCACTCATTGCCGTCATGCGGAGAGCAATATGCAACGCGCCATCGCCTGCACCATGTAGCGCTTGACCGTGCGCTCGCTGGTTTGCAGCTGCTGCGCGATCTGGGCGTAAGTCATGCCTTCGAGCTGCGCCAGCAGGAATGCGGCCCGTACCTTGGCAGGCAAGCCGTCGAGCATGCTGTCGATCTGCTGCAGGGTTTCGAGGATCACCAGCCGATGCTCGGGACAAGGCGCGGACAAGTCCGGCATGAGCGCCAGGGAATCGAGATAGGCCTGCTCCAGGGCGCGCCTGCGGTAGAGGTTGGCCACCAGGCGCTTCGCCACCACGGTAAGGTAGGCACGCGGCTCCTGCAACTGCCAGCCGGACTTTTTCTCGGCAATATGCTCAGGCGCCGTCAGGATGCGCATGAAGGTATCTTGCGCCACATCGGCCGCATCCGCCGCATCGCCCAATTTGCGCCGCAACCAGTCCTGCAACCAGCCGTGATGGTGGGTATAAAGAAGTTGCAGCGACTGCCGCTCCTGGTCGAAAGACATGGCCTGGCCAAAAAATAAGAATTGTTCTCATTTTAATCAGCTATTCCAGCATAGTCCATCCGTCCTAGGTTTCTACTCTCGGGATGCCCTGCGGCCTGGGCAGAGCATCCCCGATACGCGATGGCCGCTAGAAATCGATAGTGGCGGAAACGGTCAATACCCTGGGCGCGGACAAGACAATGCCGCCTGACCCTGCACTGCCTTCCCAATAGCTGCGATTAGCCACATTGAGCAGATTGGCACGCAATGTCAGAGGATGACCAAGATAGTTGGTCTGGTAACGCGCGCCGATATCCCAGCGCGCCCAGCCCGGCAAAGACAGGGTGTTTTGCGCATTCACATACTGTTCGCCTGTCGCTATGACACGCGTGTTCAATGTCAGGCCGGGGACGAAAGGCGTATCCCATTCCAAGCCGGCGTTCGCAATCCAACGTGGTGCTGCCAAGGCATCTTTGCCATCGTTGAGGCCATTCTGCGTCTTGACCTGTTTGGCCTGCATGTAAGTCACACCGCTGATGGTGCGCAAGCCCTCAGCCAGTTCGCCTGCCAAGCTGAACTCGATGCCGCGGTTGCGCTGCTCGCCATCCATACGATAGAGATAAGCGGCCGGGGTGCTGCCCGGCACATTGATGGCATTCGGCTGTTTCAGCTCGAACAAGGCTATCGTGCCCAGCAGGCGGCCAAAGTCCACCTTGACCCCGATTTCCTTTTGCTTGGTCTTGGTCGGTTCAAAGGCCTGTCCGGCATTTTCTGCCGGCGGGGTCGCTTGGGCGCCTTGACTCAGCCCTTCGATGTAATTGGCGTAAAGCGAGGTATTGCTCCACGGCTTGACGACTACACCCACTGCGGGAGTGTTGACCGATTTGTCGTATTCGGAAGTCTTGCTATTGATGGGCGAGCCGCCATCGTAATTATCCACCGCCACCTTCTGGCGGCGCAGCCCGAGTATCAACTGCAAGTCACCATCATGCCAAGACATGGTATCGGATACGCCCACCGAGGTGATTCTGGTTTCCGATGCCTTACGCATATCAAGAAAACCAGCAAAAGGCGCATTAGAGGCAATCGGGTCAGCTACCCACACAGGTGCATGAACATTGGATGCAAAAGCTGCCCACTGCGCAAACCCATAGCCAGCCTCGATATCAAGGCTGGAATAGGACAGGTTGACCTCATGCTCAGCAGCCAATGCATTGAACTTGATACGATTGCCCAGCAGATAGGATTTGGTGTCGGAATATTCGGGGTAGTTGACCGGAACGACTCCCAAACGACCATTTGCCGCCTCAATTCTTGATTCCGTACGGAAGTTGCTGTGTTGATGATCTCGTGCGCCTGCCGAGCCGTAGACAGTCCAGCGTGGAGTAATATCGTACTCAGCCTGCGCCACCTGGTAATCATCGCGGTATTTCCGGCGCTCCCAGTCCTGGGCCAACTGCTTCCCTGCCCTGGGCGGACTGGGAATATGCGTCAAATTGGCATTTTGCCTATATCCCAACGAGGCGCCCCTGACATCATCGGATTGATACCCCAGGTCCAGCGAAGCACGCAATTGCTCTCCTTTGAAATCCAGCCCGATCGCACCCGTGATCAAGGTGGCCTCCTGGTTGGAAATAGCCGTATCTCCGCTGCGATACACGCCGTTCACGCGTATCCCGAACTGGTTCTGCTCGCCCCAGCGCCGCCCGAGGTCGATATGACCGCCCCATTGTGAATCCGAGGCATAATTGAGCGTGAAGCGCGTGATCGGCTGGTCCGTCGCCCGTTTCGGCACCACATTGATTGCGCCGCCAACGCCGCCGCTAGGCGCCATGCCCATCAGCAACGCGCCCGGCCCTTTCAGCACTTCTACGCGCTCCACGGTTTCCAGCGACAACGTACCGTAGGGCAACACGCCATACAGGCCATTGAGGGCGACATCCCGGTTGCCCAGCACAAAACCGCGCATGAAGAAATTATCCCCGCCGCCAATGCTGGTATTGCGGCCGCGCGAGCTCATGCGTACGGCCGGGTCGTTATCGAGCACATCCGCCAAGGTCGCCGCCTGCTGGTTGCGGATCAGGTCGCTGGTATAGCTGGTGATATTGAACGGCGTATCCATAACATCGCGGTTGCCCAGCATGCCCACGCGCGCACCTCGTGAAACCTGTCCGCCGGCATAGCTAGCGGGCAATTCGCCCGGCAAGTCTGCCCTGGCCTGCACCGCGACTTCCGGCAGCATGGCGGGGGAGTTTTCCACGCGCGGCGACGTAACCACATGCAATGAGTACGCGCCATTGTCATTGCGCACGGCCTGCAATCCCTGCTCGCGCAACAACTCGTCAAATCCCTGCCGCACGGTGAAATTGCCATTCAGGCCTGTGCTGGTTTTGCCATTGAGCAAAGCCGCATTGACCGAAATCTCGATGCCTGCCGCGCTGGCAAAGCTGTTCAAGGCCTGGTCCAACGGGCCAGGCGCAATATGATAGCTGCGCTGCTGTTCCACTTGCTGCTGAAGCACGTCCGCTGCATGTGCAGCAGGCATCGCCAACTGGACTGCGCAGGCCAGGAAGAATGCCTGCACGGCAGCGTTGACTGCCTTCCGCTGGAAAACCGGGACAAAGGCAAAGTGATGGGGAGTGACGGATAAAGCAATATGGTGGTGACGGCATAGGTATGCCATGGGCTGCCCTTTCAATTCAGAAAATTTATCGTGGTTCATTTTGTTTTCCGAATGAAAAAGCAAAACCCGTAATAAAATTTCTGGAAATTTTCTCAGCCTTGAAACAACACCCCAGACTTATCGCTAAGCCGCATCACAACTTTCGTAGCACATCAGCATCAGCCATGGGATCAGGCTGGACGCACCATAACCCAGTACCGGGTGCGATACACGACCTTGACCGGCAAACCCAGGCTCAAGTTATTGAGTGCGCGGTCGGTATCGGCGAGGGAGAAGACGCCGCTCACCCGCAAATCTGCAATCGCCGGATCGCAACGCAACAGCCCGGTACGGTAGCGGCCGATTTCGGCAATGAAGTCTGCCACGCGCATTTGTTCGACAACCAGGATACCCCGCGACCAGGCAGCACTACTTTCCCGTACAGGCACCACACCGCCCACATGCTGCGTAGAGAACGATACGCCTTCGCCGGCATTCACCCTGACTGCGCTTAAGGCATCCCGGATGCGTACCTCGACGGCGCCTTCGAACACCGCCACCCGGGAAGCATGCTGCTCCTGCCGTACGACAAAGCGTGTGCCCAAGGCCTGGACCATGCCATCGCGATTTTGCACAATCAATGGACGGTGAACAGTGGCAGGATCAGCCGCTGTCGTCACCAGGATTTCCCCTTCGCGCAGCACAATGCGTCTCTCCCGTTCATTAAACTGCACATCGATGGCCGTGGCCGTATTCAGGGTCAGCTGGGTACCGTCGGGCAGGGTCAATTCGCTCACTTGTCCCACGCGCGTAGCATGGTCCGACGCCAAGTATTGCCACGAACGGGATTCGCGCAGGAGATAGGCTGAGCCACCCGCCATGAAGGCGACGCCCAACAAGCGAAGTGTGCGCCGACGCGCCATATGCTGAGTAAGGGCAGGTTCTCGCAAAGTATGCCGCGCCACTTCGCGCGGCAGTGCATCCAGCTTGCCTTCCATCACCTGCAAGCGCTGCCATGCCCGCTCATGATCAGGATGCTCCGCACGCCAGGCCATACAAGCCTGTCGTTCAGCATCGCTCACCTCGCCGGACCACAGCTTCGCCATCCAGATGGATGCACGCTGCACAATGGCGTGGTCGATCAATTCCCGTTCCCCGGCAGGCTGGTTCTCACCTGACATGCACGCTACCCCGCCTCATCAACGGCTGGACTCGTACAATGCGCAGTAACAGGCTTGGAGCGCACTGGCGACATACTTTTCGACAGAAGACAAAGACACATTCAACCGGCCGGCGATCTCGCGATAGGTCATGCCATCCAGCTTGCACATCAGCAAGGCAGCGCGCGCCTTGGGCGCAATACTGTGCAAAATGACATCAATTTCGACCAAGGCCTCGATCACCAACGCACGGGTTTCCTCAGAAGGCACCTCAGGCTCAGGCAACAAGATGATCGCCTGCAGATAGGCCGCCTCGATCTGGCGGCGCCGATAGAGGTCAATGACCAGGCCATTGGCAACACGCGCAAGATATTGGCGGGATTGCTCAGGCGCGGGCGTATTGCCGGAAACGAGAATCCGCACATAGGTATCATGTGCGAGGTCAGCCGCATCGAATGCGTTGCCGAGCTTCCTGCGCAACCAGCCGTGCAGCCAGCCGTGGTGCGCAACATAAAGCGAATCAACCGACTGCTGAGTAAAGCTGCTTTCCTGGGAAGTCATGCTGATGAGAAATATAAAAATAGTTCTCATTTTATGAGGTTGCCACACGCACTGGCAAATGATAATTAATTGCGCTTGGTTGAACTAACTGAACCGAGGGAAGCTTGATGAGAAAATTTCCGGCGCATCTTTATCAAGCGCCGTGATTGTCGTTTTTTCCACCACAGCACTGCACCCGTGATGCTCAGTATTGCCACGGCAATCCCCAGAACAACGATAATCACACGGTACGCCAAGCCGAACACGGCACCGGTATGTAGCGCACGCAGCCATTTGCTTACGATGTCGCCTGATGCGCCATGTCCTAAATAATCTTCCCGCAGCACGTTGCCGGTCATGCCATCAATCCAGAGATTGGTTCCTGCACCATGGTCGCTTTTATCTAGCGTCGTCCGGGTGCGATAGAGGTAAGCGCCGAATGCCGGGCGATACCAGAAGCTGTCTTCTGCCTGGATGGAAAAACCATGCTTCACCGAGGCAAGCTGTAACGCATGCTTGGCTTGCTGATAAGCCTCCCGCCACTCCAATGCGGGCTGATCAATGAGAGTAGCCAGCGGGTGTAACAGGGGTGAATTTCTTGGCCGCTCATCAAATACCAGGATTGAGGACATCACGGGCTTATACACTTGCTCCCCCAGATTCAACATGACGCTGGACCAAGCAAATAACAGCAAGGCAAACCAGCACCATAGCCCCAGGCTGCGGTGCACATCGAAATTGAAACGATGAAATGAGGCCGTGAACTTGATTTTCCAGGCTGTGCGCCATTGCCAAAACCACGGCTGCCGCGCCGGAAAGGTCAATGCCAGGCCAGCAAAGCAATCTAGCGTCCAGATTAACGCCACGACTCCCATGAAAACCTGGCCATAGGGATGAGGTAAGGCAAATGCCATATGCAGTTTCAGCAAGAATGGGACGATGTTTTCCTGGTGAAATTGCCCTGCCGCAAATAACACGCCCCACTCCCGTGCACCTAGCACTACGCCGGTATATGGATTCAAGAAAACTTGGTTCACTGCCAGCGCTTGCGCTTGACCCGTTTTTGGGTCCTGCCTGGGGCCCAGGTAAAACATTTGTGATTTTCCTGCGCGAGGAAAGCTCACATGCTGTACCTGAGCCTGTGGATACGAGTATTCCACTTTTTGCCTGAGCAAGAACGGATCAATAAAAGGCTTGGTAATATCACCCGATGGTGGCAAGGCAACAAACCACTGCGGATTGAGTAGCTCCTCCACTTCTTCATGAAATGCCAGCACCGCTCCAGTCAGGCCTGCTACGGTGAGAAAAACTGCAGTACTCAGTCCAGCCCATCGGTGGATGAGTACCAGCAGAGAGCGCATGATTTTCTTACCAGCGATAGGATGCGGAAACATTGATGGTGCGGCCCGCAGCATAATTGCAGCCAGTCACACCCGTCAGGCACACCGATGGAATATATTCCCGATCTGCCAGGTTGAAGGCGTTCATGGCATAGCGCCACGACCCAACGTCATAACTGACGCGGGCATCGAACAAAGTATAGTCAGGCACCGCAAGAATGCTGTTGGCTGCATTTCCTGGCTTTTCTGCCACATACCTGACACCACCGCCAACCAGCAAACCGGGCAAGCCCCAGCCATCCAGCTTGTAATCCAGCCAAACCGATGCAACATGATAGGGAATACCAGACAAGCGGCTACCCACTTCCGAGGCAATATTGCTTTTCGTGATGCGCGCATCGGTATAGTTGTACGCAGCGATCACGTCAACCCGCTGCCCAATGCTGGTTTTGGCCTCCAGCTCCAGGCCTCGTGAACGCGCCTCCCCGGTTTGTACCGAAAAGGTACTGTCTGTCGGGTCTGGGGTCAGGACGTTTTGCCGCGTGAGCTGATATACAGCAGCGGTCAGCAACGTATTGCTCTCAGGCGGTTGATAGCGTAATCCAATTTCATATTGCTTACCTTCAGTAGGCTTGAAACGCGCATCAAGACGGTCGCGCCCACTGGTTGGCTCGAAAGATTCGCTATAACTGAAGTAAGGGGCCACGCCATTGTCGGCCAGATACACCAGCCCGGCGCGTGCGGTAAATGCACGCTCTTTCTCATCCGTATTATCGGCTGGTGAATGCAGGCTTAATGATTCCAAACGCACCTCATCCTGCCTACCGCCTAACAATACGACCCATTTATCAGCAATCTTCATCTGGTCTTGCAGATAAAAACCTGTACGCTCCTGATTGGTACGGAACTGCCTCCAGGGCACCGTATTGAATGCTGCTCCGTACACCGGGTTATACACGTCAATCGCCGCCAAGCTGCCTCGCTCCCGGTCACTGGCATGTTTGGACTTGGTGTAATCAACACCGCCCAAAATAGTGTGCTCGACAATACCGGTTTGCAGTTTGTATTCCAGATTGGTATCGGTAGTGAAGATAGAGGTATCGTCGTCAAACCAACGGGCCTGCCGGTTTAAGCGTCGCTGGGCAGCATCCGCCCAGCCTGCCATCAAGAAGTATTTGTAATCGAGCTCAGAGTGATAAGAGCGCACACCATGACGCAGTTTCAGTTGATCCGAAAACGCATGTTCAAACAAATAGCCAATGGTCGTGGTAATGCTGTCATAGGTATCATGGTCTGGCTCACCAAGATAACGGCCCCGTGAGATCTTGCCATTCGGATTTGCTTGCAAAGTACCCGCCACCGGCAACGTCCCTGGATCACTGTTGCGCATGCGCTGGTAACTACTAAGTAGCGTCAATGAAGTTCGCTCCGTCGGGCGCCATGTCAGTGCTGGCGCAATGTAAACCCTGTCGTCCTGACCATGATCAATATAAGTACCACTTTTACGCACCAATGCCGTCAGGCGATATAGCAATGTGTTGTCTGCATTCAAGCTACCGCTAAAATCAGCAGATAATTGCTTGCGGTCAAAACGACCGACTTCAGCATTGATTTCGCGCAAAGGCGTCGCCTGAGGACGCTTGGATACCGTATTGATAATGCCGCCTGGTGCAGCAGCACCATAGAGTACCGATGATGGCCCTTTGAGCACTTCCACCCGCTCCAGTCCGTAAGGCTCCTGCTTGCCATTGTAGATGCTGCTCATGAAGCGCATACCATCCCGGTAATAGCTGCCGTATTCAGAATCGGCTTGAAAGCCGCGTAAATAAAAAGAATCTGAAATGGCAGGATTCATGGCAACAGCACCGGATGCCAATCCTGAGGTATATCCAAGTGCATCCTGCAATGATTGAGCATTGAGGTTACGCATCTGGTCTGCTGTCACCACCGAAATCGACTGCGGCGTCTCGATGATAGGCGTATCTGTTTTGGTCGCAGTTGCACTGCGCTTGGCAACATAGCCACGCACGGGCCCTGTAGCCTTTTCCTCTGGCTCCCTGCTTGCCTTGACCGCCACCTCGGGCAACGTGCTCACGCCAACTTCTGGCGCTGCTCGCAACACATAACCACCACCGCTTAATTGTACAGCCTGCATTCCCGTCCCTGCCAGCAAAGCAGATAACGCGGCGGCTAGCGTGTATTGTCCGGCTATGCCTGCTGTCGTTTTCCCTGCAGTTTGCGCATCGGTAAAGGTCAGTAGCACATTGGCACTGCTGGCCAGGCTGCGTAATGCCGAAGCCAGCGAGCCACCGGCTATGCTGTAATGCTGGCTTGCCTCAGTGCTGCGAGTTGCTGCCGCAGGCTCAGCCTGCCCAACACCTGGTATAGCAAAATATAGACTGGTGGAAAACAATACGGATAACACACTAGCAATAGATCGCTTTGGTATACCTATGTTAGATAGCGTGCCTGTGTTCAATGCTGTCATGCTGCGCTGATGTAATTGCCGGGCTGGCATATAACTTCCCCTTGTTTGAAAATAAAAATCAATTCCCTCACAAGGTAAGTGCCGCGAAATCATCAATCGGGCAGATTGATGCGATCATTTTATTTATTCAGCACTGGTCACCATCACCCAATATCGGGTGCGCAACTGCACGCGCACTGGCAGCACGCTGGGTAGCGTCGCTAAAATTCGGTCAATATCGTTTAATGGAAATACGCCAGAAAAGCGCAAATCTGCTATCGCAGGATCGCAGCGCACAATGCCGGGGAGATAGCGTGCCAGCTCTGCCATGAAGTCGCCTAGGCGGATATTGTCGGCAATGATCTGGCCTTTGAGCCAACCCAATGCTTGCTCATCCAGAGGCACTGGCGCACCCAAGCTGGTGCTGGTAAAGAGCAGGCGTTCGCCCTGTTGTACAACGCGATGGTTTGCTGGATTGTCAGTAAGCACAACATCCACAGCACTCTGCAACACCGCTACAGTGCTATGCCCATCCCACTGCCGCACGACAAAATGCGTACCCAAGGCCTGGATACGACCTTGCGCAGTGTGCACATACAAGGGTCTGGGGTCGGCAGGAGTGCCAGACGCAGCATGACGGGTTAGGAGTGCTATTTCACCAGCCACAAGGTGAACAACACGGGCATGCGCATCAAAGCGCACGTCTATTGCACTGGCGGTATTCAAGGTCACCACGGTGCCATCGTCAAGTGTCAGGCTACGTTGCTCACCTGCTGCAGTGTGATAATCAGCAGTGCGTCTCTGCCAAAAGCTGCTACGCGAGACTAGTGCGCCGCTGGAGATGGCAATTGCGCCGAATGACAACAAACTAATCATCTTGCGCCGACCCGGTAACTTCGGCGTGTTGGATTGGGCATAAGGCGAGAGTGCGCCATAAGCCGCCTGTGGTTGCATGCCCCCAAGCCAGCCAGTCACGGCCTCTATATGCGACCATGCATGCTCATGGTCAGGATCAGCCTCGCGCCATTGCTGCCAGCGTTGCTTCTCTTCCTGCGTTGCTTCGTCCGACATCAGCAAGGTCAGCCATTCGGCAGCCTCATCCGCTGCAGCTGCCTTGATTAGCCTTCCACCCACTAACAGCATGGGTACCGACACATCACGGGAATCAGGTAGGGTCATGGGGCGTTACACAGCCAATGCGAACAAACACTGACGGTTGGCCTTGGTAAGGTATTGCTTCACCGAGCTGGTAGACACTTGCAGACGCTCGGCAATAGCCGCATAACTCAAGCCCTCCAGATGAGCCAGTAAGAACGCCTCTCTCACTTGTGGCGGCAAACCATCCAGCGCTTTATCAACCTGTTGCAAAGCTTCCAGCGCCATCAGCCGTATTTCAGGTGCGGGCACCATCGCTTCCGGCAAGCAAGAAAGCATTTCCAG